>Ga0316204_10007455_pt1 | contig 15962 bp, 16 predicted proteins | sample 6monrhotite_MG_2_FD_205661 | JGI IMG/M metagenome (GOLD analysis project Ga0316204, IMG submission 205661) | Microbial mat bacterial communities from mineral coupon in-situ incubated in ocean water Damariscotta River, Maine, United States -... | ecosystem: Environmental > Aquatic > Marine >... | reverse complement strand
ATAGTGACAGCTTAACGCTCAACACCGATAAAAACGTTGGCCCGGTTGGGGGATTATATTTTGGCAAGAAATTCGACAACCACCGTGTTGAGTTCGAATATCTGATCCGTCGCAACTATTTTGATGGCTTTGAACAAACAGGCACTTCGTCAGCCTTTCCAAATCAAACCCGGTTCGGCGCGGGCGGCCTTCAAAAAAATTCATCCCTGATGGTCAATTTCTGGCAAACGCTTACTACAGGTACTAATTGGTCAGTGCTTGCAGGTGCAGGGGTTGGTTTAAGCCATATCTCTCTCGAGGGACTTCGTTCCGGCCAAACCCGTCTTGCTGATGATGCTGCCTGGGCTCCCGCATTTCAGGCAATGGCGGAAATTGTTCGCCCCATCGGCGCCGGACTGGAAATTGGTTTTGGTTACCGCATGACCCGTTCAACCAACGCAACGTTTAATACCAACATCGGCGAGGCAAAATATAACGCCAAGCATAATGAAGTCTTTGCGCGCATTAGCTGGCGCATAGGCGGCAATTCTCCCTCGTCACCGGAACCGGCTCCAATTGCCTTGCCCGCAAAACGGGTTACAGAAATGCCTGCCCCTGCTCCCGCTCCTGTGCCAACAGCCAAACCTGCCAAGCCAGTAACAATGCCGGTTGAAACAGACGAACCTGCGGCGCTACCACAGCCTTTCATTGTGTATTTTGACTTTGATAAAGACACAATCACAAGCGCTGCAATGACAACAATTACGAAGGCCGCCAATGCCTACCGCGAATTTAAAGCGGTTGAGATTAATGCTTCCGGTCATACTGACCGTGCCGGAGCAGACATATATAATGAAAAGCTAGCACAAGCCCGTGTTGAAGCCGTGCGGGACGCATTGGTGCGTGAAGGTGTGCCAGCCAGCAAAATAATGCTTATCAGTAAAGGCGAAAACGCGCCTGCCGTTAATACAGACGACGGCGTGCGTGAAAGCCAAAACCGCCGCGTTGAAATAAAGCTGGTTCGTTAAAGGCTTTTAAATTCGAGACATTTCAAAAGGGGGCTTCGGCTCAAAAGGGGGCTTTGGCCCTCTTTTTTTTGGTCAGCCCTTTTTCTTGCAAAAATCCGCTGGCTGTCTGTAAGGAACCGGCATCAACGCCAATAACTTAAGCGGATGCCCGGCCTTGGCAGAAAACTCTGCCGCCAGCATCGCTCTGCCACAAAACTGGTTCACCCGTGTGCTCTCAACTGAAACACGGTTGGCAACACCGCCAATATAACTGGCGACAGACACTTGCTCAGACCGCTTCAAATAGGAAAGTAACGGCTTCTGCGCGCGCACCAGATACGGACGATTCTCCAGAATAAAATCTTTATATAACAACGGCATATCTGCATGTCTGTAATCATTGCACTGTAGCGCAGCTACTCTAAGCTGCGTTTCAATATAGCGTACTTTATCTGCTTCAACTTCGCCCGGCTTGATACATTTATCTGCTGCCTGTGCACTAGCACCCATCAATTGAGATACTATCAGTGCGGCAGCAAACCATCCTTTTAGGGGCCTAACCATGGCATTCTCCTGCCGATTCGCTTCTGTTAGCAATAAGCCTGCGCTCGATAGATGAATGAATTCTTAAAAGAAAAATGCATCGAAATTTTATCTAAGATTTTAATAACATTGATGTTTTTTGAAATTTAGGCCACAGCGTCAGTATGATTTAACAGCCTGCGCTACATCAATGCTTACACGGGAAAGACGAACGCACCTCGCTATATGGGAATACAAACCATTTCGCGCTTGATTCTGGGGCTAAAACCCTTAACCCTATCGGCTTATTTCTCGGGGAGGGAAAACAATGTTGAAAACTTGGTTTGAGATTACGCTCTGGAAACGCATCATGGGCATGCTGGTTGTCGGCATTGTTGCAGGTGCCTTTTGGGGCGAAGGCGCCACCAGCATAAGCTGGATGGGTGATATATTTATCCGGCTTATCCGCATGGTTGTAGTTCCTTTGGTGTTTGTAACACTGGTATCGGGCATTATCGCCATGGGTGACCCGAAAAAGCTTGGTTCGCTTGGTGCCCGCACCATGGGCATGTATATTGGCACCACAGCCTTCGCCATTACCATCGGCTTAACTCTCGCAATATTACTACAACCAGGTGTAGGCGTTGATTTGGGCAACACCGCACGTGAACTGCCGGGCGCTAGTGCGCTGTCCGAGCGTCTTGTCGGCATTATTCCAACCAATCCAATAGCTGCCCTCGCAGAAGGAAATATGCTCGCGATTATCTTCTTCTCTCTTCTGATGGGTACCGGCATCATGATGACCGGGAAAAAAGGCGAACCAATCGCCAAACTTTTCGATGCTGGCTCAGAAGTAATGCTGAAAATCACCCATTTGGTGATGGAAGTAGCCCCCTTCGGTGTATTTGCGCTAATCGCAGGCATGGTGGGCACCGGCGGCATAACCAAACTATTCTCGGTTGCTCCACTGGTAATCGCGGTTGTTGGTGGCTGCATCCTACATATGCTGGTGGTGCACGGCGCCATTATGAAATTCATATTAAAGCTCCCGATTGGCCGCTTCTTCCAGGGTGCGCGCGGTGCGCAGCTTGTGGCATTTTCAACGTCCTCAAGTTCTGCCACCCTGCCCGTCACCATGTCAGTGGCAGAAGACAACCTCGGCATTAAACCGCCTGTTGCTTCAAGCGTATTGCCGCTTGGCTCTACCATCAATATGGACGGCACCGCCGTTTATGTGGGCATCGTGGCCGTATTCGCAGCGCAAGCGTTTGGTATTCCCTTGGGCCTTACCGAATATCTGCTGATCGCAGCCACGACTACGCTTGTATCCATCGGCACAGCAGCCGTTCCGTCAGCATCTCTATTTCTGATGGCGACCGTACTGCAGGTGTTAGACGTATCCGCAGCGCAAACCGCGCTTGTGGTTGGCTTCCTGTTCCCGTTTGACAGGCCGCTTGATATGCTGCGCACTGTGGTTAACGTCACAGGTGACCTTAGCGTGGCTACTGCCGTTGCCAAATGGGAAGGCGAGCTTGACGAAGAAAGCTTCCGCGCTGCCCCTATTGAATAGGTCACACGAATAAAGCGAACAAAACCGGTTCTAAATCAAAACGCCGGGTGCTATAGAGCGCCCGGCGTTTTTGTTATATAAGGTTTGTTATGTCAGTTAAGAAAAAAGCAATTGTTCTATTATCGGGTGGGCTGGACAGTGCCACGGTGGTAGCTATGGCACAAGCACAGGGTTACGAAGTGTATGCACTGTCGTTCCGGTACGGCCAGCGCCACAGCGTTGAACTGGACGCCGCAGATGCTATTGCAAAGCATCTTGGCGTTACCGAGCATAAAACCGCAGTGCTTGACCTGCGCCTGTTTGGCGGCAGCGCACTAACCGCCGACATTGACGTACCAAAAGACGAACTTGGCCATAATGAGGGCGAAATTCCAGTTACCTATGTCCCTGCCCGCAATACGATCTTTTTATCGTTTGCACTGGCGTATGCCGAGGTAGTAGGCGCAAAGGATATTTTTATCGGCGTGAATGCGCTTGATTATAGCGGCTACCCTGATTGCAGGCCTGAATATATCGCCTCGTTTGAGGCTATGGCCAACCTTGCCACCAAAGCAGGCGTTACCGAAGATGAACGTGTGCGCATCCAAACACCGCTAATTGACCTTACCAAGGCCCAAATCGCTACTGAAGGCACCCGGCTAGGTGTTGACTATGCCATGACCGTCAGCTGTTATGACCCGAACCCGCGCGGCGAGGCCTGCGGCCACTGTGACAGCTGCCTGCTACGCGCAAAGGGCTTTGCCGAAGCCGGCCTTGATGACCCAACCCGGTATCAGGAGTAACCGTTGGTCTATACCGTCAAAGAAATATTCTACACGCTGCAAGGCGAAGGCGCGCAAACCGGACGTCCTGCAGTGTTTTGCCGCTTTGCAGGCTGTAATCTGTGGTCGGGGCTGGAGCGTGACCGCATGAGCGCCGTGTGCCAGTTCTGCGACACCGATTTTATTGGCACAGACGGCGAAAACGGTGGCAAATTTAAAACTGCGCTCGATTTGGCAGCCGCAGTAAAAGCAGCATGGGAAGGTGAAGGCGGCACCCCAATGGTGGTTTGCACCGGCGGCGAGCCTTTGTTGCAACTGGACGAACCCTTAATTGAAGCCTTCCACGCGGCTGGTATTGAAGTGGCTGTTGAAAGCAATGGCACCGTCGCGCTGCCAAAAGGCATTGACTGGCTATGTATCAGCCCCAAAATCGGCTCGGAAATGATCGTGACGGGCGGGCAAGAGCTTAAACTGGTTTACCCACAGGCAGGCGGCGACCCGGCACAGTTCGAACATCTGGATTTCGAGAACTTCTTCCTGCAACCAATGGACAGTGAAACGCAGGCAGAGAATACGACGGCGACAGTAGACTATTGCAAGACCAACCCAAAATGGCGCCTAAGCCTGCAAACCCACAAGCTGGTGGGTATCCCCTGACATAACCGATTGAAAGAAGATACAGCATGGCACCTAAATCTGCGATAACGCCTCGCCCAATGGACCGCAGAAACTTTCTTCTACGTTCGGGTTCCCTTGGCGCACTGCTTGCTGGTTCTACACTTTCAAACACTGTTATGGCGGAGAATTATGCTGCTCCTGCAGGTGCTGAGCCGGATTGTAGCTTCAACCAGTTGGCCGGGGATTTTACATACCTCAACAGCGGCACCGAAGGCTCCATGCCCAAATGCGTACTTGAGGATTTGCAAAATAACCTGCAGCGCTGGGCCAGCGACCCAACCACTGCATACGAAGCAGACGAAACCCTGGGCAAGCGCCAACATAAAACCCGCGCTGATATAGCCAAAATTCTTGGCGTGGAAAAAAACAACATCTGCCTAACTGACAATACGACCATGGGCCTGAATATGGTACTGACAGGCCTAAGCTTTACAGCAAGTGATAAAGTGATTGTTACCAACCACGAACATAACGCCATCCTTTCACCGCTTACTGTTATATCCGAGCGCATAGGCACAACGGTAATAACCCGCAGTTTCCCTGCCGCCAAAGACCTTCCCGGTTTCAGTGTTGCTGCACTGATGGACCATCTTTTCCCGAACACACCAGAGTTACGCGGTGCCGCAGCGCTTTGTGTATCCCACGTTTACCCCACAACGGGTGTGCGTTTGCCGCTGGATTTGCTTCGCAAAAAAGCTGATGAACTGGGCATTCGCTATCTAATAGTTGACGGTGCTCAGGCTTTTGGCATGCTGGATACCAGCCAGGGGCCCGAACATATCACCCACTGCGATTTTTACGCATGTCCCGGCCACAAGTGGTTAAATGGACCGCCAAGCACCGGCATTTTATTCCTGAAAAACGCCGATATTCGGCCTCCAGAATTTTATCCGATGCTGTCGCAGCGCATGTATAAATACCGCGACGGCAACAGTAATTTCCCGATGGCCCAGGCACTGCAAGTAAGGGGTTGCAGCAACGCGCCGGGGTTTGGTGCAATGCTGCGCGCGATGAAGTTCCAAATCGAACTGGGCGGGGCTTCTGTGGTAGAAAACCACATACTTGGCCTGTCGGCATCCGTAAAAGCTTTTATCCATGAGGCAGCACCGCTTGCGCTTGTTTCACCTGCTGAAACCGATAAGCTTCAATCTGGCCTTACGGTGTTTTTTCCTTTCAGGTGGCAAAGTCCCAATACCCTGTTTACCGACAAAAAAACCTGCGATTTAGTCGTCGACCGCCTTCTGGAGAAAAACATTCAGATCAGATCAATAGGGTTCGATGACCCCTCCTCTGAGCGCAAGCTTTATGCGCTACGGGTTTCAACAGCAATTTTCACAACACCCCAACAGCTAAACCAGTTCCAAGCCGCGCTTCAAGCAACCCTGCGCCAACTCTAAAGGATGCCGAGGGCAAGCTCCGGCAAGACGACGAGAGGTGTGGCAAAGCCCGCACATCCATAGGATTGTTGACATTCAGTGAGCCAACATTGCCACCCCGTGGACGCGAAAATTGTCACCCCGTAGCTTGACCACGGGGTCCATATCCAACCACAGAGCTTGCCGACTAAATGGATACCGTGATCAAGTCACGATATGACGATATAGTGAGTGTATCAGCCTGCAGACCACAAACTTGTAGATATTCCCTAGAACCAGAAGCAAACAAACACCTGAAACTGCTACTTAAATAATTCTGTCCAGAGGCGGAGAATCCCTGGTACCCCCAACAGGATCGCGAAGAAGCCATGAACAGCAATTGCAAAACAATAGCGAACTGGTGAATCTTTCCTATCAATATCTCTTTGAAGCTGCACTGAGCCGCTAGGGAAACGTGCTTTACCTATCTGAAGTGCCTTAAAAATTTCCCAACTAAAATAGACCGAGCATGCAACAACAAATAGTGGGATTGCCAAGTTCGTCACTAGCCCCTGCCCCGGTAATTCGGGACGGCCTGGTCGGGTACCCAAACGCCTTTGGGTGGTTCGCCAGTTTGGAAAAATACATCGATGGGAATGCCGCCGCGCGGATACCAATAGCCGCCGAGCCGTAGCCATTTTGGTTTCATTTCCTCCACCAGTCGCTGTGCAATACCAACGGTGCAATCTTCATGGAATGCGGCGTGATTGCGGAAACTTTGCAGGAAAAGCTTCAGGCTTTTGCTTTCCACCAGCGTTTCGCCCGGCACATAATCCAGCATCAGGTGCGCGAAATCAGGCTGGCCCGTAACCGGACACAGACTTGTGAATTCAGGGCAAGTAAAGCGTACCAAATAGTCAGTGCCCGCGCGCGGGTTTGGTACATATTCCAACACAGCTTCTTCTGGTGAAGTTGGCGCTGCGCCTTGTTTTCCAAGCTGTTCCAGCCCGCTGTAAATTTCTTTGCTCATCCACATTTCCTGATCAATACAGTGTTCACAAAATCCTATGCGCGCTTGGGCTTTGCTTGTCAAAACAAATCCACAATGAGCGCTCGTTCCTTGAAACGCCACGTGGATACACCTACGTATTTGTAATATAATTACCGAAACATTAACAATTTTGATATTTTCGTTCAGAAATTGTTAATCGGGAAACGGTATAATAGGCAGCATAGACCAAGAATTGGTCACGGATTTCAGAAGGAAATCTGGTCGATGGATTGAGGTGAAACAAATCGACAAAAAAGGAGAAGAACTATGTCACGCACACAAACAGCACAGTTTGCCCCCGGGCAAGTAATCCGCCACCGTCGTTTTGGATACCGTGGTCTGATTTTTGATGTAGATGCGACATTCAGCCAATCTCCCGAATGGTACGAAGTAATGGCCGAAACGCATCCCCCAAAAAACCGCCCTTGGTACCATATTCTGGTGGACGGTGAAAAACACACCACCTATGTGGCCGAGCAGAACCTGATGCAATGCGAGGAAGTTGAAGCATTTGACCACCCGCTGATGAACAGGCTGTTCCGTACCCGCAGTACCGGCGATATAGCAAGCCGTTTGGTAATGAACTAGCGCGGCCAGCCCCTAAAAACACGCGGTAAATATACACTTCCAAACAGAGGGTGCTTCCGAGTTCCCTTTTAAATAAAGCCATCCGACCATCCGGCTATTCCGGTATAAACCGCAAATAACTGCGGCCTAATCCCGCACAATAGATTTGCCTGATTGATACTTCTGCCTGTCCCGCCTAAAGTGCGGGAAACACAAACAAGGCAGCAAACACCTATGGCAAACTCCCCTCTTAAAAGCAGCGACTGGCTCGCCAAAAACCTGGGTCGAAACGGATTGGTAATTCTGGACGCCAGCATGCACATGCCCGCAAGTGGCCGCAGTGCCTCGGCAGAATTTGAAGCAGCCCACATTCCCGGTGCGCGCATCTTTGATATTGATACCATTGTGGAACCCGGTGCCAGCGCCCCGCACACCTTGCCCAACGCCGAGCACTTCAGCGCTGTAGCAAGTGCGCTCGGTGTTTCCAACAACAGTAAAATCATTATCTATGACAATAGCGAATTTCGAACAGCCGCCCGAGCATGGTGGATGTTCCGCATTATGGGGCACAAGAATGTGTATGTTTTGAATGGTGGCTTTCAGAAATGGAAAGCCCAGAAACGCACCGTTGAAACCGGCCCGCCAAAACCCGCCAAGGCCTTGTACAAAGCACGCTATAACCCGGCGCTATATTTTACAGCCGACGATGTGATGGCAAACATTGAAAGCGAAGATCGCCTGCTTATTGATGCGCGCTCGCCGGGCCGGTTTGCCGGCAAGGCAGATGAACCACGCCCAGGTGTGCGCTCAGGTCATATACCGGGCGCCGTTAACCTGCCCTATGCTGACCTTTACGCCCACGATGGCACCTTAATGACCAACGCGGGTTTGGAGGCAGCCATTATGGACGCTGGCATTGACCCCAAACGCCCCATCGTTACCAATTGTGGGTCGGGTGTAACTGCCTGCTGTATTGCACTGGCTTATGCCCAACTCGGCCACTGGAACACGCCAATATACGATGGCTCATGGGCTGAATGGGGCACAGACGCCGCACTCCCAATTGAAACAGGCCAATAGAAACCTTATTGCCAATGAATACGATAGCGGATTAAGCCATGCCAAAAAAAGAGATAGAAACCACGCTCGTTACCACAGGACGCCGCAAAGAATGGACTCACGGCATCGTTAATCCGCCCATATACCGGGCCTCTACCTGCCTGTTTGAAAGCTACGCCGAAATGCGGGAGCGCATAGCAAACCCCTCTGGCAACAAGCTGTTTTATGGCCGCAAGGGTACACCCACCCAGTGGGCGCTGGCTGAAGCATTAACCGACCTTGAGGGCGGCGAAGGCACCATGCTGTACCCCAGCGGTATCGCGGCCGTAACGGGCGCTATTCTCGGGCTTGTTAAATCAGGGGACCATATTCTGATCACTGACAGCGCCTATGAGCCAACGCGCTCGTTTGCGAATGGGTTTCTGAAGGCTATGGACGTTGAAACCACCTTTTATGACCCAATGATTGGCGCGGGCATCACATCGCTGTTCAAAGAAAACACCACGGTGATTCTCACAGAAACACCCGGCTCCCTTACCTTTGAAGTACAAGACCTGCCCGCAATCATCGGCGCTGCCAAAAACATTGGTGCCTATGTGGTTACCGATAACACCTGGGCAACGCCGCTGCTGCTAAACCCGCTGGAAATGGGCGCAGACGTTAGCGTGCATGCAGTTACCAAATATATCGGCGGCCATTCTGATATTATGCTCGGCAGCGCAACTGCGAACAAACGCTGCTTTAAAAAAATCCAGCGCACAGCGTTTCAATTGGGCCAAATAGTTTCCCCGGATGATGCATCCCTCGCGCTGCGGGGCCTTAGAACCCTGAGTGTGCGCATGAAACAACATGAAGAAAATGCACTTAAAATAGCCGCATGGCTGCAAACGCACAATGAAGTTGAAGCCGTGCTGCATCCGGCCTTTGAAACCTGCCCGGGCCACGATGTTTGGGCGCGTGATTTTAAAGGCTCATGCGGATTATTTTCCATTGTTTTAAAACGAGGTGATTACCCCGATACTGCTGCGATAGTAGATACTATGGCACTATTCAAAATGGGCTTTAGCTGGGGCGGATTTGAGAGCCTGATCCTGCCAAGTGACCCTGCATCCTGCCGTTCGGCCACACCGTGGAACAGCGCAGGGCCGCTTTTGAGGCTGCATATTGGCCTTGAGGATGCAGATGACCTTATTGCAGATCTTGAAGCCGGGCTGGCGCGCTACAGCGCTCATTTGGGTGGTTGATGCTAACCTCCGTTGAAATTGCAGCCCTTGGCCTAAGTCTGAAAGTGGCGCTGACGGCAACCATCGTTGCCCTTCCGTTCGCCATTGCCACAGCTTACTGGCTGGCCCGCACAGAATTTCGCGGCAAAATATTTATTGATACGCTTATTCATATTCCACTTGTGGTACCGCCGGTGGTGGTTGGTTATCTGCTGCTTGTAACCCTTGCCCCAACGGGCGGATTGGGGGCGTGGCTGGCTGATATGGGCCTTAGCCCCGCCTTCAAATGGCAAGGGGCTGCCCTTGCCAGCGGGCTAATGGCCTTCCCGCTGATGGTGCGCAGTATTCGGCAGGCTTTTGAAGCAGAACCCTCTACATACAACGACGTTGCCCACACACTTGCCATACCGTACTGGACACGGTTCAGGCGTATCAGCCTGCCGCTGGCCTATTCGGGCATTCTTTCAGGTACGGTGCTGGGCTTTGCCCGCGCCATTGGTGAATTCGGTGCCACCATCACCTTTGCCGCCAACATTCCCGGCCTTACGCAAACATTGCCGCTTGCGCTCTATAGTGCAGCGCAAGCACCCGGCGGGGAAGATGCAGCGGCCCGGCTTGCGCTGCTATGCCTTATTCCCGCGTTGGCCAGCCTGTTTGCGTCTGAGTGGTTATACCGGCGCGCCAAACGCCGCTTGGGGGCAAACGCATGACCGCCGCGCCAATAGGAAAAGTTGATGTTTGCTGGGCCATAAACGGTACACAGGCACACGCAGCCTTTACCCTAATGCCCGGCGTTACTGCTCTTATTGGCCCATCTGGCGCAGGCAAAACCACTTTGGCACGTATACTGTCTGGCTTGAAACACAGTGCATCGGGTATGATAGAATTACACGGCAAAACCCTGTTGCAAACAGGTGTTGATACGCCGGTGTTTGAAAAGGCCCGAAACATTGGCCTTGTGATGCAATCCCCTGCCCTGTTTCCCACCATGAATGTGTATGAGAACATTATGCTTGGCGGCAAGACATCACCCAATGAGCTGGATACACTGCTGGAAATCACCGGCACCGCTAGCCTGCTGGAGCGTATGCCCGCCACGCTTTCCGGCGGCGAGGCACGCCGGGTGGCAATTGTGCGAGCAATGGCAGCCAAACCTGGGCTGTTGATCCTTGACGAGCCGATGAACGGCCTTGACCCCAAACGCAGGCGCGAAATTATGGCGTTGGTGCGCAGCCTCGCCCATTCCAGCGGCACGCCGGTACTTTTAATCACGCACCAGCTTGAAGAAATGCTTTTTGCCGCCGACCATGCGCTTCTCATTAACGGCGGGCAGATTGTTGCCGCAGGAACCGTAGAGAATGTGCTTACTACACCTGAAACAAGCAGCCTGCTGGGCATTGACGATGCTGGCAGCCTGCTTACCGCCACAGTTAGCGGACGCGAAGATCATTTACTGGTTACCAGCATTGGCGGCGATACGCTTTATATTGCAGACGACGGCGAACCCATTGGAGCCATGCTGCGCCTGCGCATAATGGCGCGGGATATTGCGCTATCGCCTCTCCATCTTGATGGCATCAGCGTACTAAACCAGCTGCAAGGTGAAATCACCGCCATTGAACACACTGACCGGGATGCTGTAATCAAACTGTGCTTGGTAAAATCCGGCCTCACGCTGCAAAGCCGAATCACCAAAAAATCCTGCACTGCAATGAAGTTAATGGCGGGCAATACGCTCTTTTGTCTAATCAAAGCCGTAGCCGTAAAAGAGTTGATCAGCGACCCCTCTGGCGGGACTGAAAGTTCCCGCATCTAATGAGAATCATATTATGAAACTCGAACATGATCACGGCAAGGCTGCAATCGCAAAACGCTTTGCAGCCGGCCACAAGCCTTTTTATTTGGGCGATTTCATTTACGGCGGCATTGACGGTTCGATTACAACCTTTGCCATTGTTGCTGGTGTAGTTGGCGCTGCACTTTCCTCGAATGTTATCCTGATCCTTGGGCTTGCCAATTTGCTGGCAGATGGTTTCTCAATGGCGGCGAGCAATTATAGCGGCACAAAAGCCCGGCTTGATGACCTGGATCGGTTGCGGGAAGTCGAGGCTAGGCATACGCAGCTTGATCCGGCCGGCGAGGCAGAGGAAGTGCGGCAAATTCTTGCACAAAAGGGCCTAAAGGGTGAAACCCTCAACGACGCCGTAAACACAATCGCAGCAGATAGACAAACATGGATAGATTTCATGTTGGTTGAAGAATATGGTTTGTCCCTTAATCAGCCCTCGCCGGTCGTGGCAGGCCTTACCACATTCACGGCCTTCCTTATTTGTGGCACGGTTCCGCTATTGCCCTTCTTGTTTGATATGAAATCGGCATTTTTGACCTCAACAATCATGACCGGGTTTGTGTTTTTCCTGATCGGAGCGGTAAAGAGCAAATGGGCAACCACAACATGGTGGCGCTCAGGACTGGAAACATTCCTTATCGGAGGCACAGCCGCAACAATTGCCTATACAATCGGTCATTTTTTAAGGGGCATTTATCAAATGTAGATCGGCACCATAGGTCAATGAATTATATACTGCCCCGTATGCCGTGCGTTTAGATCGCTGAACATACTCAGGCCCTATAATTTGTGCGGCAGGCTGTAATTTATTATTACTCCAGCATTGGCATTTTTAATTCCGGTGATTAGACTTAGCTGGCTGAATGAAATATTCAGCGTCTGTGAAGATACCCAGGTCCCTCAATCTGTTTGGATTGCCGCTACATGACACAGTTTGCAAAAACGCTCTTGGACGCCCTGCGGGACCTGTTGCCCATTATCGCCGTTATTCTATTCTTTCAGCTCATTGTATTACAGCAACCGTTTCCTGAACCAGCGCGTGTCGCACTTGGGCTGGTGGCGGTTCTGATCGGTTTGACCCTGTTTATTCAGGGCTTAGAGCTAAGCCTGTTTCCTGTCGGAGAAAACCTTGCCGGCGCCTTTGTCAGACACGGCAGCGTATTCTGGTTACTGCTTTTTGCCTTCTCGCTTGGTTTCGGCACCACTGTCGCGGAACCGGCGCTTATCGCAGTATCGCAGGAAGCTGCAAGAATTAGCGCGAGCGCGGGTATGATCGGCACAAGCGAAGAGGCGCAAAGCGCCTATGCGCTTGGCCTACGGGCCACAGTCGCGTTGTCGGTAGGGCTTTCTCTTGTTGTGGGCGTGCTTCGAATTTTGAAGGGATGGCCAATTCATTATATCATTGTTGGCGGCTACCTGATTATTGTCACCCTTACTCAGTTTGCACCGCCGGAAATTATCGGCATTGCCTATGATAGTGGCGGCGTTACCACCTCAACGATTACCGTGCCGCTTGTCACGGCGCTTGGTATTGGTTTGTCGACCGTTATCAAGGGGCGAAATCCGATGGTTGACGGGTTTGGCCTTATCGCATTTGCCAGCCTGTTTCCTGTGGCTTTTGTTCTTCTCTACGGGATGACGGTATAGCTGATGCAGGAAGTATTTTACCATATCGCGAACACCTTTTTTCTGACCATCAGAGATGTATTGCCGATAGGCCTGCTTCTGGTGTTTTTTCAGGTTGTCGTTCTGCGGGAGGCAATTCCAAACCTAAAGCGAACAATCGTCGGATTTTTGTATATTATTGCAGGCCTGGCTTTGTTCTTAATTGGCTTGGAGGAAGCTCTGTTTCCACTGGGCGAAATTATGGCGAGCCAGCTGACCGACCCTGCCTTCCTGGCGCCGGCTGATAATCCCGGTGTAAAGCTGGAATGGTGGCACTATTATTGGGTTTACATTTTTGCCGCGGCGATTGGTTTCTCGACGACCGTGGCTGAACCCTCATTGATTGCAGTTGCCTTAAAGGCAAGCGAAGTCTCTGGCGGTGCCTTGAGCCCTTGGGGCCTTAGAATTGCAGTTGCAATTGGGGTGGCTATCAGTATCGCCCTCGGGGCATTCCGGATTGTCACGGGAACCCCTCTCGCCTTTTACATGATAGCGGGCTACCTGATTGTGGTTATCCAGACCATGTTTGCACCGAAAATGATTGTGCCGCTTGCCTATGATAGCGGCGGCGTCACCACATCAACGGTAACCGTGCCGCTGGTTACAGCTCTGGGACTAGGACTGGCAACCACCGTGCCCGGGCGCAGCGCCCTGATTGATGGCTTTGGCCTTATTGCCCTTGCCAGTCTGTTTCCAATGATAACTGTGATGGGATATGCCCAGCTCTCACAGTTCAGAGCGAGAAAAAGAAATGATGACACGGATGAATAGAAAGCTATCTTTTGCCGTAAGGGGATCGACATGAAATTCAAACTGATTATTGCACTTGTTGCAGATGAGCGAACCGAAAAGGTTATTGAGGCCGCGCGCGATATGGGCGCAACTGGCGCAACCGTAATCAAGAGCGCTCGCGGCGAAGGCCTAAAGCCCGCCAAAACCTTTCTCGGTCTAACGCTTGAAGGACAAGTTGATGTTATACTTTTCATAGTGGAACAGCATATGAGCCGCCCTATTCTGGAACGAATTGCCGATGTAGGAAAATTTGGCAACAAGCGGGGCGCTGGTGTGGCTTTTCAAGTGCCAATAGAAGATGCAATCGGGCTTGGTTCACAACTTGCCGCGATAAAAGAAGGAATTGAGGAACAGTTATGACCAGGAAAAAATATGTGCCCGTACGGGATGTGATGACAACTGACATCGAAATGATTGACGGCCTGACTACGGTTGCCGATGCTTTGGAACAGATGCGCGCGAAACAGATTAGTTCACTGGTCGTTCAACGGCGCGATGAAAGCGATGAGTATGGTTTGCTGACCGTTCATGATATCGCCCGCGAAGTGCTGGTGCCGGACCTCGCACCGGAACGGGTGAATGCATACGAAATAATGAAGAAACCAATACTCTCTGTTCATGCCGATATGAATATTCGCTATGCGATCAGGCTTTTGTCCCGGTTTTCAGTTTCACGAGCGCTGGTGCTAGAGCACGGCGAAGCGGTAGGCATTGTCACTTTACGTGATCTGGTTTTGCGTTTTTCGGAGTTTCATTGATAGAATATTGGCTTGGCAACTGCATCCCGATTTCTGGATTTCCATGCGAATTTCAATGAGGGAGGTTATTTGCAATCAAGAATATTTGAGGGGATATTAGACAATAGTATATAATTAAGGCTAATTTTTTAAAGCCTTCGGGCTGCCGAAAAATTAATTCAATCAAATATTGATTCCACATTGCCATATGAAGAATGAGCCACATTCATACGATATTCGCTCGAATTCATCCGTCAAAGTCGCACCCTTTTTCACCCTTCCTTTATAATAGAATTCTTGTCACACGCCAAGTTTAGCCCAATGCTGTGCTATTGGTTTTGACGGCAAGATATTTTGAAACCATGGAATTTGTTAGTATTTCCGTTATAAAATAATAGTCGGGTAGTAAATGGGTCGAATAACCAAATTGGAAAATGCCGGAAATATGGGTGCCACTGTCTCGGATCAGATCAAACAAAAACTCGATATAACCTATTTGCGCCAGCTTCCTACAATCTGTTTGGTGGTGTTTGGGTATTACAGCCTCATCACAGGCATGCATTTTCTTGCGTTGGCCCCAGACGTGCTGCTGCCAGTTGCGGGCACATCAGGTACTGCAGCAATATCGGCGCTTTTTACCTGGTGGCTTATCAAACGAAAAAAGGTATCGGCGCGGCTCAGCCATATCGTGTTCATACCGACACTGGTATTCATTTTGGTTACCATTTATGTCCACGTTCTACTATCGCAGGAACAACACCAGCTAACGAATGTAGCCTTGTTTCAGTATGCGCTTGGTTTGGTTACCCTGTCGCCTTTGTTGTTTGGTGCTTTTACTTTTGTTTGTACGACCACCTTTGTTGTTGCTCTGATGCTTTTGCCGGGCAGCCTGACTGCGCATTTTGCCTACATGCAATTCGCCGTGATCGTAGTTAGCATTATGGGCTTTACCCTACGGTACCGCGCAATTTCCAGAGCTGAACGGCTGCTGTTGGAAACCCGTCGCAAAACCCAGCGTCTTGCAGTAGCAAACAAACAAGTGCAGGCAAAAATTCTGGAAGTAGAAGAAGCGAATGCAGCCCGGGATGCGTTTTTAGCCAATATAACCCATGAACTGCGTACACCCTTAACCGGTGTAATGGGGGTG
>Ga0316204_10007453_pt1 | contig 15973 bp, 17 predicted proteins | sample 6monrhotite_MG_2_FD_205661 | JGI IMG/M metagenome (GOLD analysis project Ga0316204, IMG submission 205661) | Microbial mat bacterial communities from mineral coupon in-situ incubated in ocean water Damariscotta River, Maine, United States -... | ecosystem: Environmental > Aquatic > Marine >... | reverse complement strand
GCGCCTTCCCCCCCAAACGCCCAAGCTCCTGCGCGGCTTTGTTCTTACCGTCGTCGGGAACAACGTCCTCAATCTCGCCAGTGGCGATCCTGCCTATCATTACAGCAGCGCCTACTACATCGGCGGGGCGCTTCTCTCCTTTGGGGCCTTTAGGCATCAGTTTCATCCCATTTTTTATCAGAGTGGAGGTGCGCGCAATTAGCGCATAAGGCTCGGACTGGATAACCGCGCTCAACTACGATGACACCGCTTAGAAATCTAACTTTACAGTTTCCACAGACTCGCACATTCTGCTCGATAAATGGTAGGATAGGATTTGCACTTCGCTTGAAATATGGCATGTTTACCTCTTATGCTTTGCGCTAAGCATATAGGATATAGGTGTACGATTCCAGAGGTGTCAACTCCCCCAGATTTCAAACTGAGACACTACCCAAAATTCGCCAACAGTTTTAACGCGGGATGACAGATAATTCTCTTGGGCAAAATCAATCGGGCGGGAAGGCTTATGCATATTTCGGAGTGGAATCGCGGCCTGTAGCTTGTTTACACTGCGATTGTGGTTTTAGTCTGGCGATCACCTGTTTTTTCTCAAAACGAGTTATGGGGCGAAAAACCTGAGTTTGGAGCAGGCAGGTGTTCCGGGATTTTCCTACCAGAGGATAAATGAAATGAACAAAGTTGCTGTCGTTACTGGCGCGGCGCGCGGGATCGGATTGGCCACCGTGAAAAAATTTCTGTCCGAACGCTGGCAAGTTGTCATGCTGGACATTGATGGTGAAACACAGGATCACGCCCATCGGCAACTGAACGACCCTGATAATTTGGTTTCCATTCACTGCGACGTGTCCGACCCCGATCAGGTCGCGGCGGCGGTCGAAAGGGCCGTCGCCAGATTTGGCCGGATCGATACGCTGGTGAACAACGCGGGCATCGCCATATTCAAGTCCGTGATGGACACCAGTTTCGACGACTGGTCGGAAGTGATGGCCGTGAACCTGTCCGGCCCGTTCATCTGTACACAGGCCTGCGTGCCGACCATGTTGGCGAAAGGCGGCGGCAGCATCGTCAACATTACCTCCATTTCAGGTGTCAGGGCGTCAACCTTGCGTGTCGCCTACGGAACCAGTAAAGCGGCCCTGATGCACCTAACGAAGCAACTGGCGGCGGAACTTGGGACACAAGGCATACGGGTTAATGCGGTTTCGCCCGGTCCTGTCGATACCGCCATGGCGAAGAAGGTTCATACGCCGGATATTCGGGCGGATTACCATGACAGCATTCCACTCAATCGGTATGGGTCGGAACAGGAACTTGCTGAAACGATCTATTTTTTAAGCAGCGATCGGGCCAGTTACATCAATGGCACGGTGGTCAATGTTGATGGTGGATTTGCCGCCTCGGGGATCGGATTGCCAAGTTTACGTGGCGTGGATTAATGGGGGCGGGGCGGTTTCCGCGACCGTCCGTTTTGTGATTGTCACAAAGCCGGGTACAATAGTGTTGGCGTTACAGCAGCAACACTTGGTGAGAGCCTCCCGGGATCATGGCCGCTGAAATCAGTCCGACTTCTTCACTTGCCTTCACCAGCTCGGGTGCGCGTGCGCTCTCATCATTGCGTCCGGCGACTTCATCGTTCTCGTTCCCGGGCAGTGAAAACACCGCTGTAACCAACGGTGTTTCCGCCGGGCGCTTCGCCGATGTTCGGGTCACCCTGAACCGGGACACCGCCAGCCGGGCGGTTGCGATCGGGGTTTCGGTGGGCGGCGGGATCGCTGCCGGGCTGAGGGACTTGCGGTCCGCGGTCGAGCTCGCCGCGCATGGATCGCTGGTGGCGACAAATACAAACCTGCGGAACGCAGACGGCAGCCGCGTTTCCGTGGTCAATATTCAGGCCCAGGCCAATATTCTGCTGGATAAGATCGACAGGCTTGTGGAAAAGGCCGCGTTCAGGGGCGTGAATATCATCTCAAGCACCAGCCCCAATCTGCGTCTGCAAACGACACAGTTCGGTGGTGGCGTGAACATACAGGCACAGCCACTGGACCGGGCGGGGCTTGGGTTGTTGAATTTTGACCTGTTGAGTGTCGGCGGCATCGATCAGGCATTGGCGCGGATCGAGAAAGCCATCGTTGTCGCCGATCAACGCGTCGACCGGCTTTCGTCCTTGCAACGTGGTTTGACTGGGACGTCCGTAAATCGACAGTTTTTCAACGACGCTCTTGGTGGGTTTGGTTCATCCGCTCTGGAACGTGGCTCGCTGGTTAATTTAATCGCTTAGCCGGACCAGCTGTTTCCCCAGATTTTTGCCCTGAAGCATGCCGATGAACGCCGCTGGCGCGTTGCTGATGCCGTCGGCAATTGTTTCGCGGTACTTGAGTTGTCCCGACACGATCAGGTCTTCCAGTTCGGCGCGGGCCGTCGGCCACTTTTCGTGATAGTTGCTGAGAACAAAACCTTCGATGCGCAGGGATTTATCGAAAATTAGGTGTGTATTGGTGACACCATAGGGGACGCTATCGTTATTGTATTGTGACAGGACACCACAGACGGCGATCCGTGCGCCCCGGTTTAGGTGGGCCATCGCCGTATCCAGAACCTCGCCGCCGACGTTATCGAAATAGACATCTATGCCATCCGGTGCGGCCTTGGCCAGTTGCCCGGCAAGGTCGGGGGCCTTGTAATCGCAACAGGCGTCCATTCCAAACTCATCTTCAACCACCCGGCATTTTTCCGGCCCCCCGGCAATGCCAATGACCCTGCACCCCATGGATTTGGCGATTTGACCGGCGGCGCTGCCGACGGAACCGGCCGCGGCCGACACGAGAACGGTATCGGTGGCGGTCAGTCCCGCGACCACCTTGAGGCCAACCCAGGCGGTCGCGCCGGTGGACCCACAGGCGCCGAGATAGGCGGACAAGGGGATGCCTTCCTTCGGGGTGACTTTGAAATCCAGATCAGCACCATCGGAGACGGCGTGGGTCTGCCAACCCAACCGCCCAATGACGTGATCGCCCGGTTGATAATCCGGGTTGCGGCTTTCGATAACCTCTCCCAGAATCCGGCCAACCATCAGGTCGCCGGGGGACAGGGAGTTTCCGCTATAGGTCCAGCCGCCACCCATGAGCATGCGCATATAAGGGTCGAGAGAGAGATAAAGGTTTCTGATCAGGAACTGGTTTTCGGTGATTTCCTGCAACGACCTGTTGACGATCTCAAAATCCTCAACTGTCGGCAGTCCGTCTGGTTCGCGGTGAAACAGAACCTGAGTGTTGCTATTCATTACGGGTGTTGTCCTCTTAATCTGTTTGCCAGTTGGTTAATGAAGGTAATGGTCTCCCGGCCTGACGCTGCTAGCGAACTTCAGGACTCAGCCGTGTCACCATAGGAGCTTTCATCAAAAGAGCGTTCATTGTCCCAGATGTTTCGGGGCAGGGGAAGTCCATCGAAATCGCTGTCGAGCAGGGGGCGATCCGGGTCAATGCCCAGTTTTTCACGAAGGGTGAGGAGAATCTGGCGGGTATGCTGACCCGAATGCCACCCGGTGCGCTCCAGAACTTCATGCAGGGTCACTTCACCATAATAGACCTTGCCCGGTTGTTTGAAGTCGGTGTTGACGCCATCGCGGTCCCACCAGGCGGCCCAGCGTTCGGCGACGTTCTCCCCATAATTCGCGAGGTCTTGTTTTGTGGTCATTGTTTCCGGCAAAACCGAGATCAGAGCTTCATAAGTATAAGGGGCATCGTGTTCGACCCGGTCGAGGAACACATCCGGAATATTGAACACGTGGTAGACCAGTTGGCGATAGGATCGTGGACGACCGGGCAGCACCACGTCGAGCGTCTCTTCGGGGATCTGCTGAAGATAGCGGCCCGCCGCAGCGACAATCATGGCGACTTTGTCTTTCAGTTCGTGAGGGTCAAGCATGCGCCGTTCGGTGTAGTCAAAACCGGCGATCGCCGCGACATCACGAAAGACGGCGCCGTTGGCCCAGCGGTCTCCCCGCGCGACAATCGGCACCAGCCGAACACCCAGCGCCTCCAGTTCTTTGAACCCGTTTTCGTCTTCAAGAACGTTGACGGACTCAAACGGCATACCGTTTTCCAGAAGAAATTCCTTGGTCTTCAGGCAGCTGGAGCAGCCGGGTTGCCAGTATACCTTAAGCGGTGAGCGCGGAGCCTCCGTGCTATCAGTTCCCATGTCTGGTTTCTCCCGTTGTGTTTCCCCAAAGTCGATGCTTACGACACGTCCGGCGGCAGTGCACAAATCTGCTCGTAAGCATAGCGTTCTTTCAGCATGCCGTTGAATTCAAAGACATCCATGGTTACTTCGTAAGCTTCCGGGGTGATTTCAATGTGTGGCGTCCAGCACCCGAGTTTCTGGTAGGTGGCGATGCATTTCGCCAGGACGTCTTCGTCGATGTTGGGGAAGTACTCCTTTTCGGCGTGGGCGATTTCCGCCGCCGGTGCTTCGTTCATGTAGGCACGGGTTTTCCGATAGGCGCGGGTGAAGGCCTTGGCCGTGTCGGTTTCAAGCCAGTCGCGTTTGGCGGCTAGGCTGGAAAAACCGCAGGGGCCGATTTGCGGGCCGACCTGAGTGACGATGTGGCCGATGCCGTCAGCTTCCAGCTGCTGCGGGAAGGGGCCTTGTTGTTGCACAAACTGGCCCTGGCCGTCGCGAAACGCCTTGTCGATGTCCGCCGCACCGCCCGGATTGATAGGGATGATCTTATCGAAGTCGATGCCCACCTTATGACAGGCGTATTTAAACATGGCCAATGGCTGGCCGCCCTTGAACATGACGACTTCCGAGCCTTCCAGCTTGTCCCAGGTGAAATCCGGGTCGGCGTCGCGTCCAGTGATAAAAAATCCGTCCATTTCATTAACCTGGGCGAAGTGCACGGCGGGCGGCGTCTGTCCGTTGCCAAGCGAGGTAAAACCCTGACTGAGTGCCGATTGAATGACATGGGCCGAACCGTCTTCAAGGGCGGCGATGGCGGATACGCCAGGCGGTGCCACGGACCATTCCGGTTCCAGCCCTTCGGCTTTCAGGAAGCCGCCGGACATGGTTGAAATCAGTGGCGAGTAAAAGGCTGAAAACAGGGTGAACTGGATATGGATTCTGGTCATGATTGGCTCCTACAGTTGTGTGGATTATTCCGGCCTGATTTCATCTAGTATCGTTCGCCCGATTTTCATCGCTTCTTTTCGTGGCATTCCCGCCGTGATGCGCGGGTCATAAAACATCTTCAGCATCCACCGGTCGTGTTCGGTCAGTTCGAAATAGGGACTGGTATCGTTGAAAATGGAGGGATTGACGTCGGAGGAGTCATTCGCCAGGCCCAAAACCTGGGTGAGTTCCTCGACCACGCAGGCCCGCATGTGATTTTTGGGCCGATGGTCCGGGAAAACCGCGATGGCGGCGGTAATTACGTTTTTCTTGGTGAAGAATTTGGCAAAACAGGTAGAGACTTCGATCATCTTCCTGACTTGGGCTTCGTCATTGTCAAAATATTTGGCTACTGCTTTGGGGATGTCTTTTGCGGGTAGATAGAACAGGATGAAGTTGACTTTTTTCGGGTCAAAATCTTTCGCCAATTCTCCGGTTTTTTGCATGACGTATGAGTAATAGAGCTCAATGGGGTGGTGGGTGATTTCCCAAAGATCGCGAATATGCTGTTTGATATATGCCTCGAAGTAAGCGGGATACTTTTTACCCTGAATGCCAACCCTGATGGGGCCGGACCATTTGCGTACATTGTCGTAGCGTTTCAGTGTGTATTCGTTGCCAAAGGCGATGATGTTGAAGTCACGGATGATCTTTGCGTTGGTCAGCTCCTCGGCTGCCACGCCGGAGGCACAGCAGGCGGCGATGACGGTCGCGACAACTTTCCCGGCGATTTTTCGATAAGCCCAGTTCATATGTTGATCATAACCCACGCGGTCGGAGAACCGAAAGAGACAATAGCGCCACGAATTCGTGAATGGGAATGTTGCTGGTACTCTTGTATCGGCGCAGTTGATATGCTTTATCGCAGCAATATTTTTACCGCTGGGAATTGTGCACCGGCTTGAATGAGGAATTCTGTAATGTTTAAGCGTTATCTGGCGGGAATTTGCGCCGCCATACTGGTTTTTTCAGCTCATGTCGTAACGGTTCGGGCGGCTGCCGATGACCCGGTGGTTGCCAAGGTTAACGGAATTGAGATTGCCCGTTCGGAGGTTGTCCGCGCGCAATCGCTGCTGCCCGAACAGTACAGGAAAATTCCACTAGAAATGATTATGCCGAACCTGATCGACAGCATTGTGGACGGTTATCTTGCCGCGCAATACGCCACTGAAAACAAATATCAGGATACGGAAGAATTCAAAGACGAAATGAAGCGGATTGAACGCCAGGTCCTTCAGCGCATGGCCCTGACCCGTGAAATTAATGCCAATGTGACCGACGACGCGATAAAAGTGCGGTTTGAAAAATTTTCGAAGACGACCGGTGGCAAGGAAGAGGTTCACGCCCGTCATATTTTGGTGAAAACCGAAGATGAGGCCAAGGCGATTATTGCCGAGCTCGACAAGGGCGCGGATTTTGTTGAACTGGCGAAGAAGAAATCGACTGGCCCGTCGGGAGCAAGCGGTGGTGATCTCGGCTTTTTCGGACATGGGCAAATGGTCCCGGCGTTTGAAAAGGCAGCGTTTGAGTTGGAAAAAGGCGCCTATACGCCGAACGCGGTAAAAACCCAGTTCGGATTTCATATTATCAAGCTGGAAGACCGGCGGAAATCCGCGCCGCCGACGTTCAAGGAATCAGAACAGCGCATGCGCGCCGAATTGACGCAGGAAGTGGCGACGGCTTTCATTGAAAAACTGAGAAAGTCAGCCAAAATCGAAAAATTCCTCGACAAGGCGGACGTGCCGGCGAAGGGTGAGAAAAAGAAAGCCAATTAGGATACCTGATAATGGGCAAACAACTGGAAAAATCGCCCTTGGCCCCGGCTGAATTTCCCGAGATGCGGGGAGTCCCAGGGGTGTCGCTGGCAACGGCGTCGCTGGGATTAAAGGATGACGGGCGGGAAAACCTTCTGGTGGTTAGCCTGCAGGGCGGGACAACGGTTGCCGGGACACTGACCAAATCAAAGACCCGGTCTGCCCCCGTAGACTGGTGCCGTAAACATCTGCCCCTGGGTGAGGCCCGCGGACTGATCGTCAATGCGGGTAACGCCAATGCCTTTACCGGTGCCGCCGGCAATGAGGCAGTAGAAAAATGTGTTGAAGCCGTTGCCGATCAGCTGGCCTGTCGTCCCAGCCGCATTTTCGCCGCCTCGACCGGCGTCATTGGCGAAGCGCTGCCTTATGAGGTAATCGTTGGCGCGTTGCCGCAAGCCTTTACCCGGATGGCGGAATCCGGCCCGCCATCATGGCAAAAGGCGGCTGGCGCCATCAGAACCACAGATACGTTTTCCAAAGGCGCGTCGACAACGGCCCAGATCGGTGGTACGCAGGTTACGATTTCCGGTATCGCCAAAGGTTCCGGCATGATCGCACCGGACATGGCGACCATGCTGTCTTTCGTTTTCACCGATGCAAAAATTCCGGCAGACGTGCTCAGTGAATTGACCCGCGCGGGCGTTGAAAAATCCTATAACGCGATCACTGTGGACAGCGACACCTCCACCAGTGACACGGTCCTGGTCTTTGCTACGGGAGCCGCCGACGGGCAAATCGAGGTTTCGGGAGCGGACGATCCGGCGCTTGAAGATTTTGCCGCCAAACTGGATGCCCTTATGCTCGATCTGGCGCAACAGGTGGTCAGGGACGGAGAGGGCGCGTCCAAGTTTATCTCGGTGACGGTAACCGGCGCCGAAGATCGCGCCGCGGCGCGCACCATCGCGCTGTCCATCGCCAATTCGCCGTTGGTTAAAACGGCGATAGCCGGTGAAGACGCCAATTGGGGGCGGATCATCATGGCTATCGGTAAATCCGGAGAGGCGGCGGACCGCGACAAAGTCGCGATCCGGATTGGGGGAATTGATGTCGCCCTACGGGGGCTCGCCGTTCCGGGGTACGATGAAACCCCGGTTGCCGAACACCTCAAGGGACAGAACGTGGACATCGAAGCTGACGTCGGGGTCGGCGATGGCGAAGCCACCGTCTGGACCTGCGACCTCACTCATGGCTACATCTCGATCAATGCCGATTACCGATCCTGAACCGCCCACAGAAATAATGTCCGGGTGCTTCGATGCACCTTTTCGACAGGCCCACGGGCAGCCCACTGTGCTGGTGGTTGCCGTTGCCCTGGTTGATATCGATAATCGGGTGCTGATTGCCAAACGCCCAGAAGGTAAATCCATGGCCGGACTATGGGAGTTTCCCGGCGGCAAGGTCGAAGACGGCGAATTGCCCGAATCCGCGCTGGTCCGAGAGCTCAAGGAAGAATTGGGCATTGATATTACTGAGAGCTGCCTGGCCCCGCTAACCTTCGCAAGTCACGTCTATGACGATTTCCACCTGCTGATGCCGCTGTATGCCTGCAGGATATGGAAAGGCGCCGTGACGGGTAGGGAGGGGCAGGAACTGAAGTGGGTGCGGCCGGTAAAACTGGTCGATTATCCCATGCCCCCGGCCGATGCCCCGCTAATCGCCATGCTCAGGGATTTTCTTTGACAACAACGGAAGGAGAGTAAGTCGATGACCAAAAACGCTTATGACGCGGGTCGTCTAAATTTGCCTTTTGTTGGTCATTGCACGTTTGGCAAACAACCGCCCTGCCTCGACTGGGATGTGATTGATGCTAACATTGCCGTGCTTGGCGCGCCGTTTGACATGGGCACGCAATACCGTCCCGGCGCGCGATTTGGACCTCGCGCCATCCGTGAGGCTTCAACGCTATTTTCTTTCGGTCACGGCGGCGCCTACGACTTTGAAGATGACATCACTTATCTGCCATCTGACAGGGTGAGGATTGTCGATATCGGTGACGCAGACATGATCCACACCGATACCATCAAGAGTCATGTCAATATCGAATTGGGGGTTCGTAAGATCCTGAAAGCCGGGGCGTTGCCAGTTGTGCTGGGTGGGGATCATTCCGTGCACATCCCGTGTATCCGCGCTTTTGATGACCAGCCGCCTGTCCACATCATCCATGTGGATGCGCACCTGGATTTTGTCGATGAACGGCACGGGGTGCGCTACGGTCATGGCAATCCATTACGCCGGGCGTCGGAAATGTCCCATGTGACCGGGTTCACCCAGCTGGGCATCCGCAACGTCTCGTCTTCCAATCGCGACGATTACGCGGCGGCACGGGCAGCCGGGTCGACCATCCTGTCGGTGCGCGACGTGCGCCGGTTGGGAACAGATGGGGTGCTTGATTGTGTGCCGGAAGGGGTGCGCTATTACCTGACTATCGATATCGACGGCTTCGACCCCTCAATCGCGCCCGGTACCGGAACACCCAGCCATGGCGGTTTTCTGTACTACGAAGTGCTGGAAATCATGCAGGGCCTGACAAAACGAGGCGAAGTCGTCGGCATGGACCTGGTAGAGGTGGCCCCGGATTACGACCACGGTGGCTCAACCGCATTCCTCGCCGCCCAGCTGCTGATGAATGTGCTGGGCTATGTGTTCCATGAGAAGGGGATGAGCAGCTAACCAGCGGACTTGCATCTCAATTGCGGATTATTTCAGCGAATTCATAATGCCCCGCCTTTGACGTTGACTGGCGCGACAGCTACGGTCGTTGGTCAGGGATAATTGTCATTTATTCAAAGGGGGGAATGCTTGGCGCATTCTGTTGCAGATATTTGCGGTTGGGTCGCTCTGGCGGGCGACTATCAGACCCACCCGTCGGTTGATCACGATCAACTCGCGGATTGGGCGGTTATTGGCGGGGGGTTTACAGGCCTGGCCGCGGCGCGCCGGATCGCGGAATTGGAGCCAGACGCGCGCATTGTTTTGCTTGACGGAAAGCGTATAGGTCAGGGGGCCAGCGGTCGCAATTCAGGGTTTGCTGTTGCCAACGAGTCTCCCGGTCATGCCGCACTGTCAACAGCCGATGGGCGGGCCGATTACGCCGCCTTGAATGCATTGGACCATGCCGGGGTGGATGAGCTCAAACACCTGGTGCAGCGCCATAAGATTGAGTGCCAGTGGGAAGATACAGGCTCTATCCACGCGGCGGCAGACCCGCGGAACTTTGACAAGCTTCATCATCACGCCCAAACGTTTGCGGATATGGGGATGAATGCCACGGTGATGGATGAGGCGGCGTTACGCAAACGGCTGGGCACCGATCATTACAAGCTTGGGGTTCTCAGTACGGGGGGCGCCCTTGTTCAGCCTGCCGCTCTGGCGAAGGGGCTGGCCGGGTCCTTGCCCGATCAGGTCGAGATTTTTGAAAACTCGCCCGTGCTCGACCTGAAAAGTGACGGTGGCGGCGTTGTCCTTACGCTGAGAGCGGCCAACGTTCGCGCCGCCAAGGTTATTGTCGGTGTGAACGCCTTTATGCCGAGGCTGGGGGTATATGGCGACCGGGTGTTCCCATTGGCGCTGAGCGCCAGCCTGACCCGGCAATTGACCGATGCGGAAGAAGGCGCGGTCTCTCATGCAGCGTCCTGGGGCGTGTTGTCGCCACAGTCTCTTGGGGCGACAATGAGGTTAACAAAAGACCGGCGCATTCTGATTCGCAACACGGCAGAATATGATCCATCGGGGTTGAACCCATCGACATTGGCCCTGAGGCGCAAGCAGCATTACCAGGGATTACGAAAGAGATTCCCGTGGATGGCAGATGACGCCATTGAATACACATGGTCAGGAAACATTTGCATCAGCCGAAATTCAAAACCGATATTCGAAAATCTGTCGGATAAGGTTTTTGCCGCCGGATGTTATAACGCTTCAGGGGTTTCAAGAGGGACGGTCATGGGGAAACTGATTGTTGATCTGGCGTCGGGGGAACCCTCCGGTCTGCTGGACAATGCGCTATCCTTGCGCCGCCCCGGCTGGATTCCGCCGCGTCCTTTTTTTGATGTGGGGATTAGAACACGGTTGGCTTTTGAGAGACTTAAAGGACGAACCGAGAACTGAGTCCCGTGGGAAAGGGTCGAATGAGCCGCTAACAATCGTCGCTAACCGGCCCTTTCGCGCAGATTTCCCGCTCTGCTTTTCTGATTTCCGTTACCGCCATATCGAACACTTCATCGATCCTGGCACGGGTTGGTGTTGACAATCCCAGCAGTTTGGAACGCGCATCTTTCGGGTTTTCGTACTCGGTCAGAAAACCTGCCTCAACCGCCGCATCAATCAGCTTGCCCGCCGTATGCGCACTTTTAACACTGCGCATGAAGGCCATGGCGTCGGTTTTGCGAATGGGCGCGGACTGACGCCAGATTCCCCGAAGCAGGTCCCAGTAGGGGGCCGAGAAAAATTCCGTATTACCATCGAAGACCAACAGCCAGTTGTCACTGACCCGGTCCATCAGTTCCAGATACACCCGATGCTGAGGGGTGTTGTATTTGAGCGTCAAAACAGCCTCCTTAATGATCACTGAGGTACAGCTTACTCATTTGCCTGGGTAGGTACAGATAAAAATACATGTAATATTTAAATTAAATATTGACATTAAAAATGCATGCAGTTATAACATCATTATTCGGCAAGCTTATTTCTCTGAACGCCGGAAAACTTTAGGAGGTACACATGAAAACCCTTACGAAATTTAAAACGGTTATTTCTGCTGCTGTTGTCGCCGTCCTGATGAGCGGCTGCGTTACGGATAGTGGGACCAAAACACTCGCCGGTGGCGTGGTTGGTGCCGGCATCGGTGGATTGCTGGGCTCCAAAATCGGTGGTGGTCGCGGCCAGATGGCGGCGATTGCCGCCGGGACTCTGGCCGGTGCGTTATTTGGCAGAAGCATCGGCGAATCACTCGATAAGGCCGACCGCGCCTACGCCGGAAAGGCGGAACAACAAGCAGCAAGGGCTCCGATCGGTCAAACCGTTTCCTGGAACAACCCCGATTCCGGCCACAGCGGTTCGGTGACTCCAACCCGTGATGGCGTCAATGACCAGACCGGTGAATATTGCCGCGAATATCACACGGAAGTTTATATCGGTGGCAAGTTGGAAGACGCCTACGGGACCAGCTGCCGCAAACCTGACGGATCGTGGAAGATCGTCAGCAACTAAAGGTGTACCTCGGCAATCGCCTGCTGCCAATGTTGTGTGGGCGTTGCCACCCCCGGAAACGGCCTCTGAATGATCAGGGGCCGTTTCTTATTGGTGAGACTTTGTTAGACTGTTGCTGAAAATCACGGAGCAGTTGATGTCTGAACAGAAAACCTATACCGCCGCCCTGGTCATTATCGGCAATGAAGTCCTTTCCGGGCGTACCCGCGATGCCAATTTACAATATCTAGGCACCGAACTTAATGCCATCGGCGTCCGGCTTATGGAAGTCCGCGTCGTTCCCGACATTGAAGAGATGATCATCGAGGCCGTGAATACGGTCCGCAAACGCTACGATTACGCTTTCACCACCGGCGGAATCGGACCGACCCACGATGATATTACATCGGCGACCATCGCCAAGGCTTTCGGGCTGAAACACGGCCGCCACCCTGACGCCGAAGCCCTGTTGTTGGCCCACTACGACCCCAAGGATGTGACCGATGCGCGTATGAAAATGTCGGAAACTCCGGCGGGGGCAGAGCTTTTGTTCAATCCCATCAGCAAGGCGCCTGGTTTCAGGGTTGAAAACGTTTATGTGATGGCGGGAATTCCCCAAATTATGCAGGCCATGTTTGAAGGGTTTCGCCACACCCTTAACGGGGGTGAGCCGATGCTGTCAGCCTCGGTTGCCGCCTTTATCGGCGAAGGCAAGGTGGGTGATGAGTTGGGGAAAATTCAGAAACGCCACCCGGATGTGGAAATTGGCAGCTACCCGTTCGTGCGGGATGGCAAATATGGCACCAGCCTCGTCGCCCGACACACGGACCGTTCTGCTATTGATGACGTCCTCGACGAAATCCAGGACCTGATTCGCAAACACGGTGTCGAACCTATCGATGAGCGATTGTAGGGATTGCAGGCGGGATCGGAAATTTTCGGCAAGTCATTCCAATGCGGACAATTGAAACAATATGTCGAATTGTATAGATTATAATTCTACCTTTGATTTTTTTGGATAAACGAGGGCGTGTGTTTTTAGGCATACCGGTATGAGAAACCTGACTTCCCTGTTCGCTTTGATGGTGTTCTGTCTGTCGCCGGAAAATTCCTACGCCCAGTATTGTCCATCCAGAATATCCGCCGTTACGGGAAACTCGTTATCTGAGGAAGTGGCGTCCCTTCTAAGGGTTGTCTACGAAAGACTCGGATGTAGGCCCGAAATTGAGTTCTTGCCGGGACGGCGTGCCGTGCACCATTTTAACGCGTCGATCGTCGATGGTGAGCTGTTCAGGCTCAAGATGATAGAGGCGGAATACAAAAAGCCGTTTGTTCATTCCACCGAGCTATTCAGAATGACAACCGCATTGTGGATGCATCCATCCCCGTCGATTGCCCAAAAAAATCCGACGGCGTATATTCTGGGAATTGTGTGGCAGGAAGAATATGTTTCAGGCCGACTTGCAAGAGACCCCGGAAAATATCAAAAATATCATACCCACCAACAGGTATTATCCGCCTATAACCGTGGCCTTATTGGTCATCTTCTCAGTGAAAAACAGTCTGTCGAAATTCTGCGGAAAAGAGGAGAGATCAAACCCGTTCCCGTCCTGGAAAAGACCCTTGGTTCGTTGCCGGTTTATCATTATCTCGATGAGAAATATGCCGAATTCATCGCCGATTTCTCAGCCGAAATTGCCCGGGATAATCCGTTCAACAAGCTCAATTGATCACGCGATGACGTGATCTGGGAGAGGGGTGTTTAACGCTCGATAATAAAACGGCGGGCGTCAAGCCGGTCCTGCCAGCCCTTCCGTTGCAGTTCGGGCTCGATATGTTCGTGTTCCGGATAGCCAATGCACAGATGCGCCACCAGCGACCAGGAATCGGGCACATCGAGAACCCTGGCGACTTCCATTGGGTCGATAATCGACACCCAGCCGACGCCGACCCCCCTGGCGCGGGCCGCCAGCCACAGCATGTATATGCCGCCAACGACCGAATAGGCGAGGGTTTCTGGCATGGTTCGCTGCCCCAGCCCTTGACCCGTATCGGTATCCCTATTGACGAATACAGCCAGCTGTTCCGGGGCCCGGTCCATGCCTTCGAGTTTCAGGGACGCATAAAGTTTGGCCTTGTCACCGTGATAATCGGCCAGCGCTTCGGCGTTGCATGCCAGAAAGTTATCGCGAATGGCTTGGCGGCGCGCCGGGGAAATTACCTTGACGAACCGCCACGGCTGGCTGTTGCCAACAGATGGGGCCAGCGAAATCAGTTTCAGCAGGTTATCAAGTTCGCCTTCGGGCAGGGCGTCGGTCTTGAACTGGCGCACATCCCGGCGCCAGCGAAACAGGTCAATCAGGGTGTCTTCAAAGGTCTGATCAAAGACCGGCGGAGTAGGGGAGGGCGTCGCATGATCCATGGCCCGCAGACTACAGCCTGATGTCGCCAAGGGCCATCCCGAAAGCAAAAATATCTGGTCGCTAAAACCTTGCCGCAGCGCCCATGCTCCGCTAGGTTCCCGACCGTGCGGGCGTGGTGAAATTGGTAAACACAAGGGACTTAAAATCCCTCGGCCTCGCGGCCTTGCCGGTTCAAGTCCGGCCGCCCGCACCATACCGGAGTTGGGGTCACTAAAACCCCCTAAAAACCTTAGTGGCTATGCGATTGAGGCGGTTCGATAAACATCATCAAACCGTTCCACAGGCCGGGGCTTTTGCGCCGCAAAATCCATGAATCCGATCTTTTTTTGATCGAGCTTTTTAATTTCATCCTCATAGGCGGCGGCAATGCGCTGGTTGTCGGTGCTGACGATCCGGTTCACCAGTTTAGAAATCTGCCCCTCAATGGCGGCAATTTCGACCTTTGCCCGTGTTGCCGCCGCCTTGCTTCGCTCAAGCTCCGTGTCCCAAAGATCACTCGTCATTCCCCGAAAGCAAACCAAAAACACCAGAGAGAGTGCTACTTCGAGCTCTATAAAGAACGACATTTTGTTGAATGCTTTATTGGAAAGATTAAACATTTTTGCAGAGTTTTCTCCCGTTTCGACAAACGTCAAACCCGATTTCTCGCATTACTGCATTTCATCAGCTCAATCATATGGTTAAGATGAACTCGTCAACAGAGCCAAATGTCTAGAAATCCAACAGCAGCTCATCCCGACCTGGGGCCACCTCAGTTTGTTCCTGTTATACCCCACAAATCAATTCCATTACAGCTACATGGAGATTTGGTTAGTATTGCTACAAATCTGAAAGTTAATTTGGAAATACTCACCGAAGCAATTGCGAGTTTTGGAGGCACCGTAGAGAAAAATGTCCACTGCAATAAGCGTGATACATGGAAGCTTTGGACGGGTCGCATTTTTAGATACGGACAAGCCTCTTGTTCCTCATATTCATCCTCATTGCCACATTCTGATCAAGTACTCCGGTGCTGACACTTTTTTTGGTGTTTCCGGGCAGAACTACCCCTTGACAGATGAGACAATCATACTTGTCAATCCATGGGAATCCCATTTTTATTCGCATATAGATGGCTTGCCTAATACCAAGATTATTGTTTTTTATATTGAAACGGAGTGGTTGGCCAAGCTTGAGCCTCGCTTTTCCGTTAATAATTCCAGAACTTTTTTTTCTTCGTCATGTGTCTCGTCCTCTTGTCTGCCTAAAGATGGGATTGACCGCTTGCTGGAGATGTGGACTTGCCACGGTTTAATTCCGTGTCCTTGAATGGAATATTAGCCATCAAGGAGAACAACTATGGCACATCGACACACGGCAGAATTTAGACAGGAAGCTGTT
>Ga0316204_10007452_pt1 | contig 15976 bp, 14 predicted proteins | sample 6monrhotite_MG_2_FD_205661 | JGI IMG/M metagenome (GOLD analysis project Ga0316204, IMG submission 205661) | Microbial mat bacterial communities from mineral coupon in-situ incubated in ocean water Damariscotta River, Maine, United States -... | ecosystem: Environmental > Aquatic > Marine >... | reverse complement strand
GTCCAGTTGTATGAAATCGCGCTGAACTGGCCTGAAATCGGGCCAAACTGTCTCTTGCGCCAACGACGCTATTCATAGGAGGCTTCGCGTTGATCGAGATACCGCCAGTACGACATCGCAATTCCCGCGCCCAGCACCTGCGGATCCCGAAACCGGTAAGGGGTGATCGGGGCGGTCGGAAACGGCAGATCGTCCAGAGAGACACCCAACGTCCGCCGCGCCATTTCACGGCCCATCACCAGACTCATCGCGACGCCGCGCCCATTGTACCCAAGGCCCGCGATCAGACCGGGCTGCGGCTCATGCAGATGCGGCACCCGGTCCGGGGTCAGCGCAACGGTGCCGCCCCATTTGTAGGTCCATTTCACCCCCTTGAGGCCGGGAAAAATGCGCGGCGCGTCTTTGAGAAGCCATTGAAACCCGCCAACACCCCCGGTCGGGGTCCGGTATCCCATGCCGCCATAGATGAACTGCCCCCCCGGTTCGCGGCGGCAATACATGATCAATCGGCGGGTGTCCGAGATCGTGTGCCCTTCGGGGCAAAGCGGGCCAAGACGGTCCTCATCCAGAGGCTCGGTTGCGATTTGAATGCTGGTCAGTGGCAGTACCGACCGCTTCAGGCCCGGCACCAGCATGTCGGTGTATCCATTGGTGGCGACAATCACTTTTTCGGCATCAACCTGATGCCCGTTGACCGTCAATACCCACCGCCCCTCTTGCTGGCGCAATGCCGTGACGGGTGAATGATCGTAAATGGCCGCGCCTGCCCCCTTGGCCACACGCGCCAGACCCCGCGTCAAGGCCAGGGGCTGCACTGCGCCGCCGCGCGGGCTTACCGTGCCGGAAGAATATCCATGCGCCCCGGTCAGCCGCTTGACCTCGTCGCGGCCCACAAACTCGAATTCCGCCCCCAGCCTGTTCCAAAGCTTTGCGTTTTCCTGCGCCACCTCGCGGGCGGCGTCGCAATGATCCGCCCGCAGCCAGCCCTTTTGCCGTGCCTCGCATTTGATCTGATATTTTTCGACCAGATCAAACAGATCATCCGCCGATTTCAACGCCGTCTCGGCCAGACTGTCGAAAAATCTTGGCCCCACAGCGGCGCGCAGATCGTCCGGCCGGGCCACAGGCAGCATCGGATTGACCTGACCGCCACTGCGCCCGGACGCGCCATTTGCGACCTCCTGCGCTTCGAAGACCGCGACATCCGTCCCCGCCTCGGCCAACATCAGCGCCGCGCGAAGACCGGTAAAGCCGCCCCCCACAACCGCCACATCGCAGCGCAGGTCCGATTTCAGCGACTGCGAAGGTTCAGCCCCTTCGGCGGTGACGTTCCAAAATGCATCAGATTGTTCCATGCCCGGATACCTGCGCACCCCCGTCACCTAGTCAAGAAGATTTCTGATCCGTCCCAATTCCGCAAACCAGAAATCGCCATGTTTCCATGGCCTTCATTGGACAGTGTTCCATTCTGGCGCTATCAATACAGCGGTACTGGCCCTACTTGATTCTATGAATAACCAGCACTGAATGGGCATAAGGGGCGGTTTGTCGGCCCGAATTCATCATCTTGCAGCGAAACGAAAGGTCTGACCCCATGGACGGCAATTTCAACGAAAACGACCTCTCCCGCGTTGTCGAAGCAGACCGCGCGCACATCTGGCATCACCTGAGCCAGCATAAGCCCTATGAAACAACCGATCCGCGCATCATTGTCGAAGGCAAGGGCATGCGCGTCTGGGACCAGAAGGGCAAGGAACACCTCGATGCCGTGTCCGGCGGCGTCTGGACCGTTAACGTCGGCTATGGCCGTGAGCGCATCGCCAATGCCGTGCGCGACCAACTGATAAAGCTGAACTACTTTGCCGGGTCCGCCGGTTCCATCCCCGGCTCCAACTTTGCCGAAATGCTGATTGACAAGATGCCGGGCATGACCCGCGTCTACTATTGCAACTCCGGGTCCGAAGCGAACGAGAAGGGCTTCAAGATGGTCCGCCAGATCGCGCACAAACGCTATGGCGGCAAGAAGCACAAAGTCCTGTACCGTGACCGCGATTATCACGGCACGACCATCACCGCGCTGTCGGCGGGTGGTCAGGACGAACGCAACGCGCAATACGGTCCTTTCACCGACGGCTTTGTGCGGGTGCCGCACTGCCTTGAATACCGTGCCTTTGAACAGGACGGCGCACCGCAGGAAAACTATGGCGTCTGGGCTGCGGATCAGATTGAAAAGGTCATCCTTGCCGAAGGCCCCGAAACGGTTGGCGCGCTCTGTCTTGAGCCCGTAACCGCTGGTGGCGGTGTAATCACTCCGCCCGAAGGGTATTGGGACCGGGTGCAGGAGATCTGCAAGAAGTACGACATCCTGCTGCACATCGACGAGGTTGTCTGTGGTGTGGGCCGTACCGGCACATGGTTCGGCTATCAGCACTACGGTATCAAGCCCGACATGGTGACAATGGCCAAGGGTGTCGCCTCCGGGTACGCCGCGATTGCCTGCCTTGTGACCACCGAAGAGGTGTTCAATATGTTCAAGGACGATGCCGCTGATCCGATGAACTATTTCCGCGACATTTCGACCTTTGGCGGCTGTACTGCTGGCCCGACCGCCGGCATCGAAAACATGGCGATCATTCAGGACGAGAACCTGTTGGAGAACACTACCAACATGGGTCACTACATGCTGGACGAATTGAACGCGCTGATGGACAGGCACGCCTGCATCGGTCAGGTCCGCGGCAAGGGTCTGTTTCTTGGCGCGGAACTGGTGGCAGACCGCGACAGCCGCGAACCGGTGAATGAAAAGCTGGTGGGGGCAGTTGTCGGCGACTGCATGCAGCAAGGCGTGATCATCGGGGCGACCAACCGTTCACTGCCGGGCAAGAACAACACCTTGTGTTTCTCGCCTGCGTTGATTGCCACCAAGGACGACATCAATCAGATCGTATCGGCGGTGGATGGCGCACTGGGGCGCGTGTTCGGGTAACGCCTCGAAATTGAATGTCGAAAAAGCCCCGCCGATTGTGCGGGGCTTTTTTGTGGCGCAGTGGAATGTTGTTTCGGTGCAGCAATCTACGGCGCTTGTGGTAGGTGTTGCAAGACTGCCACCGGAGCGAACGCCGCGTCGTCGGCAGTGTCACGTCATGACGCCGGAAGGAACCTTCAATGCTCCCCGATCAAGCCATCGCGCGGTTTCTCGAAACGCTCCCTTGCACTGCTGAAAATGCCGAAGAGCTGCACGCATTGCTTTTTGCGCCTTGGGTGAAACGGCAGAAGCTTGAATTTATGGAGGTAGAACAAGGTCGGGTCAAAGCCCGGCTGCCACAGGATCCTGAACAGCACTTCCTGGGTGGCGGAACATGCGGGCAGGCCATGATGTCCGCAATTGATACCGTGATGTCGTTGGCGATGCTCACTTACCAACGCCCATCCAAGGGCACGGCAAGCCAGAACAACCAGTTTCTGCGCCCCGCCATCGGCGATGATCTAATTGTCGAAGCCATCGTTCTGAAGATGGGGAAGCATTCGGCATATGGCGAAACACGCATCCACTTTGAAAGCTCCGGCGCATTGGTTGTTCACTCCACATCCGAATATGCCTTTTGATCGCGCCCCGATGTCGGGAGAGCAAATTGCATCGGTCAAATCGTTTCAACAGTGGCTGCCCCTGCGGCGCAGCGGAGGGCCGAGAGCCAGGAGCGGTCCGGCCCCGCGCCTGCGGGCCAAATGCGTCCGCCTATCCGCTATCGCTGCAAACCTGCCGTAGAACCCGTGCGACCCTGTCCATATAGGCATCATCATACCCCGCTTCGTTCTCCAGAACGCTCAGGAAGGCACAGGATCTGCCGGACGTCATATCCACCATCAGAAACTGCCCCCCATACCCCGCATGGCCAACCATGCGCCCGTCAGTCATGGTTTGGTTGGAGTACCTCAGCCACCCTTTGGGCGGTGTGAGTGCCGGGGCCGCTCGTGCGAGGCTATGATCCAGAAATGCGGCGTTCCCTACAGGCTTGCCAAACAGATCGCGCCCGCCTCGGGCCAGAAACAGACCAAACCGGGCAAGGTCACGCGCGCTCAGGCATCCACCGCCTGAGAACGCGGGATAACCATCTTTGCTGCAACTGATGTGAAAGGCCCCTTCATATCCCACAGCATCCGCAATCAGCTCAATCTGGGCGGCAAGCGGGATCGGAGAAACCGCCGCCGCGATCAAGGTCAAGACATCGGTATTGGCGGATTTATACTCTGCCTCCGTTCGCCCATCATCGGCCTTGAACCCCGTGATACCGGCGGTAAATTCCTTCAGGGTGATCTCCTCTTGCCCCTCCTCGGGCAACCGCCACCCCAGCGCAATCTCTTCGCTGTAGCAACCCGAATTCGGATCGCTGTAATCTTCGGTAAAATCGTTGCTGACAGCCATATCCAAGAGCGCCTGAACCGTGGCCGCGCCATACCCTGATCCAATGTCAGGCAGGTAGTCAGACACATGTGCATCAAGCGACAACAACCCCTGCTCCAGCAATCGACCAATGATCAGGTGAATGTGAAGTTTCGTCACCGATTGGATGGAATGTGGCCGAACCGTCGAAAAATCGGGCGCAGCGGCTTCCAGAATGATCTGATTGTCCTGTAGGCAACAGAAGGCTGAAAACGCGGGATGTTCGATCAGCTCGGCCAATTCAGGGGTTTTCCGGCTGCGGTCAGCCGCTGCAGGTTCAAGCGTCAGCACCCTGCGTGAGCGGACCATCAGGGTGCGGCGAAACAGGTGATGCGCGTTGTGAAACCCATGCCGCCGATGTGCCGGCTGGTTCCAGCGTTGCTTGTTGTCGGGACCGACGGTCAGGTCAGGATTGGCAATGATCTTGGGTGCGTTCATAAGGATCTCACATGGATCAACGCATCTACCGCGACGATGTGATCGGGGTAGATAAACATCGGGTTGATTTCAATTTCTTGCACGGCCTCACCTTGGCTCATAAACGCCACGCAGAGAATGTGAAGCTGCTCTGCAATCTTGACCACATCTGCGCGCTGACGGCCCCGGAACCCATCCAGCAAACGCGCCATCCGCAAGTTGGCGAGCGCCTCAGCAATATCCACCGCGGTCGCGGGCAGCAAAAGCGTGACAGCATCGCCCACAAGCTCGGTCAATATCCCGCCGCTGCCCAAGACCAGCGCATGGCCGAATTGCGGGTCTGAACGCAGGGCAACGATCATTTCGGCCAGGGGCGGGGGTGACATCTTTTCAACCAGAAAACCGTCTGTCAGAGCCGCTTCATCATGCTCCGCGACGTCCGTGGTCATTTGACCAAGGGCGGCATCAAGGGCCTGTGCGTTGTTGATCCCCAGCGCAACTGCCCCGGCTTCGGTCTTGTGTGCCAGCCGCGGCGACATCATTTTGAGAGCGACCGGATAGCCGATCTCACTGGCCGCGCCCTCGACGTTGCAGGCTGTTACGGACCTCCCGTCAGGGACGGCGACACCGCGTGCCGACAGCCAGGACTTACCCAAATCCTCGGTCAACATCTTCGGCGCATCGGGGATGGTGCCTCTGCACAATGGCTCAGGCCGCGCGGCTTTGATGCGCCGACGTCGCGCTGACCAGATCGCCGCGTCGCATATCGCGTTCAATGTCTCATGGATACCCTGCATCGGTGCCACACCAAGTGAGATAAGGTGCCGGCGCGTCTCTGTGTCGAGATTCTCTGGCAAGGTTGCACAGATGGCCGCAGGGATACCCTTTTCCGTTGCCGCTTGCGCAAAGGCGGCGGCGTCATTCTGATAATATATCTTTGACGCATCCAGCCCTGCTGCCGGATAATCCTGCACAAGCACGGTGGCATCCGCCGCGACCGCATCCAGCGCATTGGCAAAGACCGGATAGGTATATTCGGCCTGTCCCCAGATCGGTGTGGTGTAATCCAGCGGGTTTGACACCGTCGCAATGTCCGGCAACAGGCCACTCAGCGCCTTGCGGCCATCGGGCGGAACCTCAGGGAAGCTCAGCCCGATCGCCTCCGCATGATCCGCCAGCATCGTGGCACCGCCTCCCGAACAGGTGAAGCCCGCCACATGTGGCCCGTCGGGCGCGCCGACGACACACAGATACTTCAGCGTTTCCAGAAACTGCGAAGGGCTCGTGACACTGATGACCCCTGTACGGGCGAACAACGCCGCGTAAAGCGCATCCGACCCAGATAGCGACCCTGTATGACTGACCGTCAAGGCCGACCCGATGGCCGAGCTTCCGGTCTTGAGCGCCACCACCGCGACGCCCCTTTCAATGGCCTTGAGCGCGGCGCGTTCGAACGCAGGGATGTCTTGCAGCCCTTCGATGTGTAGCCCAATGGCGCGCACCGCGTCGTCATCTGCGAAGGCATCAAGGAAATCTTCCAGCCCAAGCACCGCCTGATTGCCCGCCGACACCATGTAGGCCAGTGGCAGGGACCGCGCGCTCATTGTGATGTCAGAGGAAAACATGCCGGATTGCGTGATGATGGCCGCGCCATATCCGGGTGACCAGCCGCCGTGCTCGAACGACCATAGGGCCACATTGTCGATGTAGTTGATAAGGCCATAGCAATTGGGCCCGATCAGGGCCATGTCACCGGATGCCTCGATCAGTGCCCGCTCGGCTTGCGCGTCGCCGGTTTCCTTGAACCCGGCAGAAAAGCAAACGACCCCGCCCACACCCATCTCGGCCAGTTCGTGCAGTGCGGCCACCACGCCCCCTGCGGGGATCGCGAGGTAAACCGCGTCGGGTACTCCGGGCAGATCCGAGATGGCCGGGACACAAGACACTCCGTTCAGATCAGCGCGTGTAGGGTTGATCGCCCACATCTGCCCCTGAAACCCGCGCCTACGCGCCTCGCGCACCGCGATGGAGGCATCTCGACCACCGATGAACGCGATATGGCGTGGCTTCAACAGGCGTTGAAAATTGGCGCGCCGGTCTGGGGTCATGCACCGAGGGGCCGTAGAATTGAGCGTGTGATGATATGGCGTTGGATTTCGCTTGTACCGTCCCAGATGCGCTCAAGCCTGCTATCGCGCCAGAAGCGCTGGATTGGCATCTCTTCCATCAACCCCATTCCACCGAAAATCTGCACCGCGTCATCGGCGATCTTGCCCAGCATTTCTGAGCAGAAAACCTTGATCATCGCGGCATCCGCATCGCTCATCATGCCTTGTTCGGCCCGCGCCACGGCGTCTTTGACCATCAGGTCCGCCGCCCGCAGGTTGATGGCACCATCCGCCAGCCGAAACCCCGTGGCCTGAAACGCGCCGATGGGTTTGCCGAATTGCTTGCGCGTGGCGGCCCAGTCGGTCGCCATCCCAAGAATGCGCTCCGCCTTGCCACAGCAGGTCGCGCCGACCCAGATGCGGCCCATCCCCAGCCACTTTCCAGAAAGCTCCAGCCCTTTGCCTTCTTCGCCCAAAACCTGGCCGGGACCAATGCGCATATTGTCAAAATGCAGCTCGAACGTCTTGTAGCCGCGGTAGCTGACACATTTGGTGCCTTCGCGACAATCGAACCCGCGGGTGCCGACGTCAACCAGGAACGCAGTGACCCGCTTGCGCGGGCCGCGCGGGGTTTCGTCCTCTCCGGTGGCGGCAAAGACGATGGCAAAGTCCGGCATACAAGGGCCAGAGATGAAGTGCTTGGAGCCGTTGAGAATCCAATCATCTCCGTCTCTGCGGGCGTTTGTTTTCATGCCCATGACATCCGACCCCGCGTCGGGTTCGGTCAAGGCAAACAACTCTCGTTTCTCACCCCGCACCGCTGGCAGCAGATATTGCTCTCGCTGATCGCCCTCACACGCCATCAGCAATTCCGTCGGACGCGCAGCCCAACTTTGCAAGGCATGGCTGGTCTTGCCATATTCCCGTTCGATCAAGGACATGGGACCATAGCCCAAACCGCCTCCGCCAACTTCTTCGGGCAGGTTACACGCGAATAACCCCAATTCATGCGCCCTGGCCTCGATCTGGCGGCCCAGTTCTTCGGGAACATGGCCCAGGCGGTCCACTTCCTCCTCATGGGGAAACATCTCTGTCTCCACAAAACGGCGGACGGTGTTGGCCAACAGGTCGGCTTCGTGACTGGTTTCCATATTCATTCGGAGCCTCTTTTATTGGGCCTGCGATTTCGCGTTGCGGCGGGACATGATCGAGAAGATCACAAAAGCGATGACAGTGATGGCAATCAACACAACGGCAGCGGCTGCCACGGTGGGGTCAGTATTTTCCCGGATGCCGTTCCACATTCGGCGCGGCAGGGTGTAGACGCTGTATTTGGAAATAAACAGCGTCACGACGATTTCATCCCAGCTCAGGATGAAAGCAAAGAGTGCGCCGGCAAACACACCAGGCTTGATCGACGGCAGAATGACCCGCCGCATGGTTGTCCAATTGGATGCACCCAGGTTCTTGGAGGCTTGTTCCAGCTTGGGATCAAAGGTCGCAAGCGACGCGCTGACCGTGATAAGGACCATCGGCGCGGCAAGGATCGTGTGCGCCAGGATCAGTCCGGTATAGCTGTCAAGCAGCCCCAGAGGTATCCAAAGGCGGTAGAATGCCATCGCGGAGATGATCTGCGGGATAATCAGCGGCAACAGCAGGAACGCCCGCACAAGCTCGCTGTATTTCGACGACACCCGCCACAGCCCGATCGCACAAAGCGTACCCAGAAAGGTCGCCAGCAGAGAGGTCGAGACCGCAATCACGCCGCTTTGGAAGAAACTGGAAAGCCATTCCTCGCTGGTGAACAGCTTTTCGAAATGGCGCAGGGACAACTCGCCTTTCGGCATTGAGAGAAAGCGTTTGGGCGTGAGGGAAACCGGAATGGCGATCAGCGCAGGTGTCACCAGAAACAACAGCAGCACCCAAGCACCCACACGGTTGAACCTGGCAAACAACCCGGAAGTCATCGCGCCGCCCCTCCGAATACCGTACTCAACTTCATGAACCGTGACATCACCCACAACATCGCCAGTACGCCAAACAACATGATCGCCGCCAGCATCGCCGCCGTGCCCCACTTCAGTGTGACCAGCAGTTGCACGGATATGTATTCAGCCACCATGAGCACCTTGCCGCCGCCCAGCACCGCAGGGGTGACATAGAACCCAAGGCTCAGGATAAACACCAACAGCGTAGAGGCGACCAAACCCGGAGTCGTCAATGGCAGGTAGATGCGCCAGAAGGTCTGACTGCCGCTCGCGCCCAGATTGCGTGAGGCATCCATCACGCGGGTATCGAGCGATTGCATCGACACCAGGAGCGGCAATACCGCATATGGGATCATGTAGTGAACCATGCCGATCAGCACGCCCAATTCATTGCGCATGAATGCAATGGGTTCCGCGATCAGGCCAATATTCTCTAACGTGCCATTGACCAACCCCCTGCGCCCCAACAGCATCAGCCACGAAAAGGTCCGCACAAGGATGGAAATCCAGAATGACACAAGCAGCAATGTCAGCATGTAGTTCTTCTGACGCTGGTGGCAGTGCACCATGGCATAGGCGATGGAATAACCCAGCGTGACGCTGAACAGGGTGGTGATGAGACAGATGCGCACCGTGGTCCAGACAATGCGCACCAGCGCGTCGCTTTCGCCCAGCTTGGCGTAATTGCCAAAGCCCGGTTCGGGGTCCGTTACGCTGAGCCACAGGATGTTGATGATCGGCCCCAAATACAACGCCACCACCAACACTAGAAGCGGCGCAATTATCAACCATCCGGGATGGATATGGCGGGTGAGGGCGTGCATGAGGTTTCCATTGCTCAGGGAAGGATGGCCGCCCGCAGAACGTTCCGGGCGACCAAGGGGGGGTGCTTAGCTGATCGCGTCCAGAAACGCGTTCACCGCATCACCGCCATTGTTGCCCCACCAATCGGGGTCATTATAGACGATCTTGTCGATGTTCTTGGCCGAGGTGATCGCATAGTCCTGCTGATCTTCCGGGATCTGGCCGAACGCTGCGGGGTTGGAAGGTGTCATGCCCAGACAATCCAGCAACGCCAGTTGCGCAGGCACCTCCTGTGCTGTGGCGATGAACTGCATCACTGCGGCCCCGGCCGGGTTGCCCTTGGGCACAATGTAGGCACCGGGCATGGCCATGGCCTGGTTGTTGACCAGTTTGTAGCGCCCATCGGTGTCGTTCTCGATATTGCGGCCACGGTTCTGCCAGATCATGCCCATCGACACTTCACCGTTGACGACCATGGAATGCGCCTCGGAACCGGAACCCCAATACAGACTGTCGTCCTTGATGGATTTGATCTTGGCCAGGGCGCGGTCCATGTCGAGCGGATACAGCGCATCGCCCGCAACACCGTCCGCCATCAAGGCCGCCTCAAGCGAGCCATTGGCCCATTTGTAGAGCGAACGCATGCCGGGGAACTTGGCGGTGTCAAAGAAGTCCGCCCAGTTTTGCGGCGGGTTATCGCCGTATGCTTCGGTGTCATAGACAAAGGCATAGCCATAAAGGATCACCGACACGCCGAATTCCAGCGCGTAACCAGGCAGTGTTTTGTCTTTGGAGACGACGGAGTAATCAATCGGCTCAAGGTGGCCGGTTGGCCCAAGCGATACCGCGTTGAAAAGGTCCGCATCCGCCACGTCAGCGGTGACATTGCCGCTGTCGACCATTTCCTTGATCTTGCCTTCCAACGGGCCCGAGGTGTCAAACTTCAGCCCGATGCCCGTGGCGGCCGTGAACGCCTCGCCGATGGCTGAGCTGTGGCATTCTTCGGATTGCCCGCCCCAGTTCCACATCACCACGTGATCGGCGGCGGCTTCTGCGTCACCCGCCATGACTGCCGACAGCGCGACGCCGGACGCGCCACAGAGCGCCAGAAACGTCCGACGGTCCATGCGGCCTTCCTTGTAGGCGTGGGCGCTGTCTTGCAGCGTCTCTTTCATAAATTGTTTATCGTGCATTTTAGTCCTCCTATTGGAGTCGGGGGCTTCCCGACTTCTGTGCAATGACGCCTTCAAAGCGTTCTGTATTTGGGGCGGCTAGCCCTTGTTGTAATTCTACGGCTGCGTCGTCTTTCCACAGCAGATCAACGGCATCGCCCGGATTGACCGCCTTCGCGTTGCGCCAAACATCAACATCAACCTCGATCTCGGTGCCGTCCGCTGTGTCAACAATAACCCGCTGCATGGAACCGAAGTAGGTGACCGAACGCACAGTGCCGCTTGTCCGCGCGTCCGGGTGTCCGTGGCCTGCCAGGTCGATCTTTTCAGGACGCAAGGCGCTGGTCTTGCCGTTCTGCTGGATAAAGTTGGATTTCCCCAGAAAGCTGGCGGTGAATTCATTGATGGGCCGCTCATAGAGTTCCTTGGGCGTGCCAACCTGTTCGATGGCCCCATCGCGCATGATTACGATGCGGTCCGACATCGACAGGGCCTCTTCCTGGTCATGTGTCACGTAAATGAAGGTCGTTCCAACGCGCCGGTGAATGTCCTTTAGCTGTTCCTGCACCTCCACCCTCAGTTTTTTGTCGAGCGCACCAAGAGGTTCATCCAGCAACAAAACTGGCGGCGCAAAACACAAGGCCCGTGCCAGGGCGACGCGTTGTTGTTGACCGCCGGACAATTGGCCGGGCTTGCGATCTGCGAATTCTTGCAGCTGCACCAGCTCCAGCATCTCATCGACGCGGGCCTTGATCTCGGCCGCCGGGCGTTTGCGCACACTCAGCGCATAGCCGATGTTGTCGCGCACCGTCATATGCGGGAACAGAGCATACCCCTGAAACACCATGCCAAAGTTGCGCTTTTCCGCAGGCACCTCGGCGATAGAGCTGCCATCAAGCGCGATGTCCCCTTCGGAAATATCCAAAAACCCCGCGATCATCATCAACAACGTCGTCTTGCCGGAGCCGGAAGGCCCCAGCAGCGTCAGAAACTCACCCTTTTGAATATCAAGGCTGATGTTACTGACCGCCCGGAAGGTGCCGAACATTTTCGATACATTGCGTACCTGCAAGCTGCCGGTTTCCCTGAAATCAGCCATCGGCCCCCCGCAGCTTGAGCTTGTTACGTGCCTCTTGCGGGGTCAGCGCCCGACCCCCCATGCGCTCAATGATCTCACGCGCGCGGGTCACCAGCTGCGCGTTCGTGGCCAGCACACCGCGCTCCAGATAGATGTTGTCCTCAAGGCCGACACGGACATTGCCGCCCAGCGCAACAGAGGCCGCAGCCATCGACATCTGCCCGCGACCAATACCGAAACTTGCCCAGCTTGCGCCGGAAGGCAGTTGCGCTTTCATGGCGGCCATCGTCTCAACCGTCTGATCGGCCCCCCACGGGATACCCAGACAAAGCTGGAACATCGGAGGCGCATCAATCAGGCCCTCTTCCACCATCGCCTTGGCAAAGCGGATATGGCCCAGATCAAACACTTCCAACTCGGGTTTCACCCCCCATTCCTGCACCAGCGAGGCCATCTTGCGCAGGGTCGGCGGGGTGGAGATGTAGATCATATCCGTGTCCGAAAAATTCAGCGTCCCGCAGTCGAGCGAGCATATATCAGGCAGACATTCCTTGATGTGGGCCAGCCGCTCTTCCGGACCGATCATGTCTGTTCCCGGACCGGGCATCGCCGGGTTGTCTGGGTCCGACACCCAATCGCCGCCCATGCCAGCGGTGACATTAATCACAACATCCGTGTCGCTATCGCGCACGCGGTCCACAATTTCCTTGAAGAGCGCGGGATCACGTGACCCCTGGCCTGTCTCAGGATCACGCGCGTGCAGATGCGCCACGGCGGCCCCGGCCTTGGCCGCGTCAATCGCGGCCTGTGCAATCTCTTTTGGCGTTACAGGCACATGGGGGCTTTTGCCGGTGGTGTCTCCGGCGCCCGTTACAGCGCAGGTCAGCACAACATCATAATTCATCTGGTTCGCCCCCCTTTTTATCAGCTTGGCCCGGAACCTCTCAAGAAAATTGTCGAATATCCGACAGACTTGCAGCTATACTGGCGAAAAAACGCACCAATGCCATCGGACCCTTACCTATGCAAATCGACATGACACAGCAGACCCAGCGTGCGGCAAACCATGCCATTTTTGTGGTCGTGCCGCGGTTCAACATCACGACGCTCATCACCATGATTGAGACAATGCGAATAGCGAATTATCTCGCGCCCGAGCCGATGTTTTCCTGGGATATTGTGTCATTTGACGGCGCTGATGTTGCGGCCAGCAATGGCATGACAACCACCGTTGCAACCGATCCCGACGCCCTGTCGCCGGCGGACTTTGTGTTTGTCCTGGGCAGCTGGGGCACCGAACATTACGATAATCGGCCCCTTACGGCATGGTTGCGCAAACGCGCCCGCGCCGGGTGCGGAATCTGTGGCGTGGAACTGGGCTGCTACATTGTTGCACGCGCGGGATTGCTGGATCGCAAGCCCGCGACGGTTCATTGGTCATGGCTCAGCGGATTTCGCGAGTCCTTCGATCAGGTAGATGTGCAGGAATGCCTGTTCACCATCGAAGGCAAGATCATGAGCTGTTCTGGCGGGTTGGCCGGCGTTGATCTGATGTTGCGCCTGATCGAGAGCATCCATGGCAGTGGCTTTTCGGGCGAGATCGCGGACCAGATGCTGCATCACCCAATTCGCAACGCCGCCTCGCCCCAACGCAGCACGATGGGACGCAGCACAGAGACGATGCTGCCTCTGGTGCGCGAGGCCATGACCCTGATCGAAAAGAACATCGAGGAACCCCTCAGCGTCCCCGAAATCGCGCGTTTCCTTGATGTCTCGCAGCGCCAGCTGGAACGCCAGTTCAAAAAACACGTGGGCTGTACGGTGGTGCAGTTCGGGTTGCTGAGGCGGTTGCAAAATGCCCGTCTGCTGCTGATTTCAACAGACCTGAGCGTACGGGAGATCGCCACCGCGTCCGGGTTCAACACCCTGTCGCATTTTGCGTTTTCCTTCGGAAAGTTCTTTGGACGCCGCCCTTCGGAATACCGCGAAGCCTGGCCTGCCAATGAACCCGCGCCCAGTTGGCCGGGATCACTGTCCGACTTTCTGTCAACCCTGAAAGACATCCCCGCCCGCGCTCAGCCCAACCGCGACTGACGCAGCGCACGCAGCACCGCAACAATCTCGCGGTCCCGTTGCGCGGCCATATCCTCAAAATGGCGATCCCCGGCAATGACGTTGCACCCGTCGACCATGCGATCCCGAAGGTCGCGTGTCAGCTCAGGTGCCTCAAGCCGGGTCCAGGGCAGTTTCAGCGCAGGCCCGAATTGATCCAGATTGGTCGCCATTCCGCCTGCACCACAGGCCACGTGGAAGGCCATACATTGACCTTGCGAAACCATGCGCGGTGCCGGGCCGTTCATCAGCGCGATGTCAATATCCTCGGGGGTGGCTTCGCCATTTGCAACCATGTGGAGCGCCTCGCGCCACAGCGCCTCCTGCAGGCGGGTGGCGACAAATCCGGGGATTTCCTTTTTCATCAACAGCGGCGCCTTGCCCGCGGCTTCATAGAACGTGCCGGCCCATGCAACGGCCTCGGGCGCGGATTTTTCCCCGCCCACGATTTCAACCAGCGGCAGCAGATAGGGTGGATTGAACGGATGCCCGATTACCGTCCGTTCGGGCGTGGCACAGGTGGCCTGAATTTCCGTCATCGTCAGACCGGATGTGGATGACCCGATCACAACAGAGGCAGGCAGCAGATCGCCCATCCGCCGGTACAGGGCCTGTTTGATCTCCAACCGCTCCGGCGCGCTTTCCTGAACGAACTCCGCCCCGTCCAAAGCCTCTTCCAGATCACAGACAATGCGCAGACGGTCAAGCGATGCCCCCTCCGCCAACCCAAGATCAGTCAGACTGCCCCATGCCGTATGCAGGATGGAATTGAACGCAGGCGTCTCCGCCGCGTCATGCAGATAGGCGGTCACGTCATAGCCGCGCGCCAGAAAATGCGCCGCCCAGCCGCCGCCAATTGGGCCGGCACCAATGCTGGTGACACGGGTCACTGTCGTGGGATCAGGATACATCATTCGCCTTTGAACTTGGGTTCGCGTTTCTCGACAAAGGCGGCAACGCCCTCGGCTGCGTCCGCTGACTTCAGCATCTTGCGATAGATCGGCATCGGCTCCGTGCGCATTTTGTGAAAGGCTTGCTCGAGCGGCACGCATTCGATCTCTCGCTGCACTTCCTTGACCGATTGCATCGCCAGTGGTGCGGACCACGCAATCGAGGCGGCCCATTCACGCGCTGCCGCCATCAGCTGTTCCTTTGGAACCACCTTGTTGACCAGCCCGTAATGCGCAGCCTCCGCTGCGGTCATGCGGCGGCCCAGCAGGAACATCTCCATCGCGATATTATGCGGAATGCGGCGCGGCAGCCGTTGCAGCGCACCTGCATCCGGCACGATGCCCAACGGCATTTCCGGCAGGCCAAATTCCACGTGCTCCGCCGCAATCAGCAAATCGCACCCCAGTGCCATCTCGAACCCGCCGCCAATCGCGAGCCCGTTGATGGCGGCAATGACGGGTTTGTTGAGCGCCCAGTTTTCCGTTAGCCCTGTGAACCCGCCAAAACCGTAATCGTCCGTCTCCCACCAGCTATCCAGCTGCATCTCACCATCGTTGAGCGCCTTGAGATCCCACCCGGCCGAGAAAATCTTGTCCCCGCCTCCGGTCAGAATGGCGCACCGCAGATCCTTGTCTTCGTGCAATTCCTGAAATGCGGCCGCCAGCGCCCGAGATGTCGGAACATCAATGGCATTCACCTTGCCCCGCTCCAGCGTGACTTCCAGAACATGGCCCTCGCGGTGGACCTTTACCCCATCTGACATTGACTTATCCTTCTTTGAATTCCGGCATGACCTTGTTGCAGAACATTTTGAGGGATCGTTTTTGTGCTGCATGGCTGAGGCCCATGGAGGCGTAGTAGATGAATTCGTTTACGCCGAGGGCCTGATAGCGTTTCAGTTTTTC
>Ga0316204_10007451_pt1 | contig 15979 bp, 10 predicted proteins | sample 6monrhotite_MG_2_FD_205661 | JGI IMG/M metagenome (GOLD analysis project Ga0316204, IMG submission 205661) | Microbial mat bacterial communities from mineral coupon in-situ incubated in ocean water Damariscotta River, Maine, United States -... | ecosystem: Environmental > Aquatic > Marine >... | reverse complement strand
CACGGCGTATTTCTGAATTATGAGCATTGGCATAGCGCAGAATGTTTTTGTGCATATGCTTAACATCCTTCACTGCACCAACAATCTGTTTATTGGCAACCCTGAGCCAATGAAAATCACCAAACTGCTTATCCTGTGAACTCACGCTGGACTGACTCATAAAAAGAATAATGGCACTGAAAATCGGTTTAATATGACGTTCGTACTGCTGATCAATATCCACATCATCAAATTGAGCTGTTTGAATGGGGGTTTGTCTCGTGTGTTGTGCGTTGATATCCCCCAAGCTAAGGCCAATCCCTTTGGCAACAATCTTAAGCCCTTTAATATAGAGGCGATTAGTCTCGTTACGGACGGCATTCACCGCACTGTCTGGATATTTTCCCGCAGCGGCATCCAAATATTTAGGCTGGTCCAGCGCTGTTTTTACCTCGCCCATAACGCGTTCAAGAAAAACAACCAAGTAGTTGATGAAGGGCACCATCAGCACGATACCCAACAAATTAAAAATGGTGTGAAAAACTGCCAACTTCAACGCATAATCATTACTTGCAATACCGACACTGCGGCTGATCGCCTCTACCACCCAGGCCAATTGATAGATAAATAGAATAGCAATCAAGCCAGTAGCGAAGTTAAACACCAGGTGAGCTGCCGCCAATCGTTTCCCCTGTATATTGGCACTCATCGCCCCAATAATGGCAGTAACCGTAGTTCCCACATTCGCGCCTATCGCCAGCGCCAGCGCATTTTCATAGGTAATTTGCCCTGCCGCTAGCGCAGTAATAATAATGACCATAGTGGCGTGGCTGGACTGCATTATCACGGTTGCAACAATACCGATGGCACTGTACACAAACACCCCGGCGTAACCCGGCAACGCAAACTGAGCAAGCTCAATCGTATCCTTAAAGGTCTCAAATCCCTCCTTCATGTAGTGGATGCCGAGAAATAAAAAGCCCAAACCCGCCAATATCGAACCCACACCCTTCAATTTTTTCGACTTTTGAAATGCCAGCACCACGCCAAATACCAACATCGGCATCGCATACGCTGCAATATTAACCTTGAGGCCCAGTCCTGCAATCAGCCACGCACCGGTTGTAGTGCCGAGGTTCGCACCAAATACAATGCCAATACCCGCCGCCAAACTTAGCAGCCCCGAGCTTAAAAAGGAGATGGTAATAACCGAGACCAGTGAACTGGATTGCACTAATGCCGTTGTGATAAGGCCAAAAGTGAGACTTTTGGCTAAATTGTTCGTGGATTTATGTAGGATGCGCTGTAACAAACCACCAGAAAAAGATTGAAAGCCCTCCTCCAAAAAGAGCATGCCAAATAGAAAAATAGCCACCCCTGCCGAGATATATTTAAACTCTGGGCTAACCCAAAACCCATAGCCTAAAATCAAAAATATTGCCGCTAAAAACAGGCGTTGTGACATCGCACCTCCCAACGTCAATAAGGCTTTAAACCCTATAACTAAACACTATCAATTGGCAAAATGAACAAATACAACTACGTAAAAGTGCAATAGCATTGATAAATTGAGATCCCTTCGCCATAACCCCTCCCAAACAGATGACCAACCGCACTACTTCAAGTATAGTCTGATCCCTCTTAAAATCCCTGTAACAAGAGAAACTGTTCATGAGTTCAATTTGCGGTATTGACTTCGGCACCTCAAATTCCACCGTTGGCATTGTAAAACAAGGCCAGCCCACCTTGATCCCCCTGGAAAAAGGGCAACTAACCCTGCCCAGCGCACTATTTTTCAATTTTGATGACAACAGCCTTAGCTATGGCCGTGCCGCTATAGAGGATTATATTGATGGGGAGTTTGGGCGTTTAATGCGCGCCTTAAAGAGCATTTTGGGTACGTCGCTAATGAGCCAAGACACCCATATCAAGCAGCGCCAAATCAGCTATAGCGAGATCATTGGTGAGTTTATTGCTGAATTAAAACGTCGTGCAGAGTCAGCATCCCAACAACCTCTCACCCAACTGGTCGCAGGCCGCCCGGTACATTTCGTCGACAACGATCCCCACGCCGATAATTTAGCGCAAAACGCCCTCAGCGACATTTATAAACAGGTGGGTTTTAAAGACATAGAGTTCCAGTTCGAGCCAATCGCCGCGGCCATCGACTACGAACAGCAACTCAAAAAAGAGGAACTTGCACTGATTGTTGATATTGGTGGTGGTACGGCCGACTTCACCATTATTCGCTTATCACCACAAAACCAGCTAAAAGCCGACCGCTATGACGATATTTTAGCCACCGCAGGGGTACATATTGGCGGCAATGATTTCGATCAACGTTTTAACCTGGCCAAAGCAATGCCAGCGCTCGGTTTAAACAGCTATATGAAAGGCAATACCCGACTACAGCTTCCCAGCGCTCCCTATTATGATCTCGCAACGTGGCATTTAATCCACAATCAATACGACCGACAAAACATTCATCGTATAGAGACGCTTCGCTTAAATGCAGAGCAACCCCAGCTAGTAGATCGCCTATTAAGCCTGCTAAAGCAACAAGATGGGCACCGTCTCATTGGAAAAGTAGAAGCGTGTAAAATCGAACTCGCGAGCGAGATGGAGGCAGAGATGGACCTCAATTTCGTAGAAAAGCAACTACATTTGCATTGTCAGCGGGACGAGTTTGATCAAGCAACCCAAAAAGAGCAGCAAGGAATCTGCCAAGCGATTCAACAAACCTTACACACCGCACAAACACCTGTAGAACAGATTAGCAGTGTCTTTCTCACAGGTGGCACCACCGGATTGCCCTCGCTGCGTCACGCAGTCAACGCACAATTCCCTCACAGTAAGTTTGTAGAGGGTGATCGGTTTGGCAGTGTTGGCAGCGGGCTCACCATTGATGCACTAAAACGCTTCGCATAAAAAAGGGCGATGTTTGCACATCGCCCTTTTTGAATTCTCGAGACCATTGCACGATTCATATTTTCCACTACAGCAAGGAAAACGTGCTCTCGTGCAACAATCTCTTATCAGCTAGAGAGAGGAGATTAGAACTTCATCTGTCCCATCACCCACAGCTTATCGGTATCAGTACCAGTAGCATCCGCTGAGTAGCTTGCATACTTCAACAGTGCAGTATAGTTTTTGCCATATTTTTTGACTGCTAGCAGATTAATCTCTGAGCCATGATCATTGCTACCTTTGTCCGCAGAGTAATCATGATAAACCGCCATTAACTTGGTACCCGCAAGCTTAGTACTGACCGAGAGATAGAGGTCAGCCAAGCCATTCGTTGGAGTGTTAAGAAAGATGTCAGCCCAACCATTATAGCCGTGCTTAGTGGCTATCGGCGTTTCAAAACCGCTATAGTCATCTGCGCCTAACACCTCATACCCTAGCTTCACATTAACATTGCTAACGTCGCCGATTAATTCAGCCAGGTAGTAATTACCATCTATATCGTCATGACCGTCCTTGTAACCACTTTGCTGTGCAAATTCTAGGTTAAATTTCAGTTCATCATTCACAACACCTGCGTAACGCACACCCACGGTAGAGGTAGAGCTAGTAACAGCATCTTTATTTTCAATCAGATATGCATAGCCAGTTAACTTACCGGGTAGACCCGTATATGAGGCATTGAATAGGTGAGCCGCAATATCAACCTCACCTGCCCTGATGGTGTTTATTTTATCAACATAACCATAGGTTAATACCGTCTCTTCCAGTGCCTTGCTGCTAATGGTCAACGCGTCGAAAGTCTGCTCGTTTTGACGCCAGCCAACATTACCCACAAAGCGAGCATTATCCAAAATCACGCGTTGGCGACCAGCGATAACGCTGGTCTCGCCAAAGCCATACTTCAAATACATCTGGTTAATCTCAGAACCTTCTGGATCAGCAACCACTGAGTTCGCACCACCACCCGAAACATCATAGTCATCATCCAACGCGGTAACATTTTCAAATTCCATGAAACCGCTAAAACCTTTATATTCCGCTGTGCTGTAACCCAGGCGACTACGCAACGTCAAAGAACTCGCATCTTTATTTAGAGTATCCTGCTCAACAGTCTCCATACGCAGACGGAAATCAGCACTGACTTCGCCGCCCTTGATCGCCTCAGTAATACCCGAAGCCGATGCGGTGCTGCTAGCGCCCATAGAGATACCCGCCATAACAGCGATAGTTAAAAGAGACTTTTTAGCTAGTGGTTTCATGTAGCGTCCTCATTAATTAATACTCAAAATAAAAAAATATCTAATCATCTTATGGAAACAGCGCCTCTAAACACAAAACGCCGTTATTTGTAGCAGGGACCTCTTGTCCACTTTTTTATCAAATCCCTTTATTTCAATAACGTGCCCTGACCTTACTATGGCCCCAACTCGTAAAAAAATCGAAATATTATTTATCAGTAAACAGTTCGGCGGCGGTGATCATTCCCTCTGCCACCTCTACCAAACGCTTATTACTCTTCATAGCCAGTTTGCGTAAGCTATGGTAAGCCTCCTCTTCGTTACAACCACGCTGCTGCATCACAATCCCTTTAGCACGCTCTAACAATTTGCGTTCAGCCAGGGTGTTTTTGGTTTTTTCTAGCTCACTACGCAAACCTTGAAACTGCCTAAAACGCTCAACAGCCGTTTCTAAAATAGGACAGATTCGGTGATCCTGCAAGCCATCCACCACGTATGCGCTCACGCCAGCACGCACCGCGTGCTTAGCAATATCCGCATCGCTTTTATCCGCAAACATGACAATAGGCTTTGGCTGATCCCGAGTCACTTGCTGAATAGATGCTAAACACGCCTGACTAGGTGATTCAATATCAATAATAATCACATCAGGTCCAACTTGGCATACCTGCTCATACAGCCCCGACATTTCATCAAGCAACGATACAACTTTATAATCCGCTGCCAACAATGCTTTGCATATCGTCTTTGTACGCTCAGAATCGCCACCAACCACCATCACCTGCAATGCCATGAATTGATCATCCAAAAAGAAATCACAGAGACCAATGCCAAGAGCATGCCAATATCAGAAAAAGACACCTATTTTATTGTTATTTAAACATTTTAAAAAAAATAGTGTTTTTAATCTAACACCTCAACGCACCAAAAAAAACCACTTAAACCCAATAAGCCCATATTTAGAGCAACTTTATCAAAGACACCGTAATGAAAGGTTCATATAACCTTCATTTCAACGTCACATGTAAGTATTTAAATACACCATGCATGGCAATCCATGCATAAATGGCAGTTTTTTAAGCAACGCAATTAATACGCAAAATCAAGGAGCATACAAATGCTAAATGTAGATAGCCAAGATTGGTGGATGTGGCAGATGTACCGCGCTACCGCAGAGTTTATGCACACCCCGAACGATGAACGCGAAGCCCGGTTAAATTTTTTTATGTCATCTTACCGTTACTTCCACTTACAACAGCAAGGTACTCAGCACGATGAAGGCCAAGCAGCCTCCCTCACCGTTACAACCGCCACAATGCCATCTCTGGCCTCGTAAGGCAGTTTTACTTTTTATTAACCTCTCTGCAGGTCTACATAAAAAGTACTGCCTTCACCCTCTTGGGTAGTAAAACTGATCTCCCCTCCCATATTTTCTGTTAGCGCTTTTACAATGGACATACCCAAGCCTGTCCCGCCCTTTTCACGGCTATCAGAGCTGTCACATTGGGTAAATTTATCAAACAATTTCCCCTGAAATAAAACAGGAATACCTGCACCATGATCTGCAACACTAATACGCACCCGATCCTCTGATAAGTCATTAACGGCAATCTCTACGACTTCTCCAGACGGGGAGAACTTAACCGCGTTGGATAGCAAGTTACTAATAACCTGGGCCAAGCGACCTGGGTCAGCCATAACCTTCACCCCCTCGGCGATATCTTGAAGCATAAAAGAGGAGCCATATTGTGCTGCGTAGGCATTATTCTCTTCAATCACTTTAACAAGTAATGCCTTGATATCCAGTGACTCAAGTTCAATTGTCATCTGATCTGCTTCAATCTTTTGGATATCGAGAATATCATTAATCAGCAGCAGTAAACGCTCCGTATTGTTTGACGCAATAGTTAACATTTTTTGTGCAACTTCCGGTAATTCACCTGCAACCCCGGCCGAAAGGACACCCAGCGATCCACGAATAGAGGTTAAAGGGGTACGCAGTTCGTGACTGACTGTAGAGACAAACTCATTCTTTAATTTTTCATTACGTTTACGCTCAGTAACGTCACGTACGATGCCACTAAATAGCCGCCTCCCGTTGAGGTCAATTTCGGAAATAGCTAACTCAACTGGAAACACCTCTCCACTCTTTCTTTTCGCCACAGCTTCACGCAACGTCCCCATCACGTCCATCTCACCACTTTGAATATAGCGTGCAAGGTAGCCATCATGTTCACCATGGTATGGTTCAGGCATCAACATAGAGATATTTTGATTCACAACCTCTTCTTCCGAATAGTCAAACATTAGCTCAGCAGCACGATTATAGGATTGAATCAATCCATGCTCATCGATCGTAATCAGGGCATCCACCATGTTATCAACGATGCTGCGAAGTCTCTTTTCACTATACAGCAGGTTTTTTTCTGCCTCTTTCCGCTCAGTAATATCCTCATAAACCCCCAAAACACCGATGACGTGACCACTCTCATCCTCCAAAGGTATCTTGCTTGTTTGCAACCAGAGGACCGAGCCATCGACTTGCATTTGCGGCTCTTCATAACGAAGCTTCACCTCACCACCGGACATCACCGCCTGATCATCAGCACGGTACGCCTCTGCATTCTCTGCCCAGCACAGTTCGTAATCACTCTTGCCAATAATTTCTACTGACGCTTCTCTTCCTGCATCACGCGCAAACAGCTCATTACAGCCCAAATAAGCGGAATCCAAGTCTTTCCAAAACACACGCACAGGAATGGTATCTAGCACCCGTTTTAAAAAGTATTGAGAGTCAGCGAGCTGCTGAAATGCAGCACTATTTTTTCGATAAAACCAACCCATCCCCAGTAACATAGCCAATATTGCCAGTACAATTACTGCTACCAATGTATTACGTTGTTTAATCTGCTGTGCAATCCGTCTTTGTAACAAATCTTGCAAATAATCACTGTTATATTTGTATAATTCGTCAACGACCTCAAAAAGCACATTAGCGTCTTCATACCAGAGGATCGCCGCCGATACCGATAATTCACTCAGGCTTAGCGCCTCAATACTCACCGAAAAACCAGCCAATTTTTCATTCAACATCGAAAGCAGTTGATGACCATAATCTGTCGCATCACCCTCCTGCGCCAACCCTCCATAGGCATTACTAAGGCGTAGCATTTCTAACTGTAGCTGCTCAATGCGGTAACGCAATAACATCACCAATTCACTCACATCACTAAAATCAGATAGAGCCCAAATTGGCGTACTTTGTAATTGAGAGATATGCTCGGTCAACATAGGGATACGCTCGACCACTGCATCAATGCGATAGTGCGTGCTGAGCTGAGAATCCAGAGTGAGGTTAGAGTAATTACCCACCTCAACCATAAACTCCAACAAATCATTTAGCCGATCACTATACTGCTCATAACTCAATCGGCTAGCCAGATGGCTATCGCCCTCCAGCGCAATAACGTCCTGCTTAAGGGTATTTAGCACCTCATGATCAGAAAAAATTTTAGTCTGTTCGCTTGACTGTAAGACATCAATTAACTCAAGTAACTCGGTATAGATATAATCGCGCCGAACCTCAACCTCCCCTAGCTCACCCTTGTAAATATGCTTAAACTGTCCTAGTCCACGTAACTCCTGAGTCAGTAATTGTAGATCATAAAAACTACGAACCTCATGTACTCCCTCAAGTTCCAACGCAGTAAATGCAATCTTGGCATTCGATTGCTTAACTAGCGTGGTCAACACCACCACCATGAAAAGTGTAGGCACTAATACCGCAATAACGTAGATATGAATGCCTATACGGCTTTTTTCACTCATGACAACAACTCGTTACACCCTAACCCTAGTCCTTCAATTAATGGCCAATTCAAACAAAAATTTATTAAGCCTTAGCGCTTGTATCTTAACTTTACTAAAATACTTAAGTATTTACGGAAAAATAACACACATTTTTTCTTATTCACCAAGACATCCCGCGCCACTTTTCGTAAAATACGTACCCTCATTAAACTCAGGTGAAAATAGATCATGAAGGTACTCGTCATCGGTAGCGGTGGGCGTGAGCATGCCCTCGCATGGAAAGCAGCCCAATCTAGCAAGGTTGATACAGTCTATGTTGCCCCAGGCAATGCCGGTACGGCACTGGAACCTAAGTTAGAAAATGTCGCTATTGGTGTGGAGAACATTCCAGCCCTCATTGATTTTGCTAAAAATAATGGCATTGAACTCACCATTGTCGGGCCAGAAGCACCGCTGGTAATCGGGTTGGTTAATGCCTTTGAAGAAGCGAACCTGCGCTGCTTTGGCCCAACCCAAGGTGCCGCACAATTAGAAGGCTCCAAGGCATTTACCAAAGATTTTCTTGCACGCCACGCCATCCCCAGTGGGGCCTATCAAAATTTCACCGATGTGCAGCAGGCACTTGCCTATGTTCGTGAACAAGGCGCTCCAATTGTAATTAAGGCTGATGGCCTCGCCGCTGGAAAAGGCGTTATCGTAGCAATGACCCTGCAAGAGGCAGAAGATGCTGTTAAAGATATGCTGGCTGGCAACGCCTTTGGTGAGGCGGGGCACCGTGTGGTGATTGAAGAGTTTTTAGACGGTGAAGAGGCAAGCTTCATCTGTATGGTCGATGGCAAAAACATCTTACCAATGGCAACCAGTCAAGATCATAAACGTGTTGGCGAAGGTGATACTGGCCCGAATACCGGCGGCATGGGTGCCTACTCACCTGCCCCCGTGGTGACCCCTGAAATCCACGCTCGCATCATGAAAGAGGTCATCGAACCCACCGTGGCAGGCATGGCCGCTGAAGGTAACCCCTACACGGGCTTCCTATACGCAGGGCTGATGATTTCATCTGACGGCACACCAAAAGTGATTGAATACAATTGCCGCTTCGGTGACCCCGAAACCCAACCCATTCTGATGCGCCTTCAGTCTGATTTAGTTGAGCTCTGTAGCAGCGCCCTAAACGGCACACTCGATCAAACCACTACCCAGTGGGATAGCCGCGCAGCTCTGGGTGTCGTACTGGCCGCCGGGGGATATCCTGGCAGCTATGGAAAAGGTGATGTGATCAACGGACTACCCGAAACCTCAGACGAGGACAATAAAGTCTTTCATGCAGGTACCGCTGAGAAAGAGGGCAAAATTGTCACCGCTGGAGGACGTGTATTATGCGCGGTAGGTTTAGGTAACACCGTCTCTGAAGCACAGGCCAAAGCCTATGAGCTGACGAAAAAAATCAGCTGGAATGGAAGCTTCTACCGCAATGACATCGGCTATCGCGCTATCGCACGTGAACAAAAGTGAGCTATCTACAGAGACAGCGTTTGCAGCAAGCCGCCCAGGTTATTCAACAAGGCGGCGTCGTGGCATACCCTACCGAGGCCGTATATGGCCTTGGCTGTGATCCACAAAACAGCGCGGCAGTAACCAAAATACTGCAAATGAAGCGCCGTCCAGCGGCTAAAGGGTTAATCCTGATCGCGTCCTCAATCGAGCAGCTGGCACCCTATGTCAATTTTTCACAGCTCGAGCCTCACACTTTAGAGGCCATCAAGGCCAGCTGGCCTGGCCCCCATACGTGGCTCATCCCCGCCAGACCTAGAACCCCCATCTGGCTACGGGGCAAGCACAGCACTTTGGCGGTACGCGTCACCAATCACCCGATCGCCAAAGGTCTCTGTGAGGCAGCACAAAGTGCTCTGGTCTCCACCAGCGCCAACATCAGCAGCCACCCCCCCGCTCTCACCGCCAAGCAGTGTCGCTTTATCTTCAAGCAACAATTGGATCATATTGTAAATGGCGATGTGGATAAAAATAGCAAGCCATCAACTATTCAAGACGCCCTCAGCAATAAAATAATACGCAAATAATACTCTTCTAAAACGCTTTGCTATGATGTAAACAGCGGCTTTATTAACCCGGCAACTTTTTAGTTTGCCGGGTTAGCCATACGGAGAGTAACGCCCAAGATGAGTCATCAAACCTCCAATTCCCCCTGGCATAGCCTAGAGATCGAACAGGTATTTGCTCAGCTTAAAACGACGAAAAGTGGCCTTAATGACGCACAACTGGGGTCACTACAGCAACAGTTTGGCCCCAACCGCCTCACACCTATAAAACCAAGAAACACACTGCAACGCCTTCTCGCGCAATTCAACAACGTTTTAATTTATCTGCTATTAACGGCAGCTGTCACAACAGCACTACTACAGCAGTGGCTAGATTGCGGTGTGATTGTCGCCGTTGTACTGCTCAACGCACTCATTGGCATGATTCAAGAGGGTAAAGCCGAAAAAGCATTAGACGCCATCCGCGAGATGCTCTCCCAACAAGCCGCCGTGGTCCGAGAAGAGAAAAACCTGATCATCCCAGCGGAGGCACTGCTACCCGGTGATGTTGTATTGCTGCAGTCAGGCGATAAGGTGCCCGCAGATTTACGTCTTTTCAGTGATAAGTCACTGCATATCGATGAATCAATCCTCACTGGTGAATCTCTCCCTGTAACCAAGCAAAGTGCGCCGTTAAAGCAACACTTAGCGCTGGGTGATCGCCACTGCATGGCTTACTCCGGCACCTTAGTCAGCTACGGGCAAGGCAGAGGCGTTGTGGTCAGCACTGGCGACAACACTGAAATAGGCCATATCAACGCGCTATTAAGTACCGTACAACCTCTCAACACACCTTTGCTAGAACAGATGGCACGCTTTGCTCGCTGGCTTAGCGCAACCATCTTGCTTGTCGCCCTGCTCAGCTCACTATTTGGTGTATTGGCCCATCATGCCAGTGTCGCCGAGATGTTTCTTGCGGCAGTTGGTCTTGCCGTGGCCGCTATTCCCGAAGGCTTGCCTGCCATAATGACCATAACTCTAGCAATCGGTGTGAAACATATGGCACAGCGCAACGCCATCATCCGTCGCTTACCCGCCGTAGAGACCCTCGGCTCCGTCACAGTGATTTGCTCTGATAAAACCGGCACTCTCACCCGTAATGAAATGACCGTACAGAGCATACTCACCGCTGAGCATTTATTTAATGTCAGCGGCGTTGGTTATGACCCCCACGGTAATTTTAGCTACCGTAGCCAACAAATAGAGCCAGCACAACAGCCGATGTTATATGAGCTATGCCGTGCTGCCGTACTCTGCAATGATGCTCAAGTACACCAAACCAATGGTCGCTGGGTAATGCAAGGTGATCCCACCGAAGGAGCGCTTATCACCCTCGGTCTCAAGGCGGGTCTAAATATTGAGTTGGAACATGCTGAATGGCCACGCAGCGATGAGATCCCATTTGAATCCCAACACCGCTTCATGGCGACACTGCACCACGACCATGCGGGTCACGGCTTTGTTTACATCAAAGGCGCACCCGAGCGTATTTTGGAGATGTGCCATTACCAACGCCAGCAGGGTGAGGCTCAGCCCATTAATAAAGATTACTGGCAGCAACAGATAGAGCAGCTTGCTCAGCAAGGGCTACGTCTGCTCGCTATCGCGTTTAAACAGATGCAAGCAGAGCAACACGAATTAAAATTTAATGATATTAAAGGCCAACTCACCCTATTAGGTGTAGTGGGGATTATTGACCCACCTCGTGATGAGGTCATCACCGCTATCGCCAACTGCCGCCAAGCAGGTATCCAGATCAAAATGATCACTGGCGACCATGCCGCCACAGCCACCGCTATCGCACAGCGTATTGGGCTGGGAGATGAATTGCATAGTCTAACGGGTGAGCAATTAGATGACATGAGCGATCAACAACTGCAACACGCGCTCAATCATACCGGGATATTCGCTCGCACCAGCCCACAACATAAATTGCGCCTGGTTCAAGCATTACAGTCACAAGCGCATGTAGTGGCAATGACGGGGGATGGGGTAAACGATGCGCCCGCCCTAAAGCAGGCTGATGTTGGCATCGCCATGGGCCAAAAGGGTACAGAAGTATCTAAAGAGGCCGCCGAGATGGTACTCACAGACGACAATTTCACTTCAATCAGCAACGCCATTGAAGAGGGACGTACCGTCTACGATAACCTGAAAAAATCTATTTTATTTATTCTGCCCACCAATGGCGGAGAAGCCTTTACCTTGGTCGCAGCCATTCTCTTAGGCGTAGCGCTGCCCATCACCCCTGCGCAGATTCTTTGGGTCAACATGATCACCGCCGTAACGCTGGCACTTGCATTGGCCTTCGAACCGCAGGAACCCCAGGTTATGCGGCGGCCACCCCGCCAGCGGCAACAACCAATTCTCTCGCGTCATCTGATATGGCGCACCTTATTTGTCTCAATATTAATTGTCTGCGCCACCTTTGGACTGTTTCTGTGGGAACAAGCCCAGGGCGCAACATTGGAATACGCCCGTACTGTTGCCGTCAATACCCTGGTCATGAGCGAAATCGCCTATCTATTTAGCGCCCGTCATATCACCCAATCAGCCATCAACTGGCAGAGCTTCACCAGTAACCGTTATGCCTTGCTAGCCGTTGCCGCTTTATTGCTAATACAACTCAGCTATACCTACCTTCCGGCCATTCAGCAACTCTTCCACGCCCAAGCCCTCTCACTAGAGAGCTGGGTACGTATCATCTTTGCAGCAATAACCTTATTCTTGCTGGTGGAGCTAGAAAAATTTCTGCTCCGCCGCTATCAAAACAAGCAAGCGCCCGCCCCCCAATAAAATAGGCAAACGAGTAATGGCAGGGGGTTCATATTATTGCATCAAAGATATTGAGAAGAATTGAAGATACGCTTAAACGTTGGGGTAATTGCCACATCAATAAATCAATTTAAAAAACGACGCCACCAAATAACGCGTTAATCCTATTTGGTGGCGTTAGCTTAACGCCTCTCTATCTGGGCGTTGATAATGTCAAAGTATCGGCTCTTCCCGCCCCATCTCAAGCTGCACTAGCTCGCCGACGACCCGAGGGCAAAACCGACTTCCCGCCAACGCTTGTAACTCACTGAGAGCCTGGGATTTATTCATTGCTTTACGGTAAGGCCGATCAGTCTGCATCGCACTGTAAGCATCGGTCACCGCAAGAACTTTTGCCTCCACCATGATCTGCTCATCTCTCAGTCTGTTAGGGTAACCACTACCATCCACCGCTTCATGGTGTTGTGCAATAATATTCTTCAAATCGAGTAAATCCTTACGATCTGGCGTGACCATCATATCGATGATACCTTCACCTATCGTCGTGTGACTTCGAATCTGATGCCACTCTTGCTCACTAAGCTTGCCCTGCTTTTCTAGCAATTCATTAGGAAAATGAATGGTGCCAATATCATGTAGCATCGCGGCCTGCTCAAATACCTGCAGCTGCTCAAGAGTTAAACCGAGACGACGCCCAACCTCAACCCCCAACGAACGCATCTCCTGAGAATGCCCAATACCTCCCAAAGAGCGATACCCTCGGCTCTTCTCCATCATCTGCGCCAAACTCGTTAGCGACTGTAAAAGCTGATCAACCTCGTTGTTTGATGTAGTCATAAAATCATATGCAGAAATGCGATTACCACCGCTCTCTTTGGCCAGGTACATGCGCCTATCGGCCACACCAATTAACCCCTGTGCATCCGCACCATCCTCTGGATGACTCGCAACGCCAATACTCAGCGACAACTTCACCCGCTTTGCCATATCACTACAACTACGGGTAAAACGCTCGCGCAACCGCTCTGCCACATCGATCGTGCCTTCCTTCGTCGTCTCCGGCAGGATCATCGCGAATTCATCGCCACCATAACGGTAAATGGTATCTTCATCTCGAAATGTTTCATGAAAAATTGACGTGGCTAATTGCAACATTTGGTCGCCGTAGCCATGTCCATACAAATCATTGGCCTGCTTGAAACCATCAATGTCGATAATAATCACAGAAAAGAGCCTACGATATCGACTAGCTCGACCAAACTCCTGCTCTAGTCGCTCATCGAAATAGCGACGATTAAATAAACCCGTCAGTGAATCAGTAATGCTTTGTTGAAACAGTCGACGTTGATTGTTTACTCGCTCAGTGATGTCATCCAGCATGAAAAAAATAAGTCGACGCCCACCCTCTTCAATCTGACAATAATTTACTTCGACTGGAACACGCTGACTACCCGTCGCCAACAATGTACACTCAAAACTATCAACCTCACGGCCCCCATCACTACCAAACTCAGGTAACATCGCACTCAGCAGATGTTGGATAGAACACCCCTTCAACTGACCACCGTTCAAACCAAACAGTAACTCTGCGCTACGATTAACATATTGAATATGTTTAGAGTCGTCAGTAATCACGGCTCCTTTCGGAAAGTTATCAAAAAATGAAGTTAATGTGGAACCGGACACCAGGAATCCGGTGTCTGTGGTGTAACTCGTTGCATTCATAATATCCCCTCTGCACAGCAACATGCCCCTTGGGGCTTGTCACATCATCCTTTCACTTTACACCCCACGATACTCGCTATCATAAGGCGAATTGTGAATTTCATCACACAAGTTATCGAGTATCTACACAGAATGCTTAGGGATAATATTATTTGGAGTTGCAAAAAAAGAGATAACTCTATGATTATATATAAATTATATGAGGATATAATTTCACATAAAGGCACTGAGAGAGCAAAAAACCCTCTCAGTAAGTAGTAAAATTGGGATCAACTAAGCGTTTTTACGCCATTTGCCGTACCCAGCAACAGCACATCAGCAGGTCGCTTAGCGAACAAACCATTCGTCACCACACCTGTAATCATATTGAGTTGAGTCTCAAGTTCAACAGGGTTGAGGATCTGTAAGCCGTGTACATCCAGGATCACATTACCATTATCAGTAATGCAACCCTCACGATAAACGGGTTGTCCCCCTAATTTCACCAATTCGCGCGCCACATAACTACGAGCCATCGGCACTACCTCAACAGGTAGCGGGAAAGCGCCCAACATGGGTACTAATTTACTCTCATCACAAATGCAGACAAACTTTTTAGCGACTGCAGCCACGATCTTCTCACGCGTTAACGCACCACCGCCGCCTTTCACTAAATGCAAATGTTCCGTGGTCTCATCCGCCCCATCCACATACACAGAGATCTCATTGACCATGTTCAAATCTTCAACCAAGATGCCGTGGCTACGCAAGCGCTCAGCACTCGCCTCAGAGCTTGCCACCGTTGCTTCAATCTTGTGCTTAATATCAGCCAAATAGTCGATAAAATAGTTAGCCGTACTACCGGTACCAATACCGATGATCGAGCCTGGCTCAACATGTTCCAGCGCCGCTTTAGCGACCGCTTGTTTCAATTCGTCTTGATTCATCTCGCTCACCTACTTTTTATTCTGGATACATTTAACCTGACATTATATTCAAGATCATGTATATCAATCCAGCAATCTCTCTCATTAGACACTGACTTTTCACGGTTGAACTGATAATTTAGCACCATGCCAAACGAATATATCCGAAAAATACTGCAAGCTCGTGTCTACGACGTAGCCATAGAGACCCCTTTACAACCCGCCAGGCGTCTCTCAAAACGCTTGAAAAATAGCGTATTACTAAAACGAGAAGATCTACAACCCGTCTTCTCGTTCAAATTACGCGGTGCTTATAACAAAATAAGCAGTCTCAATGCTGAAGAGCGCGCACGAGGTGTTATATGTGCCTCAGCAGGCAATCATGCACAAGGTGTCGCACTGTCTGCCCAAAAACTAGGCATTAAAGCAATCATTGTCATGCCCAAAACCACGCCCGACATTAAAGTCACAGCAGTGCGTA
>Ga0316204_10007449_pt1 | contig 15988 bp, 12 predicted proteins | sample 6monrhotite_MG_2_FD_205661 | JGI IMG/M metagenome (GOLD analysis project Ga0316204, IMG submission 205661) | Microbial mat bacterial communities from mineral coupon in-situ incubated in ocean water Damariscotta River, Maine, United States -... | ecosystem: Environmental > Aquatic > Marine >... | reverse complement strand
CCGGTTTTACAGCGTGGGATGGCGGAATAACAACAGCTCGTCTCCGTCGAAAACCGTCCACGTGTTCGCAAGGTCTTGCCTCCTGATGTCGCCTTGCGGCGAGGCATCTGACGTCGCAACACCCTCTAGTGTGGGGCGCTGGGACGTCGCGTTCCTCAACGGGGCCTCTTCGCAGTTGGCGCGCGCCATGCGGCGCGGTCTGGCGAAAGGTGGGGGGTCACAGGGGGCTCGGCCCCTCGCCCCGCAAGGGGCCAGAAGACATGGGGAGGGCTTCAGAAGCAGCGACGAAGGAGCGCTGAAGGACGAGCGAACCCGCCTTGCGGCGAGGCAGCTGACGTCGCAACACCCTCTACCGTGAGCCGCTGGGACGTCGCCTCAAAGGGGCCTCTTCGCAGTTGGCGCGGCGTGCCGCGCGTGCAAGCTGGCTCGGAGAGGCTCTTGAGGAGGGAACGCGCTGGAGGAGTGGAGAATTTTTTTTTGGGAAGGGTGAGGTGACCCGACCCCCGACTTCACGCTCTGGACCGCGGCCGATCACTCAGGACGCCGGGTAGCTATGCGCACGAAACCGCATGCGGTTGATTCAGTCGTGCGCATAGCTACCAAAGGCGGCCAAAAGAACATCGGGCGTGGGGAAGGGTGGAGGACGTTAGCTCTGCCCCGGCGTAGCGCCGGGGACGACACCAAAAGGTGCAGGCTCGGGGGTCGGAATCACCTCAGAAGAGTTCAAGGGCTGGGACGCCAGCGGCTGCTGGGATCCGCGAGAAAATCGTCCGCTTCGAGCTTCAGGGCCAGCAGGTGCCGGCAGGGCCCTCGACGGAGCTTGTTCTTGTAGAAGTGGCTGCAGGTACAGCGGGCGCGAAGGAACTGGCCTTCACCGTTCAGGAGGGTCTCACAGCGGGTGCCACCCGCGCTGCCCATCACCAGCTTCTGGTTGGCAGAGACCTGCTCGCGCCGCAAGAGATGCACCTCGCCGCGACGAAGGAACGTTCGAGCGGCCTGCAGCTCGGGGTTCTCGGGCCCGAGCAGGTCCGCGCTCAGCGCCACGGGCATCACCTGGCGCCACCGGTAGCAGGTCCTGGCGTGGTCGTAGACGACCTGCCCCTGCTTCGCGAGCTGGTGCAGCGCGCCCACGAGCGCTGAGCGCTCCCGGCCGGTCTCGGCGACGAGCTCGCTCAAGGTCGCGGCGTGCTCGACGGAGAGGTACTGCGCGGCCGCGCTGATAGTCGCGGCGTCGGTCTTGAAGACGCCCGCGAGCAGATCCAGGTTGGCGCCAGCGGTCCAGTTGTTGGTGGTCCAGCCGGAGAGACCCAGCACAAACCGCATCTCGCCCATGCCGACCACCCAGATGTGGGGCAGGCCGCTGCCGAGGAGGTGGACCTGGACCCGATCAGCCAGGGGCAGCAGCCGGGAGAGCACCATCAGCCGACGACGGCCCCACACCTTCACGGTCTCCGGGGCGTCGCCCTGCCAGGGGGCCGCGCCCACACAGGAGATGCGGGTGCCCCAGGGATCCAGGTAGAGCTGGGGAGCCTCGCCGGGGGTGAGCTCGAAGCGGAGGCAGCGGGGGCCTCGCCGCTCCCGGTTGCGCTTCAGGTGCGCGAGCACGCTGTAGAGCGCCTCAACCGGGAGGTCCACGGTGGTGCTGGGCAGGGCCATGGCGGACTGGAGCTGGCCGAAGCCGCGCAGCCACTCCGGCGGCAGATCGATCTTCTCCTCGCGCAAGCTCTCGGCGCCCGACACCTGGACCTCGAAGCCCCGCGGGTCGACGAGCAGGCGGGTGCTGCGGTAGGTGCGGAGCTTCTGGAAGTGCTCGTAGAGGGGCAGGGAGTAGTCGACGTTGGTGGTGCCGCACTCCGCGTCCTGGGCGCCGCTGAAGGCGTCGCGGTCGACCATCAGCGAGCCGTAGCTGGAGCCGTCCTTGGAGAAGCACTCGAAGAAGACGACGTCTGGGGCGACGGTCACCACGGGATCCAGCGGCACGAGCTTGCGATAGAGCCTGGGATCCTCGCGGTAGATCTGACGGAGGAAGGTGTTGCGGGCCTTCCAGTAGGCCTTGCGCTCCCGCTTGAAGGCCTCCTTCAGCCCCTGGGGCGGCCCGTCCTTGAGGGCGGCGAGGTGCTCGTCGCGGGCCCGAGTCTGGGTGAAGCTCCGGAGCTCCTGCTCCTCGCGGAGCTGATCGGCCTTCCAGGCCTCCCAGGCGGCGCGGTCCTTTCGGGTGGGGCGCAGATCGCCGACCACCACCTCGTGCAGCGCGCTCATGGCCTCGCGGTAGCGGAGGGGGCGCCGCAGTCCGCCGTCGAAGGCGACCCGGGGGCGGGCGAGGTTGGGGGCGAAGCTCACCACGGCGTCGCTGCCGCTGGCGGTGATGGTGGAGCCCGACAGGTATCGCAGGTCGACCCTCATGCCTCCGCTCCATCCGGGCTGAGATCCAGCTCGGGGAGGTGCCGACCGACCGCGTCGGCCAGGGCGGGGTTCCGGAAGGCGGCGCGGCAGACCGCGCCCAGGCCGGCCCGGCGCTCGGCGTCGCGCACGCTCCGCAGGGCGATGCGCATGAGCGGAAGCAGCGCGTCGGCCTCTTCGGGGACGGCCACCACTCGGTCGCTCACCTGACGCAGCGTCGAGCGCTTGGCGCGGCTGCCGCGGTGGATCGCGAGCAGGCTGGAGGCCCAGAGGTGCTGGAGGGTGCGAGCGTCGAAGCGGTCTACCCAGGCGGGCAGCCGGCCGATCAGGAAGTCCCGGACCTCCGGGTAGGGAGACTCGGCGAGCGCGGCCCAGATGCGGAGCTCGTCGCCGAAGCGATCGGAGGTATCCAGGGTCGCCATCGCGGCGGCGCGGGGCTCCGGGTAGCGGGCGTCCAGCAGCTCCAGGAGATGCTCGGCGCGGGCGAAGTGCGCCTCCTCCAGCACCTGAACGAGCCAGGCGGACGCGGAGGAGCGCACCTCCGGCGCGGCGGCCTCGGCCAGCGCCAGCACGGTCGTGAGGTCGTCTTCGCCGAGGATGGGGGGCTGCATGGCCCAGTCGAGGCCCAGCCTGGCCACGGGGACCATGGGCTCCCTGGCGAGCGCCACCCGCTGCTCCAGGCTGAGCCGCTCGGGGGTGACGTGGTGGGCGAAGCGCTCGCAGAGCAGCAGCGCCGCCTCGAGGTTGTCCGTGCGCAGGAGCGTGAGCCATCTGTCCAGGCTCAGCGTCTCCAGGCCCACGGCGGTCTGCAGCATCTCGACACCCAGGGACTGGATCTCGGGGCTCGCGTGGGTCAGCAGCGGGGCGAGGCGCCAGGCGTCGACGCCCCTGATGGTCTCGGCGTAGTGCGTCCGGAGCAGCCAGACCGCGAAGGACCGGACCACGCCGGCGCGGGCGCTCAACATCAGCGCGAGGATGTCCTCGAACGCGTCGAGCCACGCCTCCTGACGGTAGGGAGCGAACTCCAGCTCCTCCAGGCGCCGATTGCTGCTCAGCCGGGCGTTGTGTGGGGGCCGGCGCAGCACGGGGGAGCCCCAGTAGAGGGCGTGGATGAGGCCCCAGGCGTCGAGGAGCTGCTCGGACTTCTTGAAGTGTTCGTCGCGGTAGAGGGCGAGGGCCGCGCTCAGATCCCGGCGGTACTTCGCGGGGTCGTCCGGGCTCAGAGTGCGGAAGTATCGCCAGGAACGGCGCCGCAGGTAACCCCGCGTCTTGTGGGAGAAGCCGCCGGCGATCGGCAGGTTCTGCAGGGTGTAGAGGGTGGTCGGCTGCCGGGTGCGCCAGTTGTAGGCGGCGCGCCCGACGAGCCGGCGCCGGAGGATGCGGTCGAAGGCGACCATGAAGTGCGCCATGACTTCGCTGTCGCCCTCGGCCTCGGCGAGCTTGAAGAGGCCCTTGACCAGCGGGCGGTGGTGCGGGTTGTCGCAGCCGTCGTCCACGTACCGGAGGAGAAACTCCCGCGCGAAGGGGCGGGTGTCCTCGTACCACCGCCGGGCGAAGCCCTTGAGCGATGTTGCCCCCCGACAGGCGCGGAGCTCGTCGAGGAAGCGCGGATCATTGCCCCGGAAGTGTTCCTGGACAAGGAGGATGGAGCCAGTGGGTTGCACACAGTGAGAGTAACCCTGCCCGGTTCAGGGGTCGGTCAGTTTCTGACCGGTCTCAGGGGAAGTACCGATGCACCCCGATCGCGACGTCCGTGAGGGTCTCGGAGGTGTTGGTGGCCAGCAGCATGCGGCCCGCTGAGAGGTGCAGACCGGCGCTGTCCCCTAGGGCGAGCGAGGCCTTGGCCTCCGCCTTCAGGTAGCGATCCCGCAGCGCCAGCCAGCGCTCGTCGGTGGGCCAGTACTCGTCCACGAACGGCTCGTTCCAGAGCAGCCCGCCCACCCGGCTGCCGCCGGCCACCGCGAGCTGTCCGGTCCAGCGCCCGAACCCGAGCCGCCACTCCACGCCGCCGCCGGCGACGTCCGGCGGCGTCTGCCCGGCGAGCGAGCCTTCCTCCAGCGTCGGCGTCAGCCGCCAGATGTAGTTGGCGTAGGCGACGACGCCGGACGGGCGGCCGCCGAGCTCGAAGTCCCGGCCCAGGTACAGCCCCGGGGCCAGGCCCAGCGTGCCCACGCCCACCGCCGTGTAGCGTCCGCGCGTGCCGGCGTTCCAGGGGTCGCCCAGCGCGGCGAGCCCGGCGGTGACGCGCCAGTCCCCGCGGCTCAGGCGGTAGCGGGCCTGAACACCGACCTCGCCGACGGAGACGGTCGGATCGCAGTAGCCTTCGTACGCGCCGCCGCGCTCGCCGATGTCCGGGCACGGCAGGCCGGCGGTGTCGGTGACGAAGCCCGCCGCCGCCGGCGCAGCCCAGGCGGAGAGCTGGAAGCGGTCCGTGAAGCCGTGGGCGTAGTAGGTGTCGAGGCGCAGCTTGTAGGCGCGATCGCGGGCCCCCTCGCTGACCGCCGCGCCGTCGTTGACGTCGATGCTGGCGTAGGTCGCGCCGCCGACGCCGAGGTAGACGACGTCAGCCCCCGAGGGCAGCGTGCCCGCGCTCTCCGCGCGCGCGTCTCCGGTGAGCCCGGCGGCGAGGAGGAGAGCGAGGAGCAGGGGAGGGAGGGGCAGTGACATGCAGGCTCCGATGCCAGGAGAGACTCCGCGTTACGGCGCAGGTGAGGGTACGCTCCAGTCATGTTCACCGCCTCTATCCTGATGGGGCTCCTCGCCTGCGATCGCGAGGAGCCGGAAGTCGAGCCGACCATCCCCGCCGTGACGGTCCGCGGGGAGGTCACCTGGAGCCTCGACTTCGACGAGGCCTCCGAGGGCGCCGGCTGGTTCGACTGCACCTACAGCCGCAGCTTCGAGGGCCAGCAGTTCCTGGATCGACCCTGGCTCTGTGTGGACTGCGAGGTCATCACCGAGGGCGCGACGGTCATGACCGAGGGCGAGGCGTGCTACGCGCAGATCTCCGAGGATCCTGGCAGCGGCGAGGAGACCTGGGGCTTCGGCGGCGGCGGCTTCTACCGGGTGGGCCTCACCCAGTACCCCATGTGGGATCCGCTCACGACCTACCAGGACGGCGGAGAGGGGGCCGCCAACGCGATCACCTGGAGCAGCGACTACACGGTGGGTGACGGCGACATGGTGCTGTCCGCCGAGGGCTCCTTTACCTACGAGACGGATCCGGAGCTGCTGCTGGCGGATCCGCTGGCGCCGCGCCAGACCGACTACGCCTGCGGCTGGCCCAGGGAGGATCCCGGGGATCTGCGGCTGGACTACTCGCTGGGGCAGGGCAAGGTCTTCCCGAACCTGAAGCTCACCGATCAGTGCGATGAGGAGGTGCTGCTCTGGGATCTGTACGGCTCCTGGATCATCATCGACGGCACCCAGCCCGACTGCGGGCCCTGTCAGTCCATGGCTCAGGGCGCGCCGGACTTCGTTGCGCAGATGGCGGGTGAGGGCATCGACGTGAGGATGGTCAGCCTGATGGGGGCCGGGCTCTCCGCGCCGTGGGAGACGCCGACGCCGTCGACGGTGGACAGCTGGATTGACGCCTGGCTCCTCGAAGAGCCCGTCCTGGCGGATGAGGGCGCGGCCTACGCGCTCCTGCCCGACTACCTCGGGCGGGACAGCTTCGGCTGGCCGGCGTGGGTGATCGTCAACCCGCGGATGGAGCTGGTCTATGGGCAGGTGGGGTTCGGCAGCTGGGAGACGGCCGCCGAGGTGATCCGCTCGATGGAGTGAGACCGGCCCAGGGGCGGCGCGATAGACTTCCAGGCACTCTTGGAGTTCCGAATGCTGTTCCTGCTCATTGCCTGCACCGCCGCGCCCCCAACCGTCGACGCCGTGACCCCGGAGGTGGGCGCGCCTGGAGAGACCGTCCGGGTGGTGGGCAGCAACTTCGCCGAGGGGATCACGGCGACGCTCGGCGGCCAGCCGCTCGAGAACCTCGTGGTGCATGCGGCGACGCTGGAGGGGGTGGTGCCGGCGGGGTTGGCGCCGGGGGCGCACGAGCTGGTGGTCACGGACGCCGGCGGGCAGGCGGTGACGGTGGCGGAGGCGTATACGGTGAAGGGGGGAGAGCCGGTGAGCCTCGGGGTGCCCTGCGCCGGTGAGTTCACGGCGTACTCGACGATCGTGACCAATCAGAAGCAGTTCGTCATCGATCGGCGGTACAAGGGGGATGACTCCAAGAACGTGGTGGAGCGGCTGGCGTTTCGGGACATCACGGGGATCCAGTACGAGGAGGTCCGGATGACGGGGGGCAAGGACGACGGGGAGATCTGCTCGGCGATCTGGGTGACGACGAAGGATGACAAGCGCCACCTGTTCGACGATGACACCGAGGTGCGGCTGCGGAAGCGGGCGCAGGAGATCGCGGTGGGGGTGCAGAAGCCCTTTGATATCCTCGCGGAGGTCAAGGGCGAGGCGGAGGAGTAGGCGCCTCCGCAGGCGGGCTGGTGAGTCGGCACGCCCCCAACCCCACCAGCGCCATCACCCCCAGCGTCGCCAGCCCAGCGGGGCTCTCCAGCCAACCCGGCGGCAGGAGCGGCGTCCCTCGCACCGCCACCAGGTTGTGCAGGGCGTGGGCGATCATCACCGGCCAGATGGACCGGCTCCGCAGCGCATACAGCCCCAGCATCAGCCCGATCGAGAAGGTGGGCAGGAGCTTGAACCCGTAGATGTGCAGGGCGGCGAAGAGCGCCGCCTGGCCCACCACCGCCCCGGCGACCGAGCCCCGCTTGAGCAGCAGGCTCAGGATCGCTCCCCGGAACAGCAGCTCCTCACAGACCCCGGGGCCGATCGTCACCACGGCGAGCCCGAGCCCGCCGGCCAGCTCCCCGAACCCCTCTCCGTAGCTCTCCAGCGTCGCCGCGCTGCTTGGCATCAGCGCCTGCTGAAGCAGGTGCCCGAGCAGCCCAGCGGCTTGGGTTCCCGCCACCAGCCCGGGGATCAGGAGCAGCGAGCGCAGCGACGGACGCCGCAGCCGCAGCAGCGGCCTGGCCGGCAGCCCCAGCGCCGGCCCCACCGCCAGCGCCGGCATCAGCACGAAGCCGATCAGCCCCACCGCGGCCCCCGCCGCCAGCGACTTCGTCGGCAGCATCACCTGCCAGCAGACCAGGCCCGACACCGCGAGCAGGAAGAGCAGCAGCACCTCCGGCCGCCAGTCCCCGCTGGCCCGACGCCGCGCTGTCCTCGCCCCCGTCGTCTCCGTGAGATCCGCGCGCTCCAGGAGCCGGCCCGTCCAGATGAGCAGCCCGCCGGTCGTGACGAGCGCGCTCAGCCAGGCGGCGGACAGCGTCGCGGCGTCGCCGGGCAGCAGCCCCACGACCACCGCCACCACGCCGCCGAGCGGCACGAGCCCGCCCCAGGGGCCGTCCAGCGCCGCCGCGCCGAGGGCCGCGCCGGAGACCACCGGTATCCACCAGAAGGAGCGGAGGTAGGCTGAGCGCACATCCACCGCCGGGCACATCAGCGCGAGCGTGAAGGCCGCCAGCGTGGACACCAGCGCCGGCAGCGCCAGCAGCGGGAAGCCCAGCTCGCCGGGGAGCTGACCCTCGTAGAGCCCCGCCGCCGAGAAGCCGGTGAGCGTCAGCGCCATCAGCAGCGCTCCGGTCAGGCAGGCGGTGAGCCAGGTGGCCAGGACGACGTCCGACCGACGCATGGGGGTGACCGCCAGCGTCTCCAGCCAGCCGGAGGTCCGCGCGCGGGGGAGGGCCTCCAGCACGGGGTTCATCAGGAAGGCGCCCATGAACAGGAGCACCACGCCCAGGGCTGAGAAAACTCGGGACTCTCGGGGCTCCTGATAGTCCTTCGCCTCCTCGAAGCGGGCCCGGGTCACCCGCCCGGGCCGCTCGCTGATCCCGGCGTCATCCAGCCGGGCGTCCCGCTCCTCGTCCAGCTGCTCGCGGGCGGCCTCCAGCACCGGCCCGGCGCTCCCCCGCAGGGCGACCACGTCGACAGTCACCGGCGCGTCGCCGTGGACCCGAACGATCACATCCGCGGCGGACTCGGTGGTCAGCGCCCCCAGCGCGTCCGGATCCATCCAGGCCGGCGGATCACCGACCACGGCGACCCGCGGGGTGCCCTGCCGCCGCGGCTTCTCCTCGTCGTCGTCGGAGCGGCCGGAGGTGATCTGCTCGGTGACTTCCTGGAGGAGGGTGTCGCCGAAGAGCGGAATCGTCGCGCCGGAGATCAGGGCGAACACGGCGGCGAGGATCAGGTTGGAGCGATCCCGCAGCGTGGCGCGCACCTGCGACGCTGTCAGCGCCAGGATCGGCTGGCTCATGGTCCGCTCGGCGGCAGCGCGCGGGCGCCGGTGAACAGGCGCGCGGCGGCGGCGGTGAGCAGGACCGCGCCCGCGGTGCAGGAGGCGCTGGCCAGCAGCAGCTCGGCCGGACCCTCCGCGGCGAAGAGCCCGGCGAAGGGCAGCCCGACCTGCTTCAGCTGGACGCCAGCGCCGGCCAGCGTCCCCAGCGCGACGAGGAGGATGGAGGCGCGGCTGACCGCCTGCTGGACGTTGTTGGACGGCAGGCTCACCATCAGGAAGGCCGCGTTGATGAAGAGCGCGCCGCTGAGCACCGCCGGCACCGCCACCAGGCTCGGCAGGGACCGACCGGGCAGCGCGCTCAGCAGCAGGTGGAGGTTGCCCACCACCAGCGCCGCCGCGAGCATCTCCACCAGCGTGAAGGCCAGCAGCCGCGCCACCAGCAGCTCTCCGCGCCCCGCCGGGGTCACCGCGAGGGACTCCGCGACCCCCGCGAGCCTGTCGGAGACGTGGATCACCGGGACAAGGTACTGGGAGAGGACAGCCACCATGAGGAGCACGATGCCCAGGCCGCCCGGGCCGTCGATGAAGGGGATGGGGTCCGCCGTCTTGTCCGCCTCAATGGGCAGCAGGTTGAGCTCCGCGAAGTCCAGCAGCGCCCCGGGATCGTCGCCGCCGGCGGCGATCCAGTCTCGGAGCAGCTCATCGCCAGCGTCCTTGATGGCAGCCTCCAGGCGGCCCTTGAGCCGGCTGTCCCCGGCGACCGCGGTGGCCCGCCAGCGCCAGCGCTGGGCGACCTCGTAGCGGGGCCGCGCCATGCCGACGCCCTCCCCCCGCTCCCAGTAGAGCACCGCCGCCTGGACCTCACCGCTCCGGAACGCCGCTTCGGGATCCAGGGACCACGAGGCCGTCAGCTCCTGCGCCTCCAGCGCCGCCTCCAGCGCCAGCTCGGCCGGGGTGTCCAGGGGGAGCGCCACCAGGCTGCGCTCGTCTCGCAGGGTGCCCAGCCCGAGGGTGATGGCCACGATGACCGGGACGAACAGGAGCGCGGGGAGCATCATGAAGGTGGTCACCTCCCGGGTGCGCGCGAGCCGCAGCAGCTCCAGGCGGAGCATGACCCCGAACCGCCTCGCCCTCACGCCCGCCGCACCAGGGCCAGGAAGGCGTCCTTGAGGTCGGTGGTGCCCGTCCGCTCCAGGAGCCCCGCGGGGGTGTCCACCGCCTCGATTCGCCCCTCGAACAGCACGGCGATGCGATCGCAGATCGCTGAGGCCTCCTGCATGATGTGGGTGGAGAAGATCACCGCCGCGCCGCTGTCCCGGGCGCGCACGATCTCTTCGAGCAGGTCGTGGGCGGCGACCACGTCCAGGCCGCTCGTGGGCTCGTCCAGGATGAGCACCGGCGGGCGGTGGATGGCGGCGGCGGCGATCTTCAGCCGCTGGCTCATGCCGGTGGAGAGCTCCTCGACGAAGCGATCCGCGAAGCCCGAGATGCCGAAGCGCTCCAGCGCCTCCTCGGCGGCGGCGCGGGCGTCGGGCAGCCCCTGGAGGCCCGCGAAGGTGCGCAGGGTCTCGCGGCAGGTCAGCCTGGGCGGCAGCCCGGAGCTCGCGGAGACGTAGCCCAGGCAGGAGCGGGTCTCCCGGGGGGCGCTGACCACGTCGTGACCGCAGACGCTGGCGGTCCCTGAGGTCGGGGGGGTGAGGGTCGCCAGGATCCGGAGGGTCGTCGTCTTGCCGGCGCCGTTGGGGCCGAGCAGGCCGAAGACCTCGCCCGGCCGCACGCTGAAGCTGGCGCCGTCCACGGCGACCAGCACGCCGCCCCCAGGGCGCGGCCACTCCCGCCGCAGCGCGTCGACGACGACCGCGGGGTCGGGGCGGGACTCAGCCATCTCGGGCGAGTCTCATGCCCACCTTCAGGTTGCCCGAGAGGGTGTGGGAGAGGCGCAGCCCCGCGCGGGCGACCTTCACGTCGTGGGCGTAGCTGCCGCCCATCACCACGCGTCCCCGATCCTCTCTGCCGTGGTACCAGTCCGAGGTCACCTCGAACACATCACCGGCGGCGCAGTACAGGCCCGTCGGCCCCTGGATGCCGGTCTCCTCCGGCGGCAGCGGGCGCCAGGCCGCGCGCTCGGCGGTGTTCACCGACGCGCCGTCCGCGCGGTCGCCCCAGGGCCAGCGGCGCCCGGAGATCCCTCGCGCGCCCTTCTCCCACTCGCGCCAGGTCGGCAGGCGGCCCCCCGCCCAGGCCGCGTAGGCGTCGGCGTCGTCCGGGCGCAGGTGGTAGGCGGGGTTGCCCTCGGTCCCCGCCGGGGGGTGGGCCGCGCCGGCCCAGTGGCGCAGGAACCAGTACCCGGGCGGGCGGGGGCCCTCGGCCTCGAGCCAGCGCGCGATCGCGCCCTCGCTCACCGGCCGCCGGGCCAGCAGGCAGGGCCGCTCCAGGTGGTGAATCAGGAGGGGGCGCTCGTCCGGGCTGTGCTCGCCGCCGGACACATAGTTGCCGCTCGGCACCTCGACCCAGTCCGCGTCGCCGCGCGCCTCCGGCTGGGGCACGAGCCCGGCGAGGAAGATCCGCATCGCCTCGGAGATGTGCAGGCCGCTCGCGGCGTTGGGCTTGCCGCCCTGGTTGCCCGCGATCCAGGGGGTGAGGTGTCGGGCGACGAGGAAGTCGTAGAGCGAGCGGTGCCCGAAGCGCAGCAGCCCGTCGGCGTCCCGGACCATGAGGCGGTCCAGCGGCTGGTCGGCCAGCAGCCCCAGGTGGGCGTCCGCCGGGAAGGACGCGCTCTCCCGGGAGAGCCCCCGATCCGAGTAGGCGAGCCACGTCGCCTCGGTGAGGCGGTCGAGATCGCAGCCTGTCCAGCGGAGCCAGCCCTCCACCAGCGCGGCGGGGGAGGGGGCGTCCGCGAGCCCCGCCTCCAGACAGAGGCGCAGGAGGATGGGAGAGTGGCAGATCTCCGGCGAAGCGGGCTGCCGGCCCAGGGCCTGGGAGACCTCGGCGAGATCCAGCGGGGCGATCTCCACGGTCTCCACGCCGGACAGGGTCAGCGCGTCGACCTGCTGGTGGCCCGCCCGATCGCCGGAGGTGCGGAAGGTGCCGGTGCGCGCGGTCATCACCCAGCGATCACCGGCGAGCGCGGTCACGGCCTCGAAGAGACCGTTGAAGCCGCCTTCGCCGGGGCGGGCGACCTCATCGAGGCCGTCGAGGACCACCCGCAGCGCGCCGGAGCGGACGGCGGACGGATCGCCCACCAGCTTCTCCCAGCGCTCCTCCAGGCGCCCGCCGCGGGCCAGCAGTCGCAGGGGCACCACGACGACCCGCGGCCCCTGGAGGGCGGCGGAGAGGGTGGTCTTGCCGGAGCCGAAGGCGCCGAGCAGGACGATCCCGCGCCGGGTTGGCTCCGCGTCGCCCCGTCCAGACGGGGCGTCGCCCGTCAGAAACTGCTGGAGGTAGGGGAGGAGGGGGCCGACCGGCTCGCGGCTGACTTCGTTGCGGGTGCTGAGCGTCAAGCGCCAGCCCCGGGGGGGTATCCAGGCCATTCGTGGAGCCTAACAGGCTTCAGGCGACCTGGGCCCCGATGTCCCGCAGGGTGAGCAGGTACTCGACCAGCTCCCCGCGGGCGAGCCGCAGATCGGGGGAGTCGGTGAAGGCCACGCCGAGCACGCGTCGGGTCCAGTAGGCGCCGGGCACCACCCGTCGGTGCACGGCCTGGCCGGTGAGGATGAAGCCGCTGTCGGGCAGGTAGAGCTCCACGTAGACCTTGTCGCCGATGACGACCCGCTCCAGCTCCCTGGGGCTCAGCCAGGCGGACACACCGCCGATGCCGATGTCCGCGACGACCCGCCGCGCCGTGCGCCAGTCGGAGAGCCCCGTGATCTGCGCGGTGACCGCCAGGTCCGGCGGGGGCGAGAAGCGCAGATAGTTGCGCCTGCCCACGCCGTGGTGGAGGTTCTCGTCGCTTTGCTCCGCTCGGCGGGGGGGGACCAGCGCATCGGGGAGCTTCCTGGCGGCCTGGCTCATGGAGTGGGGATCGGATCTGCGCGCCCCGGCTTGACCGCGGAGCGTTAGGAGGGCGCTCCAAGGAGTAAGAATTGTTCGACGCAGAATCCCTCTCAGATGTCCTGGAGGCTCTCTCCGATGACGCTCTGGCCCGTCGGCGAGGCAAGCACCTGAAGCCGCTGAAGGGGCTTCGGGGCACCCCATTGAGCCAGGTAGCGCGGGTGGGCGAGGTGGCTTGGAAGGAGGGGGTGAACCTCTTCGACGACGCCAACGAGCTGCACAACCTCTTCTGCACGGCGCAGGAGGACGGCCTGATGGCCATCGGTCTGGTCGCCGCGGCGGCGCCGGACGAACCGGATGAGGCCCTGGATCTGGCCGAGCGCTGGCTTGAGATGGTGGACGACCTGGAGACCGCCGACGCCCTCGGCTGGATCCTCTACGGTCCGGCGCTGCTCGCGAGCGATCGCTCCTTCGCGCACGCGCTCCTGGCCCAGGTCCGCGGCGCGCCGATCCGTCGGCGCGTGGCGGTGATGGCGCTCATGGCGGCCCTGCCGGTGCCCCTCGAGGGCCCCTCGGCGGCGCCGCTGCGCGTCCGGGTGGGCGAGCGGCACGTCGTCATCACCGACGTCCCCCTGAGCGTCCCCATCAACGCCGTCTGTCACGGCTACCGGACGGACACGGACCCACACGTTCGCAAGGCGCTGGCGCGGGTGCTGCGCACCTGGGGGGAGCACGACCCGGACGCCGTCGAGGCCTGGCTCGATGAGGCCCAGGAGCGCGGCGGGATCCCGAAGTTCGTGCGTGAGTCGACGCAGAAAGGCGTAAAGAAAGGGCGCAGGCGTCTGCGGGCATTAGGGGAGAATCCAGGAGGTGCCTCGTGAGATCCATCCTCAAGGACGCGCTCGCCGGTTACGCCGGCTCAGACAGCTTTGTCGAGCTGCGCTACCACAACCGCACGCAGCGCAACCTGTCCGTCGAGAAGGGCCGCCTGGAGAGCAGCGCCGTTCGCCGGGTCGCCGGCGTCGGCGTGCGCGTGCTGGCGGACGGCACCTGGGGCTTCGCCTCCACCAGTGACCTCTCCCGCGCCGCCATCCTCAAGGCCGTCGACAACGCCCGCGCCGGGGCGAAGGCCAGCGCGTCCCTCCGCCGGGAGCGCATCGAGTCGCTGCCGGCGGCCGACCTGGCCGTGGGCGACTTCGCTCAGCCGGGCATCGAAGACCTGATGGGCCGCAGCCTGGACGAGAAGATCGCCCTGGCCGTCGAGATGGAGGCCCGCGCGAGGGCCGCCAGCCCCCGGGTCAGCAGCGCGAGCTGCTCCTACCGGGAGATCTACGAGGAGAAGGCCATCGTCACCTCCGACGGCGCGGACGTCTCCACCCGCCTCATCCGGCCGGAGTTCCGGGTGGGCGCCGTCGCCGAGCGCGACGGGCGGATGACCACCGCCATGGAGTCCATCGGCGTCACCGGCGGCTGGGACTGCCTCTTCCGCACCGCCCCCGAGATCATGGCCGACAAGGCCGTCGCGACCGCGGTGGATCTGCTCGGCGCGCGCAAGCCCGAGGGCGGTCGCGCCACGGTCATCATGGCCCCCTCCATCGTCGGGCTGCTGGTCCATGAGGCCGTGGGGCACACCGTGGAGGCCGACTTCGTGCTCTCCGGATCGGTGGCCGCCGACAAGCTCGGCCTGCGGGTCGCGAGCGATCTGGTGACCCTCTGCGACTCCGGCACCTCCGAGTACCGGATCGGCGCCGGCGGCACCCTGCCGGTGGATGACGAGGGCGTGATCACCCGCAAGACCACGATCATCGAGCGCGGCATCCTGAAGTCCTACCTGCACAACCGGGAGAGCGCCGCCCGCTACGGCGTCGCGCCCACCGGCAACGCCCGGGCCTGGGAGTACGACGACCAGCCGCTCATCCGGATGCGCAACACCTACATCGAGCCCGGCAGGCAGACGCTGGCTGAGATGATCGCCTCGACCGAGGATGGCTACCTGCTGGACGGCCCCCGCAACGGTCAGGCCGACGCGACGGGCGAGTTCATGTTCGGGGTCACCACCGCCCGCCGCATCCGCAACGGGAAGCTCGGCGAGCTGGTCCGGGGGGTGACCGTGACCGGCCTGGCCTTCGAGGTGCTGCAGACCGTGGACGCGGTCTCCGACGAGTTCCAGTGGGAGCTGGGCAGCGGCTACTGCGGCAAGGGCCAGCCGGCCCGCGTCGACGCCGGCGGCCCGTACATCCGGTGCCGGGCGATCCTCGGCGGGGAGCAGGGATAGACATGGCTGTCATGGAGAAGCAGGCGCTGTTGGCGCTGTGTGAGCGCGGCGTGGACGCCGCGCTGAAGGCGGGCGCGGATCTGGCGGAGGTCTACGCCTCCAGCTCGGAGAGCCGCGAGGTCGCCTTCGAGAAGAACGATCTGAACCTCGTCCGGGTGATCGCCGAGACCGCCTTCGGCGTGCGGGTGTTTGTGGGGGGCCGCATGGGCTTCGCCACCTCCAACCGCCCCGAGGCGCTGGCGGACGTCGCCGCCGAGGCCGTGACGCTGGCCAGGGCCAGCCCGGCGGATCCCCTGAACGGTCTGCCCGAACCCCAGCCCATCCCCGCCGCCGAGGACGCGGTGGACCCGGCGCTGCTCGCCTTCTCCCTGGAGGAGCTGGCGCGCACCGGCGACGGCCTGCTGCGCGAGGCGCTCAAGCGCGACAAGCGTCTCACCGTCGACTCCGGCTCCCTGAGCATCACCGAGCGCGCCTCCGCGGTGGCCTCGTCGCTGGGTGTGCGCGCCTGCTTCCGCGACGCCTTCGGTGAGGGCAACCTGTTCGGCATGGCCCGGGACGGCGGGGTCGTGGGCAGCTTCTCCTACGACGGCGACGCCGTGCGCAGCGCCGTGGACCTCGTCCCCAAGCTGTCTGCCGCCTACGAGCGCTTCGTGAGCAAGTGCGTGGGCGCGCTGGGCGCGGGCAAGGGCGAGAGCTTCCGCGGTCCCATCATCATCCCCCCCGACGCCATGGGTGAGGTGCTGATGGGCAACGTGCTCGGCATGCTGAGCGCCGCCCAGGTCCGCAAGGGCCGCAGCCCCTTCAGCGACAAGGTGGGCGAGGCCGTCGCCAGCGAACTCGTGACCCTCGTCGAGGCGGGCCCCGGACTGGAGGCGTTCCCGCTCAGCCCCTTCGATCGGGAGGGCATCCCCCGGCGGGAGGTGTCGCTCATCGAGGGCGGAGAGCTCAAGGGCTTCCTCTACGACGGCTACGAGGCCCGCGCGGCGGGGCGCGAGAGCGCGGGGCACGCCCGCGGC
>Ga0316204_10007447_pt1 | contig 15992 bp, 15 predicted proteins | sample 6monrhotite_MG_2_FD_205661 | JGI IMG/M metagenome (GOLD analysis project Ga0316204, IMG submission 205661) | Microbial mat bacterial communities from mineral coupon in-situ incubated in ocean water Damariscotta River, Maine, United States -... | ecosystem: Environmental > Aquatic > Marine >... | reverse complement strand
TTTATACCTAGAACGCCGACAATAGTTTCGTGGTTTCAGGATCCATAAACCCTGTGACAGTAGCATCTGTTTCAAGCTGCAAGGCGCAGTGTAAATCTGGTGTCGCAGTCAAATTCAGTACACGTTTTATGGCGTGTAGCGATAATTCAGGTAGGTCGGCAAGCCGTTTTGCGACGTCCATTGCCTGCGACTGCAATGTGTCATCAGATGTAACACGCCATGCAACACCCAGTTCATGAAGCTCGGCTGCCGAGTATTTGTCACCAAAGAACAACATTTCTCGTGCTTTGTGCAAACCGACCATAGATGGCAACAACGTTGTCACTGCCCCCGTTACAAATAAATTCAATGACACTTCCGGGAAAAAACCTTTTGCAGTTTCACCCCAGATCGGGAAGTCGCAATTGATAGCCCATTCAAAGCCCCCGCCAACGGCCCACCCGTTTATTGCACCTACAACAGGTTTGGCACCCATTATTATTGATTTAGTGGCCCTTTGAATGGCTTGCACCAAATCATGAGCCTGTTCTTCGTTTTCGGGGTGAACATGTGCGCGGCGATCATCACCTGCACAAAACGCTCTGCCCGCACCTGTGAAAATAATCGCACGGGTCGCCGGATCGTTATTTGCATCGTCAAACGCGCTGGCAACATCATCAATTAACTGTCTGTTCATTGCATTCAAGCTGTCCGGACGGTTCAATGTGATTGTGCGCACACCCGCATCGTTTAAACTGCTTAAAACAGTTTCATATGTCATACCTGTCATTTGTTATTCCTTAACACACGTTTGGTTTTGCCTGTTGTTGCAGGAAAATATCCATGCGGTTTCAATTTTATACGTGTCGTTGCCCCTAGACTGCGCTTGAATTCCTTCTCTATCCGTTCGGATAAGGCAGATGATCCCGGTATGTTTTTTGCCAATTCTACCTGGACAGGTAGGGCATCATATGGTGGCGGCACATCAAGCACGATCCTGTAATCACCTGTAAGTTCCGCAAATCCCCCGATCACTGCCGCAACCATAGTCGGGAACATGTTCAAACCGCGCACCACAACCATATCATCTGATCGGCCAATTACGCGAAATCGAAATCCTGTGCACCCGCACTTGCATGGGTTCGTTTCATCTATGGCGATGATATCGCCCGTACGAAAACGCACCAAAGGTTGGCAGTCTCGTGCGAGATGGGTCAAAACCAATTCACCCTCTTGCCCTGCTTCAAGCGGTATAGGTGCTTTGGTGTCCGGGTTGATCAGTTCAGGGTAAAGCACGTCACTTGCCAGAAAGTGAAGACGGGTATCATATTCACATTGTGCCGCAAAATTTGAAAACACATCCGAAACGCCGAAATTCGCATTACGCGGCTCAAATCCCCATGTATCTTTCAGACGTTTACGCAAGGCAGGATCATCAAGCCCCGCTTCGCCGCCAAATAGACCAAGTTTTAAACCTAGATCACGGGGGCTAAGCTTGGGGTGTTTTTCAACCAATACGCGCTCCAAAACGGCAGGATATGAAGGTGTACATGAAATGGCAGTGATGCCCAGCTCTATAATAGTGTGTATCAACAGATCGGTACTGCCTACACCGAAAGGAATAACAAGTGCGCCCGTCGCCTCTAGTGTCAAGTGATCGGTCAGGCCACCCATCCACATCTGATAATTCAGACAATGCACTACCTTATGATCAGGTGTCAGCCCTGCGGAGCTTTGCGCGCGTCCACCGACAATTTGTGTAATTTCACAATCGCGTGCTGAAAGAGCCAGGTTCATCGCCTGCCCCGATGTGCCGGACGTACGATGCAGGCGCGTGGCAAGACTTGCCGGTGCAGCCAGGTAATTTCCAAAGGGGGGAAACGTCTCTTGTGACAGCCGTAATTGGGATTTGTCCGATAGCGGCATATCAGAAATATCGCGCAGATCTTTAGGTGGTTTGCGCCCTTCCCAGATTTCGCGGTAAAATGCAGAATCGGCAGCGACATAAGCACTTTGGCGTAACCATGATTTTTGGTTATGTGCAGCTAGTTCACATCGTGATGCTGTTTGTGCATTTGCCAATAGCGACATAACTGCAATCCTTTGTCATTGTGCAGAGAGTTATTTAATTATTAGGCAGCATAATTATTAATTGCCACCATAAATAATGTTGACATGCCTTTTACTTTGGCTTGCGACATCCCCAGTCCTTGCACTGATGTGCACAGCGGTTTAAGAGGCGCAGGATACACCAGCAATTTAAAGGTAATCCCATGATCCCTCGCTATTCCCGCCCTGAAATGGTCGCCATCTGGTCTCCTGAAACCAAATTCCGTATATGGTATGAAATTGAGGCGCATGCCTGTGAAGCTATGGCCGATATCGGTGTGATCCCACGTGAAAATGCGGATGCTGTCTGGAAAGCTAAAGATGTCACGTTTGATGTGGCCCGTATTGATGAAATCGAGGCCGTTACCAAACATGACGTAATCGCGTTCCTGACCCACCTTGCAGAACATGTTGGCAGTGATGAAGCACGCTTTGTTCATCAGGGAATGACTTCATCGGATGTTCTGGACACCTGTTTTAATGTCCAACTTGTGAAAGCGACAGACATTCTGATTGATGACATGGTAAAACTGCTGGCGGCGTTAAAAACCCGTGCGATGGAACATAAAATGACGGTTCGCATCGGCCGCTCGCATGGCATTCATGCAGAACCAACGACAATGGGCCTGACATTTGCGCGGTTCTATGCGGAAATGGATCGCAACCTGAACCGTCTGAAAAAAGCCCGGATGGAAATTGCGACCGGTGCTATTTCCGGCGCAGTTGGCACATTTGCCAATATCGACCCTGCCGTGGAAGAACATGTTTGTGCCAAGTTGGGACTGGAAGTTGAACCTATCAGTACACAAGTGATCCCGCGCGACCGCCATGCGGCATTTTTCGCAGCCCTTGGCGTCGTTGGATCATCCATTGAAAACATCGCAATCGAGATCCGTCATATGCAACGCACCGAAGTACTGGAAGCGGAAGAGTTTTTCTCGAAAGGCCAAAAAGGTTCATCTGCGATGCCGCACAAACGCAACCCTGTGTTGTCAGAGAACCTAACAGGTCTCGCGCGACTTGTACGTATGGCAGTGGTGCCCGCTATGGAAAATGTCGCCCTGTGGCACGAACGCGATATTTCGCATTCTTCTGTGGAACGTAACATCGGCCCGGATACCTGCATTACGCTTGATTTTGCATTGGCGCGCCTGACAGACCTTGTTGAAAAACTAGTGATTTACCCCGACAACATGCTGGCAAACATGAATAAATTTCGTGGCTTGGTCATGTCGCAGCGGGTACTTCTAGCCTTAACACAAGCCGGTGTAAGCCGTGAAGACAGTTACAAACTGGTGCAACGCAATGCAATGAAGGTTTGGGAACAGGGCAAAGATTTCAAAACCGAGCTTCTGGCAGATACCGATGTGCTAAAAGCTTTGAGTGCAGAAGAGATCGAAGAAAAATTCGATATTGGCTATCACACAAAACACGTGGACACTATCTTTAAGCGTGTATTTGGGTAGACGTTGATCACAAAAATGTTATAATCTTTAATTAGTGACTTTCCTCACTCTTTTTTTCGTGATACACCTTAACTCAAGGTAAGGTATTTTAAGGATTTATTGAAACGGTCGGCATAACAGAATGCTATATAGATTTTACGATTTGTTGTGCATTTTGTGAGGAATTTTCCCTCAATGGTTATGCGTGTACTGTTTGTGCCGACCAATTAATAAAAAGGCCCCTATAAATTTAGGGGCCTTTTTATTCTCAAATGATTTGGATTATACTTCGTCAAACACCTCTGCTTTTGCGACGGCCATCAACTCTTTCATCTTAGCACGAATAGTGGCTTCATCCGCTTTATCTCCCAGATCAGCGGAAACTTTACGAAAAACATCTTCGTGACCAGCTTCTTCAAAATCTGATTTAACGACTTCAACAGCATAGGTATCAGCATCATCGCCAGATTTTCCCAATAGCTCTGCAGCCCATAATCCCAATAGCTTGTTTCTACGCGCGTCAGCCTTGAATTGCATATCTGCGTCATGTGCGTATTTCTTTTCAAATGCGTCTTCGCGTTCATCAAACGTGCTCATCCATGTTCTCCTTAGGGATTCTTTCTTTCTTATTATATGGGGCTAAATTAAAACGTCTACAAGGTGTTGTATGAATGAACTTGCTGCGACTTTTAGGACAGCTTATAGAGTGCGCAAGGAACGGGGATATGAGTCCCCCCACTGTCCGATTGGAGATCCCCATGGCCAAGGGTAAGAAGATTTACGAAGGCAAAGCGAAAGCCCTGTACGAAGGCCCGGAACCGGGAACCATCATTCAGTATTTTAAAGATGATGCAACTGCATTTAACGCAGTGAAAAAAGACGTCATTGACGGTAAGGGTGCGTTAAATAACCGTTTTTCAGAACATTTTATGAAAGGTTTGGAAAGCATTGGCCTTCCAACACATTTCATCAAACGTTTAAACATGCGCGAGCAACTGATTAAACAGGTTGAAATCATCCCGTTGGAAGTGATTGTCAGAAATGTTGTAGCCGGCTCTATGGCCACGCGGCTGGGAATTGAAGAAGGTACCGTTTTAAGCCGACCGATTGTGGAATTCAGTTACAAAGAAGACAGTCTGGGCGATCCTTTGGTCGCGGAAGAACATATTTTGGCACTTGAATGGGCGACACAACGTGAGCTGGACGAAATTATTGCAATGGCTTTGCGTGTTAATGATTATATGTCGGGCATCATGTACGGTGTCGGGATCAAACTGATAGATTTCAAAATAGAAATTGGCCGTTTGACAGAAAATGATTACCAGCAACTGGTTATTGCAGATGAGATCAGCCCTGATAGCTGCCGTTTGTGGGACATTAAGACCAATGAAAAACTCGATAAAGATGTGTTTCGACGCGATTTGGGCTCTTTAACAGAGGCCTATTCCGAAGTGGCACGTCGCCTGGGCCTATTGCCTAAAATCGGTGCAAAAGATGTGCCTAAACTCGTAAAATAAGGGCTAAAACCATGAAAGCACGTGTACATGTCACCCTGAAAAACGGCATTTTGGATCCGCAAGGGGCCGCCGTTAAACATTCACTTGGGGCTCTCGGGTTCGAAGGTGTTGACCGGGTGCGCCAAGGTAAAATCATCGAGTTGGAACTATCCGAAACGGATACGGCAAAAGCTGAAGAACAAGTTAAAAACATGTGTGAAAACCTTTTGGCAAATACTGTGATCGAAGATTATTCAGTGGAAATTCTCTGATGCGCGCCGCGGTCATACAATTTCCGGGTTCAAATTGCGACCGCGATATGGCTGTTGGATTTGATCGCGCCTCTGGCGATAATAATCGCGCACAATTGGTTTGGCACAAAGAAAGCAACCTGCCTAAGGATATCGATATTGTTGGCATCCCTGGCGGCTTCTCATTTGGCGATTATCTGCGCTGCGGAGCAATTGCTGCACGCTCACCCATTATGCGTTCGGTTATCGAATTCGCCAAAAAAGGCGGTTATGTAATCGGTATTTGCAACGGTTTTCAGGTTTTGACAGAAAGCGGTCTGTTACCGGGTGTGTTGATGCGCAATTCTAACTTAAAGTTCGTCTGCAAAGATATTGAACTTAAAGTGAAAACTACAAAATCTGCATTTACCAATGCACACAAAATCGGTGATGTGGTCACCTACCCTGTGGCACATCACGACGGCAATTACACTGCGGATACGGAAATATTAAAAGCATTGCATGGTGATGACCGTATTGCATACACATATGTGAATAATCCCAATGGATCCGTTGATGATATTGCAGGCATACTGTCTGATAATCGCCGCGTGTTAGGCATGATGCCCCATCCGGAACGCATGAATGACCCTGCATTAGGTGGTGTTGATGGTAATAAATTGTTTGAAAGTATCGCAAGCGCGCTTGTTTCCGCTTAAAAGCTATCAATACAGTGTATTTTACTTGAGCGTATAATCGACAACACCTACTATCTGTTCATGGGCAACAAAGCACTTACATCAACAGAAGAAACGCACCGTTCGAATATACTTGCCCGTGTGGGCGTTTTATTTCTGATCATAACCGCTGTTACCGTTATCTGGCTTAGCAATCTTTATTTTACACAGCTTTTCAACAATTCCACACGTGCGAATGCAGAACGCCAATTAGCGCTATATAGCGGCCGTATTATCAGCGATCTACAGCGCAGTGCAATTGTGCCATTACTTTTGTCGCGCGATACAACACTTATCTCGGCGCTAAATTCTGCCGATTTCACCAATTCATCGCAACGGCTTATCGGTTACCATGATGACATAGGAACAAAAGAAATATTCCTGCTGGATAAAACCGGCCGTACGGTTGCATCAAGCGATCGCAACAATTTAGGTGAGTTTTTAAGCGATAAACCTGTATATGTGGCTGCTTTACGTTCCAATGACACTGTATTTACAAATTTTGAAAACAGCAGTGGTGGACGGTCATATTATTTCTCTCGGCATTTGTTAAGCGATAAAGAAATAGTGGGTATCATTGTGGTTGAGGTCGGTCTGGGCGGGCTATTTGATACCTGGGCGAAAAATGATGCAACGCTTATCGTGACCGATTCTGAAGGGACAATTTTGCTATCGACAGAGCGGCAGTTTGAAAACCAAACCCTGTCAGAAGCATTGTCGAACAAGCCGATCTTATCAACGATGGAACGCGCGTTGCGCGCGACAGGTCAATGGTCAGGCTCTGTTGCCGATGCTTATATACGTGACCAACCTTTGTTTCGCATTGATGAAAAAGTCCCTTTTCAGGGTTGGAATATTGTATATCTGGCTTCATATGAAAGTATTCGGGCACGTGTTAACGGTATTCTGGCATTAGAAATCATGGGCTATGCGATGCTCTTTGCCCTTTTGTTTTATATTATGTCCAAACGCGCGATAAAAAAGTCCTTTGCTTATCAAGCTGAATCAGCTGAATTGCGCACCTTGAACGAACAGTTAACTCTAGAAATCTCGCAACGCGAAGAGGCTGAACGAAACTTGCAGGTTGCCGAACAAAGCCTGGCACAAAGCTCAAAACTGGCCGCTTTGGGCGAAATGTCCGCTGCAGTCAGCCACGAATTAAACCAACCTCTAGCCGCTATGCGGACCTATATAGCCGGTGCAAAATTGTTGTTAAAACGCCATCGCCCAGAAGAAGCTATTGGTAGTTTTCAGCGCATCGATGATCTGATTGGTCGGATGGGTACAATCACCAAACAACTTAAATCCTATGCCCGTAAAGGCAGCGATGACCTGCATCCGGTTGATTTGCGCAGTTCTGTTCATGGCAGTCTGTCTATGATGTCGCCGCAATTAAATCAGCTTGATATAGATATTACAGAGACCATGCCCAAAACCCCTGTTATGGTTATGGGTGATGAAGTGCGTTTGGAACAGGTTATAGTGAACCTTCTAAGAAATGCGATTGATGCGATGAAAATTCAAAGTGACCGCCATCTGGAGATTTTGTTGGTCGCAGGCGAAGTCGCTAAACTAAGCATTAAAGACAACGGTACCGGAATTGAAAATCTGGATAACCTGTTCGAGCCTTTTTACACAACTAAACAAGCAGGTGATGGCGTTGGACTGGGTTTGGCAATTTCTTCGGGGATAGCAAATGATTTAGGTGGGCGACTTCTTGCCAGAAACATCAAACCCCATGGTGCCGTGTTTGAGTTCCAGTTACCATTGATTAAAGAAGACGAAATTAAAGCGGCGGAGTAGCCAAATGGCCGAGCAGATAAAAATAGCAATTGTCGATGACGAACAGGATATGCGCGAAAGTATTTCGCAATGGTTAACCCTGTCGGGATATCGCACCGTGACTTATCCAAGTGCGGTGCATGCGTTAAAAGATATCGATTCTGATTTTCCGGGGATAATCATATCAGATGTTCGAATGCCCGAAATCGATGGCATTCAGTTTTTGAAAAAAGTTCAAAGTATTGATAACACTCTGCCTATGATCATGATTACCGGTCATGGGGATGTTTCAATGGCCGTAGAAGCTATGCGAATTGGTGCTTATGATTTTCTGGAAAAACCGTTTGATCCAGAACGCATGGCCGAGCTTGCAAAACGCGCAGTTTTAACGCGCCGCCTGACACTTGATAACCGCACGTTACGACGCGAATTATCTGATGGTACGGTCTTGTTACGCAAACTGGTCGGTTCAAGCCCTGTGATGGAGCGCTTACGCGAGGATATACTGGATTTGGCGCAAGCGGACGGGCATATTCTGATATCGGGTGAAACTGGCACAGGTAAAAGTCTGATTGCGCATGCTTTGCACGCCTGTGCCTCGCGTCAGGGCAAAAAATTTATAACCGTGAATTGTGCGGCGTTCACAGAGGACGAGTTAACCAAGCGTTTATTTGGTCCCAATGAAGATGCCGTTCCGTTTTTAGAAAGCTCACTGGGTGGAACGCTTTGTTTGGAAGACGTCGAAAGCCTGCCGGTTTCGGTGCAAGCCAAATTGTTAAGTGCAATGACAGAGCATGATCGCGGGGATGTATCCCAACTGAGGATCATTGCAATTTCAAATGAACCGGACCCAAACAACGCGCTGGACGATGTGTTGCGCCAAGATTTGTATTTCCGGCTTGCAGCGATGCAAATAACACCGCCGCCTTTGCGGCAGCGTGGTGAGGATATTCTTACGTTGTTCACACGGTATGCCGAAAACTTCGCGGATGAATACGGCTGTGATCAGCCGGAAGTGTCGGCTGAGGACGCCGCCAAACTGTTGCAGGCCCCCTGGCCGGGCAATATCCGTCAGCTGATAAATCTGGCGGAACGGACTGTATTGCAAAGCCGCCGTGGAACTTATTCTATCTCTGGCCTGTTGATGGCTGATGGTGAGCAGGAAGCCCCCGATGTGATGGAAGACGGCAAGCCGTTGAAAGAGCATGTAGAGGCTTTTGAGCGGATGCTGATAGACAACACCATGCGCCGCCACAAAGGATCAATTCAGTCTGTGATGGAAGAATTAAAACTGCCGCGCCGGACCTTGAATGAGAAGATGGCAAAGTATAGCCTGACCCGTTCGGATTATGTGGGATAAGGGTGTGGGGTAGCTGATGTCCCAGTTGGGACAGGTAGTTAACTGATTGTTTTTAATCTACAATACAAAAAGTTAGTTATGAATCTGCACAGATGAGGTGACCAAGAAACACCGAAGGTCGCGTTAGGCAGAACCCAAGGCATGTTCAATTTCACTGGCTTTGAATACTATCACCAAGTCAGCCAGCGCAGAACGAAAGGGTTCTGGCGTCTGACGAAAACCTTTCGCAGTTCGTCACCGAAAAAGATTGCAAGAGCAAAGGGTATAGACAAGGCTAGGTGCCATAACTGGAGGGGTGCAGTTCCAAAGAATGCATTGAAGGCAGGTATATATGAAATACCAGCCAACAAGAGCAGTTCCGCCGCGATGCCAAAGAGGACAAGGTGGTTGCTGAGAAGGCCGACCGTAAACAGACTTTGTACGCGCGTCCGGCAGATAATTACGTCGGCAACTTGGCATATGATTATTGAGGCGAAAAACCCTGTGATGGCGGTGCGATAAAGCGGGTCGGAATTAGCAAGATCCTGCCCCCACTCCCAGCCGCCGGAATACAGGATCGTGAAATAGGTAAAGAACCCCGCTGCCGCCTGGATCATTCCAATGATACCATAGCTCATGAAAAGAAGGTTCCGGCTGAGTAACCGCTCTGACCGCGCCCTTGGTTTGCGCTTCATAACATCGGTCTCGGGCTTTTCGGCGCCAAGCCCCAGTGCAGGTAGGATGTCCGTTCCAAGATCGATCGACAGGATCAGGATCACCGTCAGAGGAAGCGGTATGTCAAGAAGAACAAAGGCGATAAAGGGTAGGATTTCAGGAATATTCGATGTCAGGATATAGGCAATAAATTTCTTGATGTTGTCAAAGATCGTTCGACCCTCTTCAACCGCGACAACAATGGTGGCAAAATTATCGTCCATAAGAACCATATTCGATGCTTCCTTTGCCACCTCGGTGCCGCCAACACCCATGGCAACACCCATATCGGCGTTCTTTAGTGCCGGCGCGTCGTTCACACCATCACCCGTCACGGTCACGATGTGTCCAAGCGACTGCAACGCCTGTACAACCTGTAGCTTTTGGGCTGGCGCGGTTCTGGCAAACACGATCTCGGGTTCTTCACGTAACACCTTTTGAAGATCGTTATCTGTCATCTTTTGAAGTTCGTCGCCTTGAACGACTCTACCGGTCGACGATATCATCCCGATTTGCTCGGCAATGCTCTTGGCTGTTAGTCCAAAATCACCGGTCAGCATAATCACCTGAATTCCGGCAGATCGACAGCGGGCGAGTGCCTCTGGCACTTCGGGTCTGGGTGGATCGATCATGCCTGTCAGACCCAGAAAGATATATCCCGTTTCGGGGATTGGTCCGCGCTCTGCCGGTCGTGCTGCAAACCCAAGACCACGTTCCCCGCGCGCGGCAAATTCGCGGTACGCGCCGATCACATCTGCGCGACGTTCCGCGGATAGCACAACAATATCCCCGTTCAGTGATATTCTGTCGCACAAATCAAGCACGACTTCGGGTGCACCCTTTAAATACGCCTGCGGGCCCTCGCCTGCGTCGGTCAATGTGATCATCCGCTTGGAGATTGAATTGAATGGCTGTTCTGCAATGCTCTCGACCTGCCGTAATGCATCGACATCAGCATATTGGTTAGCATACAGCAACAGTGCCCCTTCGGTAGCATCGCCGGATACCCCGCCATCAGTCAGGTAGGCATTGTTGCACACGCACATGACCTTCAGCAGGTCATCGAATGCAGGCGTGCCTTGTACCAGCTTGTCCGAAGCGGAATAGATATCCGACCCTATGGCTACGGTTGTCACGGTGATTTTGTTTTGGGTCAGCGTTCCGGTCTTATCCGTGCAAATGACCGTGGTCGAGCCAAGGGTTTCGACGCTTTCAAGATTCTTGATCAGGGCATTCTTCTGCGCCATGCGTCGGCTTGCCATTGTCAGGCTCAATGTCACGGTGGGAAGTAATCCTTCGGGGACGTTGGCCACGATAATTCCAATAGCGAAAATCAGGCTCCCGATGACAGGATTGCCGATCAGTACCGATATGGCAAAGAAAGACAGGCCAAGGGTGATAGCGATGAGGCTGATCACCTTGATGAAGTATTTCAGTTCTTTGTGAATAGGAGATTCAGTTTCGTCGGTTGCTTTTGTAAGTTCCACGATCGAGCCGATTTGCGTTTGCATCCCAGTCGTACAGACAACAACAAGACCCTCACCGTTTTGCACAAGGCTGCCCGAGAACACCATGTTCGGGCTTTCAAGGACGTTCTCGCTGGATTTGCTTGCGTTCAGAAGTTGCGGCTCGCTTTCACCTGTCAGACTGGAATTGTCTACGCGCAGTTCTTTTGCTTCTATTAATCGTCCGTCTGCCGGAACACGGTCACCTTCGTTCAGAATAATAATGTCACCGGGTACAAGATCTTCGGCCGGGGCTTCTTGTAGTTTACCGTCACGCAAAACCGTTATCATCGAGGGCATCATCTTTTTGAAGCTCTCCATGATCTTTTCACTTTGATTTTGCTGCAAATATGTGAAGGCCGCATTCAGAAACACAACGGCCAGCAACGCTATCGCGATGTAGAAATTGCCCTGTCCGGGATCGAGACGTTCAGCGGTGAGTGCCAGCATCCCTCCGACGATAAGTAGAAGAGCAAAGAAATTTTTGAACTGCATCAGGAATTTCAATAGCTCGGGAGTATCCTTGGCTACCTTCAATTCATTTTTTCCAATGATTTCCAGTCTTGAGCGTACTTCGGCTTCTGTCAGGCCGTCTTGCGTCGCTTCTAGTGTTTTGAGCGTACTTTTAAGCGATCCGGTATGATAATCTGCCATCCCAATCATCCTCTGCAGGTTAGCCATTACATATTTCTAGCGGTGCGAAAGGCTTTTGAAAATGGCTAACTTCGACGTCCGATACCCATGACGTAAAGCAGTTTCATGTTCAGGGAGGTGATCAATGGAATGATGGCAAATAGCTCTCAATAATCTAAGAAACGGATTTTAAAGTGCTTTCCAGATCACCGTATCCGGTAAACCGCCGCTCTAACGGCAGGCCAAGCTTATCGGCACAGGTTTGCGCCTTGACGTCCAGTGCGGGGTCATTGATTTGCGCCTGATAAACAACTTTCGTGTAATTGCCGAAATACATGTCCCGCAGTTCGGGATGGCGGTCCAAACCCATCGGTTTCATGATGAAAGCATCGAATTGTTTAACCAGAAAGTCGGTTAAATAAAATGCGGTAATTTCATCTTCGGATGTTTTGGCAAACACCTCATTACCTTCAAAAAAGCTGTAACAATGCGGGCCTTCAACCATTTCCACACCCAGTTCAGCGCATTTAGCCTGTAACAGGCCACCTGTGCCACAGTCTGCATAAACCACAAAAATGGTTTCATAGTCATTTTGATGCTTCAAAACCGCTTCTTCTACGGCATTGGGAATTTTGTCGGGATATAGGTGGTATTTGGCAGGCAGGCACTGCAAATCCATATGATCCCATTTGTTCAGGCGTTTCAGGGCGAGTATCTCATGTGCCAAAGCCCCGCACGCCAAAAGCAAAACGCGCCCGAGTGTTACGTCCGGCGCGTCGATACCTTTTTCAGTCAATGTCTTATCATCGACCGGTAGTGCCATTTAGGCGCTCATTTGATTGTGTTTTTTGGCCATGTATTCTTTTGCAGTTTCCACCGCCACGGCGGCATCACGGCAATAGGCGTCAGCACCAATGGCTTTACCGAACTCTTCGTTCAAGGGTGCACCGCCTACCAACACAACATAATCGTCACGCATGCCTTTTTCGACCATCGTGTCTATAACGACCTTCATATAGGGCATTGTAGTGGTCAACAAAGCGGACATTCCAAGAATATCGTAGTCACCCTCTTCGAGTTCATCCAGGTAATTTTCAACGGGGTTGTTGATACCGAGATCTTTAACTTCAAAGCCGGCGCCTTCCATCATCATGGTTACAAGGTTTTTGCCAATGTCGTGAATGTCACCCTTCACTGTGCCGATCACCATATTACCCAAACGCGGCGCGCCTGTTTCAGCCAGCAATGGTTTTAGGATAAACATGCCGCCCTTCATAGCGTTTGCCGCAAGCAGAACTTCCGGTACAAACAAAATACCGTCGCGAAAGTCGATGCCAACGATGCGCATACCTTCAACCAAAGCCTTGGTCAAAACGTCATAAGGCATCCAGCCACGTCCCAAAAGGATGTGTACACTCTCTTCGATTTCCTCTTTCATGCCATCATAAAGATCGTCATGCATCTGCAAAACAAGCTCGTCATCGGACAGATCGGCGAGGATGATATCGTCTTCTTCTTCGGACATCGGTGATTCCCTTAGTTTATTGTTTGACCTACATTACGATGACATCACCGTTTTGATGAGTTTTTTCTTCGCTTTTTACGACAAAACAGATCAATGCTGCGACTTAATCAGCCACGGCGACGATTGCGGCGCGGTTGTTTCACCGGAGCGTCACCGGTTCCGTCGTAATCAGAAGAAAAAGCACCCAATGCGTCAGTGATCATATCCAAACTGGGTTTATCGCCTTTAGCTGTGCTGTCCAAGGCCGCACGCATTGCCATTAAGTGCTCGGGCATGGTGCCACAGCACCCGCCAATAATTGTTGCCCCGGCATTGCGGGCCAATACAGCATATTCCGCCATCAAATCCGGTGTGCCATCGTAATGGATGTGGCCATCGACGTATTTGGGAATGCCGGCATTGCCTTTTGCGATGATTGGGCGCGGATCACTTGTTTCCGAAAATCCAAGCACTGTACGCAGTAAATCCGATGCCCCTACGCCGCAATTGGCACCATATGCATGAGGCGGATAATCAAGGCCGTTAACCATCGCGACCATATCTGTCGAGGTTAGCCCCATCATTGTACGTCCGGCTGTGTCAAAGCTCATCGTGCCACACCAATTGGCGCCAACGTTCTTCATTGCTTCAGCAGCTGCGGCATATTCCTCGGGGGCTGAAAATGTTTCGATCCACAAAACATCCGCGCCACCTTCTATCAATCCGTGGGCCTGTTCTTCAAAGATTTCCACAGCAACGTCATGGGTTAAGGTTCCCACTTCGCCCATGATCTCACCGGTTGGTCCGATTGAGCCCGCAACGACAATGTCGCGATCGCATTTATCTGCAACTTCACGACCAAGTTCGGCCGCGATACGTGACAGCTCACGGGCGCGGTTTTGAGCGTTGTGAAGCTTCAGACGTGATGCATTCCCGCCAAAGCTGTTCGTTAAAAACAAGTCAGAGCCTGCATCGACCGAATCCTGATAAAGCTTGGTGATGCGATCAGGAAATTCGACATTCCACATTTCCGGTGCATCACCGGCCATTAACCCCATATTGAACAAATTAGTGCCAGTGGCACCATCAGCAAGAACAAAACCTTGTTTATCAATGATTTTTCTTAGAGCTTCTGACATTTTTTATCCTAATCAGGCATGAGTTAAGTCTGGTTTAACTTGCCTGTGACATGTTTTTCAGCATGAAACAAATGCATATTTAGCATAATAGTTATGAATAAAATTCATGGATAAATTTAAGTCAGATTTGCAGCCCTTGAAACAGCACGCAACCGTTCGATCATTGCGCGCAATCCGTTAGATCGTTGTGCCGATAGATGCTGATCCAAACCAAGGCGCGCAAAGGCGGCCAGTGCATCTATTTTCAAAGCGTCCTCAACCGTATTACCGGCATAAAGCACCTTTAGAATGGCAATTAAACCGTTCACAATCATCGCATCGCTTTCGCCATCAAAATCCAACACGGCCTGCGGCCCTGCTCCATTGATCTTAGGCACGATCCATACTTGCGATGCGCAACCGTCAACCTTGGTTGCCGCGACTTTGAGCGTGTCATCAAGTGGCGGCATTGCGCGTCCCATCTCTATCACATGGCGATAGCGATCTTCCCATTCGTCAAGAAATTCGAATGTATCGACAATATCTTCAAAGGTTTCTGACATGTCCGTCCCTGTACAATTCTGCATGACCTAAGACTGTAAGTTAGAAACGTCCAGTGTTTTTCTTTAATTTACTAACACAGAAGGCTTTTCTTTAAGGTCGAGTTTGGGTATCGGTAATGACATAGAAGCCCAGGATGACACATGAAGACTATATTCATCACCGTTATTGCATTCGTTTTTGTAACAGGATGCTCAGAATTTTTAAAAGATGGAGGATCCGTTGGTAGTAGCGCTGGCAGTTCCGGTAACAGCACCGGCAGCGTCAGTAACAGCAGTGGAGGCAGTATAGGCGGCAGCAGTGCGGGTAGCTCTGGAGGTCTTTTTGCAAGCAGGCAGAAAGAAACAGTTCTGGAACAACCAAAAGTCATCGAAGATACACGCGGTCTTATCCCTGTTGTAAATGCAGTTAAGGTCGATAAATACAGCGGCGGCGCCATTATTACAGCACGCGGAACTACTGACATCCAAGGTTACAGCAATGTCCATCTGGTCGCGCAGAACAGTGGTCTGCCCGATGAAAATGGTGTTGTCACATATGATTTCAAAGCAGAATTGCCGGTTGGGACAGTCCCAGGTCCAACACCGCGTTCAAACGAGGTTTATGCAGGCACATCCATTACTGCGTTACGCTTGCCATCGGTGAAGCGAATACGGGTTATTGCCGGTCAAAATGAAATAACAGTATCCAAATAGGCTATGCCCTGAGCTGCCCTACATTACTGTCTATATTTGGATAATTTTAACCGAATCTTTATCGGCAGATAGCGCAATTTTCCCGTTGCACAGCATTAGTGCATTACTGCCAAAGACTTCATTCCGCCAGCCGCTGAATACCGCA
>Ga0316204_10007445_pt1 | contig 15994 bp, 7 predicted proteins | sample 6monrhotite_MG_2_FD_205661 | JGI IMG/M metagenome (GOLD analysis project Ga0316204, IMG submission 205661) | Microbial mat bacterial communities from mineral coupon in-situ incubated in ocean water Damariscotta River, Maine, United States -... | ecosystem: Environmental > Aquatic > Marine >... | reverse complement strand
CAACAACCCATCAGGCAGAACGACGGCGCCTCGACGGGACGCTCAAACTACGAGCCCGCGACTGCCAAGACCGCTCTCGCCAGTCCCATCAACCTGAGTCAAACCGAGCCGTACCCGCCACCCCGACGAACCGACAACCGACAACCGACAACCGACAACCGACAACCGACAACCGACAACCGACAACCGACAACCGACAACCGACAACCGACAACCGACAACCTCACCGAGTAGCAGAGACGATCTCCTGAGCCCAACTCAACGCCTCCTGATAAGCCTTCTGAATCTGAGCATCCGTCAAAGTGACCCCCTCCGGAACCGTCCAATCAGCGCGCTCATGCCCGATGACACAACGAAGCACCGCTCCCTTGGCGCCCTCGCCGTTCAGCAGCGCCGCGTTCAGCGTCTCGCTCAGAGGTAGCTGCTTCAGGATCACCGACATCTCCAGATCCAGGAACGCGTCCAGGGTGGAGAGCAGGCCCATCGTCCAGTAGGTGTTGGGGTCGTCCCGGCCCAGGTCGCCGGCCATCAGCTCGCACATGCGCGCCCGGGTCAGGCTCACCGCCAGCAGCTCATCGGGCTTGTCCTGCAGGCCCGCGAACAGCATGAAGGAGATCCAGGTCCGGAGCTGCTTCAGGCCCAGGTAGCGCATCGCCTGCTGGAGGCTCTCGACCCGGTGTGACAGGTTGAAGTGCGCTGAGTTCACCAGCTTCAGCAGCCGGTAGGAGAGCGAGGGATCCTGGGCTGCCAGCTCGGCGAGCTCCTGGAAGGTCACCTCCGGATCCATCAGCCGGCTCATGAGCTGCATCAGCGCCTGGCTGTTGGCCGTGGGGCGGCGACCGGAGACCACGCGCGGGCGGCAGAAGAAGTAGCCCTGGAAGTAGTCGAAGCCGAGCGACTTGCAGAGCTCGTACTCCTCGGGGGTCTCCACCTTCTCCGCGAGGAGCTTGACGGGCCACTCGCTGAGGCGCTGGGCGTTGTAACGGAGGGTCTCCTGATCCATGGGCGCGATGTCGACCTTGATGATGTCCGCGAGCTTGACCAGCGGCATCAGCTCCTCGCGGAACTCAAAGTCGTCCAGCGCGATCACATAGCCCTGCATCGCCAGCTCACGCAGCGCGTTCACGACGTCGGGCTCGGGCTTGATGTCCTCCAGCACCTCCACCACGATGACCTCGGGGGGCAGCTCGCGGATCTGACCGCCCAGGAGGAGGTTGCGGGTGAAGTTGATGAAGGCCCGCTTGTCGCCCACGAGCCGCTCGATCCCCAGATCGCCGAAGGCGCTGCCCAGAAGCGCGGCGGTGGCGCGGTCGCCGTCGAAGTTGGTGTCGGTGTCGGCGCCGGAGTGATTGCTCGCTCCCGCCCGGTAGAGAAGCTCGTAGGCGAACACCTGGAGATCACGGTCATAGATCGGCTGGCGGGCGATCCGGATGTTCCCCATGTCGTCTCTGGGTGTGGAGGTGCAGGAGCGGTTGTGGTCGGGGTCGGGTATCCGCTGGAGCAAATTGAGGCTTCATGGGATTTTGATCGTGGAAAAATCACGGTACACTTCCGAGCACAGTGTTCCCCCCCATCTCCCAACTCGCGCTCCTCCTGGGGCTCGGCTGCGTCTCCGCTCCGGATACCGGAGCGAACCCCACCCTCGACGACGAGAGCGCGGGGCTGTCGCTGAACACCCCCCCGGTCATCAGCGCCATCACTCTGAGCCCCGGAGAGGTGCCGACTGACGGCCTCATCGCGGCGTCAGTCGAGGTCGGGGACGTGGAGGGGGATGACGTCATCCTGCGCTACGAGTGGCGGGTGGACGGGGTGCTCCTGGACACCAGCGGCAGCCTGCTGGACGGCGAGTGGTGGTTCGACAAGGGACAGAACGTCACGGTTCAGGTCACCCCCTTCGACGACGGGGGCGCGGGCGAGCCCGTCTCCGCTGGTGGGGTGTCCGTGGTCAACTCCCCGCCGACCGCGCCCATCCTGAGCCTGTCGGACAGCCCGAAGGCGGGGCTGGAGGAGCTGCTGTGCGCGGTCCTCGTGCCGGCCTCGGATCTGGATGAAGACGCCCTGAGTTACCGCTTCACCTGGTGGGTGGACGGGGAAGCCTTCGAGGGCGCGGTCGACGGCGAGTGGCCCGGGGACACCGTGCCCGCGTCGGCGATTCAGCCCTACACCGACTGGCGCTGCGAGGTCAGCGCGAGCGACGGCGAGGCCGAGGGGCCCGCCGTGAGCCTGGAGGTCTCCGCGGGCATCGAGTACTCGGGGTGGGAGAGCCACGACGTCGAGCTGGCCGCCGCCGAGTACACCTTCACCGGCGCCCGCGCCTACGACCAGAGCGGCTACGCCCTCGCTGGCGCGGGGGACATCGACGGCGACGGCCTCGCGGATCTGATCATCGGCGCCCCCGACAGCGACGCCGGGCCGGACGACGGCGGCGCGGCCTATCTGGTGACCGGCGCCTCGCTGAGAGACGGCGTCACCGGCGATCTGGGGGACCGACCCGCGCTGCTGGGCCCCGGCGCCGAGTCCTACGCGGGCAGCGCGGTGGCCAGCCTCGGCGACGTGGACGGCGACGGCCTCGGCGACGTCATCATCGGCGCCCCCGGCGCGGGCGCGGCCTTCTTGCTGCGCGGCAGCGTCGCGCTCTCCGAGGACGATCTGGACCTCAGCGCCGACGCCGAGCGGCTCGTCGGTGTGGGGGGCGACGGCGCCGGCAACAGCGTGGCTGGCGCCGGCGACGTCGACGGCGACGGCCTGGATGATGTGCTGGTCGGCGCCTACTGGGATGACGATGGCGGTCACAAGGCCGGCCGGACCTACCTCGTGAGCGGCGCGAGCCTCGGGCCGAGCAAGGTGGCGCTGGCGGACGCGGACGCGTCCTGGAGCGGCGAGGGCGCGAGCAACTGGAGCGGCTACGCCCTCGACGGCGTCGGGGATGTGGACGGCGACGGCCTGGATGATGTGCTCATCGGCGCCCCCTACAACGACGACGCGGGCTTCCGCGCGGGCAAGAGCTACCTCGTGCTCGGCAGCAGCGTCTCCGGGTGGGGAGAGCTGAGCCAGGCGGATCACGTCTTCCGCGGCGAGGCCGACGAGGACAACAGCGGGGCCGCGGTGGCCGGCGCGGGCGACATCGACGGCGACGGCCGGGCGGACCTGCTCATCAGCGCCGAGGACAACGACGCCGGCAAGGTCAGCGCGGGCCGCACCTACCTCGTGTTGGCTGGCGATCTGGAGGCCGCGGACTCGCTCCGGGGCGCCTGGGCCATCACCGGCGAGGGCGAGAACCTGAGCAGCGGCAGCGACGTCGCCGGGGTCGGTGACCTCGACGGCGACGGGCTGGGTGAGATCCTGGTGGGCGCCGTGGGCAGCGACAACTACCGGGGCGGGGCCTACCTGCTGTTCGGCGCCTGGTTCGACCACCACGACGGCGAGCTGACGCTCTCCCAGGCGGAGTACCTGTTCGCTGGCGAGCGCAGCGGCGACTTCGCGGGCTACGCGGTGGCTGGCCCCGGCGACGTCGACGGCGACGGCCGACCGGATCTGCTCATCGGGGCCTACGCCAGCGATGACGCGGGCGAGAGCGCTGGAAAGAGCTACCTCGTCCTCGCGCCCTGAGCCGCCTCAGAACGCCTCGCCCCAGCCGACGTAGAGCCCCCAGCCGGGGTCGTCGTAGCCGAGGTCGCTCACGCCGATGTCCAGGCGCACGATGTTGAGGTTCTCCGGCGGCAGCACCAGCCGGACGCCCGCGCCCGCGCCGTAGTGCAGCCCCGCCCCGGCGACCTGGGCGGCGTTGATGAAGACCACGGGCTCCAGCACGTCGCCCGCGCTCCAGCGCTGCTCCAGATCGACGGTCGCGATCCAGGGGGCGATCCAGCGACCGGCCCAGGCCCCCCGGTGGTACACCGAGCCGCCCGCGGTGGGCAGGCGGTAGAAGGGCGTCTCCTCGAAGAGCTCGCCCCGCCACAGCAGCCGCGCGCCCAGCGCCCCGCCCAGCGCCCCGGTGAAGGCCCGGGCGTCGGCGGTGAGCTGGAGGCTCGGGTAGTCGCCCCAGGCCGCCCACTCCCCGCTCAGGGAGGCGAGCTGGCCCCGGCGACCGCCGCGGCTCCCGCGCAGCGTGCTCCAGCTCGCGCCCGCGGCCGGACCCAGGGCTGTCTGCGGCCCCTCGCCCAGGTCGTCGATCCGGATCTCGCCGGCCGCCCACGTCCGGGCGCGCCCCTCGCCCAGCCGGAAGCGCAGGCCCGGGCCCAGCCGCGCCCGGGCCCCCGAGAGGGTGTAGGTGTCGCGCTGGTCCTCGTCATCGTAGAGGTCCGCGACGAGCCGGTAGCCCGCCAGGGAGGCGTCCGCGTAGAGGCGGCCCGGGGAGGCGACGTGGAGCGCGCCGTTCAGGCTGCCCCGGCTCGTCGCGCCCAGGGAGGCGTAGAGCCACCACCGCCGCCGGGCCAGATCCGGGTGCTTCCAGATCAGCCCGCCGCCGAGGCCCTGCCCCGGCGCGCCCGCGAGCCCGATGCCCAGGAACCACGTCCCGGGGCTCGGCGGCCGGGCCCGACCGGCGGCGAGGATGCCGTCGCCCATGCCGTCGCGCGCCTCCGCCGGCACCGCCTCCAGCGCGGCGAGCCACGCCTCGTCGCCGGTCGCGTAGTAGAGCCGCGCCGACGCGGGGCCGGGGAGGGTCTCCAGCAGCGCCCGCGCGCCCTCGATGGCCGTCGCCGCGTCCGCCCCCGCGAAGGCAGGCGCCATCAGGTGATAGTCCACCTCGGCCAGCGCGCACCAGCCGCCCGCGACCGCTGTGGGATCGAGCTCCGCCGCCGCCAGCGCGGCGTCCAGCGCGGGGCCGTGCCAGAGCGCGCCGAGGTTGCCGGAGAGGGAGAGCATCCGGAGCCGGGCCATGGCCTCCGCCGCGGGCTCCCCGCTGTCGATGGCCTCCTGATAGCGGGTCACCGCCGCCGCGCGATCGTCGTCGTAGCGCGCCCGATCGCCCGCCGAGAGGGCGTCGAGCCCGGGGGAGGCGAGGGCTGGGGAGAGGAGGAGGGCGAGCAGCAAGTCCGAGAACGCTCCTGACAGCGGACCCCGATATCATGCCTGGGAGACGGGCTTCTCCCGCCCATCGCCTGACGGGGTTGGTTATCAGTGTCTCGCGAAGCCAACCCGATCATGAACATCGACCGGGGTGAGGGTTGGTTCATCGGTGCACCGTCACCCCCACCTGTAGAGAAAGCGAAGCCGTCATGGACTTGGAAGCCCGAAGCTTGGATGCCCTCGATTGGGGTGCCGTCCTGGAGCGACTCACGCACCACGCCCGCACAATGCGCGGCGCGGCGGCCGCCGCTGTGCCCGACTTCGCCTCGGACCGGGAGGCGGCATTGCACCGCTACGCCGAGGTCGCCGAGGTGCAGGCTATCGAGGGGAGCGGCGATCTGCGCATCCCCATCGGCGGGGTCGGCGACGTCGCCGATCCGGTGGAGCGCGCCGGGCGCGGCGTCCAGCTCGACATCGTGGACCTGCGGGACATCGGCGCCACCCTGAGCAGCTTCGATCGCCTGCGCCGCTTCCTCGGTGAGCGCGACGAGGAGGCGCCGGTCCTCTGGGAGACGGTGTCGCCGCACGAGCTCGACGGCGAGCTGCTGTGGCGGCTGTCCAAGAGCTTCGACGTGGACGGGCAGCTCTCCGGCGAGCTGTACCCCGAGCTGGCGGAGCTCCGGAACGCCATCGCGTCGACGAAGAAGCGCATCCGCAGCACCCTCGACGACCTGGTGCGCTCCGAGGGCCTCGCGGACGCGCTGCAGGACCGCTTCATCACCGAGCGCGGCGGGCGCTTCGTGCTGCCCGTCAAGTCCTCCCGGCGGGCGGGCATCGGCATCGTGCACGACACCTCCCAGTCCGGCGAGACCGTCTTCATCGAGCCCGCGGCGGTGGTCGAGCAGCACAACCAGCTGAAGGAGGTCGAGGCCCAGCTCCTGCGGGAGGAGCGGCGCATCCTCATCGCCCTCTCCGCCCTGGTGGGGACCAACGCGGCCCCCATCCTGGCGGCGCTGGAGTCGGCGACGGTCGTCGACCTCGCCTGCGCGCGGGCCGATCTCGGCTGGGAGCTGGAGGGGGTGCTCCCGGAGGTCGGCAAGAAGGGCGTCATCGATCTGAAGCGCGGGCGGCACGCGGTCCTGCAGATCCGCGACATCGACGTGGTGCCCAATGACCTGCACCTGGACCACAGGAACCCGGCGCTGGTGCTCACCGGCCCCAACACCGGCGGCAAGACCATCGCCATGAAGACGCTGGGCCTCTCGGCCCTCTTCGTGCGCGCCGGCATCCCCGTGCCCGCCGACGAGGGCAGCCGGGTCGACTTCTTCAACCCGGTCCTCGCCAGCGTGGGCGACCTGCAGTCCGTCGAGGGCGACCTCTCGACCTTCTCCGGTCAGGTCGTCGTCATCAAGGCCGTGCTGGAGCGCGCGGCGCCGGGGGCCCTGGTGCTGCTGGACGAGATCGCCGTCGGCACGGACCCGGCCCAGGGCGCGGCGCTGGCGCGGGCGGTGCTGGAGGCGGTGGTCGACACCGGCGCCCGGCTGAGCATCACCACCCACTACACGGAGCTGAAGGCGCTGGCCAAGGTGGACGACCGCTTCTCGGTCGCCGCCATGGAGTACGTCGACGGCCAGCCCACCTACAAGCTCGCCATCGGCATGGTGGGCCAGTCCCACGCGCTCTCGACGGCGAAGCGGCTGGGGCTGTCGGCCTCGGTGCTGCGCCGCGCCCAGGAGCTCCTCGGCACGGGCCAGCGGGAGCTGGGTGAGCTGCTGGACCGCCTGGAGGCGGAGCGCATCAACGTCTCCCGCCGGGAAGCCCAGGCGAAGAACGAGGCCGCCCGGCTGCGACAGACCGAGCAGAAGCTGGAGGCGGAGCGGGAGCGGATCCGGGAGCGGTCCGAGAACCTCCGTCGGGAGGTCGCCGGGGACTGGGCGGCGCGCATGAAGTCTCACGAGCAGGGCATCGTCGATCTCATCGCCGCCCTGCAGGCCAACCCGAACCTGCGCACGGCGGGCAAGACCCTGGAGCAGATCCGCGCCCTGCGGAACCAGGCCGAGACCGAGGTGCGCGCGCCGGAGCCCACCTACGGGCCGCCCCCCGCGACGCTGTCGATCGGGGACAGGGTCCGTGTGCGCAGCCTCGGCAAGCTCGGCGAGGTGCTCAGCATCTCCGGCAGCCGGGTCGAGGTGCAGGTCGGTCGCATGCAGACCCGGGTCAAGAAGTCGGATCTGGAGAGCGTCATCGGGCGCGCCTACGAGCCGCCGAAGCCCGTGGTGCTGTTCTCGGAGCCCGAGCCCGTCATGGTCGCGAGCAGCGTGCGGACCGGCTCCAACAGCTGCGACCTGCGCGGGACGCGGGTGGACGCCGCGCTGGAGCGGGTGGAGAAGTTCCTGGACGACTTGACCCTCCAGGGCGCCTCGACGGGCCACATCCTGCACGGCCACGGCACCGGCGCGCTCAAGCAGGCGCTGCGTCGCTGGCTGCCGACCTGTGGTTACGCGAAGAGCTGGCGACCCGGCGACGAGTCCGAGGGCGGCGACGCCTGGACAGTGGTCGAGCTCCGCTGATTCGGTGATATCTTCGTCGCATGAACCGGGTGATTGAGTGCTGACGCGTCTTCGCATCCAGGGGTTCCGAAATCTGCTCGACGTCGATCTGCGCTTCGGGCCCTTCACCTGCCTCGCGGGCCGCAACGGGGCCGGCAAGTCCGGCATCCTCGACGCCATCCGCTTCCTCTACCTCGTCGCCCACGAGCCCATCGTCGACGCGGTCGCGGGCGTGCGCGGGGACTCCCTCGGCGGCGCGACCGACCCGGCGCTGCTGTTCGCGACCTACGGCGACTGGCGGGCGAAGGCGATCCGCTTCACCGTCGAGATGATCGTCGATCCCGTGGTCGAGGATGACTACGGCGTGGTCTCCGAGGCGTCGACGACCGCCCTCCAGTACATCGTGGCCCTTCGGCTGGAGGAGGATCGGGGCCGCCGCCGGCTGGTGCTCACCGAGGAGCAGCTCCTCCCCATGGGCGTCAAGGCGACCCGCCGCTCGCTGGGCTTCCCCTCCAAGCCCGCGTTCCGAAAGGTCATCACCGGCCGCCGCGCCGCCCCCTTCATCTCCACCGAAGACGGCATGGTCCGGGTCCACCACGAGGGCCACGGCGGCCGGCGCTTCCCGGCGAACCGCGCCTCCAAGACCGCGCTGAGCGGGCTCGCCGACAGCGAGTTCCCCGCCATCCTCGCCGTGCGCCGGGAGATGGAGCGCTGGCGGCTGGTGGCCGGCGAGCCCTCGGCGCTGCGCAGGGCCTCTGGCTACCGCGACCCCACGCGGCTGGGGCTGCGCGGCGAGCACCTCGCGGCCACGCTCGCTAGGCTGGAGCGGGCCGACGGCCCGAAGGCGACCACCCTGGCCGACCTCGGTGAGATCCTGCGCACGCTGGGAGAGGACGCCCAGGAGGTGCGGGTCACCGACGACCCCGCCCGCCAGCGCCGCGCCGTCGAGGTCCGCGGCCGGGACAACATCTTCCGGCCCACCTGGGCCCTCTCCGACGCCACCCTGCGGGCCCTGGCCATCGGCACGGCCATGCTGGAGGCTCGCGCCGGCGGGGTCGTCTGCCTGGAGGAGCCCGAGAACGGCATGCACGTCGAGCGCGTGCCCGCGCTGGTGTCGCTGCTGCGGCGCTCGGCGGTGGACCCGGATCGGCAGGTGAGCGCGAAGAACCCCTTCCGCCAGGTGATGATCAGCACCCACTCCCCGAGGCTGCTCCGGGATCTGGCCCCGGACGAGCTGCTCTTTGTGGAGCCGATGGAGGTGGAGCGGGGCGGGGTGGTCTGTCGCATCGGCGTGCTGCGCGCGCCGGCCGGATCCTGGCGCGAGGAGCGGCGCAACGGCGTGCCTGATTACGAGCCGCTCATCACCTTCGTGACGCCCCCGCAGGCCCTGGATCGGGAGGGGCAGATCACCCTGCCCTTCACGGACCCCGACGAATGAGCCGGGGCTGATACACTGGCCGCATGAGCCAGACCGAACCCGTCCGAATCAGCTGGGAACTCAACACCAACGCCTCCCTCGAGGAGACCTGGGCGCTGTTCTCCGACACCGATCGCTTCAACCGCTCCGTCGGTCTGGGCTTTCGCTTCGAGGAGAGCCCGGTCGAGGACGGCACCGTGCGCCGCGTCGGTCACGCCCGGTTCCTGGGGCTCAACCTGAGCTGGGACGAGCTGCCCTTCCAGTTCCGCGAGAACCAGTGGTACCGCACGCGCCGCATCTTCCACTCCGGGCCCGCCGCTGAGTACACGGTGATCATGCGCCTGCGAGCCAGGGAGGAGGGCGGCACCGCCATCCGCTACACCGTGGAGGTCGTGCCCCGCACCGCCTTCGCCAAGCCCGTGGTCATGCTGGAGCTGAAGGCCAACACCCGCCCCCGGCTGGACAGGGGGCTGAAGGGCCTGCTGGGCGAGCTGGCGGAGGCCACCGGCAGCATCGATCCCGCCCCGCCGTCGCTGTCGCTCGACGACGCGTCGCGGCTGGAGACGATCTGCGGCCGGATCGAGCCCGCCGAGGTCGGTCGCAGGCTGCGCGCGCACATCACCAGCGCGCCGCTCTACCAGCAGAACCAGATGTCGCCGCTGCGGTTCGCCGAGATCTGGGAGATGGACGAGGAGGAGGTCATCCGGGGCTTCCTGTCGGCGGTGCGCGAGGGCGCGCTGGCGATGCGCTGGGATCTGCTCTGCCCGCTCTGCCAGGGCGCCAAGCGCCGGGTGCAGTCGCTGGTCGATCCCGAGCTGCGCCGGGTGCACTGCCCCTCCTGCAACATCCACTACGACGGCACCTTCCCCGACTCGGTGGCCATCAGCTTCCGGACCGCCGAGGCGCTGCGGGCGTTTGAGATCCCCGTCGAGTGCATCGGCAGCCCCTCGCGGCAGCCCCAGCTCATCGCCCAGGACGTGCTGGGCCGCTCGGACGAGGGCACCCTGGAGATGGTGCTGGACCTCGCCGAGGGCAGCTACCGCGTCCGCACCTGGCCCCACCGCCAGACCGTCAGCCTGGAGGTCCGCGCCGGCGTGGAGCCCACCTCGATGGAGATCGTCGCCACCCGGGACGCGCTGGTGCCTTCCCTGATGCGGGCCCGCCCCGGGCAGGTCGTCATCGCGCTGAAGAACGCCACCGATCGCCCCATCGACGTGCTGCTGGAGCGGCGCTGGCGCTCCGCGCATGTGCTGAGCGGCGGTCGCCTGCTGGAGATGCCCGAGGCCCGGGACATCCTCACCGGCGCCGAGCTCCTCCCGGACACCGACGTCGAGGCCGAGCGCGGCGTGGTGCTCGCGGTCGAGGGCTTCACCGGCGCCAACCGCGCGCTGGTCGAGCGCCTCGTCGCCCACGGCGCGCGCATGACCCACGCCAACGAGCGCGTCGTGCTCGGCGTCTTCCGCCACTCCAAGCGCGCGCTGCGCGCCGCCGCGGATCTGGCCATGGACCCCTCCGCGCGCTGCTCGCTGAACATCGGCGCCGTCACCGCCATCGCGGCGGGCGGCGCCCGGGTGCCCGCCGGCCGGGCGATCGACTCGGCGCTGGTCGCGCTGGTGGGCGCGCAGCCCTGTCGCCCCGTCATCCCCGTGGCGGCGGCGGAGGATCCCGAGTTCGTCGAGGCCGCCCGAAACGAAGGGGTCAAGGTGATCGCCGCCAACTTCGCCTGCACCCCCCGAACGCACGTGCACTTCGTGGAGTTCGGCAGCATGGACGCCTGACTCCAGAGGGTCGACCCCTCAACCTCTCCCCGGGTGCGCCGAGAAGTCACAGGAGCGCCCAGATAGGGGAGGTATGCCATGAAGTCCATCACCATCAGCCTGCTTATGAGCCTGGCTTTGGTCGGATGCGGGGACAAGGACGAGTCCAGCCCGAGCACCGACACAACCAACGTTGACGCTGACGGTGACGGATTCGTCGCCGCAGAAGACTGCGACGACGCCGACGCGACGGCCCACCCGGACGGGGTGGAGATCTGCGACGGGGTCGACAACAACTGCGACGGCGCGGTGGACAACGGCGCCTCCGACGCGGTGTCCTGGTACCTGGACATCGATCGCGATGGCTACGGCACCGACATCAACCCCGTCGCCTCCTGCGACGCCCCTGACGGCTACGTCGCCGACGGAGCGGACTGCGACGACACCAACGCGGCCTTCAACCCCGGCGCCGAGGAGGCCTGCGACGACCCCACGGACTACAACTGCGACGGGCAGGTCGCCTACGCCGACGAGGACGGGGACGGCTTCCCCGCCTGTGAGGACTGCGACGACACCAACGAGGACGCCAACCTCGACGCGGTGGAGGTCTGCGACGGGGTCGACAACAACTGCGACGGCGCGACCGACGAGGACAGCGCCGTCGACGTGCTGGTCTGGTACGCGGACGCTGACGAGGACGGCTTCGGCGACCTGGCGTCCACCTGGGCCGCCTGCGAGGCCCCCGCGGGCTTCGTGGGTGACGACAGCGACTGCGACGACACCGTCGGCTCGATCTTCCCTGGCGCGGACGAGTACTGCGACGAGGTCGACAACAACTGCGACGGCGACATCGACGAGGACAGCGCGCTGGACGCGATCGATTGGTTCGCCGACATGGACGGCGACGGCTTCGGCGACGACGAGGTGATCTGGGCCGCCTGCGCGCAGCCCGAGGGCTACATCGCCGGCGGCGAGGCCTTCGACTGTGACGACAGCGTCGAGACCGGCGCCGCCGCCTGGCCCGGGGCGGACGAGGTCTGCGACGGCGCGGACAACGACTGCGACGGCGAGGCCGACGAGCCCGACGCGCTGGACGCCGCCATGTGGTACGCGGACGCCGACGGGGACAGCTTCGGCGACGTCGCGGTCACCCTCTACGCCTGCGTCGAGCCCGACGGCTATGTGGCCGACAGCACCGACTGCGACGACGTGGCCTGGGAGGTCTACCCCGGCGCGGACGAGGTCTGCGACGGCATCGACAACGACTGCGACGACGAGATCGACCCCGCCGCCGCGCTGGACGCCTCGGTCTGGTACGTCGACGCGGACGACGACGGCTTCGGCTCCAGCAGCCTGGAGGTCGTCGCCTGCGACGTGCCGCTCGGCTACACCAACAACGCCGACGACTGCGACGACGACCCGACCACCGGCGTCGACGTGCACCCCGACGCGGACGAGTACTGCGACGAGGTCGACAACAACTGCGACGGCGAGATCGACGAGGACGGCGCCGTGGACGCGCTCACCTGGTTCTTCGACCAGGACGGCGACAACTGGGGCGACGAGTCGGTCACCGCCGAGGCCTGCGAGGAGCCCGAGGGCTACACCGCGGAGTACGGCGACTGCGACGACGAGAACATCGCCGCCAGCCCCGAGCGGGTCGAGGAGTGCGACGGCATCGACAATGACTGCGACGGCGACAAGGACGAAGGCGACGCCTACGACGCCGAGGTCTTCTACGCGGACGCGGACGGCGACGGCTACGGCGACGCCGAGAACACCGAGCGCGCCTGCCGACGGCCCATCGGCTACCTCGCCGAGCTGGGTGAGGCCGACTGTGACGACACAGTCGCTTCGATCTACCCGGGCGCGGACGAGTACTGCGACGAGGTGGACAACAACTGCGACGGCGCCGTCGACGAGGTCACCTCGGTCGACGTGGTCGAGTGGTTCTACGACCAGGACGGCGACAGCTTCGGCGACCCGGCCTACTCGACCCTGGCCTGCGCGGCCCCGCCCGCGTACGTCGCCAATGACGACGACTGCGACGACAGCCTGGAGACCGGTGACATCGCCTACCCGGACGGGGTGGAGGTCTGCGACGGCATCGACAACAACTGCGACGGCACGCCCGACGACGCCAGCGCCGTCGATCAGCTGACCTGGTACGCCGACGCCGACGGCGACGGCCACGCGCTGCCCGGGGCGTTCACGACCCTGTCCTGCGATCAGCCCGAGGGCTACGGCGCGGAGCAGGACGACTGCGACGACACGCGGGCCGAGGTCTACCCCGGCGCGGACGAGGTCTGCGACGGCCTCGACAATGACTGCGACGGCGACGCGGACTCCGACGCCGTGGACATGGTCTCCTGGTACCTGGACGCCGACGAGGACGGCTACGGGGACTACCTGGGCACGGCCGATTACTTCTCCTGCGACGTGCAGGTCGGCTACGCGGGCAACAACGAAGACTGCGACGACGCGGCCCCCGGCACCAACCCCGGCGAGCTGGAGGTCTGTGACGACGGCGTCGACAACGACTGCGACGGCACGCCCAACGACTGCGTGGTCATCGGTGACATCGCCCTCGAGACCTCCGACGCGCGCTTCATCGGCGACGCGCCGGATGACCTCGCGGGCAGCTCGGTGGCCAGCGCGGGCGACGTGGACGGTGACGGCGACGACGACGTGCTCATCGGCGCCCCAGGCGTCAACGGCGCCATCGGCGAGGCCTACCTCTTCCTGGACCCGAGCGGCGACATCACCAGCGCGGACGCCGCGGCGGTGTTCGTGGGCGAGGCGGGCTCGGACTACGCGGGCTACGCCGTCTCGGCGGCGGGCGACGTCAACGGCGACGGCTTCGGCGACGTCCTCATCGGCGCCTACGGTGACGACGCGGTGGACGTGAACACCGGCGCCGCCTACCTCGTGATGGGGCCCATCTCCGGCACGGTCGATCTGGCCCTCGCTGACGCCAAGCTGACCGGCGAGAAGAAGTACGACCGCGCGGGCACCACCGTGGCCTCGGCGGGCGACGTGGACGGCGACGGCTACGCCGACGTGCTGGTGGGTTCCCCCGGCAACGACGGCGCGGGCAGCAACTCGGGCCGCGTGCACCTGGTGCTGGGCCCGGTCTCCGGTGACTACGGTCTCGCCGACGCGGACGCTCGCGTCACCGGCGCGGCGGGCTCGGACTCCATCGGTACGGCGATGGCCGCCGCGGGTGACGTCAACGGCGACGGCCACGCGGATATGCTGCTCGGTGCCTACGAGCAGGACGACGGCGGCGACGTGGCCGGCGCGGCCTACATCCTGCTGGGGCCGGTCTCCGGCGACGTCAGCGCGGTCGACGCGGACATCATGTTCGTGGGCGAGGAGGCCGGCGACAGAGCTGGCTGGAGCGTCGCTGGCGGCGGCGACCTCGACGGCGACGGCATGGATGATGTGATCGTCGGCGCCTACGCGGCGGACCCCGGCGGCGTGAGCAACGCCGGCGCGGTCTACGTGATGACGGGCATCTCCGCGGGCACCACCGACCTCTCGGCGGCGGCCGCGCGCTTCACGGGCGTGACGAGCAACGACTACGTGGGCATCTCCGTCGCCGCGGCGGGTGACTGGGATGATGACGGCCAGCTGGATGTTCTGGTGGGCGGCCACGGTGAGGACGACGGGGGCAGCGCGGCCGGCGCGGCCTGGGTGTTCGCGGGGCCCTTCTCGGGGGAGACCTCGATCGCGGCGGCGACTGTGACGATGGACGGCGAGGACGCGAGCGACAACGCCGGCTGGTCGGTGTCCGCCGGGGATGTGGACGGCAACGGCGTCATGGACCTGATGGTCGGCGCTTACCACGGCTACGAGGACGCAGGCAGCGCCTACCTCATCATGGGCTACGGCCTCTGAGGCGGGGGGCTCAGTAGCCTTCCACATCAATCAGCTGCCAGCATGCATGGCCCATCAAGCCCACGAGGCTTGATGGGCCAGATGTGATCCTGGAGGCAGCGTCTCGTCTCTTATGATTTGAGAGCAGGCGGTGTGTTGTTGAACAGCGACGTTGGAGGCTGTCATCCATTGTAATTTACAATATATCTAACAATGGGTTGACGAGCCGGACTTCGACTACTCCAAGAGCTTTACGTTTAAATCCCCCCAATATGGGAGCTGATGAATGAAAACGTCTCACCATTGGAGTTTGTGGACAGCAGTGATTTTTGTGGGAGGAAGTCTTGGACTCTCTTCCTGCCGTGAAAAGCCAGTCTCTACAAGCACTAAAGATAGTGTTGATGTTGAAGATACGTCTACATCTGAGCCTGATACGGGACTGAATGGAGGGAGTTCAGGAACGACAGACTCCAACGAGACCGACACGGCAGGTGAGACCGATACGGTAGTGGACCCAACAGAAACAGGAAGTGTAGATGACACGGGCAAGCCGGTAGACTGTTCTGAGCAGACAGATACAAAGGATACAGGACTCGCTCATAGTTTCCGTCAGTCGACTTGCTTGTATCAAGAGATCGAACTTGGTATTAGTCATGGGTGTGGATTGCTGCTTGATGGTAAGGTAGTGTGTTGGGGCGAAGATACAAATGGTTCAGTAAGTACGGTTCCTGATGGTGAATATTTTGATATCTCTGTCGGTGGGAATCATGCTTGCGCAGTCTCTGCGGACTCCAGGCTCGTGTGTTGGGGATACAATGGTTGGGGACAGGCAAATCCACCCAATACAGGAGAATTTTTATCTGTTTCGGCGGGAGAGTATCACACCTGCGCAGTGGACGCGGCAAAGAGACTACATTGTTGGGGGATAGAGATTGATGAAGGAAAAGGGTATGGGCAGGTTACCGACACCCCGGAAGGCATGTTTGAGTCTGTGTATGCAGGTGGGTTTCATAATTGCGCAATCGATATAGAAGGTGTGTCCCACTGTTGGGGAAGTAATGAGTATGACCAGTCAAATCTTCCGAGTGCTACCTTTGTTCAGTTTGGGATGATGAGCGATAAGACTTGTGGGCTGACTGAACTTGGGGAAACTATGTGCTTTGGACAGTTGTTTGCGGAGTATGTCCCGAAGACTGGAAACTTTTATGAATACATTGGCGCAGGTGGCACTCATGCATGTGGGATAGTCTCAAGTGGGGAACTTGAGTGTTGGGGATATGCTGAGGATTATGTGTTGGAGTCTCCCGTTGGGGAGTATGTAGATGTGAGTGGAGGAGCGTACTCGACCTGTGCGCTGCGGGAAAATGGTCAGGCAGTGTGTT
>Ga0316204_10007444_pt1 | contig 15996 bp, 11 predicted proteins | sample 6monrhotite_MG_2_FD_205661 | JGI IMG/M metagenome (GOLD analysis project Ga0316204, IMG submission 205661) | Microbial mat bacterial communities from mineral coupon in-situ incubated in ocean water Damariscotta River, Maine, United States -... | ecosystem: Environmental > Aquatic > Marine >... | reverse complement strand
CAAGAGCTAGTCAAAAAGAACAAAGATAAAATTGCGTGTATTATTTTAACCGCCGCATTGTATGGTCATCACCCAGATAAAGGTTTTCTTATTGGATTAAGAAAATTAGCCGATGAAAATGGCATCCTACTTATTTTTGATGAAGTGATCACTGGTTTTAGATGGGCGCTAGGCGGAGCACAATCCTATTATCAAGTGACCCCAGATTTAGCCACTTTTGGTAAAGCAATGGCGAACGGAATGCCTATCGCGGCACTCACTGGTAAACGAGAAATCATGCAACCGCTAAAAGATAATTGGATTACTTCAACTTATGCGAGTGAAGCTCTTTCAATTGTAGCTGCCATCGAGACTATAAAAATATTAAAAAACACCAATGCTATTGAACGATTGTATCAACATGCAAAAACTTTACGACAGGGCATAGAAGAAATAGCAATAAAAAATAAAATTCAAATTGATGTCAACGATTTAGTTCCAGTGGTTGTGTTTAATTTTTCTCATATCAATGCTAAAAAAGAGACTTTTCAAGATGACTTTCTTGCCGCATGTGCAAATGAAGGAATTTTATTAAGAAAGGAAGATGAAACTGGTTTTTCGATGTGCTTAATGGTTGCTTTGACTGAAAAAGATCTTGAGAAAACATTGAGAATTATTGAAAAAGTGACTCTCCAAATTTTATTGTAATAATGCTAGCTATGAAAAAGAGAAACCATTAATTATGACTGATAGCTTTATTATCCACCTATTTGTTTTTGCCTATTTAGCTATTATGGTTTTAGTCGGGGTAATGTCTAAAAAGTTTATTCATTCTGCAAAAGATTTTTTTAATGGTGGAAGAGTGTTACCTTGGTGGGTTGCTAGTATCTCTTTGTATATGGGTGCATTTAGTGCGTTGTCTTTTGTTGCGTTAGGAAGTGTCGCCTTCAATCAGGGAGTTATTGGATTATTAATCGCTGGCGGAGGAATTTTTGGATTAATTTTTGCGGGATTATTTTTAGCACCTCGTTGGCACCGTACTGGTATTTTAACACCCATTGAATACTTAGAAAGTCGGTTTGGGGTGTCTAGTCGTCAAATCATGGCTTGGATCAGTGTCATCATTAATCCTGTTGCAACAGGTCTACGATTGTACGCATTTGCTGTGATGGTTAATGGTGTCATGGGATATCCACTGGTTGAAACGGTGATTGTTGCAGGTGGCATTATGTTAGCTTACACTCTATTAGGTGGGCTGTGGGCTGTTGTGCTGACCGACGCGGTTCAATTTATCGTGCTACTGGTCGGTTTAATTCCGCTGCTTGTTTTGAGTTTATTTGCCTTTGACGCGGCACCTGAAAATTATACCCTAGGTGATCTATTTGTTATGACTAGCGGCTCACTTGGTTGGGGTTGGCTGATGACTTGGTGGCTAGTTGAAGCGATCAACATTAATTTTAGTTTTCAAGCGATTCAGCGGTATTGCAGTGTTCCGACAGAAAAAGACGCAAAAAAGGCCGCTTATTTTGCGGGAATTATGTTGATTCCAACGCCTTTTCTGGCATTTATTCCGGCAATGGTTGCCTACTATCTATTTCCCGAAATTAATGGTGAGACTGCCTTTGCTCACATGGCCACGCAAGTATTACCTGCCGGTTTGTTAGGGTTAATGTTAGGTGCGATGTTTTCAGCTACCATGAGTAGTTTAGATTCTTCGTTTAATGTTGATTCTGGAATTATGACTCATGATATTTATGCTCGTTTTATTAACCAAAATGCTAGCCGAAAAAAACTATTAATGGTCAGTCGAATTGCTACGATTATTGCCGCATCTATGTCTATTTTGATTGCTTTGATTTTAGCATTTGAAAAAACCGGTGTTTTTGAATTTCTTGAAGTTTTACAAAGCCGTTGGTTAGTGGCTTTGTGGGTGCCATTTTTGCTTGGTATTTTTCTAAGGCGAGTACAACAATCGGGATACTTTTTTGCAATAGTAGGAGGTTTAACCTTTTCTTTTGTTTTATGGCTGATGGAATATTCGCCTGCAGATGCAAGATTGCCGGTTATTCTGTCGAGTGGTTTTTTTATGCTAGTTGCCAATGGGTTGTTTCCGGCAAAAGGACAAAAAGCGGAATCAATTGATTTGTTTTTCACGCGATTAAAAAATGATGGTCAGATAGAAGAATCTAAAGTGATTGGTTTATCAAAGGAACAACATAAAGCTGAAAAAGAAAAGAACGCTGAGCGTCAAAAAAATGTCATGAGTTTAATAGGGAAAACTTGTCTTTTAGTTGGCTTTTTACCGATTTTAGCGGGTATATTCTCATCCGATAACGCAAGAGATCAAATGATAGAATTAGTTGTTGGAGCCATTTTTTGGTGCATAGGAGCAGGATTAATTATGTTGGGAACCCATCACCATAACAGTAATAAAATATCACATGATTAAACAATACTTATCAAAGAGGAGTATAAGTATTGTATTGATCACATCTGTTGTATTTATAGTGATTTTGTCAATTAAGCTTTATCCATCAAATGCCAATGTGCCCAAGTCAGTAGTTGAAAAACTAAAACCTGATTGGAAAAAATTTCATCATGCAATCAATTCAAAAAACATCAAAGAAATCCAAGCAATAAAATCAAATTTAATTAAGTCTTTAGGTGATTATGCTGGTGTTTCTGAAGTTGATCCAAGCTATGAAAAAAATATTGATATAACCGAACCAGATATTAACCAACTGATTGTCATTTGGAGTGAGTCTAATAAAGAAAATACCATTACTCGGCCTTGGGTTAATGCGATAAAGCTAAGTAGCTATACAGGTACAAAAGCACCTAGGCTACGAAAGACACTGCGCCAAGGATTAGCTGAACTGAGAAGTGCGGAATTTGATTTTTTGGGTAAAAAAAAGCACATGGAAATTGCAACCGATGCATTTGATTATCTGGTAAAAGTGCAATCGCCGACTGGTGTGTTTGGGTTTCCAGTTGGTAATGATTCAAAAGGAAATGTCGCTAGAATAGTTAAAAACAAAATCGATGAAGCCAAAAAACGAGGTAAAAATATACTGTGGCAAGATTGGATTGTTGATGATCTGGGTAGTGGCGATTTGAAATTTGATAATGGAATGGTTGGTGCAGGATTAATTTATGCTTATTGGGTGACGGGTAATCCAGAGTACTTAGCATCCGCACAAAAAGCGGGAGAATGGGCGATGAAGCAAACCTATTCAGCCAATTTTAATTACAATAGCTTTAGTGGCTATTTGTTAGCAAGGTTATATCGTGCGACAGGTAATCTAACTTATTTAAAAGCGGCGGAAGATATCTTTGATTATGCTGTATTACCTGGGCAGATGGAAAATGGTCGATGGTTTGACCCTCATAACGCTCGTATTCAGTATCATTCAGTGATGATGCGTGCATTAATCGAGTATTATTTAGCTCTACAAGTGGCAGAATCTAAGAAAGCAGCAAAAGTAAAATTAGCCATTGTGAAAGGGCTAAATAACTTAGCGATGGAAATCACAACTTTTGGTATTTCAAATCCACATGAAATGTTATCTTTGGATGCGTTGGCTCTTGGAGCATTGGCAATTGAAGATAAACCGCTATGGAAACGAGCAATGAATGCAAATGTTAACTATTTGATGCAGGGTTATTGGAAAAAGTTATTAGCACATCAATTACCCGTCCCCAATGGTGTAGCAAATTATATTATCTACCGACAAAGTCATTTAAATGAAATAAAAGGTTATGAATTTAAAGCTCAATTACAGCAGAAATATGAGGTTGTGAATGGCGTCGATTAGTCGACAAAATATTTGGCAACTTGATGCTATTTCTCAAGCAAACCTGATTGCTAAGGGGGAGATTTTGCCAGTCGAATTATTAAATATTTCACTTGAGCGCGTAGAAAAAATTAACCCACAATTAAATGCCATTGTTTCATTATTTATCGAAAATGCAATCGAAAAAGCAGAGCAAGTTAAAGCCACTCATACATTTAGCGGTGTTCCTTTTTTATTAAAAGATCTATCTTCTTACGGCGGTCAAAAGTGCACCTTCGGGAGCCGAGGTTTTAACGATTTTGTGCCAAGTCAATCAACAGAATTTTTAAATAAAGTTGATCGTGCTGGGCTTGTCTGTTTCGGAAAAACCAACACTTCAGAATTTGGATTATTACCGACCACAGAATCGGCGCTATTTGGCGCATGTTCTAACCCTTGGGATTTGTCTTTTGATCCTGGTGGTTCAAGTGGCGGTGCAGCTGCCGCAGTAGCCGCTGGGCTCGTTCCAATGGCGCAAGGTGGAGATGGCGGTGGTTCTTTGCGAATACCAGCATCGGCTTGTGGTATTTTTGGTTTAAAGCTTTCTCGTGGAAGATGTAGTCACTATCCCAATCCAAATGCTGATGGATTAGGTGGGTTGCATGTAATGACCAGAAGCATAAGAGACAGTGCTTATTTTTTAGATGAGACCGCTGGAACTGTTTCAGGTGACCGATGGCATGCGCCGCTACCTGAAACGAGTTTTCATTCGATGATGAATGCCGATTTAGGAAAATTAAAAATCGCTGTATCAGTTAAAGGCATTATGGGACGTAAGGTCGACGATGAATGTCAGTTAGCCGTTGAGAGCACCGCAAAGTTATGTGAAAAATTAGGCCATGAGGTGAAAATTGTTTCACCGGATATTGAAGCAGATAATTTTATTGAGGGTTTTCTACAACAATGGATGTGCGGTGCAGCGAATGCAGTCGCCGAAGTTGCTAAACGGCAAGGTTTAAACTTTAATGATGCGCCAAAGTTGGCTCAATATGTTGAACGTTGGACGCTTGAACTGGCTTATCAGGCTGAAAAACAAGTCGGAGTTTTTGGAGCCTATCAGCCGTGGGCATTAATGCAGCCAAGTATTTATCAGTTGTGTCGTTTGTTAAATGATTACGATCTATTGATCACTCCGGTTATGGGTAAACCTGCAGTTAAATCGGGAACCCTTATCGGTAGTCGAGGTTATGACGAAATGATCGATGAAGTTTTAAACTATGCGGTACACACTACCATCGCTAATGCAGCTGGTATTCCTGCTATGTCAGTGCCGCTACATTGGTCAGAAGCTGGCATACCTGTTGGTACTCAGTGCTTTGCAGGTTATGGGAAGGAAGGCCTTCTATTAAACTTAGCCCGTCAATTTGAGGAAATAAAACCTTGGGCTAATCGATGGCCAGCAATTGCTTGTCCCAGTTTGAACAAATAATCACCAAAAACGATGCTTTCCTAGTGGATAAAGCGTAGAATACGCGCCTTTATTTAAGTCTGGGGATTTTAGCTTGTTTTTCCCCTTTATTTTGAGGCTCTCAGCCAGTGATTGAAAAGTTAAGAAATATAGCCATTATCGCGCATGTTGATCATGGTAAAACCACCCTTGTTGATGAATTATTACAACAGTCGGGAACGCTTGTTTCTCGCGGTGAAGCTGCGGAAAGAGTCATGGATTCTAACGATCTTGAAAAAGAACGTGGAATTACCATACTTTCTAAAAATACGGCTATCAAATGGAATGACTATCGAATCAATATCGTAGACACCCCAGGACATGCTGACTTTGGTGGCGAAGTTGAACGAATCATGTCGATGGTTGATTCTGTTTTGTTATTAGTTGATGCGGTTGATGGTCCAATGCCTCAAACTCGTTTTGTCACTCAAAAAGCGTTTGCTCAAGGGTTAAAACCAGTGGTTGTGGTTAACAAAATCGATCGCCAAGGCGCCCGACCTGATTGGGTTATTGATCAAATCTTTGATCTTTTTGACAAGCTAGGTGCAACGGACGAACAATTAGATTTTCCAGTGATATACGCATCGGCGCTTAACGGTTACGCTTCAGAAGAAGATTCGGTCAGAGATGGTGATATGGAGCCATTATTTAAAGCGATTGTTGAGCATGTAGAGCATCCCAAGGTTGAAATTGAAGGGCCAACACAAATGCAGGTGACTTCACTTGATTATTCAAGTTATGTTGGTGCGATTGCGGTTGGTCGTGTTTCTCGTGGAAGCATCCGAAAAAATCAACAACTCATCAGCATTGATACCGAAGGTAAAACGCGCAAAGTTAAAGTTGGTCAAGTACTCGGTTACATGGGGTTAGAGCGAACCGAAGTTGAATCGGCAGACGCTGGTGATATCGTTGCAATAACGGGTATTGGCGAGCCAAACATTTCTGATACTCTTTGTGATCCCGATAACGTTGAAGCTTTAAAGCCTTTAACGGTTGATGAACCAACCGTTACTATGACTTTTCAGGTTAATACATCGCCTTTTGCTGGTAAAGAAGGTAAGTATGTTACCTCTCGCCAGATTCTAGAAAGACTTGAAAAAGAACTCATTCACAACGTAGCACTAAGAGTTGAACAGCTCGATGATGCTGATAAATTTAAAGTATCTGGTCGCGGTGAATTACATCTTTCGGTATTAATTGAAACCATGCGTCGAGAAGGATTTGAAATGGCGGTTTCAAGACCAGAAGTTATCATGAAAGAAGTTGATGGCGTGATGATGGAACCCTACGAGAATGTTACCGTCGATATCGAAGAAGCTCATCAAGGAACCATTATGGAACGTCTTGGTGAAAGAAAAGCAGAAATGCGTGATATGCAGCTTGATGGTGCAGGTCGAGTAAGGATCGATTTTTACATTCCTTCGCGCGGCTTGATCGGTTTTCAAACAGAATTTATGACGGCAACGTCTGGTTCAGGGCTTATTTATCATACTTTTGAGGCTTATGGTCCAGCCTTTAAAGGTCACTTAGCCCAGCGTCACAATGGCGTTATGATTTCAAATTCGATGGGTAAAGCGCTTGGTTATGCATTGTTTAACTTCCAAGATCGCGGTCGATTATTTATTGGCCATGCCGTTGAAGTTTATGAAGGTATGGTAATTGGTATCCATTCAAGAGATAACGATTTGACAGTAAACCCAATTAAAGGCAAGCAGTTAAATAATATCCGAGCCTCTGGAACTGATGAAAACATTCAACTTTCTCCACCAATTAAAATGACGCTTGAGCAAAGTTTAGAGTTTATTGATGACGATGAATTAGTTGAAGTGACGCCGCAAAGTATTCGTATTCGCAAAAAGCACTTAACTGAAAATGAGCGTAAACGAGCAGGACGCCTTCCAAAAGAAGATAGATAATTCTTCTTCTGGTTTAAGATTGATTAAAACGCTCCTTGGAGCGTTTTTTTATGGCTGATAATTTTTAGAACCCAGAACCCAGAACCCAGAACCCAGAACCCAGAACCCAGAACCCAGAACCCAGAACCCAGAACCCAGAACCCAGAACCCAGAGCTTGTCCAAAGGACTTAACGTACCGGAACAAGGGTGTCACCTTTTTGGTCGATGATACAAACGTAAAGTGATCTAGCATGTAAATCAATTCCACAGTAATATGGATGAATGTTATTATAAAAAACTAAGGTGAATTGCGAAGCAAGAGAAAACACTCTGGAGTGCATTGAGCTTCTCCTGTTTGGTTTAGTCGCCTTAAGTATACCGAAAACTCGGTTTGCTTGGGTGTAGGCCAATGAGTATCAAAAGCGACCCATTTTCGCGGCGTTCGTTTGCGCCTGAATAACGCAAGCCTATCGCCGCTACAATGGTCGGCTTACCCTAAGCGTTATGCGAGCAAATTAATTATGAGTCAAGTTATTTCAATAAAGCTACCTTCTCATTTCAAAGAGGCGTGTATTGAATTCCAAAGGGAATTAGAAGTATTGGGTATCAAAAATAATTATAAATGCGAGGACTTTCTTATCTCATTTGATGGTGAAAGCGGAGAAATTCGTTGTGAAGGTGCTTTTCCAGATTCAGTATATTCTGCTCTAAAGAAAATTAATAAGAAGTATGACGGTAAGCTATTCTACGAAGATGAAGAATGGGAGGAGGGTCACGAAGAACAGGTAGAGGAAATGAGCAACTTAGAAAAAATTAAGATTATCATATTAATTATTTTTTTTCCCGTTACTCTAATCTATTTATTTCTTCGGGCTTTAGTATGGGTACCTTTCAAAATATGGAAGGCAACAAGATGAAAAAGTCGCATAACCAAGCACTCCACCCGATTCGTCACCGCTGCGCGGCTCCTCTCGGGTGAGCTAAATCGTTATGTGTGGAATGTGGAGGCTAAAAAATGAGCATTACAGTTAAATTTATAATTTTATACCTAATACCAATTCTCACATTCGCGGGTTCTTTCGGTGTTTATCGTCACGCATATGGTAAAAGTCCTGAAGACACCTATATAAACATTGCTTTCTTTTTTGTGGTCTTAGGTTTTATAGCGTCATGCGCTATAGCTTTCGCTTTAATCAATCAATTTGTAAGTATTGAAAGAAACTATTTGGGAATAGTATTTTCGTTATTGCCTTGGGGAGCTGATTTATTAGTACTTGGCTTGTATCTTGTCGTGTTCTATGGTTTTTTTAACCCATAATGTATCACATAATCAGTCCAGCCAGAGCGATGCCAAAAACCGCTGCTGGCTGCGTTAGAACTCTTTAGGAGCAAGTAAGTGAATGAATTATCTGATTCGGAATTAGTAGATAAGATCTCTTATAGTTTAATTGGCGATATTGGTTCTCCAGGTAAACCACCAACGACACTAGAGATGGAATTATTTTTCGACATTTATTGTTTCGATATGGAGGTTGGAAGTGGTGGGTCATTTGAACAGTATTTCCGATGGTCTAGTAAGGAGCAGGTAGATCGAATTGTGACTCAACTAGAAGAGGCGGGGCTAGATGCAATTATTGAATCGACTAAGATGGCTATCGAAATAGCATTCCCTAATGGAGTCCCCGAAGATCAAGATATTTATGAAGAATGTACTGACTGGAGTGATGAACAAGAAAGAAAATTAGATGAGTTATATGAAAGAGAAGAGTGCCTTCATTCACTTATAGAAGAAAAATTAGCGCTATACGCTCGTGAAAAAAGTCTTCTCTCACTTATATAGTTCTAATAAATGCCAGCAATTGAAGGTAAAAACAGCCTCAATTTATTATGGCGTTATACGACACTGGAGGTTTCGAGTTGACTGGAGCAATTTTTTTCTCAGGTAAGTACGGTAGCACGGCTCAATATGCTAAATGGATTGGCGAGGCGACCAGTTTGCCTGTGCTTGATGTGAACGATGCTAATGCTGATCCATCGAAGTACGACTTTTTGATCCTCGGCAGCTCGGTGATGATTTATAAGCTGACAATTCGCAAATGGGTGAAACGGAATTTGGCAGGTATAGAGAACAAGCCGGTAATCCTGTTCACCGTTTCCGGTGCCCCGTCAGGCCCGAAACTTGATGCTTGGATTGCTGACAGCCTGCCCGAAAACCTGACTTCAGAAATGGAACACGTTGCCTTGCGCGGCAGACTAGATCCAAAAGAAATCAACTGGTGGGGTAGGCTGATTTTGAAAATAGGGGCATGGAAAAACGATGATCCCGAAGCCAAAAAAGAAGAGTTGGAAGGATTTGACTTCATGGACAAATCCAGTATTGAACCGATTAAAGGACTAGTTCAGCAATTCCAAGCAGGTGAGACGACATCTTCTAAACTAGTCGACCCTTCCCGGGTCACGCTCGAATGAAATACATAGATACACATATCAATCGCGTACATTGGGACAATTAAAAGTTGGCCTGTGACCTATAAAGTAAATTGGTATAGCTCATTTGTCAGACTTAAAATAAGCGCTTTCATTGGGGCTATAAATGAAAAAGAGGCTTTAGCGAAACTAAAAGTTTTGCTGTTGAAAGGCGTTGGATTATTGATTGAAAATCGAATGCTATCAACCCGCTAAATTACTTCTTTATGTCAGAGATGATTAATTTTTTTTAAATACAAGCGTTATGCTGTTCGAGCTTAACTAAAGGTAGAAAATAATGTTTTTTGTAGATAAACCATATATTTCGGATTTTTTCAAAACGACTGTGAGAGATAATGACATTCCTATAGTCGGTACTGATATGGCAAAAGAGTTAGGTCTTTATAGTGGAACAAAAGTAGTTAACCAAGCCCAGGCTGTCGAAATAGTTAAGGAAACGGTTAATCCGGTCATTTATAGCACTTCTGAAAATTCAATAGGTTGGATTTCAAAGCATTTATCTTTTACGAATCTACCTGAAAAAATCGAGTTATTCAAAAACAAGATGAAATTTCGAGAGCTAACAAAATCACTTTATCCAAACTTCTTCTTTAAGGAGTTTCTGTTTGAAGATCTAAGAAAAGTAGAATTTGACGAACTCCCATTACCTTTTATTATTAAACCAACGGTTGGTTTTTTTAGTATGGGCGTTTATAAGGTGTCAAATTTCGAGCAATGGGTTGATACAATTGATTCGATAACTGAAGAAATAGCGCAAATAAAAGGTATCTATCCTGAAGAAGTATTGAGCACCAGTTCATTTATTTTTGAGCAATATATTAATGGAGAGGAGTTCGCTGTTGACGCATATTATAACTCAACCGGTGAAGCCATCATTTTAGGTATTTTTAAACATACATTTTCATCAGACACCGATGTGAGTGACAGGGTTTACATCTCATCCAAAAATATCATAGAAAGTAATCTTAAGGAATTTACTGATTTTGCAGAAAAAATCGGCAAGTTAGCAGGAGTAAAAAACTTTCCTATACATATGGAGTTAAGACGAGATAAGGATGGAACCATATTACCTATCGAAGTCAATCCGATGAGGTTTGGTGGTTGGTGCACTACTGCAGATACAACTTTCCTGGCATATGGGTTTAATCCCTATCTGTATTATTATTCGCAAAAAAAGCCAAATTGGTCTGAGCTCCTCAAAGAAAAAGAAGGAAAACTCTTTAGTATAATTGTATTAGACAATTCATCAGGCATCGACGCTGATAAAATAAAATCATTTGATTATGAGAAGTTGCTTTCAAATTTCGAGAATATTCTAGAATTAAGGGAAATCGATTTTAATAAATACCCGGTCTTTGGTTTCCTGTTCGCGGAAACTAGAGAAGAAAACTTTATTGAGCTTAAAAATATATTGGATTCAGATCTGACTGAATTTATAGCAACTAACGTATCAATAACTTAACAAGCCAACCCAGCTCCAATATCCTGTTATGCTACCTTCCACCAAGTCTCAGTTATTTGCCGCGTTAGACTAATGTAGTCTGAAAAAAATATATGGAATTGAATAAAATGGAAACAATAGAATTGAGCTCTTTTTTTAAACATTAGCTATATTTTGCGTGGTTATACTGCTTGGGTAAACAGACTTAGGGGGTCTGTTTTTAGTAGTTCTATTTCAGGGGGTAGGTTAGATAAAATTAACTAGCCTAGAGAACTCATCAGTTAATAAATAATAAAGTTGACCAAATGGTTAAGGTTGTCCTATCATAGCTTTTTAGAATAGACTGCTTGCCATTGACCGAGATTAATGGCGGTGACTAAGATGCCTTAACGGGCTTCAATTACAAGAAGATAATTATATGCTCGCTCAAGAAGTTATTCGTAGCAAACGTGAAGGACAGTCCATTTCAACTCAAGAAATTAGCTTTTTGATTGATGGAATGATGGATGGTTCTGTCACTGAAAGCCAGTTGTCTTCGTTTGCTATGGCTATATTCTTTAAAGGAATGAGTCGGGCAGAATGTGTGGCTTTAACGAGTAGTTTGCAGCATTCTGGTTCTACCCTAAATTGGTCAAATTTCGATCTTAAAGGTCCCGTTGTCGACAAGCATTCGACAGGTGGGGTCGGTGATAAAGTTAGTTTGATGTTAGCGCCTATGCTTGCTGCATGTGGCGCGCATGTTCCGATGATTTCTGGCCGCGGCTTAGGTCATACCGGAGGTACGCTAGATAAAATGGATAGCATCCCCGGATACAACACTTCTCCGAGTATTGCTAAATTCCAAAGTGTCGTTGCTCAAACTGGTTGTGCAATCGTGGGACAGACAGATTCATTAGCGCCTGCAGATAAACGTCTTTACGGAATTCGGGATGTAACGGCGACAGTTGAATCTATTCCTTTGATTACGGCATCCATTTTATCCAAAAAACTCTCAGCTGGATTAGATAGCTTAGTGATGGATGTTAAAACCGGCGCGGGGGCTTTTGCTGCAAGTTACAGAATGGCGAAGGATCTAGCGATTAATATCAAACAGGTTGGTGAAGGCTTAGGGCTTCCAATTTCCGCATTAATTACCGACATGTCTCAAGTTTTGGGCTTAACAGCAGGGAATGCACTCGAAGTTAGAGAAACCGTTGATTATTTGAGTGGAGCGTATCGCGATCCTCGACTACACGAGATAACGCTCGAGTTATGCGCCGAACTATTAATATTAAGTGGCGCAGAAAAAGACTTAGAATCCGCTCGAAGTAAACTAAATAAAAATTTAGATTCTGGGCTTGCTGCCGAATATTTTGAGCGTATGATTGTTGCTTTAGGCGGTCCTCGGAATTTTATGACTAATTATGATAGTCACCTTAAATCAGCACCGGTTATCGTGCCAGTTTATGCCAATGTATCTGGGGTGCAACAGATCGCTGAAATAAACGGTCGAGAGTTGGGAAATACTGTAGTTGAATTAGGTGGCGGACGACGACGTGCTCAAGATCCGATTGACCATTCGGTGGGTTTGAGCGCAATTAAAGGTGTTGGTGAACAAGTGGACTCTCAAGAGCCATTATTAATGCTTCATGCAAAATCGACAGAGCATGCTGATCGAGCGATTGAAAGAATTCATAATTCCTTCGTATTTTCTGAATCAGATGTAGCAAAACCGAAAGCGATTTTAGAGACGATTAGCTGAAAAAATTAGCTAAAGTTTTTAGCTAACGTGCCCGAGGATATAAAACCAGTGATAGATTCAAAAACACAATCTGACGACAAAGATTCTAATGCAAACCTTGTTGTTGGTAATTCGAAACCTAATCCTAACCTTAACCCTAACGAGGAGGGTGTTTTTAATCCCGGCGTTGAGTTTCAAATTCAATGGCTTGATGATATTCGAGTTAACTTGAGTGCAGTTGAAAGACGTATCGCCTCTTTGACTAAAAGGCGTTCAGTAAAAAAGGCTCATCAAGCAGCTTGGTTAATAAAAGCGATTTCCTGTATCGACTTAACCACATTATCGGGGCAAGACACACCAGGAAAAGTTAAAAGACTTTGTGCCAAAGCAAAAATGCCCTTAAGTAAAGAGCTACAAAAAGCACTTGATATTGAATCGCTTGGACTAACCACTGGTGCCGTTTGTGTTTATCATGAAATGGTAAAAACAGCGGTCGAAGCTTTAAAGGGAACTAATATTCCTGTTGCGGCCGTTTCTACTGGATTTCCTGCAGGATTGTCATCTTTTTCAACACGTTTACAAGAAATAAAAAACTCTGTTGCTGCTGGCGCAAAAGAGATTGATATTGTTATCACTCGTGGTCATGTGCTTAATGCAAATTGGAGAGCGCTTTATGATGAAGTCAGTGCTTTTAAGCAAGCTTGTGGTGATGCCCATATGAAAACAATTATTTCAACTGGTGAGCTCTGTACTTTAAACAATGTGGCTCGGGCTTCAATGGTTTCTATGATGGCGGGCAGTGATTTTATAAAAACATCAACGGGGATGGAGTCAACTAATGCGACATTAGCCGTTAGTTTAGTGATGACTCGAATGATTCGGCAATATCAACAATTAACTGGTTATCGAGTAGGCTTTAAACCAGCAGGTGGAATTGGTACCGCCAAAGATGCGATTAGTTATCTTGTTTTGATTAAAGAAGAGTTAGGTGATTCTTGGTTAAATCCAGAAATGTTTCGCTTTGGCGCATCTAGCCTTTTGGCGGATATTGAAAGACAACTTGAACATCATGTGACGGGACGTTATTCAGCTTTCCATCGTCACCCGATTAGTTAAGCAGATTAATTACGAAAAATTTGTTAATAAAACTAATTAAAACGATTATTTGAACTGAGCAAGTGACAGTGTATAAATAACAGCGTACAAATTACGGAATGGTTTATGAAAATTGCAGAGATTTATAATAATATGAATTATGGTTCAGCTCCCGAAAGCAGCGATAAAGTCAAGGCTTGGCTTAAACAGCATCAAGATGGTTTCCAATTTTATATCAATGGAAAATGGCAGTCTGGTAGCGAAACATTTGCAAGTAGTAACCCCGCATCAGGCGAGCTTTTGGGAAATGTTCCTCAAGCGGCTAAAGTTGACGTTGATTTAGCAGTATCTTCTGCTCGCGCCGCCCAAGCTGGATGGCAAGCACTTGGCGGCTATGGTCGTGCTAAATACCTTTATGCGATTGCACGATTAATACAAAAACGTTCGCGGCAGCTTGCTGTTTTAGAGAGTATGGATAACGGTAAGCCAATTCGTGAAACTAGAGATATTGATATTCCACTTGTTATCCGACATTTTTATTATCATGCCGGATGGGCGCAATTAGCTAGCGAAGAATATAAAGACTTTGAGCCAGTTGGCGTGGTTGGTCAGATTATCCCTTGGAATTTCCCCTTATTAATGGCTGCTTGGAAAATTGCTCCAGCACTTGCTGCTGGCAATTGTGTAGTGTTAAAACCGGCAGAATATACGAGTTTATCTGCCCTGATGTTAGCGGAAATTTTTGAAGAAGTTGGGCTTCCAAAAGGCGTCGTCAACATTATTACTGGCGATGGCCTAGTGGGCGATATGTTAGTGACACACCAAGATGTCGATAAAATCGCGTTTACCGGTTCAACGCCAGTCGGTCGAATGATTCGCGAAAAAACCGCTGGTACTGGAAAAAAATTAACCCTAGAGCTTGGCGGAAAATCACCTTTTATTGTTTTTGATGATGCCGATCTTGATAGTGCGGTGGAAGGAATTGTTGATGCCATTTGGTTTAATCAAGGGCAAGTCTGCTGCGCTGGTTCGAGGTTACTGGTGCAAGAAAGCATTGCTGAAACGTTAATCAAAAAAATTAAGCTAAGAATGGAAAAATTAACGGTTGGTGATCCTCTTGATAAAAATACCGATGTTGGTGCAATCGTTGATCCGAAACAAAAAACTCGTATTACATCTTTAGTGGAACAAAGTGTCAGTGAAGGTGCGACTCTTTGGCAACCGAGTATGGCTGCTCCTGAAAGTGGTTGTTTTTATCCTCCAACCTTATTATGTGACGTTGAAACCTCTAACGTGGCGGCTAATGTTGAAATTTTTGGCCCTGTTCTCAGTGTTCTTACCTTTAGACATCAGGCCGAAGGTATAGCACTAGCTAATAATACTAAATATGGATTAGCTGCGAGTATTTGGTCAGAAAATATTAATCGTGCGCTTGATGTTGCTCCTCAAGTAAAAGCAGGAATTATCTGGATTAACACAACTAATCAATTTGATGCGGCTTGTGGCTTTGGAGGTTACAAAGAATCGGGGATGGGACGTGAAGGTGGCGGCGAAGGTATGTACGAATATCTTAAACTAAAAGAAAGCAAAGCTGACTTCGTTTCTCCTAAAGTGGTTGCAGGAAAATCAGAAGCAGGCAGTAGCAAAGCTCATTCTTCGACTTTCCCTAATATTGACCAAACAGCAAAGCTCTACATTAATGGAAAACAAGCGCGTCCTGACAATGGAAATACATTAACCGTTAAAGCATTTGATGGGTCAATTGTGGGTCGTGTTGGTGATGGTACGCGAAAAGATATTAGAAATGCGGTCGAAGCAGCTTATAAAGCAGCATCTTGGAGTAAAACCAATGGACATCATCGAGCACAAATTCTTTTTTATCTGGCTGAAAATTTAAGTTATCGTCGGGATGAATTTTGTAATCGGTTAACCAGTTTAACGGGTTTATCAAGCGAGCAAGCTGAGCAGGAATTTGATCTTAGTGTTGAGCGAATATTTAGCTATGCAGCATGGGCTGATAAATATGAAGGCTCGGTACATCAGCCACCCCTTCGAGGTGTGACTTTAGCAATGAATGAACCGGTTGGTATTATCGGTA
>Ga0316204_10007443_pt1 | contig 15996 bp, 11 predicted proteins | sample 6monrhotite_MG_2_FD_205661 | JGI IMG/M metagenome (GOLD analysis project Ga0316204, IMG submission 205661) | Microbial mat bacterial communities from mineral coupon in-situ incubated in ocean water Damariscotta River, Maine, United States -... | ecosystem: Environmental > Aquatic > Marine >... | reverse complement strand
CGCCCTTCTTGAAGGTGAAGCCGCGCGCCTCGAGGCGCCGGCGCACGTCCTCGTCGGAGAGTGCGTTGAGCTCACGGGCGGGGAGCAGCGGCTTGTTGGCGCGGCGCCGCTGCATGCCCTTCGAGGCGAGCTGGATGTCGCCGATGATCAGCGCGCCGCCGGGCTTGACCGTGCCGACGAGCCCTTCGATCCAGGCATCGGCGTCAGGGGCGAAGCTGATGACGCCCGAGGAGATCACGCCGTCGTACGGCGCCTCGCCTTCGGCGGGGAACGGCGGCACGTCGCCGAAGCCGGTCCGTCCGACCGGGTTCGCGACGCCCTCCTGGCGCGCGTTGGCGTCCGCGATCTTGACCATCTCCGGGCTCGGGTCGAAGAACGCGAGCTCGGTCGCGCCGAAGCGCTTGGCGGCCTCGATGCCGCACCAGCCGGCGCCGCAGCCGAAGTCGAGCAGGCGTCCGCCGCGCGGCAGCTCGTCGAAGCAGCCGACCAGCCGCCGCATCCAGCGGAAGTGCGGGTAGGAGGCCTTGCCGGGCTCGCCGTTCCAGCCGGGCGCGTTGGCGTCGAACTTCTCGATCGTGGCGTCCGGCCCCATCGCGTGCACGCGGCGGCGGAAGACGAATATGGTGCCCGAGCGCGCCTTGTGCGCCTTCTTCGGGCCCTTCTCGAGCGTGGTCAGCCCCGAGAGCGTGCGGCGCGAAGCCTCGAGCTTGCGGACCTCGTAGATCAGGCCGGTGTGCAGGAGCGGCCAGAGGCCGTTGCGCCAGGCGGCGAGCCGCTCCTCGGGGTGGCGACCCTCGATGTAGAGCACGAGCGCGCCGTCCGGTGCCAGCGCCGCGTCGGCGGCGGCGTTGAGGGCCTGGATCGTCGCGGGCGCCGCGCCCTGGCCGGGCTGGACGTGGGCGATCAGGACTGCGGCCTCGCCGGCGGGGCCGGGCTCGTGGAGGGTCCTCGCGGAGCTCACGTCCACGCCGAAGTCGTCGAACAGGAAGTCGAGCTCTTCGGGCTCGATGATGCCGCGCAGCGGCTCGGGAAGGGCTTTCGTGGCAGTCATGGCGGTTGGGCCGAAGCTTACTGCCGACTGGCCCCCGATGCCGCGTCCGGGGCGCGCAAGGCGGAGGAAATCGAGTAGGTCGGTTCGTCTCCGGCACAGAACACCGAGTGCAGGGCGCAGCGGGTGAGCCCGTGGCTCGGCAGGAGCAGGACGTCGCCGGGGCCGACGAGCACGCCGTGGCCGCAGTCGGTGAGGAAGCTCGTGAACTCGGCGCGGCCCACCAGGGCGCCGAAGCGGCCCTGTCCGGGCTCGGAGAGCTCGAGCTCGAAGGCGGCCCGGTTCTTGATCCGGGCGAGGCTGCGCTCGAAGTCGTGGCGGTCGGGCCAGAGCGCCTTGCGGACCCAGTCCGCCTCGCCCTCCTCGAGGGCCTCGCAGTAGTCCGTGACCCGGTCGGCGAGGTCCCCGAGCGAGAGCGCCAGCCAGGCGGTCGCGCCCGCGAGCTGCGCGTAGCAGACGCCGACCTGACCGCCGTTGTCGGGCGCGTCGAAGGCGTCGTGGTGCATCAGCGCGCCGCCCTGCGGGGCGTTCCAGTACGCGATCTGCTGGGTGAAGAGCGGGTCGGCGCCGAGGAGCTCCCGGAGACGCGCGCCGAGCGTGGGCTCGAGACCGACGCGCAGCGCGCCGGGGAGCAGCGCCTCGGCGACGCGCGCGACGGCGCGGTGCGCGGCCTCGTCCGCGCTCGCGTCGTCGTCGACCTCCTCGCCGAAGCTGGCGCGCAGGCGCAGGGACGCGTCGCCGTCGAAGGTGGAGAGGCGCGCGCTCTTGAGCCACAGGTCGGGGCCGTCCCCGCGCGTCAGCGCGCGCTTGGCCAGCGTGCGCTCGTCCGTGTCCTGCATGTCCTGGTCCGCGAGCTCCAGTCCCTCGGGCAGCTTCGCCTTCGACTCCGCGAGCCACGCGCCGAGCCCGGCGGGCTCGCGCAGCCGCTCGCCGAGCGCGACGCCCTCGTCGGCGCAGGCCTCGGCGAGGTCGGTGAGGATTCCGGGCAAGAGGATCGGACGATCGGTCTCCCAGCGCTCCCTCGCGTCTTCGGGCGAGAGCGGCTCGCGTCGCGGGTCGACCCCCGACGCCGAGAGGTCGAGTTCGGCCCAGGCCCCGTGCTCCTGGCCACGCCGGCGCAGCTCGACCTTGCGCGTCGCGACGGCCTCGATCGCGGCGAGGTAGTCGGCGTCATCGCCCTCGTCCCAGCTCACGACGTGCCGTGCGCCGGGCACACGCTCACGGTCGGGGGCGAAGACGATCTGGTCGAAGAGCGGGACGGGGGGAGCCTTGCGCTTGGGAGACATGCGCGCAGGGTAGCGGCTGGCCGGGGAGAGAACGCCGGCGCACGTGCTTCTCTCGGGATCTGGGCGCCCGAGTTCGGCGCAGACGGACGGAGGGATGGGCGGAGGCGGTATCCTGCCCCCATGGCCGACCTCTCACCTCCCGATCGACGCCTGCGCGTCAGCGGCCTCGAGCTGCCGCTCGGGGAGGAGGACTCGGCGCTGCGCGGAATCGCGAGCCAGAAGCTCGGGCTCGCGGAGGAGGAGCTGCGCGGGCTGCGCATGGTGCGCAAGTCGATCGATCTGCGGGGGCGCCACAAGGGCCGCGCGCCGCGCTGGATCGTGCAGGCCGACGTCAGCGTGCCGCCGCGGGCGCGCTCGAAGAAGCTCGCGCGCCTGCTCGAGAACGGCAAGGTCAAGGAGGCGCCCGCGCCCACATCGCTCGTCGTCGACGCGGACCGCGCGGAGGAGTTCCGCGGGGCGGAGCCCAAGCGCGCCGTGATCGTCGGCGCAGGGCCGGGCGGGACCTTCGCGGCGCTCGCCCTGGCGCTCTCGGGCGTGCGGGTCACCGTGCTCGAGCGCGGCGCGCGCATCGACGAGCGCTCGAAGCGGCTCGCGCGCTTCCACCGCACGCGTGAGGTCGACAGGGAGTCCAACCTGCTGTTCGGCGAGGGCGGCGCGGGGACGTACTCCGACGGCAAGCTCTACACGCGCGTCGTCGATCCGCTCGAGCACAACGTGCTGCAGGAGCTCGTGCGCGCCGGCGCGCGCGAGGACATCCTCTGGGAGGCGCGCGCGCACATCGGCACCGACCGCCTGCACTTCGTGCTGCCGAAGCTGCGCGAGCGGCTCGAGGAGCTGGGCGTCGAGTTCGCCTGGGAGACGCGCTTCGAGGGCCTCGTCAAGGACGCGGCCGACCCGGCGAAGGTGCGGGCCGTGACGACCTCGGCGGGGGAGCTGCCGTGCGACGCGCTGTTCGTCGCGATGGGCCACAGCGCCGAGGACACCTGGTGCCAGCTCGCCTGCGACGGCGTCGCCTTCGAGTCCAAGCCGTTCCAGCTCGGCGTGCGCGTCGAGCACCCGCAGGAGCTGATCGACGAGGCGCGCCACGGCACCGGCCCCGAGGCGGCGCTGCTCGGCGCGGCGAGCTACAACCTCGTCGCGAAGAAGGAGGGCGACGTGCAGGGCGCGCACAGCTTCTGCATGTGCCCCGGCGGCAAGATCGTCGCGAGCATCAACCTGCCGGGGATGCTCTGCACGAACGGCATGAGCAACTCGACGCACGCCTCGCCGTGGGCCAACGCGGCGGTCGTGACGACCTACACCGACGCGGACTTCGGGCCGGGGCCGTTCGCGGCGGTCGAGTTCCGCAAGCGCCTCGAGGAGCGCTTCTTCGAGGCGGGCGGCGGCGACTTCAGCGCGCCGTCCCAGCGCGTGCCCGACTTCCTGGCGGGGCGCGAGACGAAGAACCCGGGCCGGACCAGCTACACCTTCGGGGCGGTGCCCGGCCGGCTCGACGAGCTCTTGCCGCCCTCGGGCGTCGCGGCGCTGCGGCGCGCGCTGTCGCGCTTCGACGGCCTCGTGAAGGGCTACGCGGGCGAGCACGGCCTGATGGTCGGGATCGAGTCGCGCTCGTCGGGGCCGGTGCGCATGCCGCGCGAGCGCGACACGCGCGTCGCAACGGGCTTTCACAACCTCTATCCGGTTGGCGAGGGCGCAGGCTTCGCGGGCGGCATCATGAGCGCGGCCCTGGACGGTGTGCACAGCGCCCAGGCGCTCCTGCGCCATGGGATCTCGGTTGGCCGGTAGCGCCGAGAGGGCTCTCCCGGCTACCCTCATCCAGTTCGAGACCCAACGATGAGCTCCCAAGGACAGATCCCCGAGAAGAAGATCACGACCCGCAACCTTCGTAAGATGAAGGCCGCCGGGGCGCGGATCACCGCACTCACCGCCTACGACTACCTGATGGCGCAGATCCTCGACGCCGCGGGGATCGACGTGATCCTCGTCGGGGATTCGGTCGGCATGGTCGTGCAGGGCAAGGAGACGACCGTGACCGTGTCGATGGAGCACATGCTGTATCACGCGTCGGTCGTCAGCAAGGCGGTGGAGCGCGCGCTGGTCGTCGGCGACCTGCCGTTCATGTCCTACCAGGTGAACTCGGACGAGGCGCTGCGCAACGCGGGGCGCATGGTCAAGGAGTCCGGGGTCGAGGCGGTCAAGCTCGAGGGTGGCGACAAGATCGCGCCGACCGTCGAGCGGCTCGTCTCCGCGGGCATTCCCGTGATGGGGCACCTCGGGTTGACGCCGCAGTCGATCCACAAGTTCGGGTCGTATCGCGTGCGCGCGACGACGGACGAGGAGGCGGATCAGCTGCGCGAGGACGCGCGCATCCTCGAGGAGGCCGGCGCCTTCTCGATCGTCGTGGAGAAGATCCCGGCCGCGCTCGCGGGCGAGATCGCGAAGAGCGTCGACGTTCCGATCATCGGCATCGGCGCTGGACCGGACGTCGACGGACAGATCCTGGTCAGCCACGACATGCTCGGCCTCTACACGCGCTTCCACCCGCGCTTCGTGCGCCGCTACGCGCAGCTCGGCGAGGAGATGCAGGCGGCGTTCACGCACTACGTCGAAGACGTCCGCGCGGGCGAGTTCCCGACGCTCGACGAGAGCTACTGAGGCGACGGGGCTCGACGAGCTCCATTGACGGGAGCGAATCGAGCGCCTACGGTGCGGCGACTCCGGTCAAGGGAAGGTGGTGCAAATCCACCGCGGTCCCGCCGCTGTAAGTGAAGACGAAGGTCGCAAGTCCACTGCCCACTGTGTGGGTGGGAAGGGTGACCCGAGGACGATTCACGAGCCAGAAGACCTGTCCGGAGCTGATTGTTTCCTGCGACCCTGCGCGGACAGGGGTGCGCTCGAGCGGATCGGTTCCATGGGAATCGCGCCGACGGCGTGCTCGTGACGTGTGCGGTCGTCTACCTCGATTGCGCCAGGAGCGGAGCTCTCCGGCGCCAAGGAGTTTCCATGACACGTCTTCCCATCGCGGCCTGTACCGCCGCGCTCGCCCTCTCGTCCCTCGCCACGGCCCAGTCGCGCTTCGCGACCTCGATCGTGAGCTTCAACCAAGGCGGCGGAGGCGGCCTGTTCGACACGAACGCCCTCCTCGGCGGTCCCCAGGGCGCCGGGCTCTCGAACGGCTCGCTCGACGTCCTCACGCTCGGTACGGGCGGGGACGTCACCCTCGGCTTCGACGTCGTGATCACCGACGGCCCCGGCGCTGACTTCACCGTCTACGAGAACGGCTTCCTGCTGACGGGCTCGACCTCGATCTTCGCCGAGTACGGTTACGTCGAGGTGTCGAGCAACGGCGTCGACTTCGCGCGTTTCCCGAACGCTGGGCTTCCTACCTCTTCCGTCTGGGGCTCGGCGCCCGGGCTGGCCGGCGGGATGCCGTGCCTCGCGAACGTGGTGACGAACTCGATCGACCCGTTCGATCCCGTGGTGTCCGGCGGCGACGCGTTCGACCTGGCGGAGCTCGTGGGGGACCCGCTCGTCCTTGGCGGGCAGGTGGATCTCTCCCAGGTCCACTTCGTGCGCCTCGTGAACGCTTCGACCTCGGGAGCGGACTTCGACGCCGTCGCCGTGATCCAGCACCAGGCGGCACAGGCGTTCGGCCAGCCCACCTGCGATCTCTACCGCGACGCGCAGGGCTTCCTGCACCTCGTGGTCTCCGACGCCGATGGGCTGGTGGACCTGGATGTGCCGAGCTGGCACGTGTCGGTGAACCTCGTTCCGGTACCTCTGAATCGCCTGCGCCAGTTCCTGACGATCCAGAGCCTCACAGCGACCGAGCTGCACCTCGTCTCGCCGCAGCCGATCGCGAGCTTCGGGATGACGGCCCAGCTGGCGGTCTCGGTCTCGGACCTCGGCGGAGGATTCGCCGGCGACCAGATCTCGATGAACCCCTAGCCACCTGGCTGCGGGCGACCCGCGCGCTCTCCCAGGCCCGTGCTGGGCGCGGGGCGTGGGACACCTGACCCTCGTCCGGAGCGCGGCTTGGGCCGCGCTCCGGACGCTCCGGTCGTCCGATCGCTCCCCGCAGACCGGGCTCAGGAGGAGGGACGGCCCCGACAGCCCCCGCCCCTTGGTTCGTCCGGGACTGGCCGAGTTGGGTGTTGCTGGAGCCGGCCGGCGTCGGCCCAAGTCGTTCCGGGGGCCTGTCCTAGGGCGGCTGGGCCCTGGCGCGGGGCCCGCGCTGTCCGGCCCTGCCCTAACCCGCTCGGCCGTTGGCTGTTCCGTCAGGGCGCCAACACGCAACTCGGCCAGTCTGTTCGGAGATGGCCTCAGATCGGCGGCGCAGCGTGGCCGAAGAGGAGGCGATGCGCGCCCCGATCAGGGTTGCGCCTCGTCCCACACCGCTCGCCATGACCTCGCCGACCCCCAACGACGACGGCCGCACCCCCCTGCGCCCGCTCGTGGACACCCTGCGCCACCTCGTGCGTGGAGCGGTGGACGTCGCGCAGGCGCTGCTCGAGCGGGCTCTGGGATCCGGCGTCCTCGCGACGCCGCAGCTCGTGCCGGTCCGTCCGGATCTGCGCGCGAGATCGGAAGGACGCCGCTCCGGCGGCACCTGGGACGGGCTCCATCGGAGACCGAGCGCCGGCCTGAGCCGGAACAGTGAGGACGCAGCGTGACGGCAACCTGCAACGAGAAAGAGACCCTGCTGGTCGAGGAGGTCCTGCAACGGATCGCCGCCGACCTTTCGATGATCACCGACCGCGAGCTGGTCGTCGGGCAGAGCCGGGTGAATCGCTGCTCGGAGCGGCCCGCGGGCGAGGATCAGGTGCACATCTCGTTCCGCATCGCGTTCGAGCAGGGCGATCAGCTCCGCCATGGCTGCGTGCTGATGCCGCTGCCCGACGCGATCAGCTTGGCCTGCTACCTCATGATGGTGCCGGACGAGAACATCGAGGATCGACGCGCTCTCGAGGACCTGGACGAGACGACCAAGGACGCGCTGCTCGAGGTAGGCAACTTCATAGGCGGTGCGGCCGACGCGGCGCTGCGCGAGGCGGTGGGCGTTCGGGCCCGCGTGCGCTCCGAGGGCTGCCAGGGCGTGCGGGCCTCCGTCCGTCCTGCGATGATCTACAACGAGGGCGACCCGCTGGTGGTGGGCCGGGCGAAGGCCACGGTCCACGACTTCCCGGAGTTCGAACTGCTGATGATGCTGCCGGAGCTGGACGGGGTCACGGACCTCTAGCCCGCACCGAGCCTGAACGCGAACGGCCCCCGGTGAGCTCGAGCTCGCCGGGGGCCGTTCGCGGTTCGGCAGCGGTCCGCTGCCAGGCGACGGTCAGCCGTCGCTCTTCATCGCGCGCTTGAACAGGTCGCCGAGGTTCGTCCCCAGCTTGCCGTGCTGCGATCCCTGGATCATCTCGCGCACCGCGCCGGCGTCGGCGGCCTCTTCGGTGCCGAGCAGCGCGCCGTGCTCGTCCAGGCGCGAGAGCGAGATGCGCTGCGCGTGGACGTCGACGGAGAGGACGCGAACCGGGAAGCTGTCGCCTTGCTTGACGACGTCCTGGACGCGATTGATGCGATCGCGGCTGAACTGCGACACGTGCACCAGACCGTCGATCCCGGACTCCAGCTCGACGAAGGCTCCGAAGTCCGCGACGCGCACGACCTTGCCTTCGACGATGGTGCCTTCGTGGTACTTGTCCGGCACCTCGTCCCAGGGGTTGGGCTCGAGCGCCGCCATGGAGAGGCCGATGCGGCGACCGCCCTCCTTGATCTCGGTGATGAGTGCCTCGACGTCCTGACCGGTCTTGAGGACCTCTTCGATGTCCTCGACCCGCTTGCGCGAGATGTTCGAGACGTGCACGAGGCCCTCGAGGCCCTTGGCGATCTCGACGAACGCTCCGAACTTCTCGAGGCGCGTGACCTTGCCGCGCACCACGCTACCGACGGAGAGCGAGTCGGCCGCCTCGGCGCGCGCCTGGCTGCGTTCGCTCTCGAGCACGGCGCGGCGCGAGAGAACGACGCGCTTGCGCGAACGATCGGTCTCGAGCACCTGGCAGAGGAAGCTCTGACCGAGGAACGTGCCGAGGTCCTCGACGCGCTGCAACGAGGCGTGCGAAGCCGGCATGAACGCCGACAGCGGACCGATCTTCATCTCGAGGCCGCCGGTGTTGACGCCGGTGACGCGCGCCTTGACGAGCGAGCCGATCTCCAGCTCGTCCCAGGCGGCGAGCTCCTTCGCCTCGCGGCGGCTCAGCAGAAGGAGTCCTTCCTCCTCGCGGCCGACGGTGAACTCGAAGGTGTCGCCGACCTGCGGGGGCTCGTCGAACTCCGAAGCGGAGATGACGCCCTGCTTGCGCGGGCCGAGGTCGACGAAGATGTCCTTGGCGTCGACGCCGACGATGGTCCCGCGCTGGAGCTTGCTGCCCGGCTTGCCGGACCCTCCGCTGGGGGAGTCCGTGGCGTCGAGGGCTTGCAGGTCGATGCCCGCGAGGGCGGCTTCGATCTCCGAGTCGATCGGGTTGTTGGGGTCGGGGCTCATCGGGCGGAAACGAGAGGGTGGGATGGCCGGCGGAGGTCGCCGGTTTCTGGGCGCACCAGTCTACGCCAGGGGGGAGTCGTCGGGGCGCTAGCTGTCCCGCTTCACGTCACGGACGCTCGCCTGGGCGGTCGGCCAGAGCACCAGCTCGCCCACATCGACGTGCTGGGGGCGGGTCACGGCGTACAGGATGGCGTCGGCGACGTCCTCGGGCTGGAGGGGCTGAAAGCCCTCGTAGACGGTGGCCGCTTTGGCCGCGTCCCCGCGGAAGCGCACCTCGCTGAAGTCGGTGGCGACCATTCCGGGGTCCACCGTCGTGAAGCGGACCCCGCTGCCGGCGGCGTCGAGGCGCGCGCCCTCGTACAGGGCCCGCACCGCGGACTTCGAGGCGCAGTAGACGGCGCCACCGGGGTAGACCCAGCGCCCGGCGACGCTGCCGAGGACCACGACGTGGCCCTCGCCGCGCTCGACCATGCCGGCGAGAACCAGCTTCAGGCCGTGCAGGACGCCTTTCACGTTGGTGTCCAGCACCTCGCTCCACTCGTCCGGATCGCCCGCCTGGAGGGGCTCCGTGCCCCGGGCGAGTCCGGCGTTGAGGACCGCGAGGTCGATCTGGCGGCCGGCCGGCAGCGCCGCGGACACGGCGGCCTCCAGCCCGGTTCGGTCGCAGACGTCCGCCACGACCGGGATCGCGCCGGGCAGCTCGGCGCAGAGGGCCTCGAGGCGCTCGGCGCGGCGGGCGACGAGCAGGCAGGTGGCGCCCTCGGCGGCGAGGGCCCGGGCCGTGGCGGCGCCGATGCCGGCGGAGGCGCCCGTGACGAGGGCGCAGCGGTCTTGGAGTCGCTTCATGCCCCCCAGACTAGCCTCCGAGGTGGGTCGGTTGCGCGAGGAACGTGGAGTCGGAGGTGCGCCGGGCCGCCCCCGCGGGGTCGACATCGCTTTCGGCCGGAATGGGGCGAGTTGCGGGTGCGCTGCGGCCGATAGCGGGACCGATATGCCCACCTGGATCCTCGCCTTGGCCCTCCTGGGCCCGCCTCAGTCCCCGTCCCCGATCACCCCGAAGCCCGCTCCGACCACCGCGCCCGCGGAGGTGGAGACGGTCGACGAGACGTCCGAGCCGGAGGTGCAGCCGCCGTCGGTCGAGCGCCTCCTGATTCACGGAGGTCGGATCTACCTCGGCAATGACGACGGCGGCGCCGTCGAGGCGCTGCTCGTCGAGGACGGGCGCGTCGTCGCAGCCGGTCCGCTGGCGCGTCTCGGCGTCGACCTGGACGAGCCGGGGCTCGGCAAGATCGACCTGAAGGGCGCGGTCGCCGTGCCCGGACTGCAGGACGCGCACGGTCGCATCGAGGAGTACGGCGAGACGCTCGAGACCCTCGACCTGCGCGGGCTGACCACCTGGGACGAGATCTTCACCGTGGTCGCGGGCGCCGCGGCGCAGACGCCCGAGGGCGACTGGGTCCTCGCGCGCGGCTGGGAGCCGACGCTGCTGCTCGAGGGCGAGATGCCGACCCACGAGGGCCTCTCCGAGGCCGTGCCCGATCACCCCGTCCACCTGACGAGCTCCGACGGCAGCGCCGTGCTCGTCAACCGCCGCGCGCTCGTGCGCGCGCGCCTGCACGAGACCCTCGAGCCGCCGCCGCGCATCCAGGGCGGCCGCGTCGTCCTCGACGAGGAGAAGTTCGCGACCGGGCTGTTCTTCGACGAGGCCACGAGCCTCTTCGCGCCGGTGCTCCCGAAGGTCACGCGCGAGGATCGCGAGCGTCGCATCCTCGCCGCGCAGGAGAAGCTGCTCGCGTTCGGCCTGACTTGCGTGCACGACATGGGCGTGTCGACGCAGGCGCTCTCGATCTACCGTGACCTGCGCGAGCGCGGGCTCCTGCGCCTGCGCATCGTCGCCTTCGTCGACGGCAACCGAGGCCTCACCGAGGAGCAGCTCGCCGAGTACCCGCTCGCGCCGGACGCCGAGGACCAGCTCAGCATGCCGGGCATCGCGCTGCGGCTCGACGGCACGCTCTACAGCCGCGGCGCCGCGCTGCTGCTCGACTACGCCGATCGTCCCGGCGAGCAGGGCCGCTTGCGGCTCACAGCGGAGACGCTCACGGCCTACGTCCACCAGGGCTACCAGGCGGGCCTGCAGCCGGCGATCACCGCCGTCGGTGACAAGGCCAACTCGCTCGCGCTCGACGTGATCGAGCGCATGAAGGAGGTCGACGAGGGCTTCATGGATCTGCGGCCGCGCATCGAGCACGCCCAGATCGTGTCGACCCGCGACATGCCGCGCTTCCCGAGCCTCGGCATCACGCCGTCGATGCAGCCGGTGCACGCGATCGCCGACCTGCCGGTGCTCGAGCGCCGCCTCGGCGGGCACCGGGCCGAGTGGGCCTACACCTGGCGCAACCTCGCGCCGAGCTGGACGCGCCTCGCCTTCGGCTCCGACTTCCCGATCTCCAGCCCGGACCCGCTGCTCGGCCTGCACGCCGCGCGCACCCGCGCGACGCTCGGCCTCTTCGCGACCGGCGAGGAGAGCGGCGAGGAGCCGCTCGGCGGCAAGGAGGCCCTCGCGGGCTTCACCCGTGGCCCGGCCTGGGCCGCGCACCAGGAGGACCGTCGCGGCCAGCTCGTGCCGGGCTACTGGGCCGACCTGACCGTCTTCGACGTCGACCCGATCGACGCCGAGCCGGACGCGCTGCTCGAGGGCAACGTGCTGCTGACGATCATCAGCGGCCGCGTCGTCTTCCAGCGCTGAGCGCGACGCGGCGAAGGCCGCCCAGGCCCCCGGAGGGCCAGGCTGGACCCGCGGCGAGGACCTGCGATACTGCGCGCATGGTCCAGATCGACATCGCCTACCGCGGCCAGCTGCGCTGCGAGGCCACCCACGCTCCCTCCGGGACGACGCTCGCCACCGACGCGCCGGTGGACAACCAGGGCCGCGGCGAGTCCTTTTCGCCGACCGACCTGTTCGCGACCTCGCTCGGCGTCTGCATGCTGACGATCATGGGCATCGCAGCCCAGGGGCGCGGCTGGTCGCTCGAGGGCACCGAGGTCACGGTGGTCAAGCACATGGTCGCGGACCCGGCGCGCCGGATCGGCAAGCTCGAGGTGCGCATGCGCGTGCCCGGCGAGTGGGACGAACGGCAGCGCAAGGTGCTGCTGGCCGCGGCCGACACCTGCCCGGTCAAGCAGTCGCTCTCCGAGCGCGTCGAGGTCGAGCTCGACGTGACCTGGGGCTGAGGGCCGGCGGGCGGCCTCAGCTCGCGGCGGTCGGCTCGGGCTCGCGCAGCGCGGGCGAGAACGTCGCGCGCAGGCCCAGCGCGAGCAGGGCGAGCACGATCGCCTTGACGACGACGCCGCGGAAGGCGCCGCCCGGATCGACGACGAACAGCAGCGCCGTGATCGTGAGGTAGAGCGCGAAGCCGAGGCCGAGCGCGACGCGCGGGCGCGCCGCGTCGCGCGAGGTGCGCCAGAGCGCGAGGAACACGAGCCCGGAGGCGAAGGACGCGGCCACCTCGAGTCGAGGGTCGATGGGCGGAGCCTCCGTGTCGGCGCCGACCGCCTCCGCCATGCGTGTCGCGCCGAATGCGGCGAAGGCGACCCAGGCGCTCGCGAGCAGCTGGAGGACGCCGACGAACAGCAACGCACCGCGCGCGCGCCGGACCGCGCGCCGCGCGCGCTCGGCGGGGGTGGGCGGCGGCTCGCGGCGCACAGGAGCATCGTGGGGGGCCGGCGCCGGTAGTGAGGCGAGGCGGTGGCCGCGCCGCTCCAGCTCCTCCTTCAGGATCGCCCGCTCGGCGTCCGGCATCGGGGCCTCCCAGCGCTGCGCCAGCTCGGCCGTGTTGTCCTCGCGCAGCTTGCGGTGCAGCTCCTGTTCTCGGGCTTCTTCGTTCATGTGCGCGTCAGGACACTCGGTGTGGGCAGTGACGTCAAGCGAGGGGTGGAGCCGGTCGAGGCTCGTGCACGGTCTGGCGAGCGAGGCTCGGAAGACGGCTCGGGCGCTTCGAGAGCGCGGACGCGTGTCGTTCGACACAGCGCGTGCCTCGAATCCGGGCGAGCAGAGCGACAACCGTTTCCGTGAAACCGCCCTGGGGAAAGGTCTCCCCAAGACCGGGAAGGCAGTTGCGATTCCTCGGTGTGGAATCGGCGGTCGTGGATAGGATGGCCAAGCGCGGTCGCTCGCAAGCTCCGCGCGAGATTGCATGCCAGGGAGAACTGAGTCCGGACTCGAGCTCCGCGCGGAGGAGCGATTTGCTGAGTACCTCGTCCAATTGGACGAGGACGACCCGCGGTCGTTCGACGCGTGGCTGGCCGACGAGCCGGCGGATCTGCACGACGCGCTGCGGGAGCTGGCGGGCGCCTGGGAGCGCTGCGCGTCGCTGCTCGCGCGGGCGCAGCCCTCCGACCTCGCAGGGCGTGGCTTCGGTGAGGCTGGCCTCGGTTCGCTCGTCCAGCGTGCGCGCGACGAGGAGCCGGCGAGCGTCGCCAGCGACGCCGCGGGCGCAGACGCCTCGCCCACGGAGCTCCTGGGGCGGCTGGCCCTGCGCGCGGCGGCCTTCGATCGCTATCGCGTCGAGCAGGAGGTCGGGCGCGGCGGCATGGGGGAGGTACGGCGCGTCTGGGACGGGGACCTGCGCCGGCACCTCGTGATGAAGTCGCTGCGCTCGCGGCACCTGCACGACCCGGGCAAGCGCGCGCGCTTCCTCGAGGAGGCCCAGGTGACGGGGCAACTCGACCACCCGTCGATCGTGCCGGTGCACGAGCTGGGCGTGGACGACCAGGGCGGGCTCTACTTCACGATGAAGCAGGTCCGCGGCCTGACGCTGGCCGAGGTCTACCAGCGCCACTTCGCCGGCGACCCGGAGTGGTCGCTCGCGCGGGTGGTCGGCATCGTGCAGCGCATCGCGGAGGCGCTCGCCTACGCGCACGACCGCGGCATCGTGCACCGCGACCTGAAGCCCGCGAACGTCATGGTCGGTCGCTACGGCGAAGTCTACCTGATGGACTGGGGCCTCGCGCGCGTGCTGGGCCGTCCGGAGCGCCCGTCGGACGCGCGGATCGGCGTCGAAGCGGACCTCAGCACCATCCACACCGAGCGGCGCGACGGCGGCAGCACGGCGCTCGTCACCGCCGACGGCACCGTGCTCGGCACGCCGGTCTACATGTCGCCGGAGCAGGCCCACGGCGACGTCGAGCACCTGCGCGAGCCGTCGGACGTCTACTCCCTCGGCGCCGTGCTCTACCACCTGCTCGCCGGCGGTCCGCCGTACCTCGCGGAGGACCCGGAGCTCACGCACCTCGACGTCTGGAAGCTCGTCAAGACGCGGTCGCCGAAGGACGTGCAGGAACTGGCGCCGCCGGCCCAGCCGGAGCTGGCCTCGATCTGCCGCAAGGCGATGGAGCGCGACCCGGCCCAGCGCTTCGAGAGCGCCCAGGCCATGGCCGACGAGCTGCGCGCCTACCTCGAGCACCGCGTGGTGCGTTCGCACCGGACGGGCGTGGGGGTCGAGGTGCGGAAGTGGGTGTCGCGGAATCGGGGGGTGAGCGTTGCGTTGGTGGGGGTAGTGTTGGTTCTGATCGGGGCCGCCGTGGCGTACCTGGACCGCGAGGCCGCGCGAGCGGCAGCGCGCCAGCAGACGATCGACGGCTATCAGGCCAAGCGATTGCTGGAGATGGCAGATCAACTCGGGCCGATCGACCCGGCGACCTTGGACGACTACGAGGCCTGGCTCGGCGAGGCGGAGCAGTTGGTATCGAAGCGCGGAGAGTACGAGGGCCGGTTGTCGCAGCTCGACTCTCGATTCGAGGGGGACGAGCGAGTGATCGATCTGCGCCGGCATCCCCCAGAGATCGAGCTAGGTGCCCAAGCCCTTGGTGGCCAGCTCACGTTCCTCGAGCTGGTGCAAGAAGCGGGTCCAATGGACCCGAGAATGAAGTCGAGCCCCCACTACGCCCGGGCGATCCACGCGCAGCAGGAGATCCTCGACGAGGAGATCGAGCTCACCCGGCAGGCCCTCCAGCTAGAGTCGGCTGAGCTCGCCAGGTATCGCGGATGGCGATGGGGTGCAGAGCAGGCGGAATTGGAGTACGAACCTCTCTGGACGCTGGTTCATGACCTCGACCGGCTCGAGCAGGTCTGGATCCCGGAGGTTCGTAGTCGATCTGCTCGCGCCTCGTCCCTCGCTGTGGAGTCCGGTAGCGACTTGGACGAACTCTGGGCGAAGGTCATCCTCGACATCGAGCAGAGCCCGGAATACGGAGGCCTGAGGCTCTCTCGTCAGGTCGGCCTCGTTCCGCTGGAGCCGGATGAACGGTCCGGGCTGTGGGAGTTCTGGCACGTTCTCTCCGGGGATCGTCCAGGGCGCGATCAATCCGGGGAGTACCGAATCGAACCAGAGACCGGCGTCGTGCTGGTTCTGATTCCGGGCGGAGAGTTCCTGATGGGGGCGCAGTCGGAGGAGCCCGGCTCTCCGAACTTCGTCGATCCGGAGCTGTTCACGCTCGGTTCGAGTGTGCGAATCTCGGCCAGGGAACGCCGTGTCCACCCAGTGGAGCTGGAGGCCTTCTTCCTGGCGAAGCATGAGCTGACCCAGGCGCAGTTCCGGCGCCTGACCGGGGAGAATCCGAGCACTCACTACCCCGTCTACAGCCCTTGTGGCTCCGACCTCCCCGTCACCTCCACGCATCCCGTGGAGTCGGTGACCTGGATCGAGGGGGATCGACTGCTGCGGTCCGTCGGACTCGTGTTCCCGACCGAGGCTCAATTCGAGTGGGCAGCGAGGGCGGGCGGTACGTCGTTGGTGCCCTTCGAGAGTCCAGCTGACGCAGTCGCCAGAGAGCTCAACTTTGCAGACCTGCGCTACAAGGAATGTGGAAACTCGGTCTTCAACGCTGTCGACGACGGCTTCTCAACCCATGCACCGGTGGATCAGGGAGTCCCTAACGGATTCGGCCTTTGCGGGACGGCAGGAAATGTCTGGGAGTGGTGCCTGGATTGGAGGGACAACGTCTACCCGCCCGACATGCGCGAGGGGACGGGTGAACACGTTCCCGTGGCGCGCAAGAAGAAGGCACTTCGTGGCGGAAGCTACAGGAGTGATCTGTGCGACCTGCGTCACACAATCGTGAGCGTG
>Ga0316204_10007441_pt1 | contig 16003 bp, 9 predicted proteins | sample 6monrhotite_MG_2_FD_205661 | JGI IMG/M metagenome (GOLD analysis project Ga0316204, IMG submission 205661) | Microbial mat bacterial communities from mineral coupon in-situ incubated in ocean water Damariscotta River, Maine, United States -... | ecosystem: Environmental > Aquatic > Marine >... | reverse complement strand
TTTCCGTCGTGCGGTGACGACGCGCCTGCGTGCGAGCGAAGTCATCCGATAAATGATCGTTATAAAAAGCCACGATGCCGTTGTATAACGTCGGCTGGTTTCCCTTGACCGCCAAACAGTAGTCCGCGCCTTGTGCGACAATTTCCTTGGCGATTTCCGTCTGGCAACCCATCGCGTCAATTGTCACCAGCGAACCGGAGATTTCCAGAATCTGCAACAGCTTGGGGATGGCTGTGATCTCATTGCTCTTGGCGTCGACGACCACTTGGCCCAAGCTGATTTGATTGGCCGTTGCCCAGGCGCTGACCATGTGTATCGCGGACTTACGACTCGCTATGTCGAAACTGCGTCGCAAGGTCTTTCCGTCAATCGCCACGACCTGCCCCTCGGTGATTTGATGCAATGTCGTGATCCAACTCAACAAGCACTGCTCAAACTCCGCTGGCTTGATCATCGCCAACACGGCATTGAAACGGTCGTGCGAGGGAATGCCGGCGGAGAGGTCCAAAAACTTGGCGAGCCAGTCGCGCTTGGTGCGGCCGAATTTGGCGATGGCCACAAAATCATCGGCACCACAGATCACGCCGCACAGGGCGATGACGACGATATTGATCAACGGATACGTGACCTCACGCCGACGCGGATCGGTCAGTTCGGCGAAGTGATCTTGAATACGAACGGAGTGTGTTTTGGGCATGCGCCGGCTCCTGGGCTGTCGATCAGCGTTGGCCGTTCCTGATGTCCATCAACAGACGGCAAACGCGAGTTGCCCAACACTAGCAAATCACCCAGTGTGGCGCAATCGCCCTGCCGTCGGCTGCGTCATGGCCTGCGTCGGTGGGCGTATCATAACACCTCGATTTCGTACGGCACACCAATCGGGACATGATTGTTCGATTCAGGCGGATTTCCAGTGGAGCAAGGCCTCACTTTTGATCCGCCGGGCAACTCGCTACGATGTTCGCAGCAGCACAGTGGTTTTAGCTGCCGGTCTTCAATAGGCACCTACGAGGCAGGAAAATACGAGCGATGAGCGAATTTCGTACCGAACACGATTCCATGGGAGATGTCCAGGTCCCGGCAAAAGCATATTACGGGGCACAAACCCAACGGGCCGTTGATAATTTTCCCATCTCCGGTTGGGCCTTACCCACGGATCTGATTCATGCGATGGGATTGGTCAAATACGCGGCTGCCATCGCCAATCGGGATGTGGGCAAGCTGACCGGCACCGGCAAAAAGCCGCTGGATGACAAACAGGTCGAGGCGCTGCTCGCCGCTTGCCGCGAAGTGGCTGAGGGGAAATTCGACAACGAATTCCCGGTCGACGTCTTCCAAACCGGCTCGGGCACGTCAAGCAACATGAACGTCAACGAGGTGATCAGCAACCGAGCAGTCGAGATACTGGGCGACGATCGCTTCAGCCCCGAGAAATCGGTGCACCCCAATGACCATGTAAATATGGGCCAAAGCACCAACGACACATTTCCGACATCGATTCACGTCGCCGTCGCAGTCAGTATTCAGGAAAACCTGATCCCCGCGCTGGAAAAATTCGCCGGATCGCTCGCTAAGAAGGCGGCGGAGTGGGACAAGATCATCAAAATCGGCCGCACGCACCTCGCCGATGCGACTCCACTTCGACTGGGACAGGAAATTGGCGGTTTGGCGCGGCAGATTGAATTGTCCATTGGCCGGGCCGAACGCGCACGGGATGCAGTCTTGGAATTGCCGGTTGGTGGGACTGCCGTTGGATCGGGAATCAACACGCATCCCGAATTCGGCAACCGCGTTGCTAAGGTTTTGGCTGACGAAACGGGCATCGCTTTTATCGAAGCGGTCAATCATTTCGAAGCCAACGCCCAACGCGACGGTCTGGTGGAATGCCACGGGCAGTTGCGGGCGATTGCATCGACATTGTTCAACGTCTCCAACAATCTCCGCTGGCTCAGTTCCGGGCCGCGATGCGGTTTTGGTGAAGTCGTATTGCCCGACCGCCAACCGGGCAGCTCGATCATGCCGGGCAAAGTCAATCCGGTGATGTGCGAAAGCATGATGCAAGTCGCTGCCCGCGTGATGGGGAACGATCAGACGATCGCCATGAGTGGCGCGACAGGTGGCCAATTTCAATTGAACATCATGATGCCCGTCATGGGACAAACGACGTTGGAAAGCATCACGCTGTTGGCCAACGTGACCGATGCATTTGTCGAGTTTTGCTCCGATGACATGCACGCGCATCCCGAGCATTGCGAAGCCGCCGTGGAAAAGAGCCTCTCGATGGTCACGAGCTTGAATCCCTATATCGGCTACGAAAAAGCATCCGCGCTTGCCAAAGAAGCATTCAAAACCGGCAAAACGATCCGCGAACTTTGCACGGAACAAAATGTCCTTCCCGAAGCGGACTTGAACAAAGCGCTCGACCCCATGAGCATGACCGAACCGCAGGCGTGACTAAACCTCTTAGCCATAGATGAAACACGGTTAAAACACAGATCATTGAATATAGGGTGCCACTGGCGGGTTGCCCGCCAGTGCCAAACATGCGTCCGGCGAAAACACTGCTGGACAAGCCAGCAGTGGCACCCGGCAAGGCCATTTTTCGATTTGTGTTCAATCCGTGGCCTCGTGAACCGCAAACCAACGATCGAACTCCACCGATGAACACACGACAAATTCTTGTCACCGCTGCTTTGCCGTATGCCAATGGACATATTCATATTGGGCATTTGGTGGAATATCTGCAGACCGATATTTGGGTCCGGTTTCAGAAACTGTACGGTAATCGCTGCTTGTATATGTGCTCCGACGACACGCACGGTACGGCCATCATGCTCCGCGCGCGGCAAGAAGGGCGGAGCGAAGAAGCGTTGATCGCCGAAATGAAACAGGCCCACGAAGCGGATTTCGCGGGGTTCGGCATCGAGTTCGATAACTACGGCAGCACAAACAGTCCTGAAAACCAAAAGTTTTGCAATGAGTTCTGGGCAGCGTTCCGCCAAGCCGGCCTCGTTGCCGAGCGGGATGTGACGCAATTGTACGATCCGGAGGCGGGCACATTTCTGGCAGATCGATTCGTTAAAGGAACCTGTCCTCGCTGCAAATCGGGCGGTCAATACGGCGACAACTGCGACAGTTGCGGCGCTACTTATAGCCCTGCGGATTTAATCGACCCGGTCAGTACCCTCAGTGGGGCGACTCCGGAGGTCCGCAGTTCGCTGCATCTGTTTGTGAATATCGAGGAACTGCACGAGTTTCTGGAAGAGTGGACGCAGTCGGGGCGGCATCTGCAGGATGAAGTGGCGAATTATCTCAAGGGGCATTTCTTGCACGAGCCGCTCCGCGATTGGGACATCTCCCGCCCCGCACCCTATTTTGGTTTCGAAATCCCCGACAGCCCCGGCAATTATTGGTACGTCTGGTTCGACGCTCCGATCGGCTACATGGCATCAACGCAGCAATGGTGCGACCGGAACGGCGAGGATTTCAACGATTGGTGGCGGAACGAAAAAACAGAAATCCACCATTTCATCGGCAAGGACATTACCTATTTCCATACGCTGTTTTGGCCGGCGATGCTCAAAACGGCCGGTTACAGCCTCCCCACCAAAGTGCACATTCACGGATTTTTGACCGTGGGCGGTGAAAAAATGTCCAAGAGCAAAGGGACATTCGTACGGGCGTCGACCTATCTGAATCACCTCGACCCGGCTTACTTGCGCTATTATTTTGCGACGAAGCTAGGTACACGGTTGGATGATTTGGATTTGAATCTCGAAGAATTCGTCGCCAAGGTGAATTCCGATTTGGTCGGCAAAGTCGTCAACCTGGCCAGCCGGTCTGCTAAGTTCGTCAAGGAGTTGGGACTCTCGGCCGAGTATCCCGATGATGGTGGACTCTTCGCCGCTGCTGCCGAAGCTGGAGAACAGATTGCGGCGAATTATGAAAGCTGTGACTACAACGCCGCCATGCGACACATCATGGCGCTGGCTGACAAGGCCAACAAATTTGTCGAGGATGCGGAGCCATGGAAACTCCGCAAAGAACCGGACAAGCAGCAACAACTGCAGGACGTCTGCACGATTGCCTTGAACCTGTTTCGGCAATTGGCCATCTATTTGGCACCGGTTTTGCCGCGCTTGGCAGAACAAACCGGCGAACTATTAAGCACGCCGATCCAACAATGGAATGAATCACAACGACCGCTCGTCGGCACGTCGGTCAATAAATTCCAGCACATGCTAACTCGAGTCGAAGAAAGTCAGGTACACGCGATGATCGAAGAAAGTCAGGAAGAAGCCGCTCCCGAAGAGGCAGAGAACCAATACAACGACGGTCCCGAAGCCTTGGCCAACGAGCCGTTGGCTGAGGAATGCACTTATGACGAGTTCGTCAAAGTCGACATGCGCGTCGCCCGAGTGATTGCCGCACAAGAGGTCGAGAAGGCGGATAAACTCCTACAACTCACGCTCAGCTTGGGTGGGGATGAGACCCGTAACGTGTTTGCGGGAATCAAAGGAGTCTACGAACCGGAGAAACTGGTCGGGCAACTGGTGATCTGTTGCGCGAATCTGGCCCCCCGCAAAATGCGTTTCGGCGTCAGCGAAGGCATGGTCCTCGCCGCCGGCCCAGGGGGCAAGGAAATCTTCGTCCTCAGCCCCGACGAAGGTGCGAAACCGGGACAACGGGTGCATTAGGTTTTTGGTGTCCAAACGCAATGCATCCGGCAATTGTCGGGTGCGTTCCGGCGCTGCTGGGCAAGACTTGTGCCTCCCGAGACCTCTGCTATCAATGTCGCAAAGGCAATGGCAGGCGGGATTATCGTCCGCGTAAAACCGCTGAAGTTTCGCATCTTTTCACAAACTTCAGCACTGCGGTTCACAGAACGCGTCTGGTTCCCTAAAATTGCTCGATGCGCGATATTTCCGTAGTCTCGCGAAGCAGTTAGGGCAGTATGAGGGAGGCTGATACGCCGGAATGGGTATTACGACTTTGATGGAACCGAAGTTTCGTGGCGATATTCGTTATCGCGGCGCTGCTTATATTAAGGCGGAACGAGTCACAATTACGCACGTCACGGTGGACCGCATCTCAGCGGTTGTTAGTGACGGGGTTGGATTTGAAACGCATATCGATCGCAGTAACGGCGAAGAACTGCAGATGTATTGCACTTGTTTCAGCGGTGAGAAACCGTTGATGCACTGCAAGCATTTGTGGGCGACCATTTTGGCGGTCGAGTCCGAGGGGCTGATTGGCGGAACGGTCAAACCGGGGCACATCCCGCCATTTGCTGCCGATCCTTCTCCCTCGTTGAGTTTCGATGCGGAATGGGATGAGGACTGGGACGAAACTGAAGTCTTTGGCAGCGGTTCGCCCCGTAGCACCAAAACTGCGGTCAAAGTCGAAAAAGAATTGCCGGCCTGGGCGCAGAAATTGCAGGCAGTCAGTGATGCCATGCAGGTGGGCGGTACGGTGCAGGGCACTTCGTCGAAGGATCGCGAGATCTTTTTCGAGATCGACGTCGCGGCCAGCGATGAAGCCAACCAACTGGTGATTCAGACATCCCAGCGCGAGCGGCGTGCCAACGGCCAATGGGGCAAACTCAAACCGTTGAAATTGCGTCCCGGCCAACTCGATGAAGTCGAGGATGAAGAGGATCGCAAGATTCTGGCCTATCTGGCAGGCAGCACGGCGGACCGCGGAAATTGGCATGCGCGGCAAGCTGAAACACAATCAACATCGTTTCGATATCTGGTCCCGCATGAATTGTGTGGGTTGGTGCTACCGATGATCTGCGCATCGGGGCATGGGCGGTTTTTGCACGGTTCTGAAAAGCATCCGGTTACACTGGCTTGGGATGAGGAACCGGCTTGGGAGTTGTGCCTCAACGTGAAGTTTTATGACGAATTCGATCAATGGCGGGTCGATGGGTCATTTCAGCGGGAAGGGGACGAAATGCAAGTCCGCGAACCGCAATTGATCGTTCCTGGGGGGTATATCTTCACGGAGACTCACATCAGTGAATTCCGTGACTACGGCGTTTTTGAATGGGCGCGACAGTTGCGTGGCAGCGATCCAATTTCTGTTCCCAACGGTGAAGAGAACGAACTGGTCGATCGACTGTTCGATATGCCGCTACTACCAAAGATGATTCTTCCCGAGGCATTGCAGTTGGAAGAGGTCCGCTGCACGCCCAAACCCCGTTTGATTCTCCGCTCACCGCGCGGCTTGAAGTGGCAATCGCGTAAGCTGCAAGGGGAAGTGTTTTTCAATTACGATGGAACAAATATCCGGGCGACCAGTCCGCAGGGAGCGGTCGTGCAACGGAGCGAGCGGCGGTGTATTCCCCGCGACCGGGCTGTTGAGGAACGCGACTGGAAGTTGCTGAGCGAAAACGGTTTTCAGCGGTTGCTAGACCATCGGCGGCGCAACGCCGATGTGGAAATCAACGCCCGCAATCTTGGTCCCGGCGTACGTACGCTGGTCGGCGAAGGTTGGATTGTCGAAGCGGACGGCAGTCGCATTCACCAACCGATACATATGGGTTTTCAGATCAAATCCGGCATCGATTGGTTTGAATTGCATGCGGATGTCGACTTTGACGGACGGAGCATCGATTTTCCTGATCTCTTGTCGGCCTTGTCCCGCGGCGACAGCACCGTTCGCTTGGATGACGGCTCACTGGGGATCTTGCCGGAGGAATGGATCGCCCAATACGGTTTGCTGGCCGGTTTGGGAACGGCAGAAGAGGATCACGTTCGCTTCTCCCAAAACCAAGTCGGCTTGCTCGATGCGTTGTTGTCAGCTCAGGACGATTTTAAATTCGACCAAAAATTCGACGACATGCGTACCCAGTTGCGAGATTTTTCCGGCATTGACGACGTCAACGAACCGGAAGGCTTTAAAGGCGAATTGCGGTCCTATCAACGCGAAGGATTGGGCTGGCTCCGCTTCCTGCAAGAGTTCTCATTCGGCGGCTGTCTTGCGGACGACATGGGTTTGGGAAAAACCATTCAGTTTCTAGCGCTGCTGCAGGACCGCAAACAGCTGAGTCCTCACGGGCCGCTCCCTTCGATGGTGGTCGTCCCCAAATCGCTGATTTTCAACTGGAAGGAAGAGGCCAAGCGGTTCACTCCCGATTTGTCCATTATCGAATATGTCGGGCTGGAACGGGCCGAACAGCGGGAAAAATTTGCTGAAACCGACTTGATCCTGACAACTTATGGCACGCTCCGCCGAGATATTTTGGAATTGAAGGAGGTTCAGTTCGACTATGTTGTACTGGACGAAGCCCAGGCCATCAAAAATGCCGGGTCGCAAATTGCCAAGGCATCGCGGCTGTTGCGGGCTCATCAGCGGTTGGCCCTGAGTGGTACCCCGATTGAAAATCATGTCGGCGATTTATGGTCGATTTTTGAATTCCTCAACCCCGGCATGTTAGGGCGGGCCTCGGTGTTTAAGTTACACGCCGCTGATTCCCAAGATGTCCATTCGCGAAAAACGCTGTCCCAGGCGCTCAAACCGTTTATTCTGCGGCGCACGAAAAAAGAAGTTGCCAAGGAACTGCCGGATAAATTCGAGCAGACCATCCACTGTGACATGGGCAGCGAGCAACGCAAATTGTACGACGAATTGCGCGAACATTATCGTGCCTCATTGCTCGGAGCGATCTCACGCGATGGGCTGGGTAAATCGAAAATGCACGTGTTGGAGGCATTGTTGCGACTGCGGCAAGCCGCCTGCCATCCGGCGCTGCTCGATCGCGGCCGCGTCGAGGATTCCAGTGCTAAGTTGGACGCGCTGTTCCTGCACCTGGACGAACTGCTTGATGAAGGGCACAAAGCACTCGTGTTTTCACAATTCACGAGCATGCTCTCGATTGTGCGCGACCATCTGGATCGCCGCGGTGTTGTCTACGAATATCTCGACGGGCAAACTCGCAATCGGCAAAAATGTGTCGATCGGTTCCAGAACGATCCCGATTGCCCACTGTTTTTGATCAGTCTCAAAGCGGGTGGTTTTGGTTTGAACCTAACGGCGGCTGACTATGTCTTTCTGTTGGACCCCTGGTGGAATCCCGCTGTGGAATCACAGGCCATTGACCGGACGCATCGTATCGGCCAAACCAAACAGGTGTTTGCCTACCGGTTGATTTGCCGTGACACGGTCGAGGAAAAGATTGCCGAACTGCAAAGCAAGAAAAGAGATTTGGCCGACGCTATTTTGCAAGCGGATAATAACATCATCAAGACGTTGACAATGGAAGATCTAACGATGCTGCTGTCGTAACGCTGTCGGCATCCGTTCAGGATGTCGTTTGCGTTGCGGGCGCTCGCGTCGGACTGCTCGGATTCGAGGTGTTTTCCTGGATCATGCCACAGACATTCACTCACCCCCAACCGGCGAATCGTCCTCCGCTCAAGTACGGCGAATTGGAATTGCCGTCACGGTTTCTATTGTCTCCCTTGGCCGGTTATACCAATCTACCGTTTCGTCGCATTGTGCGAGAAATCGGCGGCCTTGGCTTGGGAACAACCGATTTGGTCAATGCGCGGGGCTTGTTGGCCGGGAATGCCAAAACACGCGACCTGATCGCCACCTGCGAAGAGGATTCGCCGTTTGCCGTGCAAATCTTCGGCAGCGAGATTCCCGCCATGGCAGAAGCGGCACAGTTTCTCGAAGCCCGTGGTGTCGATTCGATTGACATCAATATGGGGTGCCCGGTGCATCGGATCACCAAAGGAGGCGCCGGTTCGGCCATGATGCGGCAGGCCGATGAAACCGTGCAATTGGTTGAAGCCGTCGTCAAATCGGTTGCGCTTCCCGTGTCGGTCAAGATGCGGCTGGGCTGGGATGACCAAAGCATCACCGCTCCGGAGTTTGCCTGCGCTTTCGAACAGGTGGGAGTTGCGGCGATTGCGATCCACGGCCGCACCCGGGAACAGGGTTTCAGCGGCCAAGTCAGCCGCGAGGGGATTCGGCGAGTGGTCGAAGCCGTGCAAACTATTCCGGTGGTCGGCAACGGCGATATTCGAAATGTGGCCGATGCGGCGACGATGTTCGACGAGACCGGCTGCGCCGCTATTTCGATCGGTCGAGGCGCGCTGGCCAATCCTTGGATATTTCGGCAACTGGTCCAATGGGAACAAACCGGGCAATACGCCCCCGCTGGCAACTTCGAGGACCGCATGCAATTGCTCAAGCGGCAGTTCGGCTATCTTGTCGAGCAGCGCGGCTTGGAGCGAGCGATTTCATCGTTTCGGAAGATGGGGCATTGGTATTTGAAAGCCATGAACGTACGAGCGGCGCTGCGCAACGAATTCCAACAGGCTCGCACCGGCGAAGCATTGCAGGTAGCTTTGGATCGCATTGCTGAAGCGGGGCCGGCAGTTGGTACAAAAACCAGTGAACTGCCCGAGTACCATATTCCCGTCCCCAGCGGTCCCATTGCGAATTGGTAGCGGGATGGTAGCAAGGGAAGGGGATTGAGCGATCAGCCGGCGTCCGCCTCGGCGGCGACGGACGGTTCGATTTCGATTTGCAGGCGGACAATTTTGCGTTTGTCTGCTTCCAGAATTGTAAACTGTGCCTGTTCCCACTCGAACGATTCGCCTGCGGTGGGGATGTGCCCCAATACCGAAAATGCAAAGCCGCCGATCGTGTCGTAATCGCGATTGTCGGGCAGGGCGAGCTTCAACCGCTCATTAACGTCATCGACGTGCACGCGGGCGTCGACTTCGGTGACTGCGTCGGAAATCTGGCGAAACGGTTCTGTTTCCGCGTTGTCGAACTCATCGACGATTTCACCGACGATCTCTTCGAGAATATCCTCCATGGTGGCCAAACCGGCAACGCCGCCATATTCATCGAGCACGATCGCCAAATGCACCCGCTGGGTTTTCATCATTTGCAACAGCGTATCGATACCGGTACTTTCGGGAACATAAAACGGCTGCCGTACGATATCTCGCAACTCGGCCGCTGAATTGCCATCGGCATTCAAAAAGTTGAGCAGATCCTTGGCATAGAGAACTCCAATAATATCGTCGGGACTTTCCCCAATAATCGGCACGCGGGAATGCCCGGCGTCGAGCAGTTTTTCCCGGGCGGCCTGCAGTGGGGAATCAACGTGAATGCACGTCATGTCGGTTCGCGGGACCATGATGTCGGCGACGTCCGCTTCCTGCAGTTCCATCACGCGGTGAATCATCGTGCCAGCTTCTGATTCCAAGACGCCCTCACGCTGTCCTTCGTCGACAACTGTCAGGATTTCTTCAGTGATGTTCGCCGCATCGCCGTTTTCCGGTTCCTGTTGCCCCGCTAGTCGGTGCACGATCGTGTCGACCCAACCGGTCAGCCAAAGAATGGGTTTGAATAGCAGCAGCAGCCCTCGCGTTGTGGACCACGTAATACAGATGAACGACTCGCCAGCCACGCGTGATATGGCCCAGGGGAAAATTACGGCTGCGAATAACAAGGTTCCGCCCAGTAGCACTGCGCTGCCGACATCGGCTAGAGTCCAGCCGCTCGTATCGGCGAGCGAAAACCCGCAACTGCGCGCGCCGGAAATCAGCGCGCCGACGAAACTGATCAGCGAAACCAACTGCCAGCCCAACACAGCTTGTTCGTAATGGCGGAGGATCATCCCGAACCGGTCGTTCTTACCGCGGCGACGGCAGATCTCTTCTAACCGGCGGCGGGAAAAATCGGAAAAGCTATAGGCCGCTAATGCGCTGAAAAACAAAAGCGCAGTCGAAATTCCCGTGAACAGCAGCGGAATCATACTCTGTGCGCCTCGCATGTTTCCGGAAAATGTTTTCGCAAACGCAACTGGATCAAGAATCGCTCCTCGGCACGTCGGCCCCGTCGTGTGGTACGATGTCCCATTGGATGAGCACAGCACGCTCCCGTGACCGCATTAACGCCCGCTGCTCGTCGGAATGGTCGTCATATCCACAAAGGTGTAATAATCCATGGACGAGATAAAGCAACAACTCCTTGTCCGCTTCCCAGCCAAACTCCGCAGCGCGGTCCTCAGCCATCTCCGCACTGATGATCACCTCGCCGCTGATGGTCTTGCCGCTCCCCAACGGAGAGGCAGACTCACTAGTTTCAGTCGATTCGCCTTCGCACTCTAGGAGAAAACTCAAGACGTCGGTGGCATAATCGTGTTCCAGGAATTGCCGATTGAGCACTTGGATCTCGTCGTTGCCGATGACGGCGACACTAATCTCGGCGCTGCGGACTTCTTCCAAGGCCAAAGTCCGGAGCACAGCTGTACGGAGGAATTCCTCGTCGACAACCAAACAGGTTTGGGAATTGGCGACGTCAATTTCGTAGGCGGGATGTTCTAAAGCAGACAATTAAGCGGTCTTCTGTTCAGGGTATTTGATGCGGCCATGGTAGATGGCCGTCAGAGATTTTACCAATGATTCTTCAATACGATTGATTTCGCTCAACGTCAGCCCACATTCTTCGAATTGCCCGTCCAAGAGACGTTTCATCGTGATTTCGTGGACTAGCCTTTCGATGCGGGCCGGTGTCGGTTCGCTGAGTGTGCGGCTAGCGCTTTCCACGGCATCGGAAAGCATCATCACGCCCAATTCTCGCGACTGAGGTTTGGGGCCGGGATACCGAAACGACGACTCTTCAACGTCTGTTTTTTGCTCCGGATGTTCGCCCGCCTGTTTTGTTGCTGCCCGATAAAAATATTCCACCAGCGTCGTGCCGTGATGTTGCTCGATGAAATCAACCAGCGATTTGGGCAAGTTGTGTTGCCGAGCCAAATCGACCCCGTCCTTCACATGCCCAATGATTATCAACGTGCTCATTGCCGGAGCCAGATGATCATGCCGTGATTCGGCTCCGAGCATCATATTTTCAATGAAATATTGCGGTTTGAGCATTTTACCCACATCGTGGAAATAGGCGCCGACTCGCACCAAACGTCCATTGGCACCAATACTTTCGGCGGCTGTTTCGCCAATCGTTGCCACGGAAATCGAATGGTTATATGTTCCCGGCGCGCGGCGCACCAGTTCTTGCAAAAGCGGGTGCGAAACGTCGCTTAATTCCAGCAAACTAATGTTGGTGACAATGCCAAACATTGATTCAATAAACGGCAGACTCCCGGCAACGAGAAAACCGGCGACGAGGCACCAAGCAAATCCCCGTAGCCCATCCCACCAGAATTCCGATCCCATCCAGGGACTGCTCACGAGATGGTTGCCCAAAACCCCCATGCCGGTCGACACCAATAAATAGGTGATCCCGGCCCACAAGCCTACGATGATCAGCGTGGAACGCGAGTTGACGCTCGGCAACAAGATGACCGACACCGCACAGACGCTGGTGAAAATTACAAATTGATCCACGCCCGCCCCGGTGGACAAAGTAAGGATCAGTCCCAGCGAGAACGCAGTAATAATCGCCAGCACTTGGTTGTAGGCGATTGCCAAAATCATCACGGCAGCCAGCAACGGCACGACTTGCATGCGCCACGGATCGAAGGACAACAAACGCGAAGCGGCAATCGTCCCCACGATCAGTGCCAAATAGACGCTCAACCGACCGAGACTCCCCACCAAAACGGATTCATTTTTTGCCAAGTAGTAGCCATTGAGCCCCCCTACGACCAACAGCATGGCGATCACGGTCGCTATGCGAATCCCACGGTGGCTCACAGTTGCCTTTGCATCCAGTGCGGCATTTTCCGTTTGCAACAGGCTCAGTTTTTCTTCATCGATCACGTCGCCGGGCAAGACCAACTCGCGGCCTTTGATATAGGGGTCGAAAACGTCCAGCGTTTCCTCTTGTTGTTTTCGCTTTGCGTCGCGCGTGAGGTCCGGGTCGTATCTAATGAATTGCAGCGCCGCAGGAGGGCGACTGCGGATCCAATTGGCCAGCATCTCTCGCAATGGAACGAGCGCAGGAAAATGCGACCATTTGCTGCCCAGACTACCGTCGGTCGCCAATACGGCACGCAATTCAATTGCCGCCACATTGACGTCGTCGTGGGTGTCGTTCGGAAAGATAATCGTAATCCGATCGCTGGGCCCGGGAACATCGTCGGGCAAACTGCCGACAAGTAGGCCGGTGTCTTCCAGCGGCAACAGAAATTCCGCGAATTCACTGATCAGAATGTTGAGGCTTTCGGCCGTGGCGACGGCATTTTTTAAACGTCCGAAACGCTCGACCAGTTGCTCTTGCTGCGCGGGAACGTCGGCTTCAGCAGTCCCTTCCGGGATGACCAATTGAAATGCCGAACGTAATTCCGGAGAGGTCGCATCGACCGAGGGGGCCTCGGCGAGTTGCCGGAGTTGGGCTCGCAATTGGCTGGGGAGTTCGACCAGTGGAGCAGAATCGCTGACGAACACATAGGGAACCGCGTCGGCCGCCTCTTCTTTGGCGCGACGCGTTGCCGAGGGATTGACCTTTCTGAAATCTGTCTGCGCTATCACACCCACAGCAGGCCGCTGGCCCAAGCGGTAGGGAAACGGCGTTTCCCAAGCTTTGACAGCGACCATCAAGACCAACAGCGCCGCGAAACAGGCGACGAGCTTGGCCACGACATAGCGGTTGGAAAAGCTATGCAGCCATGATACCGATCGCAATTCCGCCGACTTTTGCGTCCGCGCGCGCTTATTGCCGAATGAAAACATCGTCAATCTGGCAACCTTTGCGATCGTTTGGGGTCGAATTCCGGCCGCCCGGGACTCGGAGGTTCGTCCGTTTCATCGCCGACGGCGAGATCGGTTGTTTTTTGCTTCCGCATCGTAGGCCTTCACTATTTCTCGTACCAATGGATGCCGGACAATATCACGGCCAGTCAGACACACCGTCTTGACACCTTCAATCGCCGACAACCGGTTAATGGCATCGGCCATTCCACTCTGAATGTGATCGGGGAGATCCGTTTGAGTCGTGTCCCCTGTGACCACGATTTTTGATTCCATTCCCATTCGCGTCAAAAACATTTTCATCTGTGTCGCAGTCGTATTCTGTCCCTCGTCCAGGATGATGAACGTATCGTTGAGCGTCCGGCCTCGCATGAAAGCCAAGGGCACGATCTCGATCACATCCCGTTCCAGATACCGTGTGACCTGATCAAAGCTCAAAATATCATTGAGTGCATCCAATAACGGGCGCAGATAGGGATTGACCTTGGCCAACATATCGCCCGGCAGAAAACCGAGCCGTTCACCCGCTTCAACGGCAGGGCGGACTAAGACGATTTTACGCACCAACTCTTGTCGCAGTGCATTGACGGCCATTGCCACCGCAAGATAGGTTTTGCCGCAACCGGCTGGTCCGGTGCAAAACACGATGTCGTGGTCACGAATGGCGCTGATGTAGTCGGCCTGCCCTTTGGTCCTGGGGATGACGCGTCGCGCCTCCTCGAGCAGGTCGATCTCTTCACGTTTTTCTGATTCGCCGTTAGTTTCGCCGAGAACGTCGGATACATCGGACACGTCCAAGTGTCCCTTGGTTTCGATAATTTCCCGCAGTTCCCCCAATGTGGCGAGACCACGACGAATTTGTTCTTCGGTTCCCTTGAGATGGATTTCATCCCCTTGAACGGTCACCTCGACGCCGGTCGCTTCTCGCACTCGGCGAAGGTGTTGGTCGCGCGCTCCGAATAAAATCAGAATTTGACTCGGATCGAGAAACGATATGGTCGTTTCGGTCATGCTTCCCTTCCAAGAGGCTTTGTTATCCCTCGCGACGATGCGCGAACCTATAAACATTTTACTTCGCGAATACTCGGGGGGAAAGTGTGGATTCCCATCCTCACCGTAAAAAACGAGCATTTCGCACAATACGGCCCGGTAGTGAAATTTGCGCAAAGTTTCCTACAGAATCAACTTGTGGCGACCTGCCAGACACGTCCAGGGGTCTATAAGTTCGCTGTCTCGCCTAAATTTGCGTATTCCTTGCCAGCAAGAGACTGTATCGTCGTCGTCGATTTGGGGGGATATCCACCGCTGAACCCCGCATTCTCCCCTGGCCACCATGCACCACACAGCGACGGAGTTCGACATGATCAGCGCTGACACTCCTGAAATCCTGGATTTTAGTTGTTTTCGCGGATGAGCATCGCCATCATCATTCGAACCCGCCCGGCTCACATCACATCGGGCAGTCCTTGCCTTCCACCGTCATTACGATTCGAACCGCCATGTTTGACAATTTCAAGATTATAGACCTCAGCGTCCCGCTGGAACACAACGCCCCGAGCGAACCGTTACCGGCACAGATTCATTATGTCGACCACAGTAACGAAGGCTTAGAGCAGATGCAGCAGTTCTTCGGCATCCAACCGGAGGACCTCGTCTATTCCGAGGGGCAAGGCTGGGCAGTGGAGCAGGTGCAGGCGATCACCCATACCGGCACACATGTCGATGCCCCTTATCATTACGGAGCAACGTCAGCAGGCCAACCGGCGCGGACGATCGACGATGTGCCGCTTGAGTGGTGTTTCGCCCCCGGTGTCGTTCTTGATGTGCGCAATATTCCCGCGGGCGAAGAGATCACCGTCGCGCATTTGCGAGCGGGTCTAGAGCGGATTGAATACACGCTCCGGCCCTTGGACATCGTTATGCTTCGCACCGACGCGGATAAGCGGATCGACTCGGCCGACTATTTCCGTCAGCCTGGTTTGGGGCGCGATGGCGTGCTCTGGTTGGTGGAGCAGGGGGTGCGGGTGATCGGCATCGACGCCTACACGCTCGACCGCCCATTCGCCGACATGGTCGCGGACTACAAAAAAACGGGCGACGGTCGGCACATCTGGCCGGCGCATTTCGCTGGCATCACAGCGGAATATTGCCAAATCGAAAAGCTAGCCAATCTCGATCAACTCCCCGAGCCACACGGTTTCTACGTGTCGTGCCTCCCAGTGAAAATCAAAGCCGCCAGCGCCGGCTGGTGCCGCGCTGTGGCGTTGGTGCCGTCTGAATGAAAGCTTCGCGCAAAGACGCCAAGGCGCAAAGATTCAAAATTC
>Ga0316204_10007439_pt1 | contig 16004 bp, 16 predicted proteins | sample 6monrhotite_MG_2_FD_205661 | JGI IMG/M metagenome (GOLD analysis project Ga0316204, IMG submission 205661) | Microbial mat bacterial communities from mineral coupon in-situ incubated in ocean water Damariscotta River, Maine, United States -... | ecosystem: Environmental > Aquatic > Marine >... | reverse complement strand
TGGAGTTACGGAGGTAGAAAAAATATTCCCGTGTAAAGGTGGCGTTAGACTGCCTGTCAGTAAATCAGGGCAGTTACTAACGATAATGTCATCTGAGTTAATATTTTGAGGTAACTGTTCAATTGTTAACATGAGCGCATCAGACTGGGCTATAAGGCAATTATTTTCAGATGAAAAGCGCTGAAAAAAAACATTATCACGACGCGCATCAATGATAATGGATAGTGATGCTTTCGGCTGATTTTGGTAATGTTTTTGATAGCCTTGTGCCATTGCTTGTAAGGTGGTTATGCCGCAGACTGGAATGTTGTTGGCTAAGGAAATGCCTTGTGTTGCGGCTAAAGCAATGCGTAACCCAGTAAAGCTTCCTGGACCAATGGTGCTAACTAGTAAGTCGATAGAGGAATAGTCTTTATTTTGTTCTTTTAACACTTGGTTGGTTAATAATAATAGGCGTTCTGCTTGACGGTTTGGAGTATTTTCTTGTGCCGTACTAGTAATCGTTCCATTGTCACAAAGTGCTGCTGAACATGAACGAATTGCAGAATCAGTAGCAAGGATAAGCATATATAATAGATTCCCATGTTATGGTTATGTCTGGTTGTTTCTCTTTTGTTAACGCAACATTTGCCAAATTTATAAAACAGCCCAAGATATTTAGCTTATACAGGCTAAAGGATTTAGCTCATACAAAAGGGTGAGAATAGTAAGTGTATCATTTGACCTAAACCAAGAAGTATTTAGGTCAAAATAATTCTATAATATAGAAACTTTATACGCAAATATAATAAATATTATTTGCAGAGTTTCTTCATGCGATTGAGAGCTTTTGTGAAGCCATAAAGGGAGTAGGTATCTTGCGAGGTTGTGCCGAGGCGAGATGTGCCATTTGCGGCAAGGTATTTTCCTTTGCGCATCATTTTAACCAAAAGTGCATCATCACTGCTTTTTTGTGCCCAAGCAATTTTAGGGGTTTCGCTTGTGGTAAATAAGCTGAAATTATGCTCATTATCAATTTTTACAGCAACAGAACTATCGGCTTTATAGGGGTATCCAGAAGAAATGCTGACTTCAGTAACATTATTGCTGCGATAAGTGACCAGCAGATAAGGCTCTCCACGGCGGCGGTAATTTCCCTTTTTACTGGATGGGCTGCTAGTAATATAGCAAATTTTGTTGGAGTCTTGCTCAACAGAGAAGACGCTCCATGCTTTATGCTGGCTATCAAAATTTTGAGCTGCTGCTGCAGGCGCAATAAATAAAATAGAACATGCTGCTAGTATACGTACACGCATAAGCCCCCGATTCCTTGTGCGATGTCGTTAAAAAAACTAAAATGATTGGAAATATAATTTGAAAACATCTTCTAGGTAATGCTTTGCCATATGTATTTATCCAATCCACAGTATAATGGTGCGCCAGATGATAAAGTCAAGGTATTTAGGCGCGTTTTTTAGGCAAAATATTCCAAAACCTCCCCAATAAAGTAATTTTCTGATATAAAGGCCACAATTAGCGTGGTTTAGGTAAAAATACAGGCAATAATACAGGCGATAATATGACAGAAAAAAGGCGCATTATTGTGGCAATCAGCGGTGCATCTGGTGCAATATACGGCATCAGCTTGCTCAAGATTTTGCAAAAAATAGATGATGTAGAGACGCATTTAATAATTAGTAAGGCGGCTCAGTTAACAATTGCTCAGGAAACAAGTTATAATTTGAAGCAAGTGCAGGAATTAGCAAGCTGTGTATATAACCCCGCAGATATCGCCGCGCCGATTTCTAGTGGCTCATTTTCTACGGATGGAATGATAGTTGCGCCTTGTTCGGTGCGCAGTCTGGCTGAAATAGCAACGGGTACAGGAGGAACTTTGCTGGGGCGTGCGGCAGATGTTACGCTTAAAGAGCGTCGTCGGTTAGTGCTAATGGTAAGAGAAACGCCTCTACATGCGGTTCATTTGCGGCATATGATAACGGTATCTGACTTGGGGGGGGTTATTGCTCCGCCAGTTCCTGCTTTTTATAACCTCCCTAGCAATATAGATGATCTGGTGACGCATAATGTAGGGCGGGTTCTTGATTTATTTGGTATATCTTCTCCAGATATGCGCCGTTGGTCTGGTATGGATTAAAAGATATAGAAAGGGTAAATGCTAGACTTTCTAGTATGTTTTTAATTTTTTAGAAGATTGTTAAATTTAATGGATGTGGTTAGTTATAAAATGTGTTACAATGTGTAGCCCTATTGGTGGTTAGTTTTGTGCTTTTAGCAGCAAAAACATATGTTTAGAGGATGTAGTGACATATCTTGGTGAAGAAGACCGTATCCAGCAAATGCTGGCCACGCTTGAGGACGAGCATCGAACATTGGATGCTATGATTGCGGGTGAATCTAGTCTTGATCGCTTGCATATTCAGCGAATGAAAAAGCGCAAATTGTGGCTGAAAGACGAAATTGCTCGCCTACATGCGGTTATATATCCTGATATTATTGCATAATATCTAGTTTATAGTTATATTCCCCACCTTATTAACAAAAATATAGATGTAAAAGATGGTTAAGAATCCACCTGTTGTTGGTGTTGTTATGGGTAGTCAATCTGATATGGCGACTATGCAACATACTGTTGATATATTGTCAGAGCTTGGTATCTCACATGAGGTGCGGATTGTTTCTGCGCATAGAACTCCTGATCGTTTAGTGCAATATGCTAAAGCTGCAAAAGATCGCGGTATAAAAGTAATTATTGCGGGAGCCGGTGGGGCAGCTCATTTGCCGGGAATGCTTGCTTCAATGACTTCATTGCCAGTTCTTGGTGTGCCGGTGGAAAGTAAATCTCTTAAAGGAATGGATAGCTTGCTTTCTATTGTACAAATGCCTGGCGGAATACCGGTAGCAACCTTGGCAATTGGAAATGCGGGTGCAAAAAATGCTGCATTATTATCGGCATCAATAATAGCTTTAAATGATAAAGAAATAGATTCAGCACTAGTTAATTGGCGGCAATCTCAGACGGATGCTGTTCAAGAAGAGCCGGTAAGGGAAGCGTAAACATATGGCAGTTATTAAACCGGGGGGCGTTATTGGTATTCTTGGAGGCGGTCAGCTTGGTCGTATGACGGCTGTTGCAGCAGCAGAGATGGGATATCGGACTCATATTTTTTGTCCTGAGCTGGATTCTCCTGCAACACATGTAGCATCAGTGGTGACTCATGCGGATTATGATGACTATGCTGCATTAGAAAAATTTGCAAATAGCGTTGATGTTGTAACTTTTGAATTTGAAAATATTCCGGATAAGGCTGTTGAGGCATTGGCAAAGCATGTTGCTGTTCGTCCGCATTGGCGGGCGTTGCATGTTGCGCAAAATCGTTTGCGTGAAAAGGGATTAATGCGTGAAATGGGAATTGCTGTTGCAAATTTTGAGCCGGTGCAATCAGTACAGGAATTGAAAGATGCTTACCGCGCTATTGGAACAGAAAAGGCTATATTGAAAACCTGCGAATTAGGATATGACGGTAAAGGTCAGGCTATTATTGATGCAGGGAGCGATTTGGATAGTATCTGGAGTTCTAGTGGTTTTAAAGATGCTGTGCTTGAGGCCTTTGTGCCTTTTGAAGTTGAGATATCGGTTGTTGTAGCGCGGGACATATACGGAAAAATGGTAACATTTCCTGTAGGAGAAAATGTACATAAGGCGGGTATTTTAGACATAACCACTGTGCCAGCCAATGTAAAAAAATCTGTAGCAGAAACGGCCGAGAATTATGCAAAGGATATTGCACAGGAGCTAGAGGTTGTGGGGCTTTTGGCAGTAGAATTTTTTGTGACAAAAAGTGGTGAAGTGCTGGTTAATGAAATGGCTCCAAGGCCTCATAACTCAGGCCACTGGACACAAGATGGATGTGATACTAGCCAGTTTGAACAATTTGTGCGGGCAGTTTGTGGCTTGCCGTTAGGGTCGGTGAGGCAGCATTCAAAAGTGGTGATGCATAATTTGATAGGTGCAGATGTAGACCGTTGGGAAGATATTTATGGTGGAGATTCTGCGGCTAATGTACATCTATATGGTAAGCATGAATCAAGACCTGGCAGAAAAATGGGTCATGTAAATTATATTTCGCCTTTAAGTAATTGATATATAACAGCAAGCATATTGTTTTATTATTATCTATCTTTGTAAATGCTGGATATTTGTAAGCATCTTATGATTGTGCGGGCGGTAAGAAAAACTGCAAAAAAAAAGGAGTTTAAAGACTAATGTCTGAAAACTCCCAAAAGGGGTGGTTATAAAACTAGCGCTGTTGTTATCATGAATAGAGAAGTGTAAAATTTACGTAGTTAAACGAAATTTATTCTATAACATTTTAACATTCAGCTACCTTACTCCTAAAGTTTTATATCGCTGTCGTCATAACTAAGGACGTTCAAGTGGTAAGTGTCAATTGTGGTATTGAATGTTTCGGCCATATTATATCCAATTATATAATCGTGAGGCCATTCAATATCTGCACCGAAACAAATGTCACCGTTGCTTTCTTCCGGTGTGGTGGCTGAAACTAATCCGTAAACAGTTTTGCCCCATGTACTTATTTCTTCGTCAGAATCAGTATTTGAGGTGGTAATGTTTACAAGGCCAAGATCAACACCATTAGGAATTCCGCGACCGTTCCATATTTGTAGCTCTTGTAAGAAATCAAGATCACTGCTACCTGTTTTCCACGGAACATAAGTAACAAATGATTTCCAATTGCCTGGTTTGCCACTGCCAAAATTGATTGCTTGATGGTCGCAGCGGGCTGTGATTGCCTTGATTGCTGCGGTATCATTGTCAAGTAGGGCATGTCCGGTTTTAATGTTATGCGTTTCTCCATCACATGCAGAAAGCAAAGCAATAATTGGGACTGTGCAGACGAGCGAAAATTTACGTAGCTTTAACATGATTGTTATCTCCGTTTAGTTTGTAAAAACAAGAAAAAGAGGGCAAAGAAGATGCTCTCTGGTAAAGACTCTGAAAAAAGAGTTAAGAATTAACAGCTCAATGCTACAGGAAAACAGCAAAAAACACAATCACAATCCTAGATTTGCTACTGGGGTGACGTTGCGGTGTGTTGTATGATATAATGCGCTGTAAATAACTGTAAGCTATAGAAAAACATTGCATACAGATAAGATAAATGTACGGTGAAGTGTTGGTTTTAATAAACTAAATGGTTTTTATAAAATAACTTAGATTGAGTTGGGCTATAATATTTAAGGGGCTTGTGGGGGTATATGTCAGAAATGCAGCAGATTTTAGATAAGGCATTGGCTTGGCTTGGGGAGGCCGTTCTAACTACCGATACATTGATGCAGCTAAGTGCGTCACTCGCGGTTCTTGGGATTGCTATTATATTATCCCGCCGCCCAAAGGATTGGATGCAAGGGCTGTTGGTGCGGCGTTATACGCAAGAGGTCCTAGACCGTTATAATGAAGAGGCTATAGTAGGTCTTATTTTTCCATTGATTGCTGTGATGTTGCAGTGGTTATTGACTTTGATGGTCTATGCTGGGGGATTGCCTGCAAATGTGTTGGAGATAATTGCTAAGTTATTATTGGCATGGATTGTTATTCGATTATCCACAAGTGTGGTGCGTAATCCGGTCTGGTCAAAGTTTGTTTCTATACTCGCTTGGAGTATCGCTGCATTAAGTATTACGGGTATGTTAACGCCGACGGTGGAAACGTTAGATGAACTAGCGCTAACGGTAGGATCTGTTCGTATATCTATCTTAACGCTGATTAACGGTGTTATAGCATTTATCCTTCTGTTTTGGGGGGTGGGTGTTTTATCACGTTTATTTGAAAGACAAATGCGTAAGTTGCCAAATATCACGCCATCAGTGCGGGTATTAATCACGAAAAGTGTAAAGATTGTATTATTTGCAATTGCTATACTTATCGGCCTGCAGACGTTAGGTATTGATTTAACAGCGTTGACTGTTTTTGGTGGTGCAATCGGTTTGGGGCTAGGTTTTGGTCTGCAAAAAGTGGTATCAAATTTATTTAGTGGTGTCATATTGTTGCTGGATAGATCTGTAAAACCTGGTGATGTTATTGAAGTGGGAGGAACCTATGGGTGGGTTAATTCTTTAGGTGCGCGCCATGTTTCTGTTTTAACGCGAGATGGTGTTGAGCATCTTATTCCTAATGAAAACTTAATCACAGAACATGTTATTAATTGGTCTTATAGTAGCCCTAACGTTCGTTTGAAAATACCGTTATCTGTGGCGTATCATAGTGATGTTGAACATGTGATGGCCTTAATGGAGGCCGCGGCCAGTAACGTTGCAAGGGTGCTTAAGGACCCTGCTCCGGCAGCTAGGCTTGTGAATTTTGGTGATAGTGCAATTGAGTTGGAGCTTAGGGTGTGGATACAAGATCCGCAAGGTGGGGTGGTGAATGTGCGTAGTGCTATTTTGCTAGAGATATGGCGGAGTTTTAAAGAGCATGAAATTGAAATACCATTTCCCCAGCGTGAAGTGGCACTTAAAACTGCGCCATCATTAGAGCAAATGTTGGACTCGTTAATTGATAGCAAAATTGAGAGCCGACAACAGCAGCAAGTGGCTAAGAAAAGTAAATAATATAGTTTATAAGCTAGAGGTAGATTTTAATATGCTTATTTCCTATGTAGGTGCTAACAGTAAATATTGTTAATATAAAGGGTGTTATGAATTTCTATAGAGATAAAAAAGCAGGGTTTACGCTTGTTGAAATGTCTATTGTATTGGTAATTATTGGTCTGGTGGTTGGTGGTGCGCTGGTTGGAAGGGATCTATTGCATGCTGCGCGGCTCAATAAGGTTATTTCAGAAATGAATAACTATAAAGTGGCAGTCACAATGTTTCAGGACAAAATGAGCGCATTGCCTGGAGATATGACTAATGCAACAGCATTTTGGCCGTCAGCAGGTACGGCGGATGGTGATGGAGATGGGTTGATTTGGTAAGGTTCAATTGGTGGTGTTACCAAAAGAGAGGCGATGTATGCGTTTAATCATTTGTCTTTGGCTGACGTGTTGAGTAGAGAGTTTTCTCCCTATATAGGGTTTGAGGCAGATAACAACGTTCCCGCAGGTGATATAAAGGGATCAAATTTTATTTTAGTGCAAGATAATGTTTATGGTTTGTCTAGAAGGAATGGGTTGATGTTTCAGGGTAGTTTTTATTCTGGTGGAATGCATGGTATAGGGGCTATTTCACCTGCTGATTCATACAGCATTGATAGTAAAATTGATGATGGAATTGCTCATACGGGGAAGTTGGTAACGTTGCATGCGTTTTTAAATAATAAAGCCAGTGCGGACGCCTGTATAGATGCTAACTCATGGGAGACGCCGGCTAACTATAATTTAACTCTTGCCGCTACGACCTGTCGCCTCTTTCATTTTCTTGATTAATTTTTTACCAGCCCATGAAATCATCAGCAGAAAAGCTGTACTTGTTGTGATCATTAATTGTAAGGACTAAGAGCGCATTTTCGGCTGCTGATGCATCTGCATCATACCATAATTCGCCATCCGTGGTGTCATACATGAACGTACTGTTTGTGCCTTCAAAATTGCCGCCATCAAAGTCAGAATTTGTAATAAATATATCTTGATCTTGCTCAAGGCTTTGTTCGGCCTTGTTGCCATCTTTGCTACTGAAAATGAAAACCGTATCGCTAAGGCTGATATGGTTACTGCCTTTGCTAAAGTCGCTGATAACTATACCGTCAGTTCCTTTTATTACAAAGTTATCATCGCCTTTGCCACCGGTTAGGGTGTCATTGCCTACGCTAGTGTGAATATTATCGTTGCCTTTATTGCCGTAGAGTTGATCATCGCCGTTGTTATCGAATAAATTATCATCGCCATTTCCTCCTTTTAATGTGTCATTCCCTCCATTTGCTGTAAGGGTATCTGATTCTGTGGTTCCCTTAATTAAGTCGTCTTTATCCGTATTATTAAGGAAGATAACAGCATCAGGACCTTCGTCACTAGCATCTTCGTCACTAGCATCTTCGTCACTATCATCTTCGTCGCTCTCATCTTCGTCACTAGCATCTTCGTCACTATCATCTTCGTCGCTCTCATCTTCGTCACTAGCATCTTCGTCGCTCTCATCTTCGTCACTATCATCTTCGTCGCTATCATCTTCGTCACTATCATCTTCGTCGCTCTCATCTTCGTCGCTCTCATCTTTCTCTTTTCTGCTATTCTCATTACGTTTTACGTTCTGTTCTTCAGAATCCTGCGCATTATTTTTAGAATCACCATCATCTTCTGTATTTTCTGCGTGAGGGGAGGCATCATCGGGGGCGGTGTCGTCTATCTCATCAATGGTAACTACAGGGATATCTGTAACCGTGGGAATGAACGGTGTTTGGGAAGTGGTTACAGATGATGTTACCGTAGGGATATTTCCGCCCTCGATGATGGGGGGAAGAGGCTCCGAATCTATTGAGTCTACCACTGTGAGAGATGTAGAGGTGTTGGTGAGTGTGGTGGAGTCGTCCGGATCCTCGGGGAAACTGGTGTCAATAATATTAGCTGTTGTTTCGGTTTCTGTTGCATTGTTGGAAACTAGAGCAAATTTATAAGATGAATGAATGTCTGTGTTGTAGGATGTATAAGATTTAAATTCTGATGCTGTTGATATACTGTTTCCTTCTTCGTCATCATCATTGGTTTCTGCTATATCTGTTGTAAATTCAATAGCTTCAACAGAAGGTGTTGTGCTAGTGGATGGGGTTTGACGACTAGGCGCATTGGTGTTGGTGGTCTCGTCGTCAGTGTTGTTGTTGCTGTCTTTACTTGTATTTTCTGTGGTGATTTCGCCTTCTGGTTTGGGTATTGAACTTTCTTGATTATTGCCTGTGTCTGTTAAGCTGTTGCTAGTGTAGATGTTATCAATTGAGGTATCTGCTACTTTTACAGGTTCTATAGTATTTTCTTGAGCGGCCATGGCAACGGCTTGTTGCATGATGCAGGCTGGATCGAAGCCTTCATCGTTATTGATTAAAATTTCACGTGCTTTAATATAATCTTCTTCACGGATATGCTGTTCTTGCAGGTCCTGTGCGATGTGGTGGGTGCTGTTGTTTGTATGCTTATCAGTTGTCATCGCGTCCTCCATTTTTTGTTTATTTTCCGTAAATAAGTAAATAAGTAGTTAATTTATGTATTTATAGGAGCGGATTCTGTGCCAGAAGTTTTCTGGAATAAAAATGATATATAACAAGTGTTTATAATGATAAAATAAAGCTTTAATTTTATTAAAATAACCTAGCTAGGCAAAATTTTCCTCATGCCTCAGTGATAGGCAAAATTTGCCCTATTATATGTTGTATGGGTTATGAGTGATGCGATGTGCATTGCCTAAAAAATAGGAAGTAAGTGGAGGCGGGTTACTGGATGGTAGCAAAGTCGCTAAGCTTCACCCGCGACTTCACATGCTCCTGATAACGAACTTCAAGATCAGGGGAGAAGGTCACCGTAATATTGCCTTTATATTTTAATTTTCCATGCCAATAAAACTTAAATACCTCATCAGCAAGAGCCTTAATGGTACTAAGTACATTTTCCTTTCCTTCAAGTGCTCTAGGTATAATCAGTTGCCTGATGGTATAGGCATGATTAAACCTTTGTGCAATATTAGAATCATCCGGTGTAAGCTCTAACGTCTCTTCACGTGGAGCATCAATAGAAATTACATTATTTTTCCAGTGTATTTCATAACCACTTAGACCAGTTGGTATGAAATACACCTCTCTCTCTCTATCAATCGCCCACTTGGAAACAAAACTGCACCTTTTCCTATTGGGCAGTTTTACATCATCCAGTGTTCGGGCGAATCCCATCGCCTCGCGCTGATCATCGGTGGGGTTCTCTAAAACAAATGCCATGTTTGTGTTTCCTTCTTATATTGCCGACCGTTGCCTTATAGTAAGGCCCTCTTATCACGCTCACGAAGGTAGACCACAGCTTCTTTTACAGAATTAGGGAAATATTCCTCTTCTGTCATTTTGGCTCTCAGTTTAGGTCGCAGTAAGCCTATCCCCCTGTTACCAGCGGTGAAGTGGTTGCTGGTAACAGCGGCTTTAGCTTTATGGATACTTTCTAATTTATAATTCGCTTGGTCTAGGGGCTGAATTTTTGTTTACACCTTATGCAATCAAATCTTTGATTACATTATGCAGAATACCGCCATTATTAAAGTAAGTTACTTCATCTGCGGTATCAATGCGGCAGATAACTGGTACCGACTTTTCTGTACCGTCAGCATATGAAATGGTCAGGGTTAGTTTCATTTTTGGAGTGATTCCATTCTCTAATCCAGTGATTGCAAATGTTTCGCTGCCATCAAGGTTCAGTGATCCGTGAGTGGTGCAATCATCAAATAATAGAGGTAGTACGCCCATACCTACTAAATTCGACCGATGTATCCTCTCAAAACTTTCAACAATAACGGCTTTTACACCTAGTAAATATGTGCCTTTTGCGGCCCAGTCGCGTGAAGAGCCCATGCCATAACCTTGCCCACCAAATACAATCAAGGGAGTGTTGTCAGATTTATATTGCATTGCTGCATCATAAATTGGCATTACTTCACCTGATGGTATATGACGGGTTATGCCGCCCTCTGTTCCTGGTACCATAGCATTTTTGATGCGTACATTGGCAAAAGTTCCGCGCATCATCACTTCATGGTTTCCGCGGCGTGATCCATAAGAGTTGAAATCTTTCTTTTCAACTCCATTATCTTGTAAATATTTTGCTGCCGGACTATTGACTGCAATGTTTCCTGCCGGAGATATGTGGTCGGTTGTGGTGAAGTCACCTAATATTGCTAATGCGCGGGCATTAGAGATATTGCTTATATTATTGCTTGATGTATCAGTGCTCATATCTTCAAAATAAGGTGGGTTTTGGATATAAGTGCTACTATCTGACCACGGGAATGTTAGGCTATCTGACGTAGCGATTTCTTGCCACTCTGCTGTTCCGGTGAAAACATCGGCATATTTAGATGAAAACATTTCTGGCGTTACAGACTTGCTTATTGCATCGGTGATTTCATGTGTTGATGGCCAGATATCACGCAGATAGACATCCTGACCATTAGCGCCAATGCCAATAGGGTCGTGATGGAGGTCAATATCCATTGTTCCTGCGATAGCATAGGCTACCACGAGAGGAGGTGACATGAGATAGTTACCTTTAGTTAATGGATGCACGCGGCCTTCGAAGTTACGATTTCCTGATAAAACAGAAGTAGCAACAATATTATTGTCGCGGATCGAATTATCAATATTTTCATCTAGCGGGCCAGAGTTTCCAATGCAGGTGGTGCAGCCATATCCGACAAGGTTAAACCCTAGTGCGTCTAAATCATCGGTAAGGTTGCATGCATCTAGATATTCGGTAACAACTTTAGAGCCTGGGGCGAGAGAAGTTTTAACCCATGGCTTAATTGATAATCCTAAATCTCGTGCTTTTTTAGCTACAAGACCAGCGGCAAGCATTACGCTAGGGTTAGATGTGTTGGTGCAGCTAGTAATAGCGGCAATAACTATTGAGCCATGGCTTAAGGTGAAGCTATGATTATCAACAGAGAATTGGCTTTCTCGTGATGATTCGTTTGGTACGGATGATTCAATCAATTGTGTTGCAGATTTCTTGGCATCGCTTAATGCAACGCGTTCCTGAGGGTTTTTTGGGCCAGCAATGGAAGGCTCAACCTCTGCTAGGTTAAGGTTTAAAATACTAGAAAATACGGGCACGTCTTCAGTTCTCCACATGCCTTGTGCTTTTGAATATGATTCAACCAAGGCAATAGTTTGAGGATCGCGTGCAGTGAGGTTGAGATATTTAATTGTCTCATCATCAATGGGGAAAAAGCCACAGGTGGCTCCATATTCTGGAGCCATATTAGCAATTGTTGCCCTGTCAGCTAGGGATAGGTTATCTAGCCCAGGTCCAAAAAATTCAACAAACTTACCAACCACGCCATGTTTGCGTAAACGCTCTGTAATTGTAAGTACTAGGTCCGTTGCTGTTGTGCCTGAGTGTAATTTTCCGGTTAATTCTACACCAACAACCTCGGGCAATAACATAGAAATTGGTTGACCAAGCATGGCTGATTCAGCTTCAATGCCGCCAACACCCCACCCAAGTACGGCCAAGCCATTTATCATAGTGGTATGACTATCTGTTCCTACTAAAGAGTCTGGGTAGGCGATGGTACGTCCATTTTCTTGCTTGGTCCATACAACTTTAGCTAAGTTTTCTAGGTTCACCTGGTGGCATATGCCTGTGCCAGGGGGGACAACTTGAAAATTATCGAATGCATTTTGGCCCCATTTTAAGAATTCATAACGCTCATTATTACGGTCCATTTCGAGAGCAACATTTTGGCTAAATGCTGTGGAGGAGCCAAATTTATCCACCATAACAGAATGGTCAATCACTAAGGCAACAGGGGTGATGGGATTGATATGTTCAGCATTGCCGCCTAATCGTGCAACGGCATCCCGCATAGCTGCAAGGTCAACCACTGCAGGTACGCCTGTAAAATCTTGCATAAGAACCCTTGCCGGGCGCCAAGCTATTTCATGGTCCGATTGCTTATGTGTTAACCACCCGCCGAGGGCTTTAATATCTGCGGTAGTAACTGAAATACCGTCTTCATTGCGCAGTAGGTTTTCAAGCAAGACTTTAAGGGAGTATGGTAACTTGTTGAAATCAATATCAAGCGCCTTACTTGCCTCCGGAATGCTGCAATAGTCATATTCAGTATTATTTACTTTTAATGTGCGCTTAATATCTAATGTTGCCGTCACCTGTATCACTCCTTGTAATTGAGATTTGGTGTTGTTTATATCATATATTTAAAAATTATAGTTTTTTAAAGTGTATATAACAAACTCCTGTAGATAAGGATTACGCCATATTATGGCGATCGTCTACAAAAACAATAGACCAAGAGTGAGCAATAGTTTAGTACACAGAGTGTGTTGCAATGTAATAACATACGCTGTCAACGTGGTGAACACGTTATACTTGATAAGCTATGCCTGAAACTTGAGCCAGGCAATGCGTTGGTGCTGCGTGGTGATAATGGGTCTGGTAAAACTTCACTATTGCGGATGTTGGCGGGTTTAAGGCGGCCGGCAGTTGGTAAAATAACATGGTGTGACCTTGATATTTTTGAGCATTATGACCGCTACAGAGAAGATTTGCACTTTGTTGGACATAAAAATCCACTGCAGCCTGATATGACAGTCAAAGAATATATGCAATTCTGGAGTCGTTTATCAGATGTTGAGGAGACATTAGAGCCAACTATTTTCTGGTTAAAACTTGGGCCTGTACTTGATCTTCCTTTATCAATGCTGTCTGCAGGGTGGACAAGGCGTGTAATTCTATCGCGACTGATGTTGGACCCTGTCCCCTTATGGTTTTTGGATGAGCCATTTACTAACCTTGATGGTGATATGACGGACATGATTTTGAAGCTTATTGCTAGTCGGTGTGATCAAGGAGGAGCGGTTGTTCTTTCATGTCACCGTGGTGTAGATGTGCCTTTTGGCGATGAATTGGATGTAATGCAGTTTGCGCCTGATAGGGTACAAAAATCCCAAGATAACAAGCAAGACGGTAAAACTGAAGATGTTACAGGGAAAGTGCAAGATGCAGATGTGAGAGGTGAAAATGTATAATTTTCGTCTTTTGGTTCTACATGAGTTGAAGATGGCAATGCGCAGGCGTGGGAGCTTATATACATTATTTACCATGTTTGTGGTGATGGTAACGCTTTTTCCGCTTGCGCTTGGTAGTGATATGGAGCGTTTACGTCCGGTAGGGATAGGTGTGGTATGGGTATGTGCTCTATTGGCTGCAAACACAATATTGGGTCGTGTTTTTGAGGATGATTATCGCAGTGGTTGGCTGGAGCAATTATATTTACAGCCTGTATTGCCATCGACAATTTTTCTAACAAGAGTAACCGCGCACTGGTTGATTACGGGTGTGCCGTTGATGCTAATTTCACCAGTATTATTATTGTTGTTTGGTGTGTCATCTGACGCAATAATGCCGCTATTATTGGCATTACTTTTGAGTACTCCAACAATTAGCTTGTTGGGAGCAATGGGGGCCGCATTAACGTTGGGTATTCGTCGGGCGGGTGGATTGGTCGCTTTGCTGGTAACTCCGCTATATATACCTGTTTTGTTATTTGGAGTAAATGTATCTCAGGGAAGTAGTGGTGTGGGGATGTTGGCAGTGATGATATTGCTTGCATTACCATTATGTACTTTAGCTGGTGGTGCTGCCTTAGTGATTGCAATGGAAGAATGATGTGATGCTTTATGCGGGGCAATATGCTATGTTAGAGTTCTTTCATATAAAGTCATTTTGATAAATATAAGATAAGGAAGAGTTATGGTGTGTAGGGGTGCTATCAGTTGTTCTTTGATGTTATTATGTGCATTGGTTTTAATAATGCCTTCTGTGCTGTCAGCTCGTACGCATGATCGTGACCGTCCTTTGCGTATCGTGCTGCTAGGAGATAGCTTGTTAGCTGGGTATCGGCTGGTTCCTAAGGATAGTCCGGCTGTTCAGCTAGAGAAAATGCTTCATGAAATGGGGTATACTTATGTTAGTGTAACTAGCAAAGCAAAATCTGGATTAACAGTTGAAGGGGGCTTTAAAAGGCTGGAAGAGGTGAAAAGTGCAAATCCAGATATTGTTATCTATTGCTTAGGTGCAAATGATATGAAGGTGCAGCGCTCTCCAGCTCTTATTCAAAATACGATTGATCGGACGCTATGGGATTTATATGACCGAGGGAATAGAGTTCTTGTTGTGGTAGGGTTGCAGGCTCACCCAAGGTTGCCTCAAGCATATAGAGACCAATTTGAAGCAATTTTTCCGTTCCTTGCGCGACGATATGATGCAGCGCTACATAAAGATTTATTAGAAGGTATTGCTTTAGTGCCAGAATATAATCTTGCAGATGGTGTTCATCCTAATCCCAAGGGGGTGAAGAAGATGCTTGATACGCTTTTTGATAAGACATTACGGGCTGTTTTGCAAAAACACTATAATGGTAAAATGGGAGATATTCCTATGGAGAGTTATTTCTAGTAATTAAGTGATATAAATATCTAATTTAAAAATTGATGCAAAAGTTACTAATTGGCAAGGACTATACAGTAAAATATCATGCTAGGGCGCGGTGTGTTAAGTTACGCATTTCTTCTCGCGATGGCTTAGTTGTTACAGCTCCCAAAGGGGTTTCCTATAAGAAAATAGAATCGGCTATTGAACAAAAAATGCCTTGGATTGAAAGCCATGAAGAGACTCTTGATGAGTGGAGGAGGGAGGAGGGTAACGTCAGTCTTCCTGATGTGATAGAGTTTCGTTCTATTGGAAAAGTACTGCCTGTTATTTTGCGACCTGTTACATCCCCTAGAATAATCTGTAAAGAAACTGATGAAGGGTTGATATTATCAGGCCCGATGCTTGCTTTGTTAAATGAAGAATCCGCGGAAATTGGTTGTGCAGGAGTGCATAAAGACTCTTTAGATGAGGTTCGTAACCAGTGTCGCCGAGCCTTGCTAAAATGGCTGGCAAAATATGCTGCTGCTGTGCTATCAAGCTGGTTAGAGAGAAAAAGTGTAGAGACGGGGTTGGTCTATAGTAAGGTTTCTGTACGTAATCAGAGAACGCGTTGGGGGAGTTGTTCCGCAGCGGGAGCAATTAATCTTAACAGAAAGCTTCTATTTCTCCCTGCGGAGTTGGTGGATTATATTATAATTCATGAATTATGTCATACGCAACATATGAATCATTCTGCTGATTTTTGGAGGTATGTTGCAAAATTTGATGCTGATTATAAAAGAAAAGATAAATTAGTTAGTAAGTCTGCATGGCAGGATTATGTACCAAGGTGGTGTGATGTTTAAATGG
>Ga0316204_10007438_pt1 | contig 16006 bp, 11 predicted proteins | sample 6monrhotite_MG_2_FD_205661 | JGI IMG/M metagenome (GOLD analysis project Ga0316204, IMG submission 205661) | Microbial mat bacterial communities from mineral coupon in-situ incubated in ocean water Damariscotta River, Maine, United States -... | ecosystem: Environmental > Aquatic > Marine >... | reverse complement strand
AGATAGAGAACACATCTTCCACTGGCATCAGGAAGTCACCGTCAACGGCGCGTTCTGGCTCTGGGAAGTAAGTATCCATGGCTTCAACCAGTTTCAGAATCGCTTGTGAGCCAATTTCTGAGGTGTCGCCTTCGAGGGCTTTCAGTGCCGAGCCTGTAATAACCGGAGTGTCATCACCGGGGAATTCATATTTGTCCAGCAGCTCACGGATTTCCATTTCAACCAGCTCTAACAGCTCGGCGTCATCAACCATGTCCGCTTTGTTCATGAACACTACTATATAAGGTACACCGACCTGACGTGACAGCAGGATGTGCTCACGTGTTTGTGGCATTGGGCCATCGGCGGCTGATACCACCAGGATCGCGCCATCCATCTGGGCAGCGCCGGTGATCATGTTCTTAACGTAATCCGCATGTCCTGGACAATCAACGTGGGCGTAATGGCGATTGGCACTTTCGTATTCAACGTGTGAGGTCGCGATAGTAATACCACGCTCACGTTCTTCCGGTGCGTTATCGATATCCGCGAAGGCTTTTGCTTCGCCACCCATTGCCTCGGCCATTACCTTGGTAATCGCTGCCGTCAATGTCGTTTTACCGTGGTCAACGTGACCAATGGTGCCCACGTTTACGTGGGGTTTCGTGCGTTCAAATTTTTCCTTCGACACAGTAATACCCTCTATTCATACTTCAATTTGTTAATACATACACTTTGTAACTTTTTCTACGACACTTGCCGGTGCTTCGGCATACTTCGCAAATTCCATGCTGTAGGTAGCGCGACCCTGCGTTGCAGAACGCAGGTCAGTGGCGTATCCAAACATCTCGCCTAACGGTACCTCGGCACGAATAATCTTGCCGGATGGACTCTCTTCCATACCGCCAACAATGCCTCGTCGACGATTCAGATCTCCCATCACATCACCCATATGATCTTCCGGTGTCACTACCTCAACCTTCATAATCGGCTCAAGCAGTACCGGGTTCGCATTTCTGGCACCATCCCGAAAACACATGGAGCCTGCGATCTTAAAGGCCATTTCAGATGAATCCACATCATGAAACGAACCATCATATAAGGTGACTTTTACATCCACTATTGGAAAACCGGCAATCGAACCGTTTTTCATCTGCTCCTGAACACCTTTATCAACAGCAGGTATATATTCTTTCGGCACAACACCGCCGACTATTTCATTAACAAACTCGTAACCTGCGCCAGGCTCCTGCGGTTCAATCTTCAGCCAAACATGGCCATACTGACCTCTACCGCCGGACTGTCGAACAAACTTGGCTTCCTGTTCAACAACATCACGAATTGTTTCCCGATATGCCACTTGTGGCGTACCGACATTGGCATCAACCTTAAACTCACGCTTGAGGCGATCCACAATAATCTCTAAGTGCAATTCTCCCATGCCAGAAATAATTGTCTGGCCTGACTCTTCGTCCGTATGTACACGAAAGGAAGGGTCTTCCTGCGCCAGCTTCGAAAGGGCAATCCCCATCTTTTCCTGGTCAGGCAAGGTCTTTGGCTCTATTGCCACGGCAATTACAGGCTCTGGAAACTCCATCCGCTCCAGAGTGATGACATGACTGCTATCACACAACGTGTCACCTGTAGTTACATCTTTTAGACCTATGGCGGCTGCAATATCACCTGCGCGCACCTCTTTAATCTCTTCGCGACTATTGGAGTGCATTTGCACTAAACGGCCAATTCGCTCTTTCTTACCTTTTACCGGATTCAAAATACTGTCACCGGATTTCATAACTCCGGAGTAAACCCGGAAAAATGATAACGTTCCCACAAAGGGGTCTGTTGCTATTTTAAACGCCAGGGCCGCAAACGGCTCATCATCATCAGCGTGGCGTTCCGCCTCTGTTTCCGCCTTGTCGTCCAGAATGCCTTTAATTGCAGGCACATCGTTCGGCGCCGGCATATACTCAACAATGGCATCCAACATGGCCTGCACACCTTTGTTCTTAAATGCAGAGCCACACAGGCAAGGTACTATTTCATTAGCCAGAACGCGTATTCGCAGCCCCGCCTTTATATCCTCTTCTGATAAATCACCTTCATTAAGGTATTTATCCATCAGCGCTTCGTTTGCTTCGGCTGCCGCTTCCACCATTTCTTCACGAAGACCGTTACACTCTTCCTGTAACTCCGCCGGTATTTCTCTGGCCTCGTAGGTCACTCCTAAATCCGCATCATTCCAATAAATGGCTTTCATACGAACCAGGTCAACCACTCCCTGAAACCCTTCCTCAGCACCAATGTTCAACTGCAATGGAACAGGATTGGCACCCAGTCTTTCTTTAATCTGCTCAACCACCCTCAGGAAGTTGGCACCGGCACGATCCATCTTGTTGATGAAGGCCATGCGTGGCACATGATACTTATTAGCTTGTCGCCATACCGTTTCTGACTGTGGCTCTACACCGCCTACAGCACAAAAAACAGCACAGGCACCATCAAGAACACGTAACGAACGTTCAACTTCTATCGTAAAGTCAACGTGCCCTGGTGTATCAATTATATTGATACGGTGCTCAGGGAACTGCTTGTCCATCCCCTGCCAGAAACAGGTCGTTGCAGCGGACGTGATGGTAATTCCACGCTCCTGCTCCTGCTCCATCCAATCCATGGTGGCGGCACCATCATGCACCTCACCAATTTTGTGTGAGATGCCAGTATAAAAAAGTACGCGTTCTGTGGTAGTCGTCTTACCCGCATCAATGTGAGCCATGATGCCGATATTTCGATAACGCTCGATTGGGGTCTTGCGCGCCACCTTAGGTACTTCCTAAGATTCCCCTACCGCTACCAGCGATAATGTGCGAAAGCTTTATTCGCCTCAGCCATACGATGTGTATCTTCACGTTTTTTCACGGCTGAACCGCGATTTTCCGTTGCATCGCCTAATTCACCGGCCAGACGAGCTTGCATGCCTTTTTCGTTGCGACTGCGCGCTGCATCAATAATCCAGCGCATCGCTAGCGTATTACGTCGATTTGGACGCACTTCAACAGGCACCTGATAGGTAGCACCACCCACGCGGCGAGATTTAACTTCGACCACAGGGCGGACATTTTCCAGCGCCGTGTTCAACAACTCGATGGCGTCACCTTTGGTTTTTTCGACCACGGTCTCTAAAGCACCATAGACAACTTTTTCTGCTACGGATTTTTTACCATCCAGCATCAACATATTGATGAATTTTGCGATCACCTCAGACTTGAATTTCGGGTCCGGTAAAATCGATCGTTTCGCTGCTACTCTTCTTCTCGCCATCGTTATTTCCTAACGTTAGACAATACTCAAGGCCAAATACTGTGTTACCACCAGGCCCTACTTAAATTAAACCAATTACGACTTAGGTCGTTTGGTACCGTATTTCGAACGGCCACGTTTACGATCAGCAACACCTGCCGTATCCAGTGAACCGCGTACTACGTGATAACGCACACCAGGCAAATCTTTTACACGACCGCCACGAATGAGCACTACCGAGTGTTCTTGCAAATTGTGGCCTTCACCACCAATGTAACTACTAACTTCAAAACCATTTGTCAGACGTACACGAGCAACCTTGCGCATTGCCGAATTCGGCTTTTTAGGCGTGGTTGTATAAACACGAGTACATACACCACGTTTCTGTGGGCAAGCTTCCAGTGCTGGGACTGTGCTCTTTTCCACCTTACGCTTACGTGGATTACGTACTAACTGGTTGATTGTTGTCATAACTCTTTCAAACTCCAGAAAATAAACGACAGACCGAGCATGACCCGACCTGTCGTGAGGCGCGAGATTGTATGTAATCCCGCTGTTTGCGTCAATAGCTTTTCAGGTAAGAATTAAGGTTTTAACCTTCCTGTGCTGGCTCGGGGGTCTTTTCTTCGACAGACAGCTCCGCTTCGGCCTGCAGCAGCAGTTCCTCAGGCGATTTCTCCTGCCGTTGACGTTTACGCTCGGCATGGTAGGCCAAACCCGTACCCGCTGGAATCAGGCGACCCACAATGACGTTCTCCTTCAAGCCATGTAACCCGTCAACCTTGCCCGTCACGGCCGCTTCCGTCAGAACACGCGTGGTTTCCTGAAAAGACGCCGCAGAAACAAAGGATTCTGTTGCCAGTGAGGCCTTGGTGATGCCCAGCAACAAGTGTTCAAATTTAGCAGGGTCTTTACCCAGAGCCAGAACTCGGTCATTTTCATCATGTAATCGAGCATGATAAATCTGCTCACCCTTCAATAGTCGGGTATCTCCAGGCTCAGTAATTTCAATCTTGCGCAGCATCTGACGAACAATAACTTCAATATGTTTGTCATTGATCTTAACACCCTGCAGTCGGTAAACCTCCTGAACCTCGTTAACGATATAACGAGCCAGTTCTTCTACACCCAACAGACGCAGAATATCGTGAGAGTTTGGTTCACCCTCGGCAATCACTTCACCCTTCTCAACGTGCTCACCTTCGAAGACCGTAATATGGCGCCATTTCGGAATCAGCTCTTCGTAGACTTCACCTTCATTAGGTGTAATCACCAAACGCTGTTTGCCTTTGGTTTCTTTACCAAAGCTCACCGTACCCGAGATTTCCGCCATAATGGAAGATTCCTTCGGCTTACGTGCTTCAAACAGGTCAGCAACACGTGGCAAACCACCGGTGATATCACGAGTCTTGGAAGATGCCTGAGGTATACGTGCAATGGCATCACCCACACCAACGCCCGCGCCATCGGTCATCGTGACAATGGCGCCGCCTGGGAGAACATAATGCGCAGGAATTTCCGTACCCGCGATATTAAGATCCTCACCTTTGGCATCGACCAACTTCAGCATTGGGCGCATGTCCTTGGCCTGAGAGCTGCGCTGTTTAGGATCGATAACCACAAGGCTGGATAATCCTGTAATTTCATCGGTCTCGGCTTGTACCGTGACACCCTCAACGATATCAACAAAACTAACCACACCCGCTTCTTCTGTAATAATCGGATGCGTATGTGGGTCCCAGTTAGCAACAATCTGACCAGGCTCAACTGCATCACCATCATTCAGTGAAATGGTTGCACCATAAGGGACTTTGTAGCGTTCACGTTCACGATTTTGCTCATCAAGCACCGTGACTTCACCAGAACGAGAAACCGCAACATTGTGCCCAGCGTCATGCTGAACCGTCTTGATATTATGCAGTCGTACCGCACCCTTGGTTTTTACTTCAATATTGTTGATTGCCGCAGAACGACTTGCTGCACCACCGATATGAAAGGTACGCATGGTCAGCTGTGTGCCCGGCTCTCCGATTGACTGTGCTGCGATAACACCTACCGCCTCACCAACATTTACTTTATGGCCACGAGCCAGATCACGTCCGTAACAAGATACGCAAACTCCATGACGGTTTTCACAGGTAATTGCCGAGCGTACAACCATGTGGTCAATTGCCAGGTCGTCAAGTTTCGCAACCCATGCTTCATCCAGTAGTGTGCCGGCTTCGATTAGCGTCTTGCCATCGATATCCGTGACATCCTGCGCAACAATACGACCCAGAACGCGTTCGCTCAACGGCTCAACAACATCACCGCCTTCAATCAAACTCGCAATAAGTAAACCACGCTCCGTGCCACAGTCATCTCCAGTCACAACCAGATCTTGCGATACATCGACCAGACGACGAGTCAGGTAACCTGAGTTAGCCGTCTTAAGCGCCGTATCCGCCAGACCTTTACGAGCACCATGCGTAGAAATAAAGTACTGCAGTACTGACAGACCTTCACGGAAGTTCGCTGTAATTGGCGTTTCAATGATAGAGCCATCAGGCTTGGCCATCAGACCACGCATACCAGCCAACTGACGAATCTGTGCTGCACTACCACGAGCACCAGAGTCGGCCATCATAAATACAGAGTTAAATGATTTTTGTTTGACGGTATTACCTTCGGCATCGACAACGTCTTCGCTACCCAGTTTATCCATCATCGCTTTAGAAATTTGATCATTGGTGTGTGACCAGATATCAACAACCTTATTATAACGCTCACCAAACGTTACCAAACCAGAGGTATACTGATCCTGAATTTCTTTCACTTGCTCTTCTGCAACATTCAAAATATCTTGTTTTTCACTTGGGATAACCATGTCATCCGCACAAAATGAAACTGCTGATTTGGTTGAATAAGAAAAGCCCATATACATAAGCTGATCAGCAAAGATAACGGTTTCTTTCAAACCCTGAGTACGGTAACAAACATTAATCAGTCCTGAGATAGCCTTTTTCTTCATGTCCTGATTAACAACTTCAAAAGGCATTCCTTTGGGGACAATCTCCCAAATCAAGGCACGACCGACAGTTGTAGGTTCAATTGAAGTTACGTTTGTACGGTTACCTTCACTATCCGTTTTTACCTGTGTGACACGCACCTTGATACGGGCTTGCAGATCAACAGCGCCATTACTATAAGCACGCTGCACTTCATCTACATCGGCAAAAATCATACCTTCGCCTTTAGCGTTGATGCGTTCACGTGACATATAATACAGACCCAACACCACATCCTGAGAAGGCACGATAATTGGCTCACCGTTGGCCGGTGATAAAATATTATTTGTCGACATCATCAGGGTGCGGGCTTCCATCTGTGCTTCAAGCGATAGCGGTACATGCACCGCCATTTGATCACCATCAAAATCCGCATTAAACGCGGTACAAACTAATGGATGCAACTGAATTGCCTTACCTTCGATCAATGTTGGTTCAAAGGCCTGAATACCTAAACGGTGAAGTGTCGGTGCGCGGTTAAGCATCACTGGATGTTCGCGGATAACTTCTTCAAGAATATCCCAGACTTCTGGTCCTTCACGCTCAACCTGCTTTTTCGCTTGCTTAATTGTCGTAGCAATACCACGCAGCTCTAACTTGGAAAAAATAAACGGTTTGAATAACTCCAGCGCCATTTTCTTTGGTAGACCACATTGATGTAGCTTCAGTGTTGGACCCACCACGATAACCGAACGACCAGAGTAGTCGACACGTTTACCCAATAAATTTTGGCGAAAACGACCTTGCTTACCTTTAATCATGTCAGCAAGTGACTTCAATGGACGCTTATTAGATCCTGTAATGGCACGACCACGACGACCATTATCCAGCAGAGCATCGACTGATTCCTGCAGCATGCGTTTTTCGTTGCGCACGATAATATCTGGCGCATTCAGATCCAGAAGACGTTTTAGACGGTTGTTGCGGTTAATGACTCGACGATACAGATCATTCAAATCAGATGTTGCAAAACGTCCACCTTCAAGTGGAACCAGCGGGCGAAGCTCTGGTGGCAATACAGGCAATACTGTCATTACCATCCATTCAGGTTTGTTACCTGAAATTTCAAAGGCTTCGATTAACTTCAGACGCTTACCGTATTTCTTCAGTTTGGTTTCAGAACGGGTCTTACCCATGTCTTCACGGATTTGCTCACGCTCAGCATCCAGATCGATAGTACGTAGCAATTCAAAAATCGCCTCGGCACCCATACGCGCATCAAACTCGTCACCATACTCTTCAATAGTTTCCAGATAAGACTCATCCGTCAACAATTGCTTTCGTTCCAGATTAGTCATTCCTGGTTCGATAACCACAAAGGCTTCGAAATAAAGAATACGTTCGATATCACGCAGCGTCATGTCAAGCAACAGACCCATACGTGATGGCAGTGATTTTAGAAACCAGATATGTGCGACTGGACTTGCTAGCTCAATGTGTCCCATGCGCTCACGACGTACTTTCGCTAAAGTAACTTCGATACCACACTTTTCACAAATAACACCGCGGTGTTTGAGTCGTTTGTATTTACCACAAAGACATTCGTAATCTTTGACTGGACCAAAAATTTTGGCACAGAACAATCCATCACGTTCCGGTTTAAATGTCCGGTAATTAATAGTCTCAGGTTTTTTTACTTCCCCAAACGACCAGGAACGAATCTTCTGTGGTGATGCCAAACCAATTCGAATGGCATCAAAGTCGTCCATCTGTCCTTGCTGCTTTAAGATCTTTAATAAGTCTTTCACGGTGCTACTCCTGGATTAAGCCTTACGCATTACCCAAATAGATTAGTGCTTCAAATCTAGTCGTTTTGCTCAAGTTCAATATCGATCGCCAATGAACGAATTTCTTTCAACAATACATTGAAAGATTCTGGCATACCGGCTTCCATATAATGGTTACCATCAACGATATTTTTATACATCTTGGTACGACCGTTCACATCATCCGATTTAACGGTGAGCATTTCCTGTAAGGTGTATGCAGCGCCATAAGCTTCAAGTGCCCAGACCTCCATCTCACCAAAACGCTGACCACCAAACTGTGCTTTACCACCCAAAGGCTGTTGGGTAACAAGACTGTATGGACCGGTTGAACGCGCATGCATTTTGTCATCAACAAGATGATTCAGCTTGAGCATATACATGTAACCAACAGTCACCGGGCGTTGGAAATTTTCGCCCGTGCGTCCATCGATCAATTGTGCCTGACCTGTACGCGGCAAACCTGCCAGTTCCAGTAAATTTTTGATCTCGGCTTCATTAACGCCATCGAAAACCGGTGTTGCCATTGGCACACCACCACGAAGGTTCTTCGCTAATTCCAGAATTTCTTCATCAGAAAAGGATTTAAGATCTTCTTTACGCCCTTCCGTCTTATTATAAATTTCATCGAGAAATTTACGCAGATCCGCTATCTTGGCTTGAGCTTTCAACATGGCATTAATCTTTTTGCCCAGCCCCTTCGCCGCCCAACCTAAATGCGTTTCCAGTACCTGACCAACGTTCATACGAGACGGTACACCCAATGGGTTAAGCACCACATCAACTGGCTCACCATCAGCGGTATGAGGCATATCTTCCACTGGAACAATCATGGAGATAACGCCCTTGTTACCATGACGACCGGCCATTTTGTCACCAGGCTGAATACGACGTTTAACGGCCATATAGACCTTAACCATCTTCAATACGCCTGGAGCCAGATCATCACCGGAAGTGATTTTGCGCTTTTTCTCTTCGTATTTTTCTTCGAAGTCTTTCGCCAGTTGCTTCAGCTGTTCAGAAATCGCTTCCAGCTGTGCGTTGGCCTCGTCGTTACGCAAACGAATCTCAAACCACTTATTGCGTTCAATTTCATCAAGGTAAGCCTTAGTGATCTTGCTACCGGCCTTTAACTTGTTAGGGCCACCTTCAGCGACTTTACCCAACAACATTTGTTCGACACGGCTATAAGCATCACCTTCCATAATACGACGCTGATCATTCAAATCTTTCTTAACGCTAGCCAGATCTGATTCTTCAATCGACTTGGCACGGGAATCTTTCTCCAGACCATCGCGGGTAAAGACCTGTACACCGATAACAGTACCGTACATGCCTGAGCGCACACGCAATGAAGTATCTTTAACGTCAGAGGCTTTTTCACCAAAGATGGCACGCAGAAGTTTTTCCTCCGGCGTCAGCTGTGTTTCACCCTTCGGCGTCACCTTACCCACCAGAATATCGCCTGGTTTAACTTCGGCACCGATGTAAACAATGCCTGACTCATCCAGTTTGGACAGAGCCGCTTCACCAACATTAGGAATATCACCAGAAATTTCTTCAGAACCCAGCTTCGTATCACGAGCAACGCAAGTGAGCTCTTCTATGTGGATTGTTGTGTAACGATCTTCCTGTACAACACGTTCTGAAATTAGAATGGAATCCTCAAAGTTATAACCATTCCAGGGCATGAAGGCGACTAACATATTCTGACCCAGGGCCAGCTCGCCCATATCTGTCGATGGCCCGTCGGCCATCACATCGCCACGCGCAATCGTATCACCCGGTTTTACCAGGGGACGCTGATTAATACAGGTATTCTGATTCGAGCGTGTGTATTTGGTCAGGTTATAGATATCAACACCAGCTTCACCGGCAACTGTTTCATCATCATTTACACGCACGACAATACGCGCCGCATCAACAGAATCAACTCGACCACCACGCTTCGCAACAACGGTAACACCCGAGTCAATGGCAACGGTACGTTCAACACCAGTACCTACCACGGGCTTGTCCGCACGTAACGTTGGAACTGCCTGCCGTTGCATGTTTGAGCCCATCAATGCACGGTTGGCATCATCGTGCTCAAGAAAAGGAATCAATGCCGCCGCGACAGAAACAATCTGTTTTGGTGAAACGTCCATAAAGTCAACGCTAGCCGGTGACGTCATGGTAGATTCATTAAGATGACGACAAGGAACAAGTTCGTCGATCAACTTGCCCTTATTATCAAGCGTCGCATTGGCTTGCGCGATAACATACTCACTCTCATCAATCGCAGACAGATACTCAATCTCATCCGTCACCTTGCTGTTTATAACCTTACGATAAGGTGACTCAAGAAAACCAAAAGCATTGGTGCGCGCATAAACGGCCAGCGAGTTAATCAAACCGATGTTTGGTCCTTCAGGCGTTTCGATAGGACAAACACGACCATAATGCGTTGGATGCACGTCACGAACCTCAAAACCAGCACGCTCACGTGTTAACCCGCCGGGACCTAATGCTGAAATACGACGCTTATGCGTAATTTCTGATAGCGGATTATTCTGGTCCATAAACTGTGATAGCTGACTGGAACCAAAAAACTCTTTAATTGCGGCAGAAACCGGCTTGGCATTAATCATTTCCTGAGGCATCAGGTTTTCAGATTCTGCCAAACTCAAACGTTCTTTAACGGCGCGCTCAACACGAACCAAACCGACGCGGAACTGGTTTTCAGCCATTTCACCGACTGAACGAATACGACGGTTACCAAGATGATCGATATCATCAACCGTACCCTTACCATTACGAATATCCAGCAGAACCTTAATGACATCAGTAATATCATCATTGCTCAAGATACCTTCGCCAGTCTCTTCCTTACGGCCAACACGACGATTGAACTTCATGCGTCCGACAACAGAAAGATCATAACGATCAGAGGTAAAAAATAAATTATTAAACAGGTTTTCAGCAGCATCTTTGGTGGGTGGTTCGCCTGGACGCATCATGCGATAAATTTCAACCTGTGCTTCTAGTTGCGTGGTTGTTGTATCAATAGCCAGTGTCTTAGAAATAAAAGGTCCCTGATCCAGATCATTGGTGAAGATGGTATTTAATGTCTTCACTTCCAGTTCTTTAATCCGCTCAAGAACCTCTTCGGTAATCTCGGCGTTTGCAGCAATCTCAACTTCACCGGTTTCAGTATTGATGATGTCGTGAGCAATTACCTTTTCCAGCATATATTCAGCTGGGACTTCTAGCTCAGTAACGCCAGCCTTTTCAAACTCTTTAATATGGCGCGCAGTAACACGGCGGCCTTCTTCAACAATTACCTTGTTCTTAACTTTAATATCGAATGTTGCTGTTTCACCACGCAGACGCTCTGGAACCAATTCCATCATGATGTTTGAGCCACTGAATTTGAAAACTGTCTTTTCAAAAAACATTTCCAGCATTTGTTCAGTGGTGTAACCCAAAGCACGTAATAAAATAGTGACCGGCAGTTTGCGACGACGGTCAATACGTGTGAAGACGCAATCTTTTGGATCGAACTCAAAATCCAACCATGAACCACGATATGGGATAACGCGGGCATTAAATAAGAGTTTTCCGGATGAATGTGTCTTGCCTTTATCGTGGTCAAAAAACACACCAGGAGAACGATGTAACTGGGAGACGATAACGCGCTCAGTACCGTTAATAACAAAGGTACCATTGTCCGTCATCAGAGGCATTTCACCCATGTAGACTTCTTGCTCACGGATATCTTTAACCGTTGGGCTCTTGGCTTCTTTATCGTAAATAATCAATCGGACTTTTACGCGCAAAGGTGCCGCGTAAGTGACACCGCGTAGAATACATTCCTTTACGTCGAAACCAGGGATTCCTAAGCGATAGCTAACATATTCAAGCGCCGCAGCACCTGAGTAACTGGTAATAGGAAAAACTGATTTAAAGGCTGCATGCAAGCCTCTGTCCTCACGCTGATCTTCAGGAGTATCCGCCTGGAGAAAACTTCGATGAGACTCAATTTGTGTCGCCAAAAGATAAGGTATGTCCAGTACACTAGGACGTTTACCGAAGTCTTTACGAATTCGTTTTTTCTCTGTGAAAGAATAAGCCATATGGAACGCTCCGCGTGTCAACCAATCACTCTAAAGATAACCTGCTCTTCATTGCTACCCATGGTAGCAAACGACCACAGGACAACAGACTGACGGATTTTTCCGCCTGCCTGTCGCCCGGATCTTCAAGCCTTGCTGCTGTATAGCATCCAATACAAGATTGAATCACTTACAACATTTTGTTGAAACAACTTACTTCAGCTCGACAGTTGCGCCAGCTTCTTCCAGTTGTTTCTTCAGATCTTCGGCTTCAGCCTTAGCAGCGCCTTCCTTCAGTGGAGAAGGTGCACTTTCGACCAAGTCTTTTGCTTCTTTCAAACCAAGACCAGTGATGCTACGTACCGCCTTGATAACAGCAACTTTGTTGTCGCCAAAACCAGTCAGTACAACATCAAACTCGTCTTTTTCTTCCGCAGCAGCAGCGCCAGCCACAGCCACAGGGGCAGCAGCAACAGCAGCAGCGGCAGATACGCCAAACTTCTCTTCCATCGCTTCGATTAAATCAACTACGTCCATAACAGACATGTTAGAAATAGTCTCCAGGATATCGTCTTTAGAAACAGCCATTATATATCTCCTAAAATTTCATACTTTGTAACGTTGCAAATACCACCCAATGTCGTACTAGGCGGTGTCCTGTTTTTGATCACGAACTGCAGCAACGGTACGAACTAGCTTGCCTGGCACTTCGTTTAAAGTACGTGCCAGTTTGGTGATAGGCGCCTGCATTACGGACATCAGCATACTGATTGCCTGGTCCTTTGTAGGCAGACTGGCAAGACGCTCAATCTCGTTGGCTGCCAGTAACTGACCACCCACGGATAACATCTTGACCACCAATTTATCATGCTCTTTGGCAAAGGCCTTAATAACGCGAGCCGCTGCGCCTGGATCTTCCTGAGAAAAAGCCAGTAACAGTGGTCCTGCAAGAGCATCATTCATACAAGCAAAGTCCGTCCCTTCTAGCGCACGCTTGGCCAAGGTATTCTTGACCACACGTAAATAGACACCGTTATTGCGCGCATCAGCACGTAATACCGTCATCTCCTCAGACGTTAATCCAAGGTATTCTGCCGCAACGGCAGAATGCGCATCGGCAGCAATATCGGCGACTTCGGCCACAATGGCCTTTTTCTCATCTAGACTTAATGCCATCCTGAGAGCACCTCTTTTTTCGCTACCTGGCAGAGTCAACCCTGCCGGGGATTAGACACACAAAACGACTTATGCCGTTTCACTTGTATAGTGACCTTTACCGGAATAAATCCTGTCCGGGTCACCATCTACGTAGGCAAATCACTTAATTAAGCCCGCCCCATTTACAATGGCTTGAGCACCTACGGTCTTTGATGGACCCTGTTAACAAAACTACTGTTAACAGGGGCCCAAAGTTTTTATCAATTAAGCCAGTGTGGCCTGATCGATTTGGATACCAGATCCCATGGTGCTGGAAACTGAAATCTTCAATAAATATTGACCTTTCGCTGATGCTGGCTTGGCCTTACGCAGGTCAGCCAACAATGCTTCCAGGTTTTCCTTTAACTTGGCAGGTTCAAATTCAACATTACCAATTGAGCAATGGATAATACCTGCCTTGTCAGTACGATAACGTACCTGACCACCCTTGGCATTGGTAACGGCTGTAACAACGTCAGGTGTTACTGTGCCCACTTTAGGGTTAGGCATCAGACCACGTGGGCCTAATATCTGACCAAGTTGGCCAACAACACGCATGGCATCAGGAGTCGCAATAACAACATCAAAGTCCATGTTGCCTTTTTTAACTTCTTCCGCAAGGTCTTCAAAACCAACGATGTCTGCACCAGCCGCTTTGGCTTTATCTGCATTCTCACCTTGAGCAAAAACAGCAACACGAACTGTTTTGCCTGTACCGTGAGGCAGAACACTGGAACCTCGAACAGCCTGATCTGATTTACGAGCATCTACGCCCAATCGAATCGATACATCAATCGACTCGACAAATTTCACGCGCGGCTGAGAAGTAATCATTTGCATTGCTTCAACGGCTTCATATGATTTGTTGCTATCAATATTTTCACGGATGGCCTTCATACGCTTGCTTAACTTAGCCATGTTACACACCCTCCGTTTCAATACCCATACTACGAGCACTGCCCGCAATGGTACGTACTGCAGCATCCATATCCGCTGCGGTTAAATCGGGTTCTTTTGCCTTGGCAATTTCTTCAAGCTGAGCACGATTAACCTTGCCAACTTTATCGCGGTTAGGAACACCAGAACCTTTCTGAATACCCGCCGCTTTTTTCAACAAGATTGAAGCTGGTGGTGTCTTCATAATGAAAGTAAAACTACGATCACTATAAACGGTAATCACTACTGGCGTTGGCAAGCCTTTTTCAACACTCTGAGTTTGAGCATTAAATGCCTTACAAAATTCCATAATGTTGACACCATGCTGACCCAACGCAGGACCAACCGGTGGGCTCGGATTCGCTTCTTGTGCAGGTACCTGCAACTTAATATATGCTTCTATTTTCTTTGCCATGTCTTACTCCTGGATGGGTACAAACGCCTTTCGGCTCCCCTGTTATTTAACGTGGCCCCTGCTCTGCATATAGCGTGGCAAGGCCTCCACAAAAGAATACTTAACTCTTTTCGATCTGACTAAATTCCAGATCTACAGGTGTTGAGCGCCCAAAAATCGATACCTCAACTCGCAAACGACTCTTATCGTAATCAACAACCTCAACAACACCATTAAAGTCATTAAATGGGCCATCGGTAATACGTACAACTTCACCAGCCTCAAACAATACTTTCGGCCGTGGCTTCTCGACGCCTTCCTGAACACGATTAAGAATGGCATCAGCTTCCTTATCTGAAATTGGTGCTGGCTTATCAGAGGTGCCGCCAATAAATCCCATGACACGAGGTACATCTTTGACCAAATGCCAGGTTTCATCGGTTAAATCCATTTTGACCAGCACATAACCTGGGAAAAATTTCCGTTCACTCTTACGCTTCTGGCCATCGCGCATTTCAACAACTTCTTCTGTCGGCACCATGATTTCACCGAACAAATCTTGCATACCCGCTAATTCAATACGCTCTTCCAGCGAGCGCTTTACATGAGACTCAAAGCCTGAGTAAGCGTGGACCACATACCAACGCATCGCCATGTGTACTAGCCTCCCTGACCAGTGAGCAGTTTCACTGCCCATAAAAGAAACATGTCAAATAACCACAGCATTAAACCAACAAGAATAACCATGACTAAAACAATTAACGTCGTTTGAACAGTCTCAGCACGTGTCGGCCATACCGATCTACGTACTTCTAAGACAGCATTACGGCCAAACGTTAGCGTTTCCCCACCAACTTGAGTGGTCAGGGCAATAGCAACAGAGACGCCAATAACTGCCAGTAAACCCAGCACACGATATAGCAATGCCTGGTCCGCATAGTAATAAAACCCTGCGATGCCTGCCGCAATGAGAACCACTGAAATGATCAGTTTTAACTTATCCAACGTATAACCTACTTTTGCTGCCAGCCTGTCCATTAAATGGCAGGCCAGGAGGGAATCGAACCCCCAACCTACGGTTTTGGAGACCGTCGCTCTGCCAATTGAGCTACTGGCCTAATAAAACATGGGGACAGAAAAATTCTGTCCCCAGCACTACAAAATCGCTATTGATTATTCGATGATTTTCGCGACGACACCGGCACCTACGGTACGGCCACCTTCACGAATCGCAAAACGCAAACCGTCTTCCATCGCAATCGGTGCTATCAGGCTAACCGTCATCTTGACGTT
>Ga0316204_10007437_pt1 | contig 16006 bp, 17 predicted proteins | sample 6monrhotite_MG_2_FD_205661 | JGI IMG/M metagenome (GOLD analysis project Ga0316204, IMG submission 205661) | Microbial mat bacterial communities from mineral coupon in-situ incubated in ocean water Damariscotta River, Maine, United States -... | ecosystem: Environmental > Aquatic > Marine >... | reverse complement strand
CCGGACTAACGATCCCTGTTGGCTCTCTGCGTCTATGCCCACTCATGACATAGACGACCTCTATTGATTCGAGGAGAACCTGGGGGCGGGGGTAAACCCCGCCGCTACGCGGGATCTGCGCCCTGCACCTGAGGACAGCGGCGGCCTTTATCGATTCGAGGGGAACCTGGGGGCGGGGGTAAACCCCGCCGCTACGCGGGATCTGCCCCCTGCACCTGAGGGCAGCGGCGGCCTCTATCGATTCGAGGGGAACCTGGGGGCGGGGGTAAACCCCGCCGCTACGATCGCGGAGGGGTGCGTTGGTGGAGTTCCGCGCCCGGGCAGCGGAAGCCGATCGTCGAGCGTTGGCTTCCCCTACACACTGTCGCGAGAGGACCCTGTCTCCCCAGAGCTGGATCAGCTTGGGGTTTCCTCGCCGCCTCCGGCCTGGGCGCCTCCGACCTGAGCCTCCGGCTGCTTCTTGGCCTTCTTCGAGCCGCGATACATGTCGTAGCGCAGGAGCTTGCACTCGATCTGGCCGTTGTAGAAGGTCCGCTTGCGACTCGCGCGGAGGCCGACCTTCTTGATCAGCTCCCTGTTGCTGGTCAGGAGCCAGGCTTGGTAGCCGGAGCAGTCCTGCTTGAGCCAGTCGCCGAAGCGCTTGTAGGTCACGCCCAGGGCCGCCTCTTCGCCTCGCGAGAGGCGCTCGCCGTATTCGGGGTTCACGACCACCAACCCGCCGGGCTCGCCGGGATCGGGGACCCGGGTCTTGGCGAAGTCACAGACCTCGAACTCGAGGTGCTGGCTGACGCCAGCGGTCTCTGCGTTGTGGCGCGCGGCCTCGATCGCCTCAGGGTCGTGGTCGCTGACCACGATCGGAGCCGGCTTGCGGGCGCTCTCGCTGACCTCGGCCCGGACCTCTTTGTAGGCCTCCTCGTCGAAGCCGATCAGGTGCTCGAAGGCGAACCCGTCTGGGCGCAGCAAGCCCGGCGCGCGGCCGCTGCCCATGAGCGCTGCTTCGATGGCGAGGGTTCCGCTGCCGCACATGGGGTTGACCAGGGGCTGGCTCCCGTCGTAGCCGGCCGAGATCAAGATCGCCGAGGCCAGGCTCTCGCGGAGGGGTGCAGTGTGGGGCTGCTTGCGATAGCCGCGGTCTGCCAGCTTGCGCCCCGAGGTGTCGGCGTAGAGGCGGGCCGTCTCGCCGAACCAGTGGAGGGTGATCACGGTCCCGTCGTTGTCGGGGCCCGAGTCGGGGCGGATCCCGAGCTCGGCCGTGATCCGATCCACGATGGCGTCCTTGACCTTGAGGTTCGGATACATGGTGTTGGTGACGGTGGGCGTGCTGACCTTGGACACCACGCTCAGGTAGCCGCGCTCAGCCGGCACGATCCGGTGCCAGGGCAGGTCGTAGACCCGCTCGTAGAGCTCCTCGCCGTCGCGGCAGGCGAAGGTCGTGAGCTCATAGAGGACGTGAAAGGCGGTCCGGAGCGAGAGGTTCAGCCGATAGGCCTCGCGCATCGTGGTCTGGATCGTGAACCCCGTGTCTCGCGAAGACTCGATATCGATCTCGAGGGCCTCGAGCTCCTTCTGGAGGGCCGGAGCCAACCCGCGGTGGCAGGTGACGTTGAAGCGGGAGCGGGCGTCGAGCTTGATCAGTGGTTCCACGCGCGCAGCCTACCGGAGCCTCCCCCCAGCGCGAGCTTGAGCCCAGGTTTCGCAGCGAGCCATGAGGTCCGCTCAGGGTGCCCTCTCCAAGTGTGCGGAATGCGCACAATCGCCGATTCAAGGCAGATTTTGCCTTTTGCCTTGCTTTGAACGACCGGTCGTACTATTTTCCCGGGCCATGCCTCAAGCGACCCTCACCAAAGGCTCCCGAACCCGGGGGGCGATCCTGGACGCCGCCCTCAGCGAGGCGGCTAGTTCAGGTTTGAGCGGCCTCAGCTTCGGGCGCCTGGCGACCTTGGTTGGAATGTCCAAGAGCGGCCTCTTCGCTCACTTCAAGAGCAAGGAAGACCTCCAGCTCCAGACCTTGGGCGAGGCTCAGCGCCGCTACGCCGAGGCCGTCTTGGAGCCAGCGAGCAGCGCGGCGCCCGGACTCCCGCGCGTGTGGGCCCTCTGCCAGGCCTGGCTGGGCTACGCCCAAGGCGGGGTGTTTCAGAACGGGTGCTTCTTCTCGGCCGTGGCCGTGGAGTTCGACAACCGGCCAGGAGCGATCCGCGACCGGGTGGCCCGCCTCTTCGCGAGCTGGATCGAGGTCCTGAGCGAGGCCTTCCAAGAAGCCGTCGCAGAGGGACACATTCGCCCCGAGGCCGACGCCCGCCAGCTGGCCTTCGAGATCAACGCCCTGATGACAGCGGCCAACGCATACCACCAGCTCTTGGGGGGCCAAGAGCCCTTCGAGCGCTCCTGGCGCGCGATCCGGCGGCGGCTCCAAGCCGCCCGCCTCGCGCCCGGCCCCGACCTCGAGGGGCTCTGCTCCGACGAGCAGCCGGCGCTGAAGTGAGAGAGAAGAGACCCATGAGCAAGCAGATCGCCTACGTCGCGCTCCTATCCTTGGCCCTCCTCGCGCCCGCCCTCGGCCAAGAGCCTGCGGTCCAGGGCCCCGAGGCCGTGATGCGCCTCGACCTCGGTCGCGACGTCCAAGACGCCTACGGGAACAAGTCGCGGGTCGAGGTCGTCCTCCCTCAGAACCCCTCCCAGAGCTACCCGACGGTGATGTTCGTCCACGGCTGGTTCACGGTCCCCTCGTGGTACGAGAGCTTGATCGAGAACCTGGCCTCGCGCGGGTTCGCGGTCGCGATCTTCAACCAGGTCAACCGCCTCGAGATCGACCTCCGGACCTGGGTCAAGGGCGCCGAGAGCGCCGTCGACGCGATCTTCGCCGCCTCCAACGACCCGACCTCGCCCGTCTACGGCCAGCTGGACCTGACCCGCTTCGGGCTGATCGGCCACTCCTACGGCGGCGCGACCTCCATCGTGATCGCGGCCAACGACCGGCGCGTCAAGACCGTGGTCGCCCTGGCCCCCGGGAGCAACGAGGGCTCCTCGCGGCAACACCTGATCCAGGAGGCCGCCAAGCTGCGCGTCCCGACCCTCGTGATCGGCTGCGAGTTCGACCCGATCGTCCCCGCGCGACGCTTTGCCTGGCCAGCCTTCCAGGCCATGCCCCAAGCCAACCGGCTCTACGTCGAGATCTCCCGCGCCGAGCACAACAACTTCATGGACTTCGGCCGTTACGGGTTCTGGGTCTTTCGGCCCCTGACGCGCCGCTTCGCCTTCACGCTCCGCCCCCGCGAGCACAAGCGGATCTCCCGCAACTACAGCAACGCCTGGCTGGACCACTACCTCAAGGGCCGCGCCGACACCCAGGGCTGGGTCGACGGCCTCAAGGCCCGCGAGGGAACTCGCGCCGACCGCCTGACCCACTACGACCTGCGCTAGGTGCGTTGAGAGGAGGGGATCGTGTGGAAGTGGATCCTGGCCGCGATTCACGCTGTGATCGGGTTCTTCCTCTGGATCGTGCTCTTCAACCTCGCTCTATCTTTGCTCGGACTCGGTGAGCCGACGCCAGAGGTCGCAGACGAGGCGAACACCCTGGCGCTTGGCTCTATCGCCGCCTCTGCCGTGTTCGCCGCGCTCCACGGTCTGGGGGCGTTCCGACGCTGCGCTCGTCGCGAGGCGAATGCTGGTCCGAGCCAAGAGGGCGCCTGAAGGGGACCAAGACCCTGGCTCGCGCAGAAACCAGCAACACAGGGCCCCCGGAGCGCGTCTATTCTCCCGAGGCCCGTTTTGGCTGCATAAACTCTGATCTGGCACGACATTGGCGCGTTGACCCGGTTGGAGGGCGGCTGGTAGTATTCCGCCCTTCTTGGAGGGAGACCCGGTGAGCAGCGACGCACAGCTAGGCGAGCTCTTGGTCCAACGCGGGCTAATGAGCGAGGCTCAGCTTCGAACGGCGACCGACTTCCAGCAGCAGCTGGGCGGGGACCTCCGAAGCATCGTGGTCAAGCTTGGCTACGTCAAAGACGCGGTGATCGCGGGCCTCGTAGCCCAAGAGGAAGGCGTCGAGGCCTCAGTCGAGATCACCCCAGAGGTCATCGACTTCGACATGGTCAAGACCCTCGGCAAGGAGACCTTGGAGAAGCACCAAGTCCTCCCGCTCAAGGGCTCCGACGCGGGCAGCCTCGTCTTGGCCATGGCCGACCCCAACGACCTCCGGGCGATCGAAGAGATCCAGTTCCGGGCCAACCGCAGCGTCGAGCCGGCCGTGACGACCAAGGCCGCCCTCCGCAAGACTCTCAATCAACTGCCGGATCTCATGAAGCAGGCTGAGCAGCGCCAGGGAGGCCGGATTCCTCCGGACCGCCTCAAGGCGCTGCGCTCGACGCCAGTGGACAAGCTGATGCGGGCCTATCTCGTCCTCCAAATCGAGAGCGGCAAGCTCTCCCTCGAGGACTTGCTCGCGCGCGCGAGCAAGCTGTAAGGAGCACTCCCTTGGAAGCAGTCGCTAAGAAGGACCTGGTTCAAGCCCTCAACTCCAAGCTCGGCGTCCCGCTGGGCCAGGGGAACCGGCTCCTCGACGCCTTGGTCGATTCGATCAAGGACGAGTTGCTCAAGGGCAATCAGGTCGTCCTGCCTGAGTTCGCGGCGATCAAGATCACCGAGAAGAAGGCTCAGATCGTCAAGGATCCGGAGACCGGCCACCAATACATCTCGCCCGCCGAGAACGTGGTCTCCTTCGTCCCGATCGACACCTTCCAGCGCGCCATCGAGGGAGCCAAGCTCAGCTCGATCCTCCTGGCGGTGCCCGAGAACGACCCCTTCGCGCGAGTGATCGAGTTCCACTTCAGCCGCGTCGGCTGGACGGTGCATATCGTTCACGACCAGCAAGGCGCCGAGCAGCTCCTCGGCAAGGCTGGCGCCTACCTCACGATCGTGGACCACGCCCTTCCCGGGAGCCAGGACCTGATCGCGGCGCTCAAGGTCAACCGCGGAACCTCCATGGTCCCGCTGATCGCCCTCTACCCCGGCGACAAGGACCCCGAGAGCTGCGCAGACTTCATGGTCCTCGGCGACGAGCACCTCGTGGAGCCCTTCGAGGTCTACACCCTCCTGATGCTGGCTGAGAGCGAGCTCGCCCGCAGCAGCGAAGAAGAGATCATCTTCGACCAACAGGTCAACTTTCAGTTCGGCACCGCCGAGGCCCACCTCGAGAAGGCCAACGAGCTCGGAATGGCCCTCTTCAAGACCTCGGGTCTCGACGAAGAAGGCCAGACGGCTCTCTCGGCCGCGTTCCGGGAGGCGATCGGCAACGCCGGTCAGCACGGCAACCGCGACAACCCCGAGAAGCTGATCAAGGTCCTCTACCTCCTCGACCGCGAGAAGATCACCGTCGTCGTTCAAGACGAGGGCACGGGCTTCGAGCACTCGGACTTCACGGCCCAGGCCGAGTCCAAGAGCGCCGTCGAGCAGGGACGCGCCGGCGGGCTCGGAATCAAGCTCATGGGTCGCTGCACGGATCGCCTCGAATACAACGACGTCGGCAACATGATTACGCTGACCAAGTTCCTCCGGAGCGAGGCTTCGGGGCTCCTGAGCTCTTCGATCTCCGAGGAGACGGTCGTCGAGTACGAGGCCTAGTAGGCCTCGTATCCAGGACGTCGCCGCGGGACACCAACGGGGTTCGATTCGGGAGGTAGCCCTCCAGGGTCGAGCCCCGCGATCTTTGGCCGTGGCTTGGAAGAGACGACGGCAGCGAGGACAAGCCGAATGCGGTCCCTAGCGTGAGCACTGAGTCAGAGGACCTCGAGCAAAGCTCGCTCGAGCTCTCAGAGCTCGGCTCTGAGGATCTCGCCCTAGACGCGGCGCCCCTCGAGGTCGGGCGGGCGGGGTGGTTGGTTCGCCTCCTCAACCTCTACTTCCAGCTCGACGACCCCAGCGAGCGCGCCCGACGGGTGGTCAACATCCAGGCGGCTGCTAGCACCGAGGACACCCTCGAGACCGTCGCGGTTCGCCTCGCGCAGGAGCGTCTCAGCGGGGCCCAGCTCAACGGAGCGCGAGATCTCCTGGCCCCGTCTCTGCGCGCGGCCCTCGAGGCGGCGGGCGTCGAGGAAGGTCCGCTGCTCACGATCGGGCTCCTGACCACCCAGTGGGAGCTCCTCCAAGAGATCTCGGACCTCTACGGCAACACCGGATCCGTCGTCGAGCGACAGCTGGAGCTGCTCACGATCACGGCCCTCGGCCTCGAGCACTACAAGCTGGCCCGCAAGCTCCACAAGGCCCACCTCGCGGTCGCGAGCGGGAAAGCGGTCAAGCTGGGCAAGCTCGCGGCTCAGGTCGAGAGGCGCCTCGCACCTCGCGGCAAGCTCCCCGAGGCCCACAAGGCCTTCGGAGTCGGGATCGGGCTCGCGTTCCAGAAGGCCCGCGTCTTGGCTCGGCTCGCGGCTGACTACTACGAGCGCGCCGTGATCGAAGAGGAGGGGCTGGCGCGACTCCACAGCTTCTCGCGCGCTGAGACGGTGGACCTCGTCGAGATCCTGATCGCCCTGGCCTGGGCGGACGGCACCATTGAGGACCGCGAGCGGAACCTGATCGAGCAGCAGATCGCCCTCGCGCGCCTCGCCCCCAGCGACGCTCGCGTCCTCCTCAAGCGCCTCGAGCCAGGCCCCCAGGGCGGGGCGCCGCCCCTCGACCTCCAGCCGATAGACGCCTCGGCCCGACGCTTCGTGCTCGAGCAGGCCGTCTTGTTGACCTTGGTAGACGATCGCCAAGACGCGGCGGAGGAAGCGCTCCTGCGTCAGATCTGTCGAGACCTAGGCGGCGTCGAAGGTGAGCTGGACCAGATCCTGGTCGAGGTCATGGCCTTCTACCGCGAGAAGCGCGACTCGATCCAGGGCTTCGGCCCCGTCTCGCCCTCGCGCCTGACCGCGCTCCGGAGCACCCTCGGCGAGCGGGCTCAACTCGCGGTTCAGGACAACCTCCGCAAGGTGGTTCAAGAGGTCCGTGAGACTGGCGAGCTGGCCAAGCTCCTGACCGCGGCCTCGGTCCGCGAGCTGACGCCCGAGGAGTTCGCCAAGGTCAAGGCGCAGCTCCTAGACGTGTGTCGCACGATCCCGGCCCTGGCGGTGTTCATGATCCCGGGGGGAGCCTTCCTGCTCCCGCTCCTGATCAAGGCCCTCCCCTTCTCGATCCTCCCGAGCGCCTTCAACGAGGAGGAGACCCAGCGCGTTCCGCGCCTCCCGCTCAACGAGGGGCCCTAGGCGGCAGGACACTCCAGGCCGTAGACCAGGGCCTTGGTTGAAGATTCTGCTCGCCAAGGATCCGCTCGAGGCGGCGCTCACCCTTTGCGGGCGAGGGTCGCGACGGGTTCCGGTAGAATCCCGCCCTTCTCGCAACCCCAATCTGGGAGGACCCCTGTGAGCGAGACCCTCAAGACCGTGTTCGAAGACCTCAAGAGCCGCTACAAGACGGGCGTTATGGAGGAGACGATGTCCTTCTACTTCTCCCTCGGCGACGCCGAGGGCCAGAAGTGGAGCGCGACCCTCGCTCCCGACGGCTGCGAGGTTCAGCAGGGGAAGATCGAGAACGCTGACGTGTTCCTCAAGACCAGCGAAGAGCTCTTCGTGAAGCTGATCAAGGGCGAATACAAGCCCTCCATGATGGACTTCATGAGCAAGAAGATCAGCAGCAACGATCCGCTCAAGCTCGGCGCGCTCAAGGACTGCTTCTCCTAAGGGTCCCCACCCAATTCACGATCGACGTGAGCGCAAGGGCGACTTGGCATGCCCTAGGGGCGGGAGTACGCTCGCGACATGGCCGAGACGAACCCCTACGACCCTCCTTCGACCCCCCTGGACCGACCCTCAGGACCTCCGCTGCAAAACGGCTGGGTGCCCTGCCCGAGCTGCGGCGGGACCGACATCACGATGCCCAGCTTCACCTGGTGGGGCGGGGCGATCGGTCACAGGATCCTGAGCCACGTCAAGTGCAACGGCTGCGGAACGACCTACAACGCCAAGAGCGGCAAGTCGAACACCCCCGCGATCATTGCCTACCAGGTCGTCGTGTTCGCCATAGCGCTCGGTGTGTTCTTCGCCCTCAGGTCCTAGCTCAGCTTCCGCAGCTGCTTGAGCGTGACCTTGAGGTCCTTGGGCAGCGGGGCCTCGATCTCCAGGGGACCCTGAGGGCCGCTGAAGCGAATCCGCTCAGCGTGCAGAGCTAGGCGCGCCAAGAGCGGGCGCTCTTCTCGTCGCGAGGGGACATATCCACGCTTGAGTTTCGAAAGCAAGAGCGGGGCCGAGCTCCCGTAGTGGCGATCGCACACGATCGGGTGTCCGAGGTGCGCCATGTGGACACGGAGCTGGTGGGTTCGTCCCGTCTCGGGCCAGAGCCGGACCCAAGTGAAGCGTCCCAGAACGTCGATCCGCTCGAAGCGGGTTCGAGCGACCTTGCCCTCCTCGTCCGTGCGGACCGGCGCCTTGCGCTTGCCGCTGTTGACTGAGAGCGGCGCCTCTACGCGGCCCTCGGCTTCGCTGAGTCGTCCTTGGACCAAGGCCAGGTAGCTCTTCTCAACCTTCGACTCTGCCTCGCCGGCGAGCTGCGCTGTCAGGCTTTGCATCGTGGCGTGATTGAGGGCGACGAGGAGCGCCCCAGAGGTGTCCTTGTCGAGGCGATGCACGAAGCGCGGGCGCGGGAGGGGATCCCTCCCTGCCTGGCGGAGCGCGTGCAGGACCGCGGCCCGCAGCGGGAGGTCCTCACCGGACGCTTCTCGGTCGCCTTCGATGGCGATTCCGGCCGGCTTGGCGCAGACCAAGAGGTCCTCCTCGAGGTGCAGGAGTTCGAAGCCCTTGAGCTTGGCTGGGCGGATCGTAGGCAGCGGCTCCGCGCTCTCGAGCTCCAGCCGCGCGCCCGCCGCCAGGGCCTCCCCCGCGCCGCAGAGCAGCCCGTCGCGGGTCACGCTCTTGAGGAGGCAGAGCTCGCGGAGGTCCGCGCTGCGGACGTCGGGGAGCAGGTCTCCTAGGACGCTGAGGACGGTCCGCCCGGCCTCGCTGGGGAGGACCTCATGGACGAGCTTCACGACTGACCTCCGGGGGAGCCCCAGCGCGCACCCCAAGCGTGAGCTACGAGCGCGAAGGCGATGGCGACGTTGAGGGACTCCTGACGCCCTGAGCCCTCGATGGTGACTTGCCGCAACCCGGCGGCTTGGGAGGGCAATCCGGGCCCCTCGGCCCCCAAGAGCAGGAGCGAGCGCGCGGGGAGCTCGGCCTGCGACAGGGGCTCCCCTCCGTGAGCCGCGAGGGCGACGGGCTCGAGGCCAGCTGCCGCGCTGGCAGCCAGGAGCGCTTCGAGGTCTGGGGCCTGGGCGGGCGGGTTCGCGAAGAGGGACCCCGCCGCCGAGCGCACGACCTTGGGCGCGAAGGGATCCTGGGTGCCCGGCAGGGTCACGACGCCGGCCAAACCGAAGAAGCGTGCCGTCCGCAAGATCGTCCCCAGGTTCCCTGGGTCTTGGACGCCGAGGCAGGCCGCCACGCCGCGGGCCTCGCTGCCCGCAGCGCAGAGCTCCTGGAGGGGCGTCCAGCGCAAGGGCGCTATGGCGAGCAGGGCCTGAGGGGTCTGGCTGGGGGCCAGGCTGTCGAAGACCTTGCTCTCGACGGGGTAGCAGGGGACCTGGGCCGCGCGCGCCGCAGCCAGGGCTTCGGACGCGCGCTGGGGGAGGTTCTCCTGGGCGCGGTAGAGGAGCTGCTCGATGGCGCCAGCCCCGCGCTGGAGGAGCTCGCCGATCGGCTTAGGGCCCTCGATCAGGTAGCGCTGACGCTGGTGGCGGGTCCGACGGGAGTGGAGGGCCTTGACCAGCTTCAGCCGCTCGTTACGCGCTGAAGTGATCACGGGGAGCCCGTCGTGGAGGGTGGGGTCGTTCACGGACTCAGGATCACCGGAAGCGGTCCTCGGAGCCAGCCTGAGTCTCTCTCTAGGCCCAGGCCCGAAGGCGCTGGCGGGAGGCGAGGGGGTCTGCCACGCTGGGCCCGTGAATCGTCCAAACAAGCATGTCACCGAGAAGCTCGGCGCGCCCAAGAGCGCGAGGCAGTCCAGCGTCCCGACCAAGGACGTGCCCAAGGCCCGAGTCCTGAGCCCCCCGGTCCTGAGCCCCAACTCCAGCCCCTTCAACGACACCGACCCTGCACTCGAGGTCCCTGCCGGCGAGATGATCCCGAGCCTCGTGCGCTACGAAATGCAGGACGAGATCGGCAAGGGCGGCATGGGCCGGGTCCTGGGCGTTCGGGACAAGACGCTCAGGCGCGAAGTCGCGCTGAAAGTCATGCTGGGACAAGAGAGGACCGAGCGGAGCCGCTTCGCCCTCGAGGCCCAGATCACGGGGCAGCTCGATCACCCGAACGTGCTCCCGGTCTATGACTACGGACTCGACAAGGAGGGGAATCCCTTCTTCACGATGAAGCTCGTCCGGGGCCACAGCTCCATAGCAGACGTGATCGACGACATTCGTCGGGGCGAGATCACGGCGCGTCGCTGGACCTTCAAGCGCCGGGTCCAGGTGATCCAAGAGGTCTGTCGCGCGCTCCACTACGCCCACATGCGGGGCGTGGTCCACCGAGACATTAAGCCCGAGAACATAGTCCTGGGCGGCTTCGGCGAGGTCTACCTCGTGGACTGGGGTGTAGCTAGCCTCGGGCAGGCGGCTCAGGTCCGACCCGTGGACCTCGCTGAGGACGAGGTCAAGGTCGTTCGCGAGACCGACGAGAAGAACATCGTCGGGACGCCGCTGTATATGTCCCCTGAGGTCTTGCGAGGGGGGTCGGCCGACGGCAAGAGCGACGTCTACTCCTTGGTCGCGGTCCTGTTCGAGTTCCTGACCCTCCACCACTACCTGGTCGAGATCCCCAGCCAGCTTCACGACTTGGTCGATCAGGTCAGCGGCAAGAAGCGCGCCGCTGCCGAGCGCTTCACGGATCCGGTGGGCGGGCGCGTGCCACGAACCCTCTCGGTCATGTGCCTGAACGGGCTCTCGGTGGAGCCGGGCAAGCGCTTCCTCGACGCGCGCCAGCTCGACGACCACCTCCAGGCTTGGATCGAGGGCAAGAACCCGATCGTGTGCCCAGGGACCTGCATGCAGCGGGGCATGAACGAGTCGCGTGACTTGATCGATCAGCACCCCGTCTTGATTCCCCTCGTCGTGATCACGGCTTCGGTCTTGGCCTTGGCCTGGGTCGGCTACGCGACCTACTTCTTCTTCACCCACGCATGAGCGAAGCTCCTCTCCTCTGTGGCGACGAGGCCCGAATCCGTGACCTGGTCGAGTTCCTCTGCTCTCGCGAGTGCCTGGGCCGCGCTCCGGGCACGCCTGGGGGGCGCCTGGCGCGAGACCGAGTCCAGCGTGAGTTCGTCGAGGCTGGGCTAGAGCCGGCGGCTGCAGACGGCGGCTGGCTCCAGGCTGTCCCGGGCTGCGCCGGGCACAACGTCCTCGGACGACTTTCTGGCCGCGGCCGGCGCGCGATCGTGGTCGGCGCCCACTACGACCACCTCGGTGAGGCCGAGGGCGGCGAGGCTTACTGGGGCGCGGACGACAACGCGGCGGCCGTGGCGGTCATGGTCGAGGTCGCGCGCCTCCTGCGGGGGCGCGAGCTCGAGCGGAGCGTGATCTTCTGCGGCTTCGACGGCGAGGAGCCGCCCCACTTCTGCACGGCGGGAATGGGCTCGGTCCACTTCGTGGCGGACCCTCCCGTCCCCCTCGAGCAGATCGACGCCATGGTGTGCATGGACCTCGTCGGCCACACCCTGGGGCCGGCTGGAATGCCGGCTGGCGTCGCAGACTCGCTGATGGTCATGGGCGCGGGTCGGGGCGAGGGCCTCGGCGGGGCCGTGGACCGAGCCGCCGCACGGACGCCTCCAGGCGTGATCCCGCGCCGCATGAGCTGCGAAATGATCCCGGCTCTCTCGGACTACTACGCCTTCGACCGGGCCCAGATCCCCTTCTTGTTCTTGAGCTGTGGGCGCTGGGAGCACTACCACCAGATCACGGACACCCCTGAGAAGCTGGCTTATCCGAAGATCGCCGCCACGGCTGGGTTCTTGGCCGAGCTAGTGGTTGAGCTGGCCGGACTCGAACACGAGCGACGCTACCTGCCGGGTGGAAGCGACGACGCGGCCACGGTGGCCTCGCTGCTGGCCGTGGGCGAAGCCCTCAAGCCAATTGACGCCCGGGCTCACATGCTGCTCTTGGCGCTGAAGCCCTTCTCAGGGCGGAAGAAGTTCTCAGCCCTCGAGCGTCAGGCCCTCTCGGGGATCGTGAGCATGGTCGAGTCCGCCTTCGGCGGCTGAGTCCCTACGCTCCCGAGCCGCCCGCGCGGGCCTCAGCGACCTCGGCCGCCAGGGCTTCGAGCTCGGCTTGGCGCTGGGTCGCGAGCGCCTTGGCCCGCGCGCCCGGGCGTTCGCGGGCCAGGCGGCCCCACTCCCGAATCATGACGTAGACCAGGGTTCCCCCGATGAGGACTAGAGGCAGGAGCGCGAGGGGCGAGGGGTGTGCGCTCGTGAGTCGCCAAAGGACACGCAGAGTGTCCAAGCCGAACGCGGCTAGGACGACTCCCAAGCCAAAGTAGCGGCGCGCGAGCGAGGGGTCTCGTTCCCGCGCTGCCCGGCTGAAGGCTCTCAGCGCGAAGCTGCAGAGGGGAAGCGCCGCAGCTAGGTAGGCCCAGCCCACGCGCTCAACGCTTCTTGGCGTAGAGCTTGGCGACCTGGTCCGCGTAGCCGTTGTAGGGGAGGGTCTCGCGCTTCTCGAAGGTCGGTCCCAGGCGATCGTAGGTCGTGATGTGCTTCTCGCTGGCTTGGCTCCAGCGCTTGTGGGGGACGTCGGGCTCGACGTTGCTTAGCCAGGTGTATTCGTCGGGGACGGCGTCGTGCCAGAAGGTCGGTGGACGCTCCTTGGTGACCACGATCTTCACGACGCTCTTGGGGCTCTTGAAGCCGTATTTCCAGGGAACGATCAGCCGGAGGGGGGCCCCGTTCTGAGGCGGGATTCGTCGCCCGAAGACACCTGTCGTGAGCAAGGTCAGGTCGTGCATGGCCTCGTCGATTCGAAGCGCCTCGTAGTAGGGCCAGGTGTAGCCAGAGGCTCGCGTCTGCCCGGGGGCCTGCTTGGGATCGAGGAAGCTCACGAAGCTCAGGTAGCGAGCCTCTGACTTGACCTCGACCTTCTCCAGGAGCTTGCGGAGGGGAACTCCGATCCAGGGGACCGTCATGGACCAGGCCTCGACGCAGCGGAAGCGGTAGATCCGCTCCTCCAGGCCGAGGGCCTCGACCTGCTCGAGGCTCAGCTTGCCTGGCTTGTGGACGAGGCCGCTGACCTCAATGGAGTAGGGGTCGAGGCTGAAGTCCCGGGCCAGCTTCCAGACGGCGCTCTTGTCGGTCGTGAACTCGTAGAAGTTGTTGTAGCGAGTGGCGCCGAGGGCGTCGCTCAGCTTGCGCTCCTTGACCACGTAGGCCGCGTTCTTGGCGGCCGCGAGCTTCGGCATCAGCTTGGGGGGCTCGCCCGCGAGGGCCGTCTCGAGCAGGCTGCGACCTCCGAGGGCCAGGGCGGCAGCGGAGATTCCGCCGAGGCCGAGGGCTTTGAGGAAGCGGCGTCGGTTGAGGTAGGCCTCCTCGCTCGAGAGGGCGCTCTCGGGGAGTTCCCACTCCGCTTTGCGGCGGTGCTGCTGCGACATGAGTCCTCCGACGGTCCTCTCAGGGTATGCGAAGCGGGCCTTGCGGTTACGTCCGCTCTTGGTGCGTGGCGAGGGCCCTCAGGAGCTGGGAGCGATAACGATCGAGCTCTCTCGGGTCTGGCGTCTCCGGGAGGGCAGCCCTCAGGCGCGCGTGGGTCTCTGGATCCACGTGGGCCCGCTGGCGCTCGTGGAACTCCTCCAGGAGTTCGAAGCTTGGTTGGGTGGCGCGGAGCCAGGCGTGACAGCGGACGCGACGGAGGAAGGACTCGCGGCTCGGGTCGTGGTCGAGGTCGCTCTCTTCGCAGAGGGGGAGGTCCGGGAGCTCGAGCGCGAGGGCTTCGGCGAAGCGGCCCCGAGCAGCGCGAGCGAGAGGTCCGGTGGGGCTCTGGACGTCCACGGCTAGGCCGCAGCTCGGCGAGCGGCTCTTGAGGACATAGCCGTCTAGTCCTTGGGTGACGAGCTTCTCGATTCGCCTCCGAGCGAAGCGGGCCATGGCTTGGGTGTGGTCGCTGCCGGACCCGGGGGCTCGGAGTGTGATCTCCTCTCCAGCCAGGGCGAGTCGAATCGGTTCGCGAGGGGTCCCGAGGCCGAGCTCGTCCTCGGGGCAGACGGGGGCGAGGGTCAGCCAGGGCGCGAGGCCCTTGCTGAGGAGTTGGTGCTCCTTGTGGCCGCCGTCGTAGCGGACTCGCTGGCCGAGGAGGCAGGCGGAGACGCCGACGCGGGCCAGGGCTGGAAGAGGCTCGCTGCTCACTGAACCCGCTCTGGCCCAAGGACTTCGGGCTGCCTCGGCTGAGTGTCGGAGGGGGGGCCAGGATGGCCTCCATGACGATCCTCTCCCCTGCGGACTTGGTCGCGGAGGTCCGGCGCTTCAAGGACTTCGGGACGCCCACGGTCGAGCGCGAGACCCTCGGCGTGCCGGTCTTGGTGAACGAGTTTTGGACTCGAAAGCAGCGCCAAGGGCACCCCCTGCACGAGCTTAGCTACCGGGCGTGCTTCAAGCCTCAGCTGCCGGCCTTCTTCATAGAGCGCCTGACTGCGCCGGGCGACGTCGTCTATGACCCCTTCAGCGGGCGCGGGACGACGGCCCTCGAGGCTGCCTTGCGCGGGCGAGTGCCCTGGTCCAACGACCTGAACCCCCTGACCCTGAGGCTCCTGGGGCCTCGCCTCGATCCGCCCACGGAGGAGGAGGTCGCGGCCCGACTCGAGGAGATCGACCTCGGTCAGGCCTTCGGGCTCGCGCCGCGCCTCGACCCGGCTCTCGAGCTGGAGGTCTTCTTTCACCCCGAGACGCTGCGCGAGTTGGTCGCGCTCCGGGCCTATCTCCTGGCTCGCGAGGAGCGTGGTCACCTCGACCCTGTCGACGCCTGGATTCGAATGGTGGCCCTAAACCGCCTGACCGGTCACTCGACGGGGTTCTTCTCGGTCTACACCTTGCCGCCGAACCAGGCTGTGACGATCCAGGCTCAGAAGGCGATCAACGAGCGGCGGGACCAGGTCCCGGAGCCGCGACCCATAGCTCCGCGGATCTTGCGCAAGACCCGCTCGCTCCTCCGCCGTCTAAGCGGCGAGGAGCGCGCCACCCTGGCCCGGGCAAACGTCCATTGGCGACACAACACGAAGCCCGCCGCTGAGACCGAGCTCCCAAGCGGCGGCGTCGACCTGGTCGTGACCTCTCCGCCCTTCCTGGACGTCGTGGACTACGCCAACGACAACTGGCTCAGGTGCTGGTTCTGCGGCTTCGACACGAGCGAGGTGGCCTTCACCCAGTCCAAGGGTCTGGAGGCGTGGGGCGACGCCATGGAGGCGGTGCTCTCTGAGCAAGTTCGCCTCCTCCGACCGGGGGGGCACGTGGCCTTTGAGGTTGGAGAGGTCCGCGGCGGACGAGTCCTCCTCGAGGAGACGGTGATCCCTCGGGCACGGGCGGCGGGACTGGAGCCCCTCTTCGTGCTGATCAACGACCAGGAGTTCACCAAGACGGCGAATTGCTGGGGTGTCTCGAACCAGGTCAAGGGGACCAACACCAACCGGGTTTGCGTCCTCCGCAAGCCGGCCTAGATCGGCTCGTTTCCGTCCCGCCGTGTCACCCGATGGGCAAATTTTGCCCATCCGACTTGTTCGACGAAACGCGTTCCCGCGCTAACTCGCCAACTGTCGCTCTCCCGCCTGGCGTGCCCTGTGCATACGTCCCTGTATGACTCTGCCCGCCCCCGTCTATCGCCACGGTCTCTATCTCCTCAGCCGCCGCGTGATCTGGCAGCTCTTCCTCCTCCTGCCGGATCGCGAGGCCGTCCAGATCTTCCAATACGCCCTGGGCT
>Ga0316204_10007436_pt1 | contig 16008 bp, 16 predicted proteins | sample 6monrhotite_MG_2_FD_205661 | JGI IMG/M metagenome (GOLD analysis project Ga0316204, IMG submission 205661) | Microbial mat bacterial communities from mineral coupon in-situ incubated in ocean water Damariscotta River, Maine, United States -... | ecosystem: Environmental > Aquatic > Marine >... | reverse complement strand
AATCTGTGGACGCAAGGATCGGACCCCGGATCATGCCGACAAGGTCGAACATGGAGATCACCGAAACAAGTGTGGTGTCTTTGAACAGACCCACCGCAATGTTCACGATGCCCGGAATGGAGATCTTGAGCGCCTGTGGCAGGATGATCAGCCGCATCGCTTGCGGATAATCAAGGCCCAGACTGTCGGCCGCTTCATACTGTCCTTTGGGAAGGGCCGCGAGGCCGCCCCGGATCACCTCGGCGATATAGGCCGAAGAGAACATGGTGATCATGATCACCACACGCAGGAACAGATCCACACCGGAACCGGGTGGGAAGAAGTACGCCAGCATAACGTTTGCCACAAACAGCAAGGTGATCAGCGGCACGCCACGAATAAATTCGATGAAGACCACACAGATCCACTTGATCAGCGGCATGGAGGATTGACGACCCAGTGCCAGTGCAATGCCGATAGGCAAAGACAGCGACACACAAGTCACACCAAGCATCATGTTGAGCATAAAGCCCCCCATGTCACGGCTTGGCACAGCTTCCAGAAACGGCGTTTCCGAGGCCAAAGCACCCGTCAGATAGCTGCCGACCACCCAGGCGATGATCGCGGCAGCGATACCACCAAAGAACCCGATCGCAAAACTGCGATGCACCAGATGGCTGTAGACGTAGTAACCAACACCAAAACCGGCCAGTGCAAACAGTGGCGCCCAGATCGTGCCGCCCCAGATCAGGTAGTAAGCGATAAAGGGGTAAAGCGCCGTCACGATCAGCAGCTTGCGCGGAAGATCAAAGAACAACACCGGTGCAGCGGCCACAAACAGCAGCACAAAGGCCACTGCTGGACGCCAGTAAAGATCAACCGGATATTTGAACCCGAACAGCAACTGGTTCCAGCGGTCCGTCAGAACCGAGAAACAGGCCGCTGATCTGCCCTGAAGCACCTCACGGCATTCAGCCAAGGACGAAGTTGTCCAAAGCCCGCCAAAGATCCAAGGCAGCGTTGCCGACAGGACCAGAAAGATCACATAGATCGCGGCAACGGTCAGAAGGGCATTTGCCCAAGTGGCGAACAGGTTATCGCGCATCCATTTTACCGGGCCTGCCGCATTGGCAGGAGCCGGGGATGGCGGGATCGCAGTGTCGCGCACGAAGGCGACGGACTGTGCATGTGTATCTGACATCTCAGCGCTCCTTCAGTTTCATGGCGTTGTTGTACACGTTCATCACCGCAGAGATCACCAACGAGATCACAAGATAGAACAACATCAGCAGCAGGATGCATTCAATCGCGCGGCCTGTTTGGTTCAATGTGATACCGCCCAGCGTCGCTGTAATGTCTGCATAGCCAACAGCGATTGCCAGAGACGAGTTTTTGGTAATGTTCAGATATTGTGAAATCAGCGGCGGAATGATCACCCGCAAGGCTTGAGGCAAAACAACAAGGCTCATCACCCGGTTGGAGCGCAGACCCAGCGCAGAGGCTGCTTCTGTCTGACCTTTGGAGACCGCCTGAATGCCCGCTCGCACGTTTTCTGCGATAAAGGCGCCTGTATAGATCGACAAGGCAAACCACAGCGCAATCAGCGGACCACCGATTTTGATCCCACCTTTGAAGTTAAAGCCTTTCAGCTCTGGCACTTCCCAAGTCAGCCCAAGAATCGTCAGCAAAACGATCACCGGCACAAACCAGATTGCCAGATTGACCCAAAGCGTTTTGGGCCGCACGCCTGTTTCAGCTTGTTTCCGATCAGCACTGGCCGTGACAGCGCGAGTGGCAAAGAGCGAGGCCAAAAGAACCGCGATTACCAAAAGCCAATCTATTGCGCCGCCAAACCCATTGGTGAATTGCGGACCAGGCGTGTAAACACCCCGATTGGTAAAGGCAAACAGATCCAGGACCATCGACGATGTCGCATTGTCGCCGCGAAATTCTCGTGGCCCAGGCAGAACGGCCGTCATGATCGTAAAGATAATGATAACCCAGATCAGCACCGGAATATTGCGGAAGATCTCGACATAGAATGCCATGAGCTTGCGCACGAGCCAGTTGTTCGACAGGCGCAGGACACCGGCCAGAACACCAAAGACGGTTGCGGTGATACAGGCCAGAGAGGCAACCAGAAGGGTGTTCAGAATGCCGACAATTGCGGCCTGAAGGTTGCTAGATTGACTGTTGTAGTCGACCAGCGTCTGGTTGATGTCATAGCCTGCCGGGCTTCCCAAGAAGTCAAAGGAGATGTTAAGCCCCGCCGCTTTCAGGTTGGCCGAGAGATTTGAGTAAAGGTAGAACAAGGCAAGTGCCAGCAGGATCGCGGCAATGGCTTGCATCGTTCCGGACCGATAGCGGGTATCGTTCAGCAGCATAGATAGCCGGAACGACTCCGTAGGAGGGTCGGTAAATGTTGTCATGAAGCTGTTCCCCGTGTCCCGGACCTTGTTATTTGCCACTTTGAGCGTGACGTGGTTCCGGGTCATTATTGGTCGCTGCTATGAATTGTACAGCGTGGTCGTGATAGACAAAGGGCGCAGGATGATCCTGCGCCCTTTGGTATTGGTTCTTAGCGGAAAGGAGGCGAGTACAGCAGACCGCCGTCTGTCCACTGAGAGTTCAGACCACGGGCCAAACCGATTGGTGTCTCTTCGCCGATGTTCTTGGCAAAGATTTCACCGTAGTTGCCCTGTGTTTCGATTGCGCGCTTGGCCCAATCTGCGTCCAGGCCGAGCATTTCACCAAGTGTACCTTCGGTACCCAGCAAACGGGCGATCTCAGGGTTGTTGGTAGAAGCCGCCATTTCGCCAACGTTGGCGGAAGACACGCCCAGCTCTTCAGCTGTGATCAGTGCGTTCAGTGTCCAGCGGACAACGTCACCCCATTCGCTGTCGCCGTGGCGAACAAGCGGGCCGAGTGGCTCTTTGGAGATGATCTCTGGCAGCAGTGTGTGGCCGGCAGGATCTTCGAATGTCGCACGTGTCGCGGCCAGACCGGACGCGTCCGTTGTGTAAACGTCGCAAGCGCCAGCAAGGTACTGCTGCTGTGCTTCGGCGTTTGTTTCGATTGGCACCGGCTCATAGCTGATGTTGTTAGCGCGGAAGAAGTCGGCCAGGTTCAGTTCGGTTGTTGTACCGGTCTGAATGCAGACTGTTGCGCCATCAAGATCTTTCGCGGAGGAAACACCAAGGTCTTTTGGAACCATAAAGCCCTGACCGTCATAGTAGTTCACGCCAACAAAATCGAACTTCAGATCGACATCGCGGGAGAACGTCCACGTGGTGTTACGTGCCAGCATGTCGATTTCGCCGGACGCCAGCGCGGTAAAGCGTGTTTTACCGGTTGTTGGAACGAATTCTACAGCGGATGCGTCACCCAGAACGCCAGCTGCAACCGCGCGGCATACCGCAACGTCAAAGCCTTTCCATTCGCCGTTCGCATCGGGGGCAGCAAAGCCCACCAGACCCGTGGTCACGCCGCAGTTCAGTTTACCGCGTGCTTTCACATCGTCCAGTGTACCGGCCGCTGCTGCACCGGCAGCAAGACCCGCAACGGTCAGTGCGCCGAAAATTACAGATTTTTTCATGTTAACCTCTTCCTGATAGTCCGCCACGTTTTGGGCGGTTATACCGACCCGTTGATCGGGCCGGAGGCGATACGTCGCAGGGCAAGCCTGCTCAGTGCATCGCAGTCTGCTCGAAATCGGGCTGCAAGGTCAAGGGTGGGTTGTGCAAAAAGCAGGCGCAAACTGGTGCGAATCTATGGGTGAACCCTGCTTCTCTAAGTCAACCCCAGTTAGACATCGCAACAAAGGGTGAACATACGCTCGGCATGTTGAAAACTGGACTTTTTCAACGATGTTAGCGCCTCAGCTTCATCATCGACGCCCCATTGTTCGATCTGCCAGATCTCATCAAGCCGCGATATGTCCCACAAAGTTTCGATATCGTGCAGTTTTTCGATCGCGGCAAAGCCAAGGACAAGCGAGCCTGACAGGCTCACCAGATCGTGAAACGCCGCCAGCTTAAAGGCATCAAGAGCATGGGTTCGCGCACTGAGCGCCGCCAGTGCGTGCTCGTCTTGGGGTTTGTGGATCACCCCTGTGCGTGGCTCCAACCGAGCGCCAAGCGTTTCAGCAGCCCAGTCAAGAATCGGATCCCATTGCGCCTCTTGCCGCGCAACCAGCTCTTCTGGAGTATCGGCGCGGTAGCACAGCAGATCGCTATCGCCATAGGCCGCCAGCATATCCGCCACTTCGCCATGTTGGATCAAAACCTTGTCCAAGGCGGCGTTGGCGGTCTTTGTCACCGGCATTGTCTCGGGCTTGATCTCGCCCTCTTGTGCATCCCATTCCAATGCGACCGCCCGCGCCATGGCGCGGGTTGGCAGGATCAGGCTGCGCTTGGCCGGTGTCTTGATGGATCGCCCATCAAGCAGAACCGCAAATCCGCCCTCTGCATGATCCGTAACCTGCGCCTCTTTCCAAAACCGCTTGGCCTTCCAGTCGCTCATCCCGGCATACTCCAGATACGCTCAAGCACTGGTGCCAGTTCAGCATAATCGTCGATCACCACATGGGCATCGCCAAGCCGTTCGGGTGGATGATAGCCCCAGTTGACGCCAATGCCCCGCACCCCTGCGGCGCGGGCCATTTCCATGTCAAAACTGGTATCGCCCACCATCACAGTGTCTGCCGGTTCCACACCCGCGTCCTGCATGGCCTGCAAAATCATCGAAGGGTGCGGCTTGGAGGGATGAAAATCCGCAACCTGCTGGGTCATGAACAACCCGTCCAGCGCGTGACCCTCAATCAACTTATCCAAACCCCGCCGGGATTTCCCTGTGGCAATCCCCAACAAAAACTCCGGCACCGCCTGCAAGCTGCGCAAAGCATCCATCGCGCCCGGATACAGCGGCGAGGATTGCGCCACACCGAATTGCGCCCGCAGCTCCATATAAGCCGCCTTGTAGCTTTCAATCATTTTCTGGTGCGCGGCCTCTGTCTGATCAGGTGCTAGTGTTGGCATCGCGACATCCAACGACAACCCGACAATGCTGAGCAACTTCGCCCGCTCCGGCAGTGGCGCATCGACCGCCGCAAAGGCGCGGGTCATGGCCGCGACAATATCGCCCTGACTGTCAACGAGTGTTCCATCGACATCAAAAAGCACCAATTTCAATGTGGAGCTCATCCCCAGTCCTCCTCGAACGGGTCGGCAGGCACGTCGCTTGGCGACCATTGAAAGGTCTCCCACGTCCGCTGCATGTGATCCGGCAATGGCGCCACCAGATTGAGGCTGGCCTTGGTCACGGGATGCTCAATGGTCAAAGATCGCGCATGCAGGTGCAGCTTTTTGGAGATATCACCCCCCAACTGCGCGCCCCAGCCGTCGCCCATGTTGTCCTGACCCGATCCGCCGTATTTGCCATCGCCGACAATCGGATGACCAATCTCCGCCATATGCGCCCGCAATTGATGTGTCCGGCCAGTAACGGGAATGAGGGCCGCCCAACAGGTCCGCGTACCAGCCTGCGCCAGAACCGCATAATCCGTGGTCGCCCGTTTGGCCCCTTCGGTTGAATCGACATCACGCGGATGCACCGCGACCATCTTTTCGCCTTCGCCGCGCGCGCCATGACCGCCCGCTTTCATCAGGCCAAACTTGATCTGCCCGTTCTTGGGGTGCGGAACGCCGGCCACAGCGGCCCAGTAAATCTTGCGGGTCTCGCGGTGCCGAAAAGACGCTGTCAACGCCGCCGCCACACTGCGGGTTCGCGCCATGATCAGGACACCCGATGTGTCTTTGTCCAGCCGGTGAACAAGCCGCGGCTTTTCATCCAGATCAAACATCAACGCCTCGGCGAGCGCATCGACATGCCGGTCCGACTGCCCCGAACCGCCCTGCACTGGCAGGCCCGGCGGCTTGTTCAGCGCGATCACTTGATCATCGCGGTAAATCACGCATGAACGGATAAACTTGGCATCCGCATCGGTGACGCGTGTGCGTTTTGGTGGCGGCGGCGCTTCGACATCCGGCAATGGCGGAATGCGCACCTCGTGCCCCACTTCCAACCGGGTCGATCCTTTGACCCGCCCGCCATTCACCCGGATCTCGCCCTTGCGGCACATCTTTTCGATGCGCCCCTGCGAGATCAACGGGAACATACGTTTGAACCAGCGGTCCAGACGTTGATCGCCATCACCTTCTTCTACAATCAGGGTCTGAACACGGCTCATACCAAAACTCCTCTGGCCATCCAAAGGCCCAACATCAAACCCGCCACAGACAGGCCAACTGACAACGCCACATAAAGCCCTGCCGCACCGATCTGTCCCCGTTCCATCAACGTCACCGTCTCAAGCGAGAACGCCGAAAACGTGGTGAACCCGCCCAAAAGCCCGGTCATCACCAAGGGGCTCAGATGGGTCAAACCGCGATGCGCGGCCACCACCACAAACACGCCCATCAAAAACGACCCGATGACATTCACCGTCAGAATCGCCAGCGGGAATTCTTGCGGGCCAGTCAAGCGCATCATCGCCACACCGGACAGATACCGCAGCGCGGCACCAACAGCACCGCCAAGCGCAACAAGGGACAGGGTTGAAAACATCTGGGGTCTGTCACGCTTTGGGCGCGGATTGTCAAGTTTTGCAGGCCGCGACGCGCCGTTATTCCCGATCACCCCGTTTGAGGCGCAGTTTCGCGAAATACTCCAACCGCTTTTTCAGCTCACGCTCAAATCCGCGCTCGACAGGCGCATAAAGCACAGGCCGTTTCATGGTTTCAGGGAAATAGTTCTGCCCCGAGAACCCGTCTTCGGCGTCATGATCATAGGCATAGCCATCGCCATACCCCTGCTCTTTCATCAATTTGGACGGTGCATTGAGGATATGTTTTGGCGGCGGCTCTGATCCGGTCTCTTTGGCGGCACGGCGGGCGCCCTTGTAGGCCACATAGGTCGCATTCGATTTCGGCGCCAAGGCCAGATAGGCCACCGCTTGGGCCAAGGCCAATTCGCCCTCGGGGCTGCCCAGCCGCTCATAGGTCTGCCACGATTGCAAACAAACCGCCTGCGCCTGCGGATCGGCAAGTCCGATATCCTCGACCGCCATCCGCGTGATGCGCCGCGCCAGAAACCGTGGATCTTCGCCTCCCTCCAACATCCGCGCAAACCAGTACAGCGCCGCGTCCGGGTCCGACCCGCGCACGGATTTATGCAGCGCGCTGATCAGATTGTAATGGGAATCGCCGCTTTTGTCGTATTGCGCCGCCCGCCGCATCAACCGCTGTGACAATGCAGGTGGATCAAGCTTGCCTTCCACCTTCCAGGCGCTGACCTGTTCAATTAGGTTCAGCAAGGCCCGCCCGTCACCATCCGCCATCTCAAGCAGGGCCTCTCGCCCAGGGCCATTCAGCGGCAGCGTTTTATCAAGCTCCTTCTCGGCCCGTTGCGCCAGCAGCTCCAGATCGGCCAGGGGCAAACGCTCAAGCACAAGCACCTGCGCGCGGCTCAGCACAGCGGCGTTCAACTCAAAACTGGGGTTCTCAGTCGTGGCCCCGACCAACAAGATCGTGCCATCCTCCATATGCGGCAGAAACCCGTCCTGCTGCGCCTTGTTAAAGCGGTGGATCTCATCGACAAAAAGCAAGGTGCCCTGCCCGTTTTGCCGCCGAATCTTGGCCGCTTCAAACACCTTGCGCAGCTCCGGCACACCGCTGAAAATCGCGCTGATCTGAACAAAATGCAGGTCCGTTTCATCCGCCAGAAGCCGCGCGATGGTGGTTTTGCCGACACCGGGCGGCCCCCAGAACACCAGCGAGGACAACGCGCCAGAGGCCAGCATCACCGTGAGCGGCGCGTCCGGCCCCAACACCTTTTGCTGGCCGATCACCTCCGCCAAGGCACGCGGGCGCAACCGGTCCGCCAACGGGCGATGCGCATTGTCCGGCATGGCAGCACTGCCATCATCAAAGAGATCAGCCATGGGTTTACACCCTGAACCGCAAGCGCGTGCGCCGATCACCGCGCTGCAAAGTCATTTCAATCCAACGCACTTTACCGCTCAGCAATGCGGCAGCCTCTTCAGGGGCGATGATCTCAGTCTCGTTGATATCTACAATCACGTCCCCGCGCCGCAGGCCAACCTGCTGAGCAAAACGGCCCGCTTCCATCACGACCACGCCAGAGGCTTCCAGCGGCAGATTCATTTCCGAGATCACCGCTGGATTGATCCGCGCCAGCACCAGACCGGGCAGCAGGCTACGCTCGGTCATCACGATCTGATCGCGCGGCGGATCGTCCGGGGCAGCGATCAACGAGACCTGAACCTCAAACCGCTTGCCACCGCGCAGGTATTGCACCGGCGTTTCTCGGCCAAGGCCCGCCACACTCATCCTGTAGACCATTTCGGCTGGTGTGTTCACCGCAGCACCGCCAACTTCCAGAATAACATCGCCAACGTCCAATCCCGCCTCCAGAAACGGGCTGGCCGCATGCAGGCCCGACACGATGATACCGCCCGACCGGTCCAATCCCAGTGTCGCCGCCATGTCGCTATCGACCGGCTGCCCACTGATCCCCGCCCAGGGTCGGTCAAATTCTGTCGCGCCATCCCGCGCCCGCGCGACAAAGGCCGCAACCAAATCCGCCGGAATGGCAAATCCGATACCATTGCTGCCACCGGACCGCGTGAGAATGGATGTGTTGATGCCAATCAGCCTGCCAGCCATGTCAATCAACGCACCGCCCGAATTGCCCGGATTGATCGGCGCGTCGGTCTGAATGAAATAGCCAAGACCAGAATTGCCGCCCCCCGCGCCGCTGCGCGCCAGGCCAGAGACAATACCACTGCTCACAGTCTGGCCCACCCCAAAGGGGTTCCCGATGGCCAATGCCAACTCGCCCACTTCAACGGATTCACTGCCGCGCAATGTCAGAAACGGCAGATCTTCTTCGGCATCAATCTTGAGGATCGCCAGATCCGCATCCCGATCACCAAGCAGAACCCGCGCGTTGTATTCCCGCCGGTCATTCAGAACCACGCGGATCTCGGTCGCCATGCCAACCACATGATAGTTCGACACCACGATCCCATCCGCAGACAGGATCACCCCTGAGCCAAGCGAGTTTTGCACACGCGGCTTTTCCGAGAACGGATCACGAAAGAACCGCTCAAAAAACGGATCGCGCTGCAGCGGGGTGCGCTGTGCCTGCGTCATTATCTTGGCGTAGATATTCACAACTGCCGGCGTTGCCTCTTTGACCAAAGGCACAAAGCTGAGCTGCATCTGCGCCGCGCTTTGCGGCACCTCCTGCTGTGCGGCCAAGGGGGCTGCGAACAGCGCGAAAATTAGAACAAATATCTTCATACCCCAGATATGCGCAGCCATGATCAAATGCGCAACTCCCCTGCCCTTTTTGGCCTTAAATACTCACTGCACCCCGGTTCAAACAAAAAACCCCGCCAATGGCGGGGCTTTCCGGGTCGCAATCTGCGGCCTTAACTTATTCTGCGGCTTCTTCTGCTGCCAGGCGGGCTTTGTCGCCAGCGCCTTTTGCGTCGCGGTCACGATCAACAAATTCGATGATCGCCATGGGCGCCATGTCACCATAGCGGAAGCCCGCTTTGAGAACGCGCACATAACCACCCTGGCGGTCTTTGTAGCGTGGGCCAAGGATGTCGAACAATTTCGCGACATACTGGTCCTGCTTGAGCTTGGACGCGGCCTGACGGCGGGCGTGCAGATCGCCACGCTTCGCCAGTGTGATCAGCTTTTCGATGATCGGGCGCAGTTCTTTTGCTTTTGGCAAAGTTGTTTTGATTTGCTCATGTTCGATGAGCGAGCCGGCCATGTTTGCCCAGAGCGCCTTACGGTGCTCATGTGTACGGTTCAGGCGGCGATATCCACGTGCGTGACGCATTTTCTAGTCTCCAATTTGGTGCCCTCTACGGGCTGTTTTGCTTTGTCTGGCTGCTGATGCGTGTCAGCGGCTCTCCTTGGGGCAAGATGCCCGGTCGTGGGTAAGGTGGGGTTCACCCCACCTCACGTTTTTTAGAACGAATCCTCGAACTTCTTGGCGAGGTCTTCGATGTTGTCCGGTGGCCAATCTTCGACGTCCATGCCGAGGTGCAGCCCCATACCAGACAGCACTTCCTTGATCTCGTTCAAGGACTTGCGGCCGAAGTTCGGCGTGCGCAGCATTTCGGCTTCGGTTTTCTGAATCAGATCGCCGATGTAAACGATGTTGTCGTTCTTGAGGCAGTTTGCCGAACGTACGGAAAGCTCCAGCTCGTCCACTTTCTTCAGCAGCAGCGGGTTGAATTCCAGACCATCATCATCGTCCTGACGGGACGCGGATTCAGGTTCGTCAAAGTTCACGAAGATGCCCAGCTGGTCCTGCAGAATACGCGCGGCAAATGCCACGGCGTCATCTGGTGTGATGGACCCGTCTGTTTCCACTTTCATAGTCAGTTTGTCATAATCCAGCACCTGACCTTCACGGGTCGGCTGCACGTCATAAGACACTTTTTTGACCGGGGAATAGATCGCATCAATCGGGATCAGGCCAATGGGCGCATCTTCCGGCTTGTTCTTTTCGGCAGAGACATAGCCTTTGCCGGTGTTGACGATCAGTTCCATGTAAACGTCTGCACCATCATCGAGGTGGCAGATCACATGATCCCGGTTCAGAATTTCGATACCAGCGGATTCGCTGATGTCACCAGCGGTGACAACACCCGGACCTTTGGCCGAAATCGACAGGCGCTTGGGCCCTTCAACTTCCATGCGCAGCGACACGCCCTTGAGGTTCAGGATGATGTCGGTCACGTCTTCACGCACACCGGCCACCGAAGAAAACTCATGCAGTACGTTGTCGATCTGTACGGATGTGATCGCGGCGCCCTGAAGGCTGCTCATCAGCACCCGGCGCAGGGCGTTGCCCATTGTCAGACCAAAGCCGCGCTCAAGCGGTTCTGCCATCACGGTCGCCTGACGTGCAGGGTCATTGCCCGGCTTGACGTCCAGCTGTTGTGGTTTGATCAATTCAGCCCAATTTTTGTGGATCATGCGTCCCTCCATCCTTGTTTGTGCCTCATGTCCAAAAGGCCCAAACGCTCGAGGTTTCAAAAATGCTTTTGGGGCCGCGTGGCTCACGCAGCCCCAGATAATATTGTGCCCTCTTAAACGCGGCGGCGCTTAGGTGGACGGCAGCCGTTGTGGGCCATGGGTGTCACGTCACGGATCGACGTGATGTTAAAGCCTGCAGCCGCCAGAGCGCGCAATGCGCTTTCACGGCCAGAACCCGGACCCTGCACTTCGACTTCCAGCGTTTTCACGCCGTGTTCCTGTGCTTTGCGGCCTGCATCCTCAGCAGCCATCTGGGCGGCATAAGGTGTCGATTTACGCGACCCTTTGAAACCCATGGTGCCGGCAGAGGACCAGCTGATTGCGTTGCCTTGAACATCCGAGATCAGGATCTTGGTGTTGTTGAAGGAACTGTTCACATGCGCCACACCTGCGGCGATGTTCTTGGAGACCTTACGCTTGGTGCGTTTTGCGTCGCGTGCCATCTGTCAGATCCTCCCTTATTTCTTCTTACCAGCAATGGCCTTTGCGGGGCCTTTGCGAGTACGAGCGTTGGTGTGAGTACGCTGACCGCGAACCGGCAGGTTACGACGGTGGCGCAGGCCACGGTAGCAACCAAGGTCCATCAGACGCTTGATGTTCATCTGCGTGTCACGACGCAGGTCACCTTCGACGGTGTAGTTTTCGTCGATGTGCTCACGGATCTTCAGCACTTCGGCGTCAGACAGTTCGTTGATGCGACGGGTTTCGTCGATACCGACAGCTTCGCAAATCGCTTTTGCGGAGGTGTTACCGATACCTGTAATATATGTGAGGGCGATTGGAACCCGCTTTGCAGTCGGGATGTTTACGCCGGCAATACGTGCCACGTGTTATCTTCCTTTTCGTTGCGGGTCCGTCATACCAGACCCTTTTTTCACAACGTGAAGCCCGAGGCGTGGTGCCATCGGGCTACAGCTGATCAGGTGATCTTGCGGTTTGGGCGCTACCCGCCCCGCAATTTGATTCTCTTTCGAGATAGCGCTGACTATGGGGTTTTTGCAGACAGGTCAAGACGGTGATCGCTGCATCGGCGGGAATGGGGGCCAGCCCCCAAACCCCCGGAATATTTAGGGCCAAAAAGGCGGAGGCTCAGGTGTCCAGAACCGCCGCGATTTCGCCTTGGACCTCGTCGATGGCGCCAAGACCATTGACCACGCTCAAAGTTTCCTTGGCATAGTAATACCCGATGAGCGGCGAGGTCTGTTTGTAGTAGGCCATCAGCCGGGTTTTAAGGCTTTCTGCGTTGTCATCGGCGCGGCGTTTGAAATCGCTGGCACCACAATTGGTGCATTTTCCGTCTGCCGGGATCGGCTTGGTGTTGTCGTTGTAGACCTCACCGCAGCCGCCACAGGTGGAGCGCGCTGTGATACGGTCCACCAAAGCTTCGTCATCCACACGCATTTCAATCACGGCATCGAGGGTCTGGCCCTCGTCTGCCATCAGCTTGGCCAGCGCATCGGCCTGCTCAAGTGTGCGGGGGAAGCCGTCAAAGATAAAGCCGCCCTTGTTGTCGCCTGTCAGCTTTTCGCGGATCAGGCCGATCACGATCTCGTCGGTGACCAGCTCGCCGCGGGCCATGACGCCAGCAACCATATTGCCCATCTCGGTGCCGCTGTCCTTGGCTTCGCGCAGCATATCACCGGTGGACAGCTGAACCATGTTGCGGCCATCGACCAAGCGACGCGCCTGTGTGCCTTTGCCTGCGCCCGGAGGCCCTAGAAGAATAATGTTCATCGGCGAATTGGGCTCCGTTTCTTGCGTTGACCTTTGCCTTTGCCACCGGATTTGCCGCGCAGCTGGGATTTCTCCAGCAGCCCTTCATATTGATGGGCCAGCAGATGGCTTTGGACCTGTTGGATGGTGTCCATGGTGACGGATACAACGATCAGAACCGAGGTGCCGCCAAAGTAGAACGGGATCGCGAACTGCCCGCGCAGAATCTCTGGCATCACACAGACCGCCGCGAGATAGGCTGCACCCAGTGCCAGCACGCGGTTCACCACATACTCAAGGTATTCCGCTGTCTTCTTGCCTGGGCGGATGCCCGGCACAAAACCGTTCTGGTTCTTCAGGTTATCCGCAACATCGTCGGGTTTGAAACTGACGTTGAAGGTGTAGAAATATGCAAAGAACACGATCATCGCGATAAAGAACAGCAGATAGAGCGGCTGTCCGGGGCCGAAGTTGGCCAGCAGAACCGACATGATCGGACCAGTGCTGTTGCCGGAGAACGTGCTGATTGTCACCGGCAGCAACAGCAGGGAGGAGGCAAAGATTGCCGGGATCACGCCCGCTGGATTTACCTTGACCGGCAGATGCGAAGAGCCACCGTCATACATTTTCATCCCAACCTGACGGCGGGGATACTGGATATGGATCTTGCGCAGGGCGCGCTCCATGAAGACCACAAACATGATGGTGGCAATCACCATCACCAACACCCCGACAATCACTGCAGGGCTGATCGCGCCGGACCGGCCGGAGGCAAAGAACTGTGCGATGGCCGCAGGAACCTCGGCGATGATGCCGACAAAGATGATCAGGGAGATACCGTTGCCGATGCCGCGTGCGGTAATTTGTTCACCCAGCCACATCAGGAACATCGTGCCGCCAACCAGCGTGATCATACAGGCAATGCGGAAATACATGCCAGGATCAGCGGCGATATCGCCGGCCTCTAGTGAAACCGCCAGACCGTAAGACTGCACTGTTGCCAGCGCCACGGTGCCGTAACGGGTGTATTGGTTGATTTTCTTGCGGCCCTGCTCGCCCTCTTTCTTGAGCTGCTCAAGCGCGGGCACCATCGAGGTCATCAACTGAACGATAATCGAGGCCGAAATATAGGGCATGATGCCCAGAGCAAAGATCCCCATACGGCCAAGCGCGCCGCCGGTGAACATCGAAACCATGCCGCCGATACCCTGACCGGCGCTTTCCATAAAGTCGCGCAGGGCCTGACCATCAATGCCGGGAACCGGAATAAATGTGCCAAGGCGGTAAACGATCAGCAAACCAAGGGTGAACAGGATCCGGTTGCGCAGATCAGTGGCCTTGCCCAATGCGGACCAGCTGGTGTTGGCGGCCATATTTTCGACGGCAGATACCATGTTGGGTCTCTTTTATTGTTATGAAAACGCCGCCCGGGCCGTTTTCCGGCGGGCGGCGTTCAGGAAAACTAGAAAACTATGTAAGCGGGACAGGCCCCGCTCACAAGTCTTTAGGCTGCGTTACTCAGCCGCTGCTGCCGCTTTGGCTGCAACTGTGATAGAACCGCCTGCTTTTTCGACCGCTTCAACCGCACCTTTGGAGGCGCCGGTGACCTGCAGATCAACCTTGGAGGTGATTTCACCCTTGGCCAGAACGCGGATGCCGTCCAGTTCGCGGCGCACGAGGCCGGATGCCACCAGTGCTGCACCATCAATGGGCTTTTTCGCGTCCAACTTCTTGGCGTCGATGAATTTCTGGATCAGGCCCAGGTTCACAACGGCAAAAGACTTGCGGTTCGGCTTGTTAAAGCCACGCTTTGGCAAACGTTGGTAGAGGGGCATCTGGCCGCCTTCGTACCCGTTGATTGCCACACCCGAGCGGGATTTCTGACCTTTGATACCACGGCCACCCATTTTACCGGTGCCGGAGCCAGGACCACGACCAACGCGCTTGCGTTTTTTGGTTGCGCCTTCGTTATCGGACAGTTCATTCAGTTTCATGTCGCTTCTCCTTTTGCCGGAACTGACCCCCAGCGACGGGAGCGGCCAAACACGGCGTTACGATTCGTTCATGGCGCACAGAATGCGGGCCACCGGGGGCGTATAGATTGGGTTGGGAGTGGGATCAAGGGTTGAGTATAACTGTTACCCAATATGTCCACCCGAAATATGTTCAGCGGGTTTGAAACAGGCTTCAGCTAGATATGATCAAGTGACAAAAACTCCGGTGCTCCAGTTGCCCAACCAAGTGTCAATCTTTGTCCACCCGATATAGTAACCTCAATCGGAACAGACCTTTCGGCAACTTGGCCAAAAAGAGCACAGAACGCCGCGAAGTCCTCGAACCACCGATGCTCTTGTGAAAACGATTGAATAATCATCGCAGCGCGATCGGTCTTGAACCTTTCTGCCTCGATTACGGCAGCGACAGTCCTGTGAAACAGTTGATATCTGAGGTTATGGGGGACAGGTTGAGTTAACCCCAATTTGTCACAAATATAACTTAGCCTGGCGATTTTTCCTGGAGAGGCATTCTTTAGCCATTCACCGATTGTCGGGCCGAATGGCTCGGCGACCTTGGCTTCCACGGAAACTGCAATTGTAGTCCCTTCCACGCGCCCCAAAGCAAATATGTCACACTGACTCTGCCCTGAACCTCCTGGCAATGAAACCTTGTGTTCTGGAATAGCGATAAGGAGTTCGGCTCGAGCGCCCAGCTGTTGAGCAATCTCTTCCGGAAAACCTCTGGCATTCTCCCAACTATAAGCGACGGCCATGGCCGAGAACCCTCGTTTCCACTGCTTGTCTGGATCGGCAAGAAAACGTTTCCAATCAATTGGTCCTGTAGTCGGTATAAGGATCTTTCTCATACAACCAGATTAGCGAAGTTCAATTCAGACTCCACAAAGAAAAACGCCCCGCAGTTTCCTGCGAGGCGCTCAATCCTTAGGCACGCGAAGTCTTTGAAGACTTCGGCCCGATTTCTTTAAAGAAATCGCTTAGCCTTTTTCTTCCACAATCTCGACCATGTGCGGGATCTTGTTGATCATGCCGCGCACGGCTGGGGTATCTTCCAGCTCGCGGGTTTTGTGCATTTTGTTCAGGCCCAGGCCAATCAGCGTCTGACGCTGTTTTTCGGGGCGACGGATCGGGGAACCGATCTGTTTTACAACAATAGT
>Ga0316204_10007435_pt1 | contig 16012 bp, 16 predicted proteins | sample 6monrhotite_MG_2_FD_205661 | JGI IMG/M metagenome (GOLD analysis project Ga0316204, IMG submission 205661) | Microbial mat bacterial communities from mineral coupon in-situ incubated in ocean water Damariscotta River, Maine, United States -... | ecosystem: Environmental > Aquatic > Marine >... | reverse complement strand
CGAGTTCCAGCAAGCGACCGGTGCCCTGCAGAGCCTCGGCGTTCCGCCCCTCGAGGCGGGCTACGTCGATGCCGTCGTCGGTGCGGCGCTGTCTGCGACCCCGGCGGCCGCGTCGATCACGCCGCGAAGCTGGCGACGCGTTGCGTCGCACGCCGCGGCCCTGCTGCTCGGAGCGGCGCTCTTCGGCGCCTTCGCGCGCGAAGGCGCGCCGGCCGAGCCCGAGGTCCGCGAGGTCGTGCGCACCGAGATCCGTGAGGTCCTGGTCCCTGGCCCCACCCCGGAGCCCGAGCTCGTCATCGAGTGGCGCGAGCGGACGGCTGTCGAGATCGAGTACGTCGACCGCGAGGTCGTGCGCGAGGTCGAGGTGGAGCGCCCCGTCGAGGTCTTCGTGCGCGACCGCTCCTTCGAGGGCACGCTCGCCACGATCGGCGAAGGCCTCGCCGCCTGGGGCAGCGCCGTCTCGAGCTTCGAGCGCGAGCTCACGCCGATCGAGACCCAGCCCGAGGACGAGGTGTGGGTTCGCCAGCTCACGCGCAGCGACCCGCCGCCGCAACGCCCCCTGGCCGAGCCGACGCGCGACGCCACGCTCGTCGTGCGTCGGGACGAGGGCCGCGTCAGCCTGCGCACCCGTGGCACGCTGGAAGAGATCGTCCCGGCGCTGATCGCCCGGCTCGAGGACGAGGACCCCGCGATTCAGCAGGCCGTGGAGTCCCGACTGCTCGAGATCCAGTCCCAGCTCGGCGGCTCGGAAGCCACGACGGTCGAGGTGACGGCGGGCGACGGCTTCGGGCCGATCGGCTGGCGTCGCTGGTGGCCGGAGGAGTCCGAGGACGCCGCCGAGGAGTCGAGCGCGACCGAGCGCTGGAGCGCCTGGTGGCTGAACACCCGCGCCGACCTGGACCTGTGATGCTCCGCCCATCGAATCGCTGCCCGCTGAATCTTCGCTCCTGGGAACCCGCCTTCGCCGCGACGCGTACCCCAGACGTGCCCACCTCGCTTTCGCCCCTGCCCTTCCACGACATGCTCCGACGCATCCTCGCTCTCTCGCTCCTGCTCCTGCTCGGCGCCTGTAGCTCCCACCGCACCTACACCCTGCACCCACAGCAGGTCCTGCTCGCCGAGACGACGACGGACGCCGGCGAGGAGCTGACCTATCGCTTGATGAGCAGCAGCGGCGGTGCGCCGCAGGTGACGCGCACCAGCACGAGCCGCCACGACGTCGCTCAGCTCGGCGTGCGCGTGCGCTCGGTCGACCGCAACACCGGAGAGAAGAACGCGCTGACGCCGTGGCGCGGGCTGCTCGTCGAGCGCGTCACCTCGGGCAAGGCAGCGGCGCGCGCGGGCATCCTCCCCGGCGACGTGTTGCTGCGCCTGGAGGGCTTCGAGCTCAGCAGCTCCGATCAGCTGATGGACCTGATGGAGAACGAGTTCGAGCCGAACGGCGAAGCGCACCTCGAGCTGCTCAAGGTCGGTTCGGACGGGAGCTACTCCACGGAGCCCGACAAGCTGCTCGTCTCCCTCGGCTCACGAGAGGTCGAAGTCACGCGATCGGACACCTTTCCGCTCGGCTCAGACCTCGGCGTCCTGCGCCTCACCGGCCTGCAGGTCGGGACGCTCGACGGCGAGCTCGCCGAGGAGATCTACGGCTCCGCCGAGCCAGTGACGCTCGTCTCCGCGACCCTCGTCGGGTCACCGGCGTACCTCGCCGGGCTGCGCGGCGGCGACCGCGTGGTGACCTGCGACGGGAAGCCGGTGACGAGCTACAGGGACGTGAGCCGCGCCCTCTTGTCCCGAGTCGATGGCGGCGAGCTCCCGGCTGACTGGTTCGACGCCGAGTCGCGCCACGGACTGCCGAACGGCAAGGGCGAGATCCCGATCGAGGTCGACGGCCCGCTCGGGCCGCACAGCGCGACGCTGGTCCCGAAGCGCAGCCTGCAGAGCAGCTCCTCGTTCCACGTGCCCATCGTCTTCAGCTGGAAGTCGGACGTGGCCAGCACGCGCTGGTCGTTCCTCGACTTCATCTTCCAGTTCGGCGCCAACTACCGCTCGAACTACCGCAGCTCGGCATCGCGCGCGCCCAAGAAGACGTGGCTGTTCTCGCTCTTCCCGTTCGGCATGTTCGAGTTCGAGCGCGCCTCCAACTACAACCGCTACTGCTTCTTCTGGTTCATCGAGATGAAGGACCGGGACTAGCCGAGCGGCTTCGAGATCAACCGCAGGTCGACGAGACGGGGCCCCGCGCACGCTGCGCGGGGCCCCGTCGTCTGTTCTCCAGTCTCCTTCCGGGCGCCGCCGCTCGCCGCAGCTCCGCGCTCCGAAATCTCAGTCGCCGAACGGCGGGCGCGGCAGTTCCAGCGGCCGCTGCGGGCCCAACCCTCGCCGGTGCTTCCCACTGGGCGAGCCCAGGATCACGGAGCCCTTCGGCGGCGGCAACGGCTTCATCAGGCGCGCCAGGTCCAGCTCATCGACCCCCTCGTTCGCGTCCGACTCGCTCGCCCCGCTCGCCCCGCTCTTCGAGGGAGGCGCGACGCCCTCCTCCTCCGTACCGCTGTCACTGGACGCCTCGTTCGTCTCCGTCGGCGAAGCGTGGCCGCCCGTGTCCTTTGGCCTCGAAGGTCCGGGAGTCCCCATCATGACCGGCCGTTTGGGCGAGCCATCCGGCCCCGCCTGAGCCGGCACGGGATCTCCGGCGCCCCCCATGATGGTGTGGTCGATGGTCTGTCCGCCAGCGCTCGCCGAGTCGGTTTCGTGCTCGGTTGCGAGCGGAGCAACCTCTCCTATCGTCGGCTGCAGAGGTGCGGGGCTGGGGTTGGTCGCGCTCTCCGCGCCCTCCGGGTCCGTCAACTGACCGTCGGAGTTCACCGTCACCTCACCGGTGAGCGAGATGCGGCCCATGAGGATCTGCTGCGGCGGCTCGGACTCGCCCATCGCTTCACAGCCCTCGTCCGTCAGCGGCGCTTCCAGGCTCCCCTGCAGCACCTGCCCGATGCGGACGGCCTCGCCGGATTCGACCGAGGCGTTCTCGACGTTGCTGCTCTCGATGGGCTGCGGCTCTTCGGGCGCGCGCGGCTCGTCGGAACGGCAGGCGGCCAGCAGACCGGTACCGAGCGCCAGCGCGAGCGCGGTCGCCTTCTGGGGCGAAGGCTCCTTCGGTGCCTCCGCGGTGACGCACGTTCCGTCCGGCTCGTACTCCAGCCGCACACAGACCTTCTCCCCCTCGTCCCGGCGGGCGATCAGCGCCTCGGCCTCGTCGCGCGGCATGGCCGCCACGTTGTGGACGTGGAGCTGGCATTGGTCGCAGTAGCGGCGCCGCTCGCTCCCCAGCATCGCTGCCCAGTCGGCGTTGCAGGGCTCGGGGATCTGAACGTTCTCGAGGTCGGTGCGCGGGTCGGTCATGGTCTCGGTCTCCTGTGGCGGGTCCAGAGGGGCGTGAGCAGCGCTCGAACGCGGGCCTTGGCCCCCTAGAGCCGTGGACGTTGCGGGCCACGCCTCCCTTGGGGATCGCACGGAATTCTCGCGGCTCGCCGGTCAGGCGATCCCCATCCGCGCGCCCTCGCCCTCCTCGAGCTTGCCGGCGGCGACGAGGAAGCGCAGGGCCTCGTGGACCGTCATGGAGACCCGCTCGGTGCGCGCCTCGGGGAGCAGGACGACGCGGCCGGTGGTCGGCGTCGGCGCCGCGGGCACGAACACGACGACGCGAGCCTCCTTGCCGTCGGCCGCCGGCAGCGTCCGCGTCACGAGGCCGAGCTCGACGCCCTCGTGGTCGCGCGACGGGATCAGGACCACGCGCTCGAACAGGCCGTCGGCGCCTTCGCCGTAGCCGAGGATCTGCTTGAGCGTTCGATACAGCATCCCGAGCGCCGGCAGCCGGTCGAGCAGGCGATCGAAGAACTGCCAGATCAGCTTCCCGACCAGGGTCGTGATGCTGAGACCGACCAGGTAGGTGATCGCAAGCACCGAGACGATACCGAGGCCCGGGAAGTAGAACGGCTGATCCGCGAGCCAGGAGTCGGCGATCGAACGCTCGGCCCACAGCGCGCCGAGCACGACGCCTCCGATAGGAAGGAGTGCGACGATCCCCGCGAAGAAGGTGCGAGTCAGGTGTCGAGAGAGCGGTTGCATGCCCTCTTGGTACGGACCGCCCCGAGGCAGCGCCAGCGAATTGCATCTCCGCGAAGGTGACGGCGCCGCAGCGCGCGCGATTCGGGCGCGCGCGGCCACGTCCATCGACTCCGGCGCCGAGGCGCCGGGGCCCGATCAGGCCAGCTGCTCCTCGAGCACGTCGGCCATCGTGTCCATGTACAGCACCACGTCGTCGCGGCTGTTGCGCCGCAGGTGCCGCTGTCCCTCCGGCAGTCGCGCGAGAACGCTCTCGTCCTCCAGGCGCTCGAGCTTGCGCACATCATCGCGCCCGAAGCCAACGCCGAGCAGCGACGCGAAGATGGCGTCGAGCGGAAGCCCCGTCACCTCGCAGTAGTCGACCGAGTGCTCCGACCACTCATCGAGCTCGGGACCAAAGCTCTTGAAGATCTCCCGCTCGTTCAGATCACACACCGACTGCACGAGGTGGCCGCAGTTGCAGCGCCCGACGTGACCCCATTCGTAGGGCGCGCCCGAGCGCAGACGCACGGCGGACTGGCGGAGAGCGGTGACGAGTTCAGGGGTCGGTCGCGGCATGGGTCTCGATCGGGTCTCGGGTCGGTGCGGCCGTGGGGCAATCAGCAACCTAGGCGCACGGAGTCGCTCGCGGAAGGCCTTCCGGGCAGGATCGGGCCCCGGCGGTACACTCGTGGCTTCGACCCCTGCGCCGCACCGGATTCGCCCCCATCGCATGCTCCACCTCATCCTCACTCTCGGTCTCACCCTGTCCTCCCCTCCCCAGGACGGCCAGGACCCCGTCGTCACCCTGGAGGCAGCCGTCGAGAGCGGCGCACCGACCCGGATCGTCCGCGCCCTCGCAGCCGCCGGCGAGATCGAGGATCCGCGGGTCGTGAAGGCCTGCTTCCAAGCTCTGCTCGTGGAAAAGGCCTCGGTCCGCCTCGCGGCGATCGAGGCGTTGCGCTTCAACCCGCACACCGGCGCGCTGCAGGTCCTCCACAGTCAGCTGCGCAAGGGAACTGCTGTGACCGCGGATCCGGCCCTCGAGGCGGCCGTCGTCCGCGCGATTGCGCAGCACGGATCGGAGGAGTCGGTCCCGCTCCTCGCCACGGGCGCGCTCGACGCGTCGCAGCCCATCCTCGGCCGGGCGCGAGTCCTCGGCATCGGTCACATCGGAACGCGTCGCGGCGTGAACGCGCTCCTCACGCTCGGCAGCAAGCTCCCCGCCGATCATCGACTCCTGTTCGTCGACGAGCTGCGCCTCGCGCTGGGCCACGCGACGGGCGAGGACCACGGGCTGGACCTCGACGCCTGGGCGAGCTGGTGGGAGGGCTCGAAGGCTAGCTTCGAGGCTCCCGACGACACCACGGAGCCCCCGGCGCTCTGCGCCCTCGAGTGGAAGGCGTACTGGACGTCGAGGGCCACCCTGTCGACCCCGGCGCCGGCGCTGCCGATGACGACGGCGGCGCCGCGGGCAGCGCGCCGTCCGAAGGCGGTCGAGGCGAGCGCGCCGGCAGGCGCCGCACAGCCCGCCGCCAAGGGCCAGAGCGCTGATGGCGAGGCCGATGGCGAAGCCAAGCCCCGGGGCAGGGACGCTGCGAACGGCAACGCCAAGGCGGGCAACAAGAAGGCCGGCCCCGCCAAGAACGGGAAGCAGAAGCCGAACGGCGGCAAGCAGGGCAAGAACGGCGCCGGCGCCAAGGGCAACGGAAAGAACGCCGCTGCAGCGAAGGGCGACGGAACGAAGGGCGCCGAGGCCAAGGGCAGCGGGACGAACGCCGCCGGAGCGAGTGGCAAGCCCGCGGACGAAGCGGCGAAGGACGAGCCGCAGGACAACGGGCCGAACTGAGCCCCGGCGCGCGGACTCGCGCCGATCTCGAGCCGCTTCAGCGGTGACTCTCGGAAGGCAACGGCACCGAGAGTTCGCACGGAGCTCGGGACCGTTCGGAGCGCGGAGCGTCTGCTCGGTGTGACCCACCCCACACCACCCCTCCGCCTGGAGTCCAGGAGCCCCTCCTACCCGGCCGCGCTCCTGAACCTCGACGCCCCGCCCGAACAGCTCTGGGCACAGGGGCGGTTGAGGCTCGCGCACGAGGATCGACCCCGCGTGGCGATCGTCGGGACGCGCGCGCCGACGCCCTATGGGGTTGCCCAGGCGGAGCGCTTCGGGCGCGCGCTCGGCAAGGCGGGGATCGTGGTGGTCAGCGGCCTCGCGCGCGGCGTCGACCAGGCGGCGCACCGCGGGGCGCTCGACGCGGGGGGCGACACGATCGCCGTCCTGGGCAGCGGGCTCGAGCGCCCCTGGCCCGACGTGCCACTCGTGGAGGAGATCGGCGCCCGCGGGCTCCTGCTGACCGAGTACGAGCCCCAACAAGCGCCGCGCCCCCACCACTTCCCCCAGCGCAATCGAATCATCGCGGCCCTCTGCGAGGGGCTCTTGGTCGTCGAGGCCGCGGAGGCGTCGGGCTCGTTGATCACGGCTCAGTGGGCGCTCGACCTGGGCCGGGAGGTCGCGGCCCTCCCCGGGCGCGTGGACCACCCGATGAGTCGAGGTGGGCACCGCTTGCTCCGGGAGGGCGCCCTCCTGGTCGAGAGTCCGGGGGACCTGCTCCGGGGACTGTTCGGCGCGGGGGCTCCCGCAGCGCCGCCAGAGTCCGTCGCAGACCCCACGGGCGAACTGGGCCGCGCGCTGGTCGGCGAGACGCTCAGCGCGGACGAGCTGGCCGAGCGCCTGGGTCGGCCGGTCGGCGAGGTGCTCGCCGAGCTGGTCCGCGCCGAGGTCGACGGAGTCGTCGCTCGTGGACCTGGAGGGCTCTATCGACTGCGCTGATCGGGGCCGGTCGGCCGTCGGCTTCGGTCTCAGGCGACCGAGGCGACCGTGTGCTCCGCGAGCAGCATCAGTCCCGTCAGTGCAGCGCAGCCGAGGAAGAAGAACAGCAGACGCCGGGGAAAGGCGCGCAGGGCCTTCGAGTCGTCCGGCTCCGAGTAGAACGCGCTCATCAGGACGATGACGGCGGAGAGCAACGCGAACAGCAGCGCGTGGACCAGGAGATCGTTCACGCGGTCACCTCTGCCGTCGCGGAAGGGGTCGTCTCGGCGGAGCCTCCGTCGCTCGCGTTCGCCGCGTCCTCGCTTCGGGCCGGCTCTTCGGTCTCGGAGTCCGAGCCCTCCCAACGACGCGCGGCGAAGCCGTACACGTCGAGCATCGCGAGGATGTTGAGCATGCCGGCGACCGCCGCGAAGACGAGTCCGGCCTCGCCGTAGGGCACGTACGAATTGAGGGACTTCGCTCCCCAGACGAGCTGTAGCAGGAGCGCAGGCGCCCCGGCCATGACCTGACCACCCCAGTAGTAGTAGTGACGCTCGCGGCTGAGGTTCGACGCATCGGCGAGGATGGTGCCGAGGACCACGCAGCCGACGAGGCTGAGGAAGACCAGTGTGCCGCGGAGCTTGCGACCCTGGAACCAGTGCCCGAGCCCCGGACAGATCCAGGTGAGCAGCACGGGAAGGGCCGGCGACTTCCATCCCGTGTGCACGTCCTTCGGGAGTCGAGCCTCGAAGTTCGCGTGGCACATCAGGCAGAGGTTGAGCACCCCCGAAATGGCCGTCAGCGTGGTTCCGAGAACGACCGTGTCCGGGAACGGGCGCGGCACCGGCAAGCCGTAGCCGTACGACTGCATGTGGTAGATCAGCGCTCCCAGGTTGCCGAGCTCCGGAGCGAGGGCCGGGGCGAACGGCCCACGCAGCTCAGGCTGGAGGAACTCGAAGCCCATCCCGCCGGAGAGCTTCAAACCCAGGAGGTAGAGGCCCTCGACCAGGACGAAGGCGACGAGCCCGAAGGTCGCGCGGCCGATGTACAGGTGCCCGGCCCCGGGCAGGAACCAGGTGAGGAGGGTCGCGACGTTCGGCTCCCCGCTGGGCATCGCGGGGGTGCGGCGGCTGGGAAAGCTGCTGCTCATAGGGGCAAGAGTGTACGGCCCGTACGGGCGCGGCGCGCGGGCGCTGGTGGAAGGTTGCTACACTTCCTCGAATGGCCCCTAGCCCCCACCAACTGCGGCTCCGCGTGCGCTACGGCGAGACGGACCAGATGGGCGTCGTCCACCACGCCAACTACCTCGCCTACTTCGAGGAGGGCCGGACCCGGATGATGGCCGACCTGGGCTGCCCCTACGGGGAGCTCGAGCGCGCCGGGATCGGACTGCCCGTCCGCAAGGTCGAGCTGCGCTACCGGGCCCCGGCGCTGTACGAGGACGAGCTCTGCGTGGAGACGCGGGTCACCCGGCTACGCGCCGCCTCGGTCAGCTTCGGCTACGAGATCCGGAGGGTCGCCGACGACGAGTTGATCGTGACCGGCGAGAGCGAGCTGGCGTGCGTGACGCTAGGGCCAGAGCGCAAGGTGCTGGCGCTTCCCGACTCGCTGCGGGAGTTGCTCGAGCCGCACCTCGAAGGCGCGGTCTGAGGGGAGCCGGGCGGCCAGAGGCCTCCCCGCGGACCCTCAGGCGGGCTCGTTCGGGGTCTCTCCGCGAAGGAGCCGACTCGGCCCCTTGGGCGTCGACTCGGCGGGGGCGGGAGGCTCGACCTCCTGCTCGAACTCGTCGAGCATCATGGAGGCCTCCGAGACCTCCGAAGCCTCCAAAGGCTCGGGGACTTCCGTCTCGCCCGGAAGGAGCGACGGCAGGCTCTCGAGGAGGCGATCACGACAGGTCGGGCAGGCCTGGCCGCTCGAGAGCGTGTTGAGACGAGGGGCACCGCCAGTCGGCTGGCCGCAGGTGATGCAGAGCGATCCCTTGGAGTCGGACATGTCCTGGATTTCGACCAGGCAGCCTCGACGCTTGAGCCACGGAGGCTGGGAGAGGCCCGACCGGGGCCTGAGTCCGCGCATCGCCCCCCGGAAGAGCCGCCGTAAACCTCTGTGCAAAATAGACTTGAGTTTCGAGCGGCCGGCCCGAACAGCACTCCCCCGCCCTCGGGACGACCCGGGGCCCCTGCTCGCGGCTCGAACCGATCGCCGTCCGTGCGGGAAGCCCTCCAGAGCCGGGGGCCCAGGCGCCGAAGGAGGTCCGGGCCAGAACCTTCCGTGGACGAGAGTTTTCGGTCGCGTGGGCTGGCCGGAACGGCCCCAGCGGCCTATCCTGTAGCGTCGAATCGGTCGGGGACCCGTGTCCCTGCCCGAGCCGATCGGTCGCGTCTGCGGCCTTTTTCTTCGATTTCAATTAGCACCAAATTGGTGCCCATTGCCCCTCCGCCACGATGCTGCAGCTCACGAAGCGCACCGAGTACGGCTTGATCGCCTTGGTCCACATGGTGGACCGAGGAGGCGAGTTCGTCAGCGCCCGTGAGATCTCGGACAACTACCCGATCCCGAGCCGGATGCTCGCCGAGGTCCTCAAGGACCTCTCGCGCAGCGGACTGGTCGAGTCCCAGCGGGGAGCCAACGGCGGCTACGTCCTGGCACGCGCGGCGGAGTCGATCACGGTCGGCTCGGTCGTCAGCGCGCTCGAGGGCGCACCGACCCTGGCGAGCTGCGACACGGAGCTGAGCTCCGGCGGCTCGTGCAGCGTCGAGCCGGTCTGCCCGATCCGCTCGCCGCTCCAACGCATCCGTGAAGGCATCTGGCGCCAGATGGAACGCACCTCTCTGCGCTCGCTCGTCAACCCCGCCCCCATGGGGATCGAGCTGCCCTCGGCACAAGAACACGACGAACAACGCCTCGGCTTCAACGAGGCGCAACCGACTTCCACCGGACTCCGATGACTCTCCCGATCTACCTCGACTTCCAAGCCACGACCCCCGTCGACGAGCGCGTCCTGGAGGAGATGATCCCCTACTTCACCCAGGCCTTCGGCAACGCCGCCAGCCGCAGCCACGCCTTTGGCTGGCAGGCCGAAGCCGCCGTGGACAAGGCCCGCAAGCAGATCGCCAAGTCGATCGGCGCGACGGCGAAGGAGATCATCTTCACCTCCGGCTCGACCGAGGCCATCAACCTCGTTTTGAAGGGCGCGGTGGAGATGTACCCGACGCGTGGCAAGCACATCATCACGACCGAGGTCGAGCACAAGGCCGTCCTCGACGTGTGCAAGCACCTCGAGCAGGAGGGCTGCGAGGTCACCTACCTGAAGCCCAACAAGCAGGGCCGCGTCTCCGTCGAGCAAGTCGCCGAGGCGATGCGCGACGACACTCTGATCGTCGCGATCCTGTGGGGCAGCAACGAGATCGGCACCCTCAACCCCGTGCGCGAGATCGGCGCCCTGTGCCACGAGCGCAAGGTCCTGTTCTTCACGGACGCCACGCAGGTCGTCGGGAAGATCCCCGTCGACGTCGAGGCGGACAACGTCGACCTCCTCTGTCTCTCCGGCCACAAGGTCTACGGCCCGAAGGGCATCGGCGCCCTCTACGTGCGCCGCAAGAACCCGCGGGTCCGCCTGAGCGCCCAGATGGACGGCGGAGGCCACGAACGCGGCATGCGCTCGGGCACGCTCAACGTCCCCGGCATCGTCGGGCTCGGCAAGGCCTGCGAGCTCGCCTCCGACGACCTCGAGAAGGACGTCGAGCATGGCAGCCGCCTGCGCGACCTCTTCGAGAAGAAGATCTTCGACCGCCTCGACTACGTCTACATCAACGGCGATCCGGACAACCGCCTCCCGCACGCGACGAACCTCTCGTTCGCCTATGTGGAAGGTGAGTCGCTGATCATGGGCATCAAGGACCTGGCCGTCTCGTCGGGCTCCGCCTGCACCTCGGCCAGCCTCGAGCCCAGCCACGTTCTGCGCGCCTGCGACGTCGGTGACGAGCTCGCGCACTCCTCGATCCGCTTCAGCTTCGGTCGCACCACGACAGAAGAGGAGACGATCGCTGCCGCCGACCAGGTCATCGAGGCCGTCGAGCGCCTGCGCGAGCTGTCCCCGCTCTACGAGATGGCCCAGGAAGGGATCGACATCGCCTCCATCGACTGGAGCGGACACTGATCCCCCGCGACCAACGACCTCCACGGGCGCCCAGGCGCCTCGCCCCCTTCAACCAATCACTCTCGACGGCTCGACAGAGCTCAACCTAATATCCAGCCATGGCATACTCCGACAAGGTCCTCGACCACTACAACCAGCCCCGCAACGTCGGCTCGATGGACAAGAAGTCCGAAGACGTCGGCACCGGCATCGTCGGCGCGCCCGAGTGCGGCGACGTGATGAAGCTCCAGATCCAGGTCGAGGGCGACCGGATCGTGGACGCCAAGTTCAAGACGTTCGGCTGCGGCTCGGCGATCGCGAGCTCCTCGCTGGCCACCGAATGGGTCAAGGGCAAGACCCTCGACGAGGCCATGGAGATCAAGAACACCGAGATCGTCCAGGAGCTTTCGCTCCCCCCCGTCAAGATCCACTGCTCGGTCCTCGCAGAGGACGCGATCAAGTCGGCCGTCGCCGACTACAAGTCCAAGAACGAAGCCGAGTCCAAAAAGGACGAAGCCCAGAGCGCCTGAGGTACGCCCCATGATTGAAATCACTGAACGCGCGCGGAACGAAGTTCGACGCATCATCGAGGAACAGAGCCTCTCCGACGGCACGGCCCTTCGCGTCGGCGTCAAGGGCGGCGGCTGCTCGGGCTTCTCGTACACGCTCGGCTTCGACGACCAGATAAACAACATGGATCAGGTCAATGAAGTCGAGGGCGTGAAGGTCGTCTGCGACCCCAAGAGCTTTCTGTACCTCAATGGGACGCAGATCGACTTCGAGGAGAGCCTGATGGGCCGGGGCTTCAAGTTCGGGAACCCGAACGCGTCGAATAGCTGCGGCTGCGGCGAGTCCTTCTCCGTCTGAGCCGCTGCGACCCGCTGCCATGAGCCTCTGCCCCGTCTGCGAAGCGACGTTGACCACGCCGCTCGTGTGCCTGAACTGCAAGACACTCCTGTCCACCGAGGGCAGGGAGGTCTCGCCGTTCGAGGCGCTCGGAGTCGAGAGGCGCTGGGAGATCGATCCCAAGCAGCTCAAGCGAGCCCTCCTCGATCTGTCTCGCCACGTGCACCCGGACTACTTCGCCACGGCGGAGCCGGAGCAGCGGGAGCTCGCCGAACAGGCGAGCGCAACGCTGAACGAGGCCTTCGAGACCCTACGAGACGACCCCCGACGCGCGGACTGGCTGGTGCGCGCGCTGGGCGGTCCATCGGACTCCGAGGAGCGGCAGATGCCGCAAGCCTTCCTCATGCAGGTCCTCGAGTGGAACGAGGTGCTGGAAGAGGCCCGCGGCGCCACGGCGGGGACGGACGAGTGGCAGGCCATGATCGATCTCGGGGCCGAGCTCAGCAGCGAGCGCGAGGAGCGCCTCGAAGCCATCGCGGCGCAGCTCACACCCCTTCCGGCCGCCGGCGCAGAGGCGCTCATCGAAGTTCGCCGCGAACTCAACGCCGTCCGCTACATCGATCGCACTCGCGCAGAGCTGAAGAGCCTGCGCCTCGAAGCCTCCCTCGGCGGCGCCTAGCCCCCCCTACCCCACCGCAGCCACGCTCCTCGCCGCGCCACTGCGCGGCGTGTCCATTGAAGTCCTATGGGTTACATCGAACTCAACGTCCTCAACAACGTCGACCAGCCCATGGCGCTGGGGATCGACCTCGGCACGACGAACTCGCTGGCCGCGACGTGGAAGGACGGCCGACCGGTTGTCCTCAAGCCCGAGGGCGGACACGGCGGCTCGGTCCCTTCGGTGGTCCACTTCGCCGAGGGCGGTGGCGCGACCATCGGCCGCAAGGCCCTGAACAAGGCGACCATCGACCCCCGCGGCACGATCTTCTCGATCAAGCGCTTCATGGGCCGCGGACTGGCGGACGTCCAGGAGGAGCTCAAGAGCTTCCCGTTCCCCGTCAGCGAGGGTGAGCACGGCTTGCTCCAGGTCGACGTCTACGGCAACCCCATGACGCCCCAGGAGATCTCCGCGCTGATCCTGACGCGCGTTCAGCAGATCGCCTGCCAGACGCTCCCGGACGCGGAGCTGAACCGAGCCGTCATCACCGTCCCCGCCTACTTCGACGACACGCAGCGTCAGGCGACCCGGGACGCCGCGCGACTGGCCGGGATCGACGTGATGCGCATCATCAACGAGCCCACCGCCGCGAGCCTCGCGTACGGGCTCGACCAGGCCAAGGAAGGCAAGATCGCGGTCTACGACCTGGGCGGCGGGACATTCGACATCTCGATCCTCTCGATCGAAGACGGCGTCTTCACCGTGCTGTCGACCAACGGCGACACACACCTCGGCGGCGACGACTTCGACCGTGCACTCGCCAACCTGGTGCTCGCGGAGGTCGCCGACCAGATCGGTGAGGAGGCCCTCGCCGAACCGGCCCTCCAGCGCGCTGCGCTGATCGCAGCCGAGAAGTGCAAGGTCGAGCTCTCCATCCACCCGGAGGCGGGGTTGCACCTCGTGCTCCCGGAGAACGGCGTGCACGTGCGTCGCAACGTCACACGCGACGAGTTCGAGGCCCTCGCAGCCCCGCTGATCCAACGCAGCCTCGACGCCTGCCGCAATGCGCTCGCCGACGCAGAGCTGGAGCCGAGCGAAGTCTCCGAGGTCGTCCTCGTGGGCGGGTCGACGCGCATGCCGGCCGTACGCACCGCTGTGGAGATGTTCTTCGGACGCCTGCCCCACACCGAGCTCAACCCGGACGAGGTCGTCGCCCTCGGCGCAGCGACCCAGGCCCACATCCTCGCCGGCGGGAGTCGCGACCTCCTCCTGATGGACGTCACGCCGCTCTCCCTCGGGCTCGAGACCGTCGGTGGCGCCGTCTCGAAGATCATCACGCGTAACTCGACGATCCCGTGCTCGGCCACCGAGGGCTTCACGACCTACGCCGACAATCAGACGGGGATCGACTTCAACATCCTCCAGGGCGAGCGCGAGCTCGCGAAGGACTGCCGCAGCCTGGGGCAGTTCTCGCTCAAGGGCATCCCGCCGATGCCCGCCGGCATGGCACGCGTCGCCGTCCGCTTCCACGTGGACGCCGACGGCCTCCTGACGGTCACTGCGCGCGAGGAGTCGACCGGCGCCAAGTCCAGCATCGAGGTCAAGCCGAAGCACGGGCTGACCGACCAGCAGGTCGAGCAGATGCTCGAGGACTCGCTGACCAACGCCAAGGAGGACTTCGAGGCCAGTCGCGCGGCCGGCCTGAAGACCGAGATCGGCATCATGGTGCACGCGACCGAGAAGTCCCTGCCGACCGTCGAGGACCACCTCGACCCCGAGCAGCTCCTCGACGTCCGCGAGGCCGTCGACGCAGCCAAGGCCGCACGCGAGTCGGACTCGATGGACCCGAAGCTGCTGCAGAAAGTCCGCGACGAGCTCGAGCGGGCGACGATGCCCCTCGCTGCGATGCTCATGGACGGCGTCGCGAAGAAGGCGCTCTCCGGCAGGGAGCTCAGCGACTTCTAGGCCGCGCGCTCAACCGCTGCCCGCAAATCGGCGCGCCCCCGTGAACGCGGGGTTCACGGGGGCGCGCCGCATTCATGGGCAGCCTCAGACGCTCAATCGAACCACTCGAACTGGCCGCCCGTGGCCTCGGCGATCTTCTCGAGCTGATCGCGGTACCACTGGTTGTCGGAGTAGGCGATCGAGTGGAACACGACCTTGTGGAAGCGGTTCAGCTCCTTCAGCTGGTACGTGACCCGGTTCCAGTGGACGTAGGTCCCGACGTCGGGCTCGCCCGACGAGAGCAGGTACGCCGTGTCGAGCTGGGGATCGTCGAGGACGGCGATCAGCACCGCCCAGATGTCCTTGCGCCCGGAGATCGGCGACTTCTCGTGGAAGCTCAGGGCCTTCTTCGACGTCGGCTTCGTGAGCTTGACGGCCTCGTCGGAGTAGGGGCGCACCTGCATCGAGTAGCAGAAGACGTTGAACGTGAGCCGTCCCTCGAGGTTGGTCAGGACACTCGACAGCTCCTCGTGGGCTGCCTCGTCCTTCGACTTCCCACGCGACTGCAAGCGCTCGTTCATCGCCTGCGACTTGTCGAGCAGGAAGGCGACGTGGTCACTCTCGAGGCGGATCCCGTTGAAGGTCGACACCGTGTCTCCCACGCCCTCGCGAAACAGGTCGGCGCGGCCCTCGGGGAACTCGAACGTCGCACGATTCGCGGCCCACCAGCGCGTCCACTGGTCCGCACGCGTGTGCTTCTGGTGCGTCAACACCTGCAGGTTCTGGATCGCCCGCGCGGCGACGGCCGGACGCCCGTCCTCCAGCGCGGCGATCAGCGTGTCGACCGAGGTCTTCGTCTTGATCTCCGACAGGTTGTCGACGGCCTGCATGCGCGGCCGCCAGTCCTCGTCCTCCATCGCCGCGGCCGAGAGCGCCTCGGCCTCTTCGGGGAACGCCGCCGGCGCGGTCGCCATCAGCGCGCAGCGCACTCCCCCGTCCTTGTCCTGCAGCCCCTTGAGATAGACGCCCTTGTTCAGCTCGGGGTCGATGAGCGCGAGCGCCTCGATGGCGTTCGCCCGCACGATCGGGTGCTTCGAGCGGCTCGCCTTCTCGAGGTTCTTCTGCGCCGGCTTGTACTTGATGCGGCCGAGCGCGCGCGCGGCTGCTGCGCGCACGTCGTCCTCCTTGTCCTTGAGCGCGGCGTTGAGCGAGGGGCCGTAGTCGTGCAGGCCGTACAGGCCGAGCACCTCCGCGCACCATTGGCGCACCCACGCGCTCTTCTTGTTCTCCTTCAGCTCCTTCTCGACGACCCGACGCGCGTAGAGGTCGGTGATCTCGAGCAGCGCTCCCCAGACAACGTCGCGATAGTGAGCCGCGGCGAGGCCGCGATCCGCTGTCGTTCGCAGCACCTCGATCAAGAGCGCGACCGACTCCTGCGAGTTCATCTGGACGCAGAGGCGTGCGCCCTTTGTGCAGGAGGCTTCCGGGCTCTCCCAGAGCAGCTTGCGCGCCTCCGCGAGGC
>Ga0316204_10007434_pt1 | contig 16014 bp, 18 predicted proteins | sample 6monrhotite_MG_2_FD_205661 | JGI IMG/M metagenome (GOLD analysis project Ga0316204, IMG submission 205661) | Microbial mat bacterial communities from mineral coupon in-situ incubated in ocean water Damariscotta River, Maine, United States -... | ecosystem: Environmental > Aquatic > Marine >... | reverse complement strand
CGAACCGCTTCAAGTTTAAACTCGCGCGTAAATGTTTTGTATGCTGCTCTTTTCTTTGTCATCAGATACTCCAAGGCCGTATATTCGCCTATTTATTGTATCCGTTAAACTGGGGGAGCCTCACAACATCCACAAACTCTTTCGCCAATAAGTTCATCATAGCTGTGTTTTGAAGGTTTCCTAGGTCAAATAAAATCCGTTTTGCATTTGGCAAAGCTTCATAGGCATCGGGAATTTGTTTAATTACCTTACTAAATGCACGAAGGGAAACTGGCATTGGTTTTATGTTTTTAAGCAACTGAGGAAAGAGTGTGTAAAAGTCTAACAACTTTAAAGTGTCCCAATCAAAATCATCCTGAGTTGAATTCTCAAGAATCAAAAGCATTCGATATAAGCAATGATTCACGTCGTAAACAGGGTGGTAAATCAGCATTGATTACTCCATACCAAGTGGCATTTCCCTGTAAGAAAATAAAGCATCCCTGCAACATCTTCAGTTGTAACCAACATATCAAACCTTATAACCGCCTTATGAACAGGAAGAATAATCTCATTGTGAATAGCCGCGTCGACCTCTGGCTTTCCCCTTTCCTCAAAAATAAGAGGTCGAATTTCTTGTTCAAATGCCGTAATGATGCTGGAAAGCACTTGCACATAAATATTTTGAGTTGTGCGTGAAAGATCTTGTTTCGCAAGTTTTCTTTCAAATTTATTTTTTAAATATTTAGCATTCGGAGCTAACTCATTACGACCACCTTGAGCAAGCTTCTCTTCCAGCCCAATCACTTCGCGGTCGGGTCTATCAGTGAGATACCCTGCAAGCTCATCAATAACATCAGTCAGGACTTCCTCTGCACCGTTACTATTAGTAGTGATGTGTTCAATAACCTGCTCAAGTGTAGTTAGTGGTGCTTCATATACAGTTTTATCACCAGCAACTGCATCTCCACGAATTTCACTATTATAAATTTTCAATCGATCAGTCATTGCTATTTTTTATGCCCCTCATGCTTATCGCCCAGCACAACATCGCCGTGAATAGTTGATTTTTTAATAACCGCCTTATTTCCACTTGAACCTTGAGTCTCGGGTTTTGCACCATGCATTAGTATTGCGGTGAGCAAACAAACCAGAATTCCACACACTGTAGTTAAAACAATGATAAACCGCTGCTCTGAATCGAATAGTGAAAGAATTTTTTCTTGAAATAAAAAATGAACCAATGCCCAAACAATAACCCCAACTACGGCAACAGACCCAGTAGCTCTTAAAGCTGCTTTCCAAAACTCTTCCATCACATTGTCTCCTTTAAAGTAGAGGCCTGGTGAATACCTGCTCTTACGGAGTGTTTGTTATCTTTGGCTTCGATAATTGCAATGGGAATATTAGGCTTATAGTAGAGGATATAATCAGCACGTTTTCTTTTTCCTCGTGTGCTCAAATTGCCTTTTATATAGATACGCCCATCAGTAAAAGAGACCTCTTCCCGAACCTGAGTCTGAATGTTCCAGCCTGCCTTCTCCAAAGCTGGATTGATATATTTAGTGCCAATATCCCGTTCAGACAAAGATTTTTTATCCGCCATCTCCACTCCCATAAAGAAACATAGGAAATAGGATAGCTAACAATTACAAAAGTGAAAGGAGTAGCCTTTTCAAACCTGATATATTGGCAGGTTGACTAATGTACCCAGGTATGGTCGGAAGCAGGCATTCAGAATCCAAAGAATGAACCTATCATACCAACATGTTTTTTTATAATACTAGGTTGGCTTTTTGATAAGAACCTTGCATTGTAAGATATAAAAAACGACAGCGAAAAGTTCACTGCCGCTTTTATAACGGAACATATTATTATGAAAGTAGTGGGTTCACATTGATACCACCATCAATGTTATATTCCGCTCCCGTAATAAAACTCGCACTATCTGAAGCAATAAATGCAACCAAATTGGCAACATCTTGTGGCTCACCAAAACGTTTTAGTGGTATTCTATTTTGTATAGCAGCAGCAAAATCATTAATCTCTTCAGCAGGCATACCAAGCTTGCTAAAAATTGGTGTGCTAATTGGCCCAGGATTAACCGAATTCACCCTAATTTTTCTTGGTGCAAGCTCTGATGCGGCAGTGCGAAGCACACTTTCAGGCGAAACAGCAAACTTTTCACCATCCAGTTCAATCACATTTGCTTGCATACCTGCCCCACAATGCTCTACGGCTTAAAAGTCTCAAGCTCTAAAGCAGTTAAAAAGCGGTAGTGCTTAGCATTGCCTGAAAGCAAACATAAACCATGATCTATCGCTGTGGCAGCAATCAAGGCATCCGCCATCAGCATTTGGTGGCTTAACCGCCATTCTTCCATCAAAAATAATGCGCGTTGGCTAATTGCCTCGTTCACAGGGTAACGCTGGAAATCATAACCATCCAAAAACCTTCGCAAAGCAGCTTGCTCTGCTTTATTTCGCAAGCCTTGCACCAACTCCATTTGTGTAACAATCGAAATGGCAGGCTTTTCTATCTGTCTTATTGCTTCTCGCGCCTTTTCATTGCCCCGCATATACCAAATAAGCACATCCGTATCAATTAAGCGCATTTAAAACTGGCGACCCTGACGGATATTGCGTACATAAGCTGAAACATCTTGCTCATCATCTGCCCAGATACCAAAAAAATCATCATGTTTGGGTTTACTTGCAGGTTCAATACTGCTCAAACGCGCTACAGGCTTGCCACGCATACTGATGTCAACAACCTGACCTTGCGATGCTGCACTTAGATAATCACTTAAATGCTGACGTAACTCTTTGGCATTGATTTGCATAAAATCACCTCTAGTTTAACTTTTAAGTTAAACTTTAAGCGTTAAAGAACTAAAAATCAAGCATGGCTCATGCTTACCTCTAAAAGCCTCCTGACTTACCACATCTTTTAGCTCTATATCATTGCCTTCAGCTTAAATCATACCTCTTTCATATCAATCAACTTAACCAACCTGCTTCGGGACAGGTAGCGTTAACCCTGTCGAGTTCTTCATCAATAGACTCTTAATCACACCAGCATTACCTACCGCTTTCATGCCTAGACCGCGCAACATTGGCAAGCCTGGAAGTTGGCTGGTGAAGATACGATGCAAACCTTCCATCGAGCCTATCACACTCAAAATATCAGGCATCCGCAACTTCATATAGCGGTTAAGCACCGACATCTCACCCCAATCCTCACCATATTTTTTGGCATCAACAATTTCTTGCGCCAAGACCATAGCATCACGAAGCCCTAAATTCACACCCAAACCAGCCAGGGGATGTATGGTATGTGCGGCATCACCAATCAATGCCAAACGCGGGCGCACCAAGTGCATAGCAAGCTGACCTTTTAATGGGAATGCGGCACGTTTTCCGACTTCTTCAATGCGCCCAAGCATTGGCCCGAAAGTGAGATTCAACTCTTCCAAAAAACCAATATCATCCAATGCCATTAAACGTTCAACATCATCATTAAACTGGCTCCATACAATGGAGCAAAGACCATCTTTCATCGGTAACATCGCCAACGGCCCTGATGATGTGAATCGCTGAAAGGCAGTGCCATGATGCGGTATCATGGGGCGTACATTCGCCACGATACCTTTTTGTTTGTAATCACGGGAATAGACACCAATCTCTGCCTGCTCACGCAACCATGACCGTCCACCATCGGCTCCTACAATAAGAGGCGCAGCAAGTTTATGCCCATCTTTTAATTCAATGTGTACAGAATCACTTAGCCATTCAACTTTGGCAATGGTCGCAGGGCATAGGATCTCAATATTATCATAGGGTAAAAGTGTTTTCTTTAATGCTGCTTGTAAATGCGAATTTTGAACCAAATAACCCAAGGCATCACAAGGCGCATCACTCGCCCCAATCTCATCAGCATCAAAACGAATACCACCAGGATGTTGATCATCCCAAATCCGCATCGTGTGCATGGCTTGGGCATTGGGGCTTAAATATTTCCAAGCGCCCAAACCTTCCAATATTTGCTTATTACCCAGTACAATTGCCGATACACGGCAATCCATGCCAAGCGATTCAAATACTGCAGGCTCGCCCCGCTCAATCACCGTGACCTTTAAGCCTGAATCTTTTAAAGCACAGGCAAATGCCAAACCAACCATACCAGCACCAACCACCAATACATCGACTTGCTCGATGTGCTCATTCATAGCTTGTACACGCTTACTCTTTTGATTCATAAGGATTTCTCCGACTGCTTCATATGCGCCTTTGATGATTTGCGCAAATGAGTTAATCCTGCTGCATGTTGTAAAAGCTCATCTTTTAATGGTTTGCATGTTTGCATGAGTCCCAAAGCTTGGCCGCGCAACAACCGCATCATATCCAAATCATTACCAAAGCTTGCTAACATCGACTCTGTAAAACCACCCACTGCCAAAACATCAGCACGACGTTTCTCCGCATACGCACTTAATAAAAGCGGGTTACCTACATTTTCTTTCGCCAAAGGGGTATCCAACACTGAAACCAAATCAATCACATCACGCAACCCTAAATTCATGCCCTGCCCTGCCACGGGATGCACGGTGTGCGCAGCATTACCAACCAAGGCGATACGAGGGCGCGTATATTCTTTGGCAATACGCAGCTCCAGTGGAAAACATGCACGTTTGCCCAATGATTCAAAGCACCCAGAACGTGGCAGGACTGATTCATCCGCAGCGCGCTGCAAACGCTTTAAAAACATCTTATCAGGCAAATCCATCATGCGTACCGCTTCTTGTGGAGCCAAAGCCCAAACTATCGAAAATCTATCATCTGATAATGGTAAAAAAGCTAGTGGCCCTGATGTGCGGAAACATTCATAGGCTGTCTCGGCATGATCACGTTCACAGCGTACCGAAGCCACCAAACCAAAACGATTGTGATCCCAGCCATGTGTGCCAATGCCTGCCATGCGGCGAATTTGTGAGTTCGTGCCATCAGCACCAATCAATAAAGAAGCCGTGATATTATGCAGCTCCCCCTCACTGGATAAGGAAAGGTTTACACCATCATTCTCATGCTGGAAAGATAAGACACGCGCAGGGCGAAACCATGTTACCCTACCATCCAACGCGGCATAAATCGGACGCACCACATCGGCAATTTCAACCACATAACCCAAGGCATCCACACCAGCTTCTGCCGCATCCATCTGCACCAAACCATGATTGTTCGCCTCGCGCACCTCAATATGACGAATTAGTCCCGCACCAGCTGCTATAATACCCTGCCAGAGACCAAGCTCCTCAAGATAGCAGCGCGAACCATGCGACAATGCCACCACACGTTCAGGATCCGTCTTACCTTGCCCATCGTGTAGTGCTTCTACAATAGCAATGCGATAACCCAACTCACTAAGCTGTAGTGCTAATACACCACCAATCACGCCGCCACCGACAATCACTACATCAAAGTCTTGCTGTTGATTCATATCCCTATTCCTCATATGAGCGATACTGATACAATCCAAACACATCACAAGTCTTGACTCTAAAAAAACTCATGACAAAGTTCGCCGCGTCTTACCAGCGCTGTTCTATATGTAATATGCCGGGGTGGTGAAATTGGTAGACACGCCGGATTCAAAATCCGGTGGCTTCGGTCGTGCCGGTTCGACTCCGGCCCTCGGTACCATTTACTACTTCTAAGAAGTATTTTAAGAGCCAATAAACCTCGTGTTTGTTGGCTCTTTTTTTTTATTACCCTTCTAAAACAATTAGATCTACTTCAAAGCATCAATCAACTTGCGACGATAAGAAGTATGGCAAGCCATGCAAGCCTTTAACATTTGAGACTGCTGTTGAATAAGCATCTTCATATCTTTGGCTTTGGCAGATTTTTCGATCTGCAAAGCTAACTTATGAACTTTACCATCGGCTTTTTTAAAGTTTGGCATATCCATGGCTAGAGTGGACATCACCTTCATTCGTTGAGACATCGAAGGTTTATCATGGTTGGCGATCTTATTCGCCGCTTTTGCAGCACGATCATAATCTTCCATTAAAATTGCCTGATTGAGCATATTGTAGTTTCCGCCAAGCTTCTGCATGACCGACTTAAACGTTCCCTCATCACTTGTAGCATAAGCGCTGGAGGCAAATAATAGGCTTGCCCCTACCAATAAAAGTGTTCTTTTCATGTTTATCTCCTTGATTAAAATGTGTATTCAACTTCACTATAAACACGGTCATTCTGATCAAATTGACCAAAAAATGCCGTATTATTGCCTGTAAACAGATCAACCCCCAGCCGTGCTGTTATTTGATCACTAAATTCATAAGCTACTTTGGGGCGAATCATGCTGCTGCCATCACTCCAATTAAGCAGTGCAATGACCTCAGGCTTTAATTTTTCATTCAGATAATCGGTTGAAACCATCAAACTGACAAAACCGGCGTTTTTATCTTCAAGCGCTATTTGCGCGCGCTTCTCTAGATGACGAATGAAAAACTGTGGGCTAATTCGCCAATTATTTTGGGTGTAATCCAGGCCAAGTGCAGCATTCCAAGTGGTAGATGCAACACTGCTTGTTGTTGTAGCAATGCGCTCATTAACATTCACGGCTACTTCTCCGCGCAATACCATCGCACCAAAGGCATTAGAAAAGGAGCTGCCAATGGTATGCATTTTTTTATATGTTGGTGTAATAAATATCTGACCAAGTACGATGTTTTTATCTAGGACGGGGTTATCTTTCCAGCCATAAAACCAATTCAACGATACATCCCATCCGGCAACTTTTGAACGCCATGCTATGCCGTACTCAGTATTTTTTAACGACCAATTTGGCTTGTTACCTTGCGCGCTTACAGGAGTCAGCCCTGTTGGCAATGTTGGTTTTGCATATGCCCAGCGTGAGCCTTGTGGTGCAAACTTCGTTACTTTGGCATCTGGGATAACGAGGAATTCGATTTCATGTTCATTGCCGCCCAAATACGCATAATAATTCAGGCGCGCAGCGACAACACCCACACGTGAATCAAGAAAGTCATCCAGTAAGAACTCCTGCATATTCAGTGGGTTCACAATATCCAACAAGCGCAGTCCATCGGTTTTCCCCCAAACAACCTGTTGCTGCCCCAAACGAAGATCAAAGTCATCACTGCTATACAGTAAATAAGCCTCTTTAATTTCGGCATATGTACGATAATGATTTTTAATACTTGCTGTGAGATCCGTGTTATTTGTTGCTTCAATATCCATAGCAGCGTCATACCATGCAAGCACACGACCTCGAAACTCCCAACGATCATTTAATATAGACTCAGGCTTTAAATCAATTCTGTTTTGCATTTTGTCTAGGCGCTGGTCACCTGAAATAAAGTAGGCGGTTTCATTTTTAATCGCACCATGCAAGGTTAATTCCACTGCTGGGGATGGTGTTGAAAAGAGCAACAACAGGCCAGCCACAAAACCTTGCCAGAAGCCTTTCATACTTTGATTTTCTCCTTGCCCAAGCCGAGTAATACTGGAAACAAATAACATGTCGCCAAGTAACAAACCAACATCGTTGCAGCAATCAATGCCCCCAGTTTCACTTGTGGATAAAGTGCCGCCGACAATAAGACTAAAAAGCCACCAATAACGACGATGGTATTGAATAAAATCGCATGACCGACACTGCGGTTGGTGTTGAGAACGCTCTCTTCATAACTGTGATTTCCCCTACTTTCTTCATGATAGCGATGCAAATAGTGAATCGCGAAATCAACACCGATGCCCAATGCCATGGCCCCTGTTAAGGCTGTTGCAATGTCCAGTGGGATACCGAAATTGCCCATCGTTCCGTAATTGACAATCACAGCCAATGACACAGGAATCATGGCAATGATGGCAATCAATAGTCGCTTAAACATCCACCAGCAGAGTAAAAATATCGAAAGAATGGATATAATTAATGACGCGATTTGCCCTTCAATAATCATTTCTGCCAGACGATGCAGTGTGAAGCCCGTACCTGCCCAATCGACTTTATAACCTTGTGATTGAGGGAACCAAACATCTGTTTTACCCTTTAAGTGCTCTAGCAGGCTGGCAACGGCTTCTGTACCATCTGTTTTCATATTGATGCGTACATGTGCCTGGCGATAATCACCTGTCATGAAGGTTTCAAAATCATCTGGTGCGCCTGAAAAAGAATAGAGCAACAAATACTGTGCGGCCAAATTAGAAGATTCCGGAACAACATGAAAAGCAGGGTTATCAGCATGCAGTGCCTGATTCATTAGTACTAAAAACTCTGCAATCGAAGATGTATCACCTACCATCGGATCTTTTTCAATCTCTTCCTGCAAATCAATAATATGCTGCAAAAATTTCGGATCCAGCAAACCATTTTCTTTGCCTGTATCAATCATCACATCTAGGCTTGTTGTGCCAGAAAAATGTTGATTTAATACTGTGTCGGCATGACGTAAGGGGTCACCCGGTTTGAATTGTTGAACCATGGATGCATCAACATTGAGTTTCATAATACCTACAACAGAAATCACTGCCAAAATCGCAAAGAATGTCATAATACGTTTGGGATAATTCAAAATTACTTGGCTTGACCATACGACATAACCAGAAAACAACGGTTTTCGTTCCGCATGGGATTTCTTTTCTTTTAACAGCATTAATGCTGCAGGAAAAAGCAGCATGGTAATCAGTAACGCATAGGAAATACCCACCGCTGCAAACACGCCGAATTCACGAATGGGAGGTAAATCGGATGAAAGCATGGACAAGAAACCCACACCTGTTGTAACAGAAGTCATCACCATCGGTTTCCATAGCTCATGCATCACTTCAATGAGGCGCTCTTTTCTGCCTTCAAATGCCTGCACATGTGCCAATAAACGTTCTCGACTGAGAAAATGAACGCCATCAGCAATGCCAATCGCCATAATAAGAATCGGTAACATGGTGGTAATGGTATAAATATTGATGCCCAGTGCTGCCATGGTGCCAAGTGTCCAAACTTCTGCCATCAATACGCCAAGCAATGGCAAAAATACGCCTCGCGGTGTGCGAAATGAAACATACAGTAATAAAATAAGCAGCAGCATGATCATCGGTTGCATACGTTTCATTTCTTGCGGCATATACGTGCCGAATACCCCTTCAATGACAGGCCGACCTGAAATAAAGAATGTATTATTGCCACCACGCGCTTCCAGCTCGGCGACCTTAGCTTTTACTAGCTCATAAATGTCGGCATATTTATCGCGTGAATCAGGCAAAGGGCGTACTGCAAAAATTGTACCCGTACCATCTGCTGAAACAATCACATCTTCATAGATACCAAATTCATGCATACGTTTCTTCATATAATCAATTTGTTCTTGTGTTTCAGGCACACCATCCATAAATCGTTCAACATCCAAGCCTGATTCAGAGCCTCGAATGTCCTTAATAGTTGCTAAAGAAAGCAAATCATTAAGAGCGAGGGTACGAAAAAGTGGTTGTTCGCCAAGCCAGTCAGTCATCTCTTGCACAATACCCAATGTTTGTTTGTTATAAATACCATCTTTTTCATTGATGACACCAATAATGACCAAATCACTGCTACCAAAACGGTCTTCGAGAATCTGCTTATTCAAGTAGGCATCACTATGCTTGGGAAGCATGGCATCGACATCTGTTTCAATATGTAGATACCGCATTTGACTTACAGCTAAAGCTGTCGTTAACAACAACAATACAATGATCGACTTAGGGTGGGTAAGAACCCAATTAAAAATATATTTCATGTTTTTTTCCTTTATTTACCGCGATAACCACGTTTGAGCATACGCTCTGAAAAGCTGCGGTCAGATAGATTGGTGTTATATTGCTGATCTGAAAAAATTAACGCGGTGCGATGCTCGGTTTGCACATTACTCATCACGCCACCCGTTGCTGTCCAAATACCTTGAATTTCTTTAATGCCTGTGGAAATAAGGTGTTTGAGCTCTTGACCTTTACGATCCCAAAAATCAACTTTGATATACATATAAATATCTTTACGAACGTAGTAATGTACTTTGCTGTACCCAAGGTTCTTCTTTAGTGCGCCTGTTTTTGGTTCAGCTTCCACCACCCATACGTCAAAACCATCAAGGGTTTCAGAGCCAAGCAATGTCCAGTGATAATCTTCAAGTTCTGGCGTTTGTTTAATATCTTCAAAAGTAAAATCCGTACCCATGAAATAATCACCACGATCGGAAGATGAGATACGACGCACCTTTTTCAAAGCGGGAAGGTAAAGCCATTGATCATCATCTTTTTCAATACCATCATAATCCCAAGTCAATAATGCTGTATCACGCACATTGGCTGGAGCTAAAAAGTAGGAGATGGATTTAATATCCTTACCATAATCTTTACTAAACGAAATCATTTCGCGTTCACGCACATTACCACGGCGATCCGTAAGGCGCTGTGTTATATGTTGAATCAAATCTTTCCCATCATCACGGGCATCAACAAGCTTCATGACATCTAAACCTGTCATCTCTTCTGTATAAGCAGGGCTTGTGAATAGCAGGGATATAGACAACAGAAACAATAGTTTATATTTCATTGGAATCTCCTTTTTCGCTTTTCAAACCAATCAGCAATGCTGATATTTGTTGTAATGTTTTGATGGTAATAGCTTTATTTTCATCAGAAACAGGCAAAAGAACCTCTTCTTGAAAATTGGCAATTAGCGGAACCAGCTCTTCAAGTGCCTGGTATGCCATTGGCATAAGTTCGATAAGAAAGACACGCCTGTCTTTAGGATTTGAGCTACGCTGCACATATTTCTTTTTAACCAAGTTATCAATGCGGCGGGTAATCGTGGTCTTGTCTCGCATAAGAAGTGTTGCTATTTCAACCTGTGTCATCGCCCCCTTTTTAAGTAAGCGAAAAAGAATAGCAAAATCCTGTGTCGATATAGCATAACCCAACTTATTCATGCGCAGGCTTATTTCTTCCGTCATTAAAAATGCGGTTCGATTTACATGAAAGCCAATGGCTTCATCCAGCTTAAAATCCAATAACAAGTCAATCATATATACTCCAGTGCGGCACACCTTACTCGCATTAGTTGCATAATGCAACCATTTATATATGCAACTATTGCTGTATACAGATATTTAGAAGAAAAACTCATGAGTTTATATCGGTTCACAATTATTGCTACGCACAGTCTGCTTACAGGTTTTAGCAAAAGTTCGCTAAACCCTTAAAATACAGTCGCGGAGAATGCAATTAGAATAAAGCCACACTAAAAATTTATCACCATCGGTTTCAGGCAACGTTTAATTGTATAAGTTGAAGGTTGGGACAGAATGCCTTTAGCGGCTTAAAAGAAAACGAATGGTTATATTAAAAAAAATAGTTTTCAATTTAACTTTCTAAAAATACTCATTTAAAGCATAAAAAATTATATTTAAATTTATAAATTCCTATTTTTTTAACAAAATAGTCATAATTTTATAAAAATATCAATTTAATTTATCAGGAAAGAGACTCAGCTCGGTGCATAGCTATTTGTCTCAATGTCTCTGCAAACGCCTCATACTCAAAAGCAATCTCGTTTATTTCTCCAATCGGAAATGCCAATACTTGCACATCTTCTTCTGCAATCACATCCGCCACAGGTGCGCTTAAACCCGATGTGGAAATTTCACCTACTACATCGCCTTGCTGTAATGATGTTACTTTTGCGCCATCGGTGACAACAGATACGACACCAGATAAAATCAAAAAAAGCGAATAATTAAATTCACCTTGGGTGATCAAAGCATCACCTTTTACAAAGGTTTCTGTGTAACCATCTGTATGCAAGTGCTGCAAAATTTGTTCAGGAAGCTTAGAGAATAAAACATGTGATTGCATCGCCTGCAAATGTTCTGCATTCAGTTTATTTTGCTCAGACATGGTTATACGCTCCTAGATAAACAAGTTTATTGCATATCCATGCAAAAACTCACTTTTCAACATTCTGTATGGTGCACCCATCAGATTATATTTTCAAAACATTCCTTTATTCTTATAACGATCCAACATGCTTACATTACCCATCAACCCGCCACTGTGAACATATAAAATCGTGCCTTCAATCGCATCACAATGCTGCAACAGCACCTGCCACATCACCGTTCCGTAAATTAAATCAAATACCATACCTGCATCAAGTAATTCATGGTATAACGTCAACAGCTCGGCATATGGCTTAGCAAAGTGGTATTTCTTAGCCCCCTCTAATATCGAAATATTCTCAGGAAGCTCGCCCAACATTTCCATTTGAGTCCGTAAATATAGCTTATCACCCACCACAGCAGTCGTCAGAATATGGCAGCTAGGCAAAGCCTGCGCAAGATAATAGGCTGTCGTTCCCGTTCCTGATGGCGTCACAATATATAACCGTTCTACATGCTGTTCTTGTTGCCATTTTTTAATCTCACCTGCCAGTTTATCAATACCAGCCTGTGCAACTGGATCCGCACCACCTTGCGGAATAAATAATGATTCAGTATCCGTACTCTCTCTTAAGCGCTGAACACAGCGGTCATAATCATCGTGTGCCACTTCATGTAAAATCATGCCCAAATCCAAGGCTGCACTTAAGTTTGCTAACGGTTTCTGTTTAAGGTGACTTGGCACGGGTTTGCATGTGTAATGAAATGCCCAACCCTTTTTATTACACAAAGCAGCAATCGAAAGCATGGCATTGGATTGTGTTCCGCCATATGAAACAAGTTGTTTATAACGCTGCTTAGGCACCTGCATCAGGGCATACAATTTCCAATATTTATTACCACTCAAAAGCGGGTCTAACAGCTCATCTCGCTTCACATAAAATGATTTATTTCGTAAAATGAATGGTTCAATACGATTTTTATTACATTTTTCCATTTATCTTATCCAACATCGTATTTGCATCAGCATAATTCACAGTCATCGGATGATGTACACCATCCACATCCAGCACAAGACTAGGAAAGCCCTCTGCACCAAGGTTTTGGCTCAGCCGGATATCAGCTATTAGTTGTTGTTGGCATGCAACGCTCTTGAGATCGGACTCAAAGCGCTGCATATCTAAGTTGAGTGATGCTGCACATGCCAATAACACATCATCATCCGAAGGGTTTTGTGCTTGCAAATAATACGCATGTTGAATTGCCAAAATCATTGCATCCTCATAATCCTCGCTTTGATTCGTTGCTGCAATAACCGCTCGACATGCTGGGTAGGTAGAGCGCCTTGGCGTATTTTCTTGCCAGAATTCAAAGTTAAACATTGTGCCTGGCACACGCTGTTGAATGGTATGCCAGTGTTGTTGAATTTGTCGCTGCAAGCCAAGCGGCATAGGATTTCGAGAGTCAGGAGCCAAACCTCCCAGAACATACGAAACACCGAGTGATGTCGGCAGTTTCGTTTGTAATTCAGACCAAGTAGGACGAAATGCCCAGCACCAGCTACACATTGGATCATGGATATAATACAAGTGCATAACATCCCTCCTTTTAAGCCCTTGATGCAAACACTAGCATACGCGACATGAGTAACAGCATACAACAAGAAAATCAGCGTCAAACCCTTGCTATATCAGTCGCTTCTCCTGCCCCATTTCGTATTATTTTATTATCACTGCCACTATGGGGAGCCTCCTTGCTACTCACCCTTTTCATGCCCTTTACTGGCTTTATCAGCTTTATACTTATTGCCGTATGCCTATGCTGGCCCCCCTTTAAAGCCAAACGTGGGGCTTGTCCGCATTGCCAAACACTCAAAACATTTCCTTTCTCTGGCTTTGGTAGTTTATGTAAAGGTTGCGACTATGAGCTAGTCTTGCGCGGTGCAGATATTCATCAAATCGATAAAAAAACTCACATCCGCTATGGCTCAGGGCGCTCCCAATAATCATGATTTATTTTGAAGATATTACGCTAAGGCACGGCAAAAAAGTTCTTTTTAAAGGCTTTACCTTAACCATTCATGCCAAAGATAAAATTGGCATCACTGGCGCCAATGGCACGGGAAAATCGTCACTTTTCTCCTTGATTCTTGGCAAACTCGAAGAAGATAAAGGTCAATACCGCACCAAATCAGGCCTGCTGCTTTCGCATGTTGCTCAGGAAACACCTGCCTTGGATATGGCTGCTATCGACTATGTGATGCTGGGTGATGAAGAGCTTACATCGCTTGAAAAACAAATTACTGAGGCCGAGAGCAAGCAAGACGGCATAAAAATAAGCGCATTACATGAGCGCATGAATGCCATTGGTGGTTATCAGGCAAGAGCCCGAGCCGGTCAATTGATGTCAGGCCTTGGTTTTAAGGCAGAGCAAGAAAGCTCGCCTGTCACGCACTTCTCTGGTGGCTGGCGTATGCGGCTTAATTTAGCGCAAGCATTGATGTGTCGCTCGGATGTTCTGCTATTGGATGAGCCAACCAATCATTTGGATTTAGAAGCCGTATTATGGTTAGAGAAATGGCTAAAGAATTATCAAGGTGCTTTGCTGCTCATTTCCCATGATAGAGAATTCTTAGACCAAGCTGTCACCTCCATTGCGCATTTAGAGCAGGAAAAAATCAATCTTTATACGGGCAACTATTCTGCCTTTGAAGTAAGGCGTGCTGAACAATTAGCTTTACAGCAATCATCCTTTGAAAAACAGCAGCGTGAAGTTGAGCACATGAACAGCTTTATCACCCGCTTTAAAGCCAAAGCGACCAAAGCAAAGCAAGCTCAGAGTAGAATCAAGGCATTGGAGCGCATGCAACTTATTGCGCCAGCCCATGTGGATTCACCCTTTGAATTCGAGTTTAAGGATACAGGCTTTATGCCAAATCCTTTGATGCAATTGCAGAAAGTTCAATTTAGCTATGGTGATGACAATATTCTGCAAAATACCTCGATCAGCCTGTTACCCAATGATAGAATTGGCCTGCTGGGCCCCAATGGCGCTGGTAAATCAACATTGATTAAACTATTGGCAGGTGAAAATAAGCCAAGCAAGGGAAAATGCATTGAATCCAAAGGTTTACGCATTGGTTATTTTGCCCAACACCAATTGGAGCAGCTTGATGCCAAGGCTTCGCCAGTACAGCACTTGTTTGATATTAACCCTGAGCTTTCAGAAAAAGAAGCGCGCCTATTCTTAGGCGGATTTGCCTTTCATGGTGATATGGCGATGGAGCCTATTACAGCTTTTTCAGGTGGTGAAAAGGCGCGTTTGGTTCTAGCAATCTTAGTCTATCAGCGGCCAAACCTGCTATTGATGGATGAGCCAACAAACCACTTAGATTTGGATATGCGTCTTGCACTTACTGTTGCCCTACAAAGTTTTGAAGGTGCCTTGGTATTGGTCTCCCATGATAGACACTTGCTACGAACGGTGTGTGACAGTTTATGGCTGGTAGCCGATCAAAAGGTTGAGCCTTTTACAGGTGATCTGGATGAGTATGCCCGATGGTTGAATGAAAGCCGCTTAAATCAACAGCGCTTACTTACTGCTGGTGAAGTAAAAACCGAAGCTTCAGGTGAACACACCCAAGCAGCACGCAAAGCCAAACGCAAAGATGACGCTGAGCGCCGTAAAGCTTTACAACCGCTGCGCAATAAAGTGAAAAAGCTTGAGCAACAATTAGAGAAATTACATGCCAAAGAAGCCGAACTCAATAAGTCTTTGGCAGATGCTTCGTTGTATGAAGAGAGCGAGAAAGCGCGCCTATTGGCACTAACTGCTGAACATGGTCAGGTAAAACAACAACTGGATGATACTGAGGAAGAGTGGATGACCCTCAGTGAAGAACTTGAGTCAGCTTAAGCCTAGCTAATTAGGTATTGTGCCCCGAAACCACACTCCCTTTTACCATTAAAGGGTAGTGAGCTTCCCCCGATTTAACGGGCATATTAATTAAGAGACACTTTGTGCCTCAAACTCGACAGGACTAAGATAGCCCAAAAACGAGTGTCTTCTTCTACGGTTATAGAATGTTTCAATGTAGTAAA
>Ga0316204_10007433_pt1 | contig 16016 bp, 14 predicted proteins | sample 6monrhotite_MG_2_FD_205661 | JGI IMG/M metagenome (GOLD analysis project Ga0316204, IMG submission 205661) | Microbial mat bacterial communities from mineral coupon in-situ incubated in ocean water Damariscotta River, Maine, United States -... | ecosystem: Environmental > Aquatic > Marine >... | reverse complement strand
TGACAGCTTCGTTGTTAAGCCAAACGGCAAAGTTGCCATCGGCCCCCTTTTCGTGATGGAAAAAATGGGCGCCGGGTTTAGCAAGGATGCGGGCGATTGGCGTTATTCGCTCATTATGCCAAACGGCAATGTCGTGGGAACCACCAATGGGAAAAACTCCAATGCCGTGGCGTTCTGCAACGACTGCCATTCTTCGGTAGCTGAAGATCAGGACTTCATGATGTTCCTGCCGGAAGAAAACAGGAAGTAACTTTTCCCCCCTGTAGCGCCCCATCCGTCTTCAAAGAAAGTGGAGGGATGGGGCGTCTGTTTTCTGAAAACCTGCGCGATGACATGATATGGTAGCAGCTTCTGTCGTGGGGAAGCTGTTTTTTTGATGCGAAACCCACTTGATTCGCCACCACGCACGGTTAATCTAGTGTGAGTTTAGGTGGTGAAAATGTCTGTTGATTATCTTGCGGGTCTAAACAAGAAACAACTTGGCGATATGGCCGCTGCTGGCGACCAAATTCTCGAGTGCTACCGCGTATTGCGTAAAGCCAACGCCAATGTGGTTGCCGAGACACTCAAGGGTCAGGGCGATTTCTTTGAATGGGATCACTATCCCAAGGGGGATGTCTATGACTCGGATACCGGCTCTCAGTATTATTACCATGCTCACCCTCCCGAAACCCGTGTCGCGATTTATGGACCCGAGAACGGCCATTTCCATACGTTTGTTCGCCCGAAAGGAATTCCAAAGGGCATCAAGCCTGCCCCCGTCGCGGATTATAAGAAACTTAGTGGCTCCAATGATGAATTGACCCATCTGGTTGGTATTTCCATGGATCGGCAGGGGTTCCCTATTCGGCTGTTCACGACCAATCGTTGGGTAACTGGTGAAACGTGGTATTCCGGGGACGATGTTTTACGAATTGTCGATGAATTTTTGATGGATCATGCCTACCCGTCATGGCCAACCAATATCTGGATTACCGGGATGCTTCGACTTTTTCGACCTCAGGTCGTTTCATTGATTGAGCAACGAGACCAAGCCGTCGATGAATGGATCAGGGAACATCCGGATGTTGAGAGTCCCTACGAGGATCGTAATCTGGAGATCACGTCCTTTGTCGATGTTTCTGTGGAAAAACAACTTTCCCTCGTCCGGATGGCGTTGTCTGGCGCGTAGTTCCAGCGTCGATCTGTGGTGTGCATCCCGAAAAAATCGATAATAGTGCGGGACCAGTGACTCTCGTCACTGCGGGGGCGACTGAATGCCCCTATTGTCTCTGAACCGTAGATTTTTACGGCGTTGCCGAAACAGGAGTGACCCGTGTCACCAGTAGTACGTTATATGAACCGTGTCGCTCGGTTACTTCGATGGCGGCGTGCTTACCGACCGGTTCTCGTTGTCCTTCCTGCCTCATTCCATTGACGGACGATTTTATCGCCGGGCTGTTTAATCGAGCCTTTCAACCACATGTGATCGACAGTGTGGAATATTCTCGTCGGAAAGATTTTCCACGGCGAGATTGAGGCTATACTGATCCTGCGATTAAATTTCATCGAGCGGGACAAGCGAACCTATCATGTCGACTGAAGAATCGAGTGTGGCCCCGAACAATCTGACGGCGTTTCAGGAGTTGAAGGACTTTGTCTTTGGCCCGGCGTCGAATGTGCACCTGCCGGACCGTGTTCAGGCAACCGTCACCACCCAGCAAAATCAGGGTGAAATTCTCGTCGGCTGGATTCAACTTACACTGGTTCTGATTTTTGGAACCCTCTATATCCTTGCGCCCAAGACATCTGCGCCTGAAGCCTTTCATAGCGTTCCATGGGCGTTGGGGCTTTATTTCGTGTTTACGGTAACGCGACTTGTCGCCGCGTACCGTACGGCCCTGCCTCCCTGGTTGCTCATGATCTCAATTGTCATGGATATGGGCCTCCTGATGGTGCTGATCTGGAGTTTTCATATCCAATACGACCAACCGGCATCTTTCTATTTGAAAGCGCCGACCATGCTGTACGTGTTTATTTTCATTGCCTTGCGCGCGCTGCGGTTCGATTCCCGTTATGTCCTGATGGCGGGCACCGCCGCCATGGTGGGATGGCTGGCGCTTGTCTTTTACGTGATCTACTCCGACCCCCAAGACCCTATGATTACGCGAAACTATGTGGAGTATCTGACCTCGAACAGTATCCTGATAGGGGCGGAGGTCGACAAGTTACTGTCCATTGCGTTAGTGACGCTGGTGCTTGCGGTCGCGATTTATCGGGGCGAACGGATGATGCGCCGTGCGGCGGTAACACAGACGGCGGCTAAAGACCTCTCGCGCTTCGTGCCACAGGCAATTGCCGATCATATTACACATGCAGAACACACCATTCAGGCTGGCGATGGTGAGTCAAAAGTAGCCACGGTTCTGTTCACAGACATAGAGGGGTTCTCGACCTTGTCGGAGAAAATGACCCCGCCTGAACTGGTCGCGACCCTGAATGACTACTTCGGCGCGATCCATGACATTGTTTACCGGCACGGTGGCGTGATCTCTCAATATCAGGGGGATGCGATGCTGATTACCTTCAACACCGTCCGGTCTGATGAAAATCATGCCGAGAATGCCGTCAAGGTGGCCATTGATATTCGCGCCCTTACCCGACAACAATCCTTTGGCAATGGCACCATGTTGAAAACCCGATGCGGTATCAACACGGGTGAAATGACGGTCGGTGCGGTGGGGGCGGCGGAGCAACTGATTTTCACCGTTCATGGCGACGAGGTGAATGTGGCGGCACGACTGGAACAGCTCAACAAGGAGTATGGATCGTATATCCTAATTTCCGGGTCTACATGGAGCCGGGTAAAGGAGCTATTTCCCTGCAAACATGTCAGCGAAGTCGTGGTTCGCGGACGAACATCCCCGACGGAGGTTTATACCGTCGAGGGATAGGTTTCTACCTCTCACAGTACTTGTTTCTTCCCTGAAATGAACCAATTGACCTCTCCGGGTTGGCGGGTGACATTGTGTACCCCATCCCGCCGTCCCTCCGCACCAAGGTTCTCGTCAATGAGCAGCGATCCCTTAGATAATATCACGGATACAGACCGTGATTCCCTGCACGTTCTTCCGCTCGCCATGTTGGAAGTGCAGACAAAAACGCTGCAAGAGGCGCGCCTCATCAAGAACAACCGGTTTCAGAGCGTTGTGGAAATGTTCCGGGGGGAGGGCGTTGGCAGTGGGCAGCTTGAGATTGAGCATCTTCACTCGGAGTTCAAGTGGTCGCTAAGTGAGCCGCCGCCGGATTTGTTGTTGTTGAGAAAGCTTGGCCGACTTCACAGTTACGACGTCTACAGTCTTCGCATTTCGCTTCGCGAGCTTGGGATCAATGTCAATGACATCAGTGCTCTCGAGCTGTCCGCGGCTAAGAAGGTGGAGCTGAGCAAGTACATGAAAAGCTTCACCGAGCCTTTGGTCGCTAGGATTTTTGGCGGCGAAGACGTCGAAATCAACAGCTTTGAAGATATGATCAGCATGCTGTCCGACCCCGACGTAAACAAGGTGCGCAGCCGCTTGCAAGCGATGGCGAAGGAATTGCAAATCGACATCACGGAAGTTCCCCATTTCCTTGAAGACTTCGGCGATGTTTTCCTCTCTTTATCCTACTACCGCAGGTGTATGGAGCAGATTGAGCCTAAAATTGATGAATTTTCATTATCAATTGATGACCTGAAGAAGAGCTATCAGTTCAAGAAAAATGCGATGCTGATGGAAACTTGTCGCGTCGTGGAGTCGGCCATCACCAATCTTCTTACGGCGATCGGCGGTCGCCTAGAGACGTTCGAGAGAAACACCCAGGACATGTGGAACGAACTGAGTGCGGATCGCTTCCGTGAGGTCAAAAACCTGATCCAGAGCTATCACAAGGTGATCGGTGGGTCCTTGTGCGCCCTGACCGTCAAAATGGATGCGTGGTCTGTTCAGTTTCCCAATCGGGACACGGGCGGCCCGACAAAGCGGTCTGAATTCATCATGGCGGAGATGAAGGAAGGGATCGAGACGCTTAAGCAAATTCAGGCTGAAACGAGCAAGTAGGCCGTCCTAGCGAACAATCGTGCTCTTGTCCGTGATCGCCTGGTTTTGCTCACGCAATCGACGGATCAGAAGTTGAAGCAGGCGGCGGATGACGGGGTCTGCCTTGTCTAGACGCTGTTCAAAATCGTCTTTTGGCACGACGAGGACCTTGGTTTTTTTCGAGCACCGGGCTGTCGCACTGCGCAATGACGAATCAATTAGCGCCATTTCACCGACCATTTCGCCTTTACCAACCGAACCGATGACCACCACGTCATTATCCTTGCGCTTGGACAATTCAATGGCGCCTTCCTCGATGAGGTAAGCATAATCCGCAGGCTCGCCTTCGATAAACACCCGATCACCGGGCCTGTAGGTTTTCCGTTCCACTGTACCCTCAATTCATATCGTCTGTGTCGGGGCCGGGATAGTGATTTACCCGCGCAGCGTTCCCCCTGTTACCGTATGAACCCGGTCAACGATCTTTTGGGCTACCGCTTCGATATCCGCGTCCGTTAACGTTTTCTCATTCGGCTGCAGGATGACATTAATTGCAATCGACTTCATTCCGCTTTCGAGATTGCCACCTTCGAAAACGTCAAACAACCGGGCATCGACAATCAATGTCTTGTCGGCGCTTTTTGCCGCGCCGAGAAGTTTCTCCGCAGGCGTATCGCTCGGCACGACGAAAGCGAAGTCACGCTCCACCGAATGAAGGTTCGGCAGGTCTAGACGGGGCTTTGCCGCGCTCTTCTTCGCTTTGGGTTCGGGCAGGTTTTCCAACAGAATTTCAAAGGCCACAACGGGTCCTTTGACGTCCATTTTGCGCAGGACACCGGGGTGAACCTCGCCGAACCGCGCAAGCGTCATTTTTGGGCCGAGCCGCAGCTCCCCGGATCGTCCCGGATGGAACCATCCGGGCGCATCAGTAAAGACCTGTAGCTTGGCCGTTGGCGCCCCTAAATCGTCGAGCAAGGCGATGGCATCCGCCTTGGCATCAAACACATTGACCTCGCGTGCTGGACCTGCCCAGTTCCGGACGTTCATCTCGCCGCAACGTATACCCGCGAGGATTTGTGATTGATCTCCCGGGTTTTCGCCATAGAAAACCGGGCCGACTTCAAACAACGCCCCATTTGGGACATCATTATCGGCGTTTCGTCCTGCCGCGGCAATCAGGTTGGGTAACAGGGACGGACGCATAACATCCAGATCGCTGCTGATGGGGTTAATCAAGCGCAATCCGTCCGGTACACCACCAAACAGGTCGGCCTGAGCGTTGGGCAGGAACGAGTATGTTACGGCTTCCACCAAACCACGGGTCGCCGCGCGGCGGCGAACAGATTCCCGTCGGCGTTGAAAGGCTGAATAGGCCGGATGTGGCAGGTTCTGGTTGTTGGAAAACGGGATCGCAGGGATTTTATCAAATCCGTTGATCCGGATGATTTCTTCAACCAGACATGCCTCACCGACTATGTCGCTGCGCCAGGCGGGTACGCGTGTTTTCAGGGTGTCGCCTTCCCGTTCAACCGTGAATCCCAGAACTTCAAGAATGCGGATGCACTCTTCAGCGGGGACATCGACGCCACCAAGAGTCTGCACCCTGTTGATCCGCAGCTCAACGTCACGTTGCCATGCGGGCGGGGTCCCGACGATCACGTTTTCGGAAACCTCGCCACCGCACAAATCCTGAATTAGCCGGGTGGCGAGTTCCATGCCACCGACGAGGAACTCCGGATCGATACCGCGTTCGAAACGGTAACGGGCATCGGACATAATGTTTAACTTGCGCCCGGTGATGGCGGTGCGGATCGGGTCAAAAAAGGCCGATTCCACAAAAACATTGACCGTGCTCTCCGTACATCCGGAAGCCTCACCGCCCATGATGCCACCCAAACCTTCAGCGCGGGCGTCATCACCAATGACGGTAATGCCTTCATCAAGGGTGTATTCCTTGCCATCGAGTGCCAACAGGGTTTCGCCCGGATTTGACAGCCGGACATGAATGTCACCTTCGACCTTGTCGGCATCAAATACATGGAGAGGTCGGTTGTAGCCGAAGGTCATCAGGTTGGTGATATCCACCAATGCCGAGATCGGTCGCAAGCCAATGGCAGTCAAGCGATCCTTGAGCCATTTCGGGCTTTCACCATTTACAACACCGCGCACATAGCGTCCGACAAAATAAGGACAGGCATCCGTGGTCTCCGCATCAAAATCGAGATGAACTTTGATGGGGCTTTCAAACGCACCGGGGACCGGATCGGCATTGAGGGGCTTCAGCATACCGAGGCCGGAGGCCGCCAGATCGCGGGCAATGCCGCGGACGCCAAGGCAATCACCGCGGTTTGGCGTGATGGCGATTTCGATGACCGGATCGTCAAGGCCCATAACCTCGACGGCGGAAGCTCCAACTAGGCAGTCGGATGCCAGATCAATGATGCCATCGTGTTCGTCGCTCAGGCCCATCTCGCGTTCGGACAGCAACATGCCATTGCTTTCAACGCCCCGGATTTCGGCTTTCTTCAGTGTTAAATCCGTGCCGGGAACATACAGGCCGGAGCGGGCAAAAACCCCCTTCATTCCAGCCCGTGCATTGGGCGCACCACAAACGACCTGAACCGGCGCGTCTCCGCCAAAATCAACGGAGCAGACACGCAGGCGATCGGCATCCGGATGTTGCTCGGCGGCGATCACGTGGCCGACGACAAACTCTTCCAGACCGGTGGCGCGGTCCTCAACCCCTTCGACCTCAAGCCCGACCATGGTCAGGCGCTCAATAACGTCGTCGAGGGACGCATCCGTGTCGAGATGTTCTTTTAACCAACCGAGAGTGAACTTCATTGGTTCAGCCCTCCCACCATGCTGGGTACATTCAGTGCCGAGAAACCATAGTGGCGCAACCAACGCAGGTCAGATTCATAAAATGTGCGCAGATCAGGAATGCCGTATTTCAACATTGCCATGCGTTCAATTCCGAGACCAAATGCAAAGCCCTGATATTCGGTAGGATCAATGCCGCAATTCTCCAATACTTTGGGGTTGATCATGCCGCAGCCGAGAATTTCCAGCCAGTCGTCTCCGTGGCCGATGCTCAGGCCTCCATCGGAGCGGGTGCAACCGATATCCACTTCGGCGGATGGTTCCGTGAACGGGAAGTAGCTCGGTCGAAACCGGACGGGTAAGTCTTCGACGCCGAAATAGGCCCGGCAGAATTCGATCAGGCACCCTTTCAGATGCCCCATATGGGTGCCCTTGTCGACGACGAGGCCTTCCACCTGATGGAACATGGGGGAGTGGGTCGCGTCATAATCACAACGGTAGGTGCGACCAGGCACAATAATCCGAAATGGCGGTTCACCATTTTCCATGGTCCTGATTTGGACCGGCGAGGTGTGGGTGCGGAGAACCAGTCGGTCCTCGTCGCCTTTGCCCGGAAGGTAAAAGGTATCGTGTTCCTGCCGCGCTGGGTGATCGCTCGGAATATTCAGGGCCGTGAAGTTATGCCAATCATCTTCAATGTCAGGGCCTTCGGCAACGGTAAAACCCATTTCCCCAAGGATGGCGACGACTTCCTGAATAGTCTGGCTGATCGGGTGAATGCGGCCTTCACTTTCAGGGCTCACTGGTAGCGTCACATCGACGCGCTCGCTCATCAAGCGGGCATCAAGCTCACTATCGGCAAGACTGGTCTTGCGCGCCTCGAGGGCATTGGCAATTTCAGTCTTCAGCGTATTCAGGTCCTGGCCCGCAGCCTTGCGCGCTTCGGGGTCAAGGCCGCTCAGGCCCTTCATCATCGCCGTGATGCGACCCTTCTTGCCCATTTCCGCAACGCGAATGGTTTCCAGTTCGCCGAGAGACGCAGCGCCTTCGACGCTGGCAATCAGTTCCGATCGTAGGGATGCTATATCTTCCATTCTCGTCGTCTCGTCCTCTGGTTCCATTCCCGCTCATTTGGGCGGGAGGCCTTGCAACGGCGAAAGCCGCCCGGAGAATATCTCCGGAGCGGCTCTCATACCATATCAAAATGGATGGCTGTGTGGCTTATGCCGTTTTCGCGAGAGCCGCTTGCGCCTGATCTACCAGGGCTTTAAAGGCGTCCCGCTCACGGATGGCCAGATCGGACAGTACCTTGCGGTCAATCTCGATGCCGGCCCGTGACAGGCCATTCATGAATTGCGAGTAGGTCATTCCGTATTCCCGGGCGCCCGCATTGATGCGCTGAATCCACAAGCTGCGGAAGGTGCGCTTCTTGACGCGCCGATCGCGGTAGGCGTACTGCAGAGCTTTTTCAACGCTCTGTAACGCAACGCGATAGCTGCTGTTGCTACGGCCACGATAACCACGGGCTAATTTGATGACTTTCTTGTGACGGGCGTGACTGGTGACGCCCCGTTTTACGCGTGCCATTTTTTAAGGTCTCCTCACGAATAGGGCATGTAGGATTTCACGGTCTTCGCGTCTTGATCACAAAGAATATTTGTGCCGCGAGTCGTGCGAATCATTTTTTGTGGGCGCTTGCTCATGCCATGCTGTTTGCCAGCAAAATTTGCGCGCACTTTACCACTTGCCGTGAGACGGAAACGCTTTTTGGCGCTCGACTTGGTCTTCATCTTGGGCATTTTGCTATCCTTTCGGTATGTCGGCCGGACAACGTCATGTCAGGCCAATGGGGTCGCATTTTGAGCAGCGAGGCATGCCCCGCCATGCTGCTCGGGCCGGTTATCCGGCGAAGGGCCGGGTTATACCGGCTCAACGGGGGAAATGCAAGGCGTTGAAACGGCTAAACCGCTCAAATGCCTTAACACATGAAATCGAGCAAAATGAGTCCCTAAACCGGGGTCACTTTGGTGATAACACCATGGTCATCATGCGGCCTTCCGTTCTGGGAAACTGCTCGACCTTGGCAAATTCTACCATTTCGTCGCGAACCCGGTGCAAGACGTCCATGCCGAGGTTCTGGTGGGCCATTTCACGGCCGCGGAACCGGATGGTCATTTTGACTTTATCGCCATCATCGATAAATCGTCGAACATTCCGCATCTTGACCTGATAGTCATGCTCATCAATGCCCGGACGCATCTTGATCTCCTTGATCAGGATGATCTTCTGTTTCTTACGGGCTTCGTTGGCTTTCTTCTGGGCTTCGTATTTGAACTTGCCGTAGTCAAGAATCTTGCAGACAGGAGGGTCGGCATTCGGAGACACTTCAACGAGGTCCAAGCCAACCTCTGCGGCCAATTCTATGCCTTCCTGAACTGAGATGACGCCAACCATCTCGCCGTCGGCGTCCACCACACGGACCTGTGGGACGGAAATCTGTTCATTGACGCGCGGCCCATCACGGGATGGCGTCTGGTTCATCGGGGGTCTGGCTATGGTTCGATCCTCTTCGTCAGTTGTTCGGGGCAGATTGTATATCTCTCGTTTAGCGGCGATCCCGTATGCCCTCGGATAGTTACGGGTGCGGCCTGTCGTATGCTTTCTGGTTCAGCCAATTACCCGTCGCTGGTCACCAAATTGGTGTCTGGCGGGCAGGCTTCGGATTTAAGTCTAACGACTGCCTCTTCCAGCGCAACAATTTCTTGGTTCTTTCCACCCAATCGTCGGATCGCCACGGTGTTGTCTTCGGCCTCGCGACCACCCACTACCAGGATCGCGGGGACTTTGGCATGGCTGTGTTCGCGTATCTTGTAGTTGATTTTTTCGTTCCGCAAATCCAGATCAGCCCGAAGGCCGGACCGTTTCAGGGTTTCGGCAACAGTGCGGGCATAATCATCAAATTCATTGGTGATAGACGCCACGACCACCTGAACGGGGGCCATCCACAGCGGAAACCGCCCTGCGTAGTTTTCGATCAAAATCCCGAGGAACCGTTCGAATGATCCCAGAATGGCGCGGTGGAGCATCACCGGACGGTGTTTCCCGCCGTCCTCGCCGATGTAGTTTGCATCAAGGCGTTCCGGCAGGACGAAGTCGACCTGCAAGGTGCCGCACTGCCAATCCCGTCCGATGGCGTCACGCAGGACAAATTCCAGTTTAGGGCCGTAAAATGCCCCTTCGCCAGGATTGTGCACTGTTTCCAGACCGGCGGCGGCGGTTGCCTCAATCAGGGCTTTTTCCGCTTTGTCCCAAGTTGCGTCTTCACCCGCACGGACTTCGGGGCGGTCGGAAAACTTCACGACAACCTCTTCAAAGCCGAAGTCCTTGTAGATGCTTAACAGCAGATCACAGAAGATTTTGGTTTCGGACGTGATCTGGTCTTCGGTGCAGAAAATGTGGGCGTCATCCTGAGTAAACGCGCGGACACGCATCAGACCGTGCAGTGCGCCCGATGGCTCATTCCGATGGCACGAACCGAACTCCGCCATTCGAACGGGTAGATCGCGGTAACTTTTGGTACCCTGACGGAAAACCTGCACGTGGCAGGGACAGTTCATGGGCTTGATGGCGAGAATTCTTTCTTCCGACTCGGAAATGAACATGTTCTCGCGGAATTTGTCCCAGTGACCGGACTTTTCCCAAAGCGCGCGGTCGACCAGTTGTGGTGTGTTGACCTCAACATATCCGGCGGTATCAAGGCGTCGGCGCATGTAATCTTGAATAGCGCGATACAGGGTCCAACCATTGGGGTGCCAGAACACACTTCCCATGGCTTCTTCCTGCTGGTGGAACAGGGTCATTTCACGGCCGAGGCGGCGGTGGTCGCGCTTCTCGGCTTCTTCCAGCATATGAAGGTGTTGTTTGAGTTGCTTGGGGTCGGCCCAACAGGTGCCGTACATGCGTTGTAACATGGCATTGTTGGAATCACCGCGCCAATAGGCTCCGGCGATTTTCATGAGCTTGAAAGCCTTGCCCAGTTTGCCGGTGGACGGCAGATGTGGTCCAAGGCACAGGTCAAACCAGTCGCCCTGTCGGTAGATGGAAATAACTTCGTCTTCCGGCAAGTCGCGAATTAGCTCCGCCTTGTAGCTCTCGCCCATGTCCTCGAAGGTCTTAATGGCTTTATCACGATCCCATTCTTCACGGGAAATCGGCAGGTCCGCATCAACGATCGCTGCCATGCGCTTCTCAATGGCCTCGAAGTCGTCTGGAGTGAACGCTTCATCGCGGGCGAAATCATAGTAGAAGCCGTTTTCGATGGAGGGGCCAATGGTAACCTGAGTGCCGGGAAAAAGATCCTGAACCGCCTGAGCAAGAACATGAGCGCAATCGTGGCGCAGCAGGTCTAGTGCATCTTCATCCTTTACGGTGACAATCGATACCTCGGCATCAGCCTCGATGACCGTCGCCAGATCTCGCATCACGCCGCCCAGCCTGATTGCGAGGGCGGCCTTTGCGAGGCCGGGGCCAATATCGGCTGCAATTTCAGCACCTGAGACGGGGCCGTCGAACTGTCGGACGCTGCCGTCAGGGAGTGTGATCGCTACCATGTTAACCAAGCCGTCGTTGTTCATTGCAGGGGGGGCGTAATGCCCGGAATTCCGGGCTGGAAAGTATAGCAGCACGGCGCACTGTCAAGTGGTGTGGATGGGAGAGGCCGGCAATAGATCGTCATGTGGGTTTCCGGGCTTCAGGGTTGGTCCGGCGGAACGCCCAGTTGAATCCCCGGCGCGATCTCCCGCAGCGAGGCCATAACGTCTGATACAGCGAGGGAGCGAAGGTCGGGTTGTCGCAAAAAGGTAACCGAGAGGCCGCGTGGAGCGCAGAGTACAGGATCAGATTCTCCGGAAAAAAGAACCGTGCAGGGGCACCCTGCCGCCGCCAGCAGGTGCATGGGGCCTGTGTCGTTGCCGACGGCACCGGCGGCGCGACGCGCTAGGGCGGCGAGGTCGAGAAACGACGTTTCGCCGCACAGGTTACGTGCGCCGGGACAAGTCGCCGCAATGGCTGATAACAGGCCGGATTCCGCTGTTGCCCCGATCAGGACCGGCGTTACGCCGATATCGGTCAGCGTATGGGCAAGTGCCGCGAAATGTTCGCTGGGCCAGCGCTTTGCCGGGCGGTGAGGCGCGCCACCGGGGGCAATCAGGCACAGGGGTTCGGACACATCGAAGCGGCGAGTATCGGAATCAGCCCATGACAGGTCCGGTAGCGGCACCTGTGGAATGCCCGCGTCAAATAACTGCTCACTTTGGCGGTCGATAGTATGCAGAGTGTCGCGTTCCGGGTTTGCATGGGGGTGGGAGCATCCCCGGGCGATCCCCGACCATTCCGGGAAAGGACCGGGCCAGAGCAGGTGGTGATAAAAACTGGATCGGTCAGATGTCTGTAGATCGTAGACCCTGTGAAATTCAGCCGCATGCAACCGTGAGCGAAGATCGTTCCATCGGCCCGGCTGAAACCACCGCGGTTTTGTATCTAGCCATACATCGTCGACATACCCCGATGCGCGCAGCAGCATCTCGTATGGCGCGGTTGTCAGGGCGGTAATATGGGCGTTCGGATGATGGTGTCGAATGGCTGCCATGGGGCCGAGGGACTGAACCATGTCGCCCAAGGCACCAAGTTTGATTATGAGCACCTTGTTGGGGGCAGGATCGGCTGGGGCGTTATCTGAATGGCCAGTAGGGGAGCCAACAGGCTGACCCGACGGATCCTGTGTCATGGTGATTTGCCGTTTTGTTGGGACAGAACCTCATCATACACGTCGAGGGTCTTGCGGCACATGGCATCGGTGGAAAACTGGGCGCGCACATTCATAATCGCCTTGTCAGCCAGTATAGCGCGCCGCTTTTCGCTCAGGCCTATGGCGCGTTCTATGGCGACGGCCAATGCACCCGGATCACCGGGCGGGACCAGCCAACCGGTTTCATTCTCGATCACCGTTTCCTTGGCGCCGCCGTGGTCCGTCGCAATGACCGGCCGCCCAAGGGCTTGGGCCTCGATGACGACCCGCCCGAAAGCTTCCGGATCGGTGGATGCGGAAACAACCACATCTGTCAGCATATAGGCGGCGGGCATGTCCCGGCAGTTATCCACGATCCGCACAACCTCACCCAGGTTGTGGCTTTCGACCAGATTTTCCAGTTCGGTGCGAAATTCGTGGCGGCCCTGATCGCCACCAACCAGCAGGCACCGCAGGTCGCGACGCTTCAATTGCGCGATGGCTTCGATGAAAACGGTCTGTCCTTTCCACCGGGTCAGGCGTCCCGGAAGCATAACCACTGGATAGCCGTCTGTTATGCGCCATTCATTGGCGAGCGCGATGACCCGTTGCGCCGTGACATTGGCGGCGCTGAAGCGGGTAACATCGACGCCCCGGTGGATGATGCGTATGCGTTCCGACGGGACGCCATAGTGCTGGCGGATATGGCCTGCGATAAAGTTGGAAATGGCAATGACGCGGACGCCTTTAACCATTACCGAGTTGTAAATCCGCTTGAACAGGTTGCCGCGGCTATAGGTTCCGTGGAAGGTCGTGACGAATGGAACCTTCGCCCGCTTTGCCGCGTAGTAGGCGCTCCATGCCGGGGCCCGTGAACGGGCGTGGACAATATCCACCTTCTCCCGCTGGATCAGGTCTGTCAGACGGGCGATGTTGTTGTAGATGCCGACAGGGTTTTTTGTGTCGGTCGGCAGCGTGAAATGTTCCGCGCCGACTCGTTGCAGTTCGTGTTCCTTCGCCCCGCCCGCAGAGGCGACAATGGCCCGTCCACCAGCCTGCACCACGGCATTGGCGATTTCTACCGTTCCACGCTCGACCCCGCCACTCGTGCCGAGTGCGGGCAGAACCTGCAAGACAGTGGCACGGCGGTCCGCCGAGTGCGCGACTTCCTCGTCCGTTTGGTTGGTGTTATGGTCCGCTTCATTGTTCATTTGATGGATATCTATTTTTCATTTTTCAATTATTTGGCGTAACGGCTGCGATATGACCCCAGAAAATCCCAAGACGCAATTCCTGGTTGGTAAAAACGGTGTTCGCATTGCGTATCACTATACACCCGGTGAGGGGCCCGGTGTCATGTTCCTGACTGGATTTAAGTCTGACATGACCGGCAGTAAAGCCCTGATGTTGGAAGATCACTGCCGTCGTCAGGGGCGGGCCTTCCTGCGGTTCGATTATCAGGGGCACGGCGAGTCATCTGGAAAATTTGAAGATGGCAGCATCGGGCAATGGGCTGAAGACGCGATTTTTGCCCTCGATGAGATTGTAAAAGGCCCGCAAATTCTGGTGGGCTCGAGTATGGGCGGCTGGATTATGTTGCTCACTGCCCTGCAACGGAAGGATCGGATTGCGGGCCTGTTGGGGCTGGCTGCCGCACCTGATTTTACGGAAAACCTGATCTGGGACGCATTCGATGATGAACAACGCGCCGCGCTGGCGCGGGACGGCCGGGTCGCCATTCCGAACTGCTATGACGATGAACCCTATTATATAACACAGGGCCTGATAGAAGACGGGCGACGTCACCTCCTGCTTCGGGGCGCTATTGAGCTGGACGTTCCTGTTCGCCTGATTCAAGGAATGGTCGATGAAGATGTTCCATGGCGAACAGCGCTTGAAACTGCCGAGTGCCTCGTAACCGACGACGTGGAAGTTCAGTTGGTCAAGGACAGTGGACACCGCCTGTCGGCAGAGCATGATTTGGCCCGGCTATGCGATACGCTCGATTCCCTGCTTGAACACATTAAACGAGGCGGCATTCACGCCGCCCCGGCGTGATGGCATGCATCACGCCTTCTCCTCGTTGAGGATGGCGCCAAGACCTTCCCGGTAACTTGGATACAGAAGTCTGACGCCAAGTTCCTTCGTGATTCGCTTATTGGCGACGGTACGGTTGTCCCGCCAGAAAGACAGTGCCATGTCACTCATGGTTTCGGCCGCTTCCTCAAAGGGAATTAACGGCGGCGCGGTCACCCCCATGAGTGTGCAGGCATGGGCGGTGACGTCGGCAGGCGGTGCAGCTTCATTGTCACAGACGTTGTAAATCGCGCCCGCGTTCGGTTGGCTCATGGAGGCGCGCAGCGTCTGTACAATGTCATCCACATGAATACGGTTGAACCGGTGGCCGGGTTTGAGAATACGGCGTGGATGTCCGTTTCTGATTTGATCGAAGACGGACCGTCCCGGACCGTAAATGCCGGGCAGTCGAAAGATGTGTACAGGGCATCCCCGGTCCCGGTAACACGCGAGCCATTCCTGTTCCGATGCGGCACGGCGCCTCCCGCGTGGTCCGGTTGGCGCAACCGGCGCCGCTTCATCCACTTCGGCACCGTGCGTATCACCATAAACCCCGGTGGTGGACAGGTAGCCAATCCACGAAAGACCGGGTGTGCCCGTGAGGGTATCGCCAAAAATGCGCAACACGGGGTCGGGGTCGGTGCCGGGTTCGGGGGCGCCGTTCGCGGCATTAGCGTGGGGAGGCACTGTGCTCAGGAAATGGCTGGCGCCTGCCACGGCCTGCCGAATGGTGTCGTAGGTGCCGGGCTCGCCTGAGAAAGTAAATGCAGAAATGCCCTCGCTGGCGAGATTACCGACTTGGGAGGCGTCCCGACAGGTTCCGGAAACAGCCCAGCCGTCACGCAGAAGGTGGCGGGCCAACGCCATGCCCGTATAGCCGAGACCGAAACAGAACAGGTGTGGCTGGTCCTTTGATTGACCCATTATGATGCCTCCTTGCGTCGACTGACCGACCTCAGTAAACATCAGGGGTGCTGATGCTGCCAGAAGGAACGATAGTGCGTTTCAACCCGATATCAAGCGTGACGCTTATGGCCGTCCTGATCCTTGTCGGGCTGGCAGGTCTCTCCCTGCGGGCGCAGGAAACCTCACCTGCCGAGCGATATCAGGACTGTATGGTGTCAATTGGTGTGAATGCCGAAAAAGCGTTCGACGCAGCAGTGGAGTGGCGGGATTTGGGCGGCGGCGATGCCGCAGAACACTGCGTTGCCGCGGCATTGTTGGCTCTTGGTTATTATGAGGATGCCGCAGGACGGCTCGAAGAACTGGCCCAGCGC
>Ga0316204_10007432_pt1 | contig 16016 bp, 17 predicted proteins | sample 6monrhotite_MG_2_FD_205661 | JGI IMG/M metagenome (GOLD analysis project Ga0316204, IMG submission 205661) | Microbial mat bacterial communities from mineral coupon in-situ incubated in ocean water Damariscotta River, Maine, United States -... | ecosystem: Environmental > Aquatic > Marine >... | reverse complement strand
GTAAGTACGTTTCGCCATTATCATGTATCCAACGATAAATGCCACTGATGTATTGAGGTATAAAATCCCAACGTGTTTCTTCTAACACTTCTCTGATGACAGCATCGATAAAAGATTCATTATTTTCTAAATGTCCGGCAGGCTGGTTAATCACTTTTTTGCTGTTGACGGTTTCTTCCACCATAAGAAACTTTTTTTCTTTTTTTATGATGGCTGTGACGGTGACGTGAGGTGCCCAATAATTTAATTGCATTTGCTTGTTGTGTGAGTTGTTCCGGAGTAGCAATTTTACGCCATTCACCTGGTGTTAGGCTATTTATTGTGAAGTCGCCGACAGAGTATCGAATTAAACGTAATGTTGGAAACCCGACAGCGGCTGTCATGCGTCTAATTTGGCGATTTTTACCTTCTGTAATGGTTAATTCACACCAAGATGTCGGTATTTCTGCGCGATAACGAACCGGAGGCTGCCGTGCCCAAATATTAGGCTCATCCATTTTTTTTGCTTTAGCCGGTAATGTTATGCCATCTTTAAGGCTGACACCGTGTTCTAATTGCGATAAGGCTTCTGGTGTTATATCACCATCGACTTGTACCCAATAAGTTTTAGGTTGTTTATGCTTTGGGTGGCTTAAACAATGCTGAACAGCCCCTTCATCAGTCAGTATTAATAAGCCTTCACTGTCATGATCTAATCGTCCAGCAGGATAGAAGTCTTTTTCCTTTATATACTGAGACAGTGCGATATGCTTTTCGTGTTCGCTAAATTGGCTTATCACGCCATAGGGCTTATTAAATAAGATTAAAGACATGAATTGATGTTACATGAAAAGAGTTTGCAATGTCTCTGTGCTGCTATTTAGATGGATTCCAAAGTCGGTCGATAACACAATATTACTCGGGCAAAAAAATACCTCGCCTACTATTAGACGAGGTATTTTAATATTTATTTTTTCTTTGTTGTTAGTGGTGAGTGCTGCTTATCTCTGAATCAGGAATATCCCCTAATTTAATTTCTGTGGCATGCTGGCCTTTCGGGCCTGCAGTAACTTCATACTCGACCACTTGTCCTTTTTTGAGTGTTTTGTAGCCTTCCATGGTAATCACCGAGAAGTGAGCAAAAATATCTTCGCCACCCTCTGTTGGTGAAATAAACCCATAACCTTTACTATTACTGAACCACTTTACAGTACCTATAGACATTGCTTCCTAGCCTCCGTGTCATTGAAATACGACTATTAAACCCATACATCTCAATGTAAGCGTTAACAGCATATCCACAATAAATGTAGAATATCTGTACGAAAATGCGAGAGTATAATTTTTCAGATCTAAATATAGACAATATTTAACAATCTGCACAATTATTAATCACTGTTTTAAAACTATGATCACAAAAAAGAGTCCAATAAGTTAGAATTTAGCTATGAGCAAAGATATACAACAACTCCCTAATGATGGTTATGACGACGGCGTAGCAGTAGAAGAAGCTAAACCGAAACTAAAAAAACCACCGATGTATAAGGTTATTATTCTTAATGATGATTACACACCGATGGAATTTGTCGTGCATATTCTTGAAGCCTTTTTTAATTTGCCAAGAGAAAAAGCGACGAATGTCATGTTAAATGTACATACTAAAGGCAAAGGTGTCTGTGGCGTCTATACTCGAGACATAGCAGAGACAAAAGTGGAACAAGTAAACGAATATTCGAGACAGAATCAACACCCATTGTTATGCACAATGGAAGCAGATTCCTAAATATAAAGGCCATATAAGATGTTGGATAAAGAACTCGAGCAAACCTTAAATCAAGCATTCCGTGAAGCACGTGCTAATAATCATGAATTCATGACGGTTGAACACCTATTACTTGCATTACTAGATAATGAAGTCTCACGAGATATTTTATTGGCTTGTGGTGCGGATATACCTACCTTAAAAGCAGAGCTCTCTAATTTTTTAGAAGAAACAGTTCCCTTGCTACCACCAGATGATGAGCGTGACACGCAACCGACTTTAGGTTTTCAGCGTGTATTACAGCGCGCCGTTTTTCATGTGCAGTCTTCTGGTAAGCAAGAAGTCTCAGCGGCCAATGTTTTGGTGGCTATTTTTAGTGAACAAGAATCACAAGCAGTCTTCTTTTTGAAAAAACAGGATATTAGCCGTTTAGAAGTGGTTAACTATCTTTCTCATGGCATCAACCGTCTTTCATCTGATGATGATATGGATGATGAAATTGAACTAGGAGATGAAGAGCAAGAGGAAGCGGCAAATCCGCTTACGCAATACACCACGAATCTAAATGAATTAGCTGAGAATGGTAAAATTGATCCCCTTATTGGTCGCGCTGATGAAGTTGAGCGCACGATTCAAGTGTTGTGTCGCCGTCGTAAAAATAATCCTTTATTCGTTGGTGAAGCAGGGGTGGGTAAAACAGCATTAGCTGAAGGACTTGCAAAACGTATTATCGATAACGAAGTACCTGAGATTATTAAAGACGCAATCATTTATTCTTTAGACTTAGGGGCTTTACTCGCAGGTACAAAATATCGCGGTGATTTTGAAAAACGCTTTAAAGCGGTTATGGCGAAAATGCGTAATGAACCCAATGCCATTTTATTTATCGATGAAATACACACCATTATTGGAGCAGGTGCAGCCTCTGGTGGTGCGATGGATGCTTCGAATTTAATTAAACCAGTCTTATCAAATGGTGAATTAAAATGTATTGGCTCCACGACATACCAAGAATACCGAGGTATTTTTGAAAAAGATCGCGCTTTAGCCAGACGCTTCCAAAAGATCGATGTGCCTGAACCGACTGTTGAAGAATGTATTCAAATACTTCAGGGTTTAAAATCGCGTTTTGAGTCTCATCATTCAGTTAAATACACACAACAAGCGTTGCGAAGTGCTGCTGAATTATCAGAGCGCTACATTAATGATCGACATTTGCCAGATAAGGCGATTGACGTAATCGATGAAGCTGGCGCTTTCCAACAATTACAATCCCCATCTAAACGTAAGAAAACAGTGGGTGTAAAAGAGATTGAAAGCATCGTTGCTAAAATAGCGCGTATTCCACCTAAAAGCGTATCTAGTGATGATATGGACGTGCTTAAAAATCTTGAACGTAACCTTAAACTGGTTATTTTTGGCCAAGATGAAGCCATTGATAGCCTTTCAACGGCAATTAAGCTTTCTCGTGCAGGATTGGGTAACGAAGATAAACCAATTGGTTCATTCTTGTTTGCTGGGCCGACGGGTGTGGGTAAAACAGAAGTGACACGTCAACTTGCCCGCATTATGGGCATTGAGTTGATTCGATTTGATATGTCCGAATACATGGAGAGACACACCGTTTCTCGTTTAATTGGTGCGCCTCCTGGTTATGTCGGTTATGACCAAGGCGGTTTGCTAACAGAAGAGATTAACAAGCATCCCCATGCGGTGTTGTTGTTAGATGAAATTGAAAAAGCTCACCCAGAAGTCTTTAACCTGTTATTACAAGTGATGGACCATGGTACTTTGACCGACAATAATGGTCGTAAGGCTGATTTCCGCAACATTACGATTATTATGACGACCAATGCCGGTGCTGAAATGCTCAGTCGCTCTTCAATGGGCTTCGCTGATCAAGACCACTCTACAGATGGTATGGAGTCAATTAAGAAGGCTTTCTCACCTGAATTTAGAAATCGTTTAGATGCCATTATCCAATTTAAACAACTTAGTCAGGATATGATTGCACAAGTGGTTGATAAATTTATCTTTGAGTTCGAACATCAACTCGAAGAGAAAGAAGTGTCACTCACGGTCGATGATGAAGTACGTACCTGGCTTGCGATCAAAGGTTACGATCCGACCATGGGAGCACGTCCGATGACGCGGGTGATTCAAGAAAAGTTGAAGAAACCGTTGGCAGAAGATTTGTTGTTTGGCAGCTTAACTAAGGGCGGTCATGTCACTATTTCAGTCAAAGATGATAAATTAGTGTTTGAAACCACAAGCAAAAATTTACCAGCGAAACAGGGCGCTTAAAATAGGCGTATATGTACACCGGCTGTGCTTAAACCTCGAAAATGAGGTTTGAGCAATGTCTCGACCGAAAGGTCGTCAAATGAGGAAATGTCAGACGGGTATTAGCGACCGCGGAAAACAATACGGCCTTTGCTTAAGTCATAAGGTGTTAACTGAACGGTGACTTTGTCGCCAGTTAAAATACGAATATAGTTTTTACGCATTTTCCCAGAAATGTGGGCTGTAACCACATGTCCGTTTTCTAGCTCAACTTTAAACGTTGTATTAGGCATTGTATCAATAACAGTGCCTTCCATTTCAATGTGTTCTTCTTTCGCCATTTAAATCTCTGAATCACGGGTTAAAAATCAGGCGCAATAATGCCTGAATCAGGCGAAAACATCAAAGACTGATTGCTTTAGTGGAAAAAGAATCTGTTTTTCTTGAATTAAGCGGTAATTTTCTTCCACTCGATAGGCTGCCAAACCACATGAGGGTGGGTTGCTTCCTCAGAAATAACGATATCCATGCCCAAAAATTGGCTCAGTTTATCCAGATCTCTTATTTCTGCGAGTTGCTGCCGTAAGGCATCGAAGTGTTGTTGATTGATGTAAAGTAAATTAGCTTGATATCCATGACTATTTTCAAAGTCGTGGGCTAGGTGAAAGAGGAAGCTTAACATGGTGAACCTCCAATCATCGGGTTACGATGCTTAGTAAAGTTAACAGTGCAGTAAAATGGTTCTGTTACTGCATTAATTAATATATCGGCTATTTCTCTCCCTGTTTTAATAAATGTAGCTTATTTTTATGACAATTTTGTTAAATAGTTAAAACTTTTAAGAATTTATTTCAGGGCTAGCTGTGCGGCTTTTCTAACCATTGCCAGTCATGCCCATCAAAAAACTCTAAAGGTTGGTAATTTACCTTGTATGACATTTTTACCGTTTTAGAGTTCCAGTAGCCCAAGTAAAGCCAGTCAAGTTGTAGTGATTTTGTATATTCTATTTCCGATAGAATACCAAACACGCCGAGGCCACGCGAAGATAGTTCAGGATCAAAAAAGGTATAGACCGCTGAAACACCATCATCAAAAATATCAATTACCGCCACCATAACGATCTCATTATTAAGCGAAAACTCTAATAGTTTGGAGTGACTCCACGCAGATTTAATTAAACTCTCATAACTCTCAGGTTCATCATTATCCATACCACCACCGGCATGGCGACCTTTCATATATTTTCGGTATAGATCGTAATGTTGTTGATTGAATTTTGCATCATGCACTTTCATAGTAATGTCATGATTGAGTTTCATGTTACGTCGCTGACTTCTATTCGCCTTATATTCTTCAACGGGGAGTCGGACAGGTATACACAAACCACATTGAGAACAGTGCGGGCGATATATATTACTGCCACTGCGTCTAAATCCGAGCTTAGCTAAGGCAGTGTATTGACTCATTTCAATAGGGTAGTTTGGATCGACAAATAGCGTGATAGCTTCACGATCATCAAGATAACTGCATTCATGTTCTGGTGTAACAAGAAAACCAATATCTTCAAGAATAGGGTTCAGAGAGTAGCTCATGTTTTAGATTTTAGATTATTTATTACAATGTCATGAAGGTTTTTATCAGCAGTCCATAGTCCATATTGCTGGTCAGAAGTGTAGCGTTTTAGATCTTCACTGAATTGATCTCGAGAAATCAGTGTTGCACCTAAACTTTCTAAATGTGCAGTGTATACTTGGCAATCTATGAGTTGGTAACCCCATTGTTCTAATTGTGTACACAAATAAACAAAAGCCACTTTTGATGCATTTGATTCACGAGAAAACATAGATTCACCAAAAAATACTTTACCAATGGCAACACCGTATAGGCCACCCACTAATTGATCACCTTGCCAACATTCTACAGAGTGAGCATAACCCGCTTGATGTAGATTGATATAGGCATCAATCATGTCATCAAGAATCCATGTATCATTTTGTAATTGACCTTTTTCTAAGCGACTTTCTGAACACGATTTAATGACTCGATTGAAATTTTGATCAAAAGTAATATGAAATTTTTGCGAGCGGATCGTTTTTGCTAAACTGCGTGAAACTTTCACTTCAGTAGGCTTTAGCGTCATGCGCGGATCAGGTGACCACCACAAGATGGGTTGACCTTGACTGTACCAGGGAAAGATTCCTAACGTGTATGCAAGCTTTAAACGTTCTAAAGATAAATCACCACCGACTGCAAGTAACCCATCAGGTTCTCTTAGAGCAAGATTAACATTTGGAAATTCATATCGTGGGCTAAGTAGATAAGGTGCCGTCATAATATTTATTTAAAAGGACTGTGTTGATTGAGATCTTCAATGTATTGAAGTATTCCTTCAGTTTCGTGTTTAAGAAAATGTTCAATACTTTGTTTAAATTGCGGATGCGCGATCCAATGGGCCGACCATGTTTTAGTTGGTAAAAAGCCACGTGCAATTTTATGCTCACCTTGAGCACCGGGTTCAAAATATTTAAGCCCATTATTAATACAGTATTCGAGCCCCTGATAATAACACGCTTCAAAATGCAAGTTATCAAAGTCTTCACTGCAACCCCAATGTCGACCATACAGAGCATCAGTGCCTCTTAAGTTAAAAGCACTGGCAACATATTCATCTTGGTATTTAGCAAAAACCAGCACAATATTTTCTGACATGGTCTGAGCAATTTCTTGGAAGAAACTTTTTGAAAGGGTGGGCATTCCACTTTTACGTTCAAAGGTGCTTTCATAAAAGCGATGATATATTTCCCAATGCTCATCAGTGGCGCTATGACCATTTAATATTTCGAACTCTATGCCTTGTTCTTTAACGATCCTACGCTCACGTTTTATTTGTTTACGTTTTTTAGATGTTAGTTGGTCTAAATAGTCAGGGAAGTCTTTGTAGTTTTGATTCGTCCAATGAAACTGGCAACCCAAACGCATCATAAAATTTTCGCTTTCAGCAAAGTAAGCAGTGTCTTTGTTATTCGTAAACAAACAATGATAAGAAGATATATTCATCTTAGTACTAAAAGATAGAATCGCCTGAATAAGAATATCGGCTATTTCTTTATATCTTTTATCTTCGTTAACGAGAATTCGTGGCCCTGTTGCCGGAGTATAAGGTATAGAAGTCACGAGCTTAGGGTAATAACGGAGATTGCTTCTTTGGTATGCATCTGCCCATGCCCAATCAAATACAAATTCACCATATGAATTAAATTTTATATAAGCCGGTATGGCACCAATTAAATGTTCGTCTTCATAAGCTAAAAAATAATGCGGTAACCATCCAAACTCTTTACCCACAGCACCATGGTTTTCTAAAGCGATTAAGAATTCATATTGAATAAAAGGAAATTGATTGCCTGCGAGTAAATTCCATTCTGTTGCAGAAATAGTACTGAGGGTTTCATTAATTTTAATTGAGATAGACATTTAATCTGCAAGGATTAAAACAGGAGTTATACTTAGTAGGTTATTTTGAGTAGTTGTTCGTAGATGAAACTATGCAAAAGCAGTTTGTCATTTTGCTCACTCATCGTGAATTCGATGCCATGTTGTTGCATGTTGTCTTTTTCAGAAATGCGGCGAATAATACCCGTTATATTTAAATACATTTCCATATCAGCAACAGTAATTTTGCAGTTGATAGAAATTTTGTCACCCGTTTCACCAATAGTTTCATTACTACTGACTTGTGCACCTGCAGTGCTAAGGTTTTCCATTGATGCACTTTTTCGTTCGGAAAATGATTTGCCTGCTTCTTCATTTTGTACAGTAACAATTAACTTACAATCAATGCGCTCAGCTTTTCGTACAGTGATAGATTCTAACTCTTTTGGGTAGGTTAGATGCATATGAGGATAAGGATGTTTTGTTGAATGTATTGCGTTTGCTGAAAAGCCTTGAGCGGAATTGCCTGATATCATTCTTACGATAAAACCTTGATCTGCCGCAATGCGCAATGGTACGCCTTCAGATCTAGGAGCCGTGACTAAAAGACTTTTATCTTCAAGAAAGCCTATGAGTTTTACATAGTAACGATCTTCAGCTTTTCCAGGGTGAAACTGTAGTTGAAGTGTGTCGCCAACACTATGTTTTAAATCAAGACTGTTTTCAGACATCAGTAACTCTGTTTTTATATGAATAGTAGCAATAGAATATCAAGTTTCTAATACTGTTTATACAATTAGATTAAGTTGCCCATTTTAACCTTATATCTAAAAAAAACGCACCTATTATAGGTGCGTTTCTAAAAATATAAGATGAAGTTAGTTAGTTTTAGATAGTTTATTCTTTTGCATCAAGAAACCGTTCAGCATCTAATGCAGCCATGCAGCCGGCACCAGAAGATGTAATAGCTTGGCGGTAAACATGATCAGCAACATCTCCAGCGGCAAATACCCCTGGTACACTTGTCATTGTTGAGTTGGCTTCACGCCCACCTTTTGTTGTAATGTAACCATGCTCCATATCAAGCTGGCCATCAAAAATCGCTGTGTTTGGTTTGTGGCCTATGGCAATAAAGACACCCATCAGTTCGAGGTCTTTAGTGCTACTATCTTCACGGTTTTTAATACGCGCTCCTGTTACACCGGTGTTATCACCAAGCACTTCGTCTAATTCACTATTCCACTCAATGGTAACATTGCCATTTTTAGATTTTTCAATAAGCTTTTCGGAGAGTATTTTTTCAGAACTGAATTTATCGCGACGATGGATAACCGTAACATGAGATGCTATGTTTGCAAGGTATAAGGCTTCTTCAACAGCAGTATTACCACCACCGACGACGGCAACATCTTTACCACGATAAAAGAATCCATCACATGTGGCACAACCAGAAACACCACGGCCTTTAAACGCTTCTTCTGACTCTAAACCAAGGTACATAGCAGAAGCACCTGTTGCGATAATAAGCGCATCACAAGTATAAACGCCATTATCACCCGTTAGGGTAAAAGGACGTTGGCTTAAGTCTGTTTTGCTGATAGTGTCAAAAATAATTTCAGTATCAAAACGTTCTGCGTGTTGGCGCATACGATCCATTAAACCGGGTCCCTGAAGTCCTTCAACATCACCAGGCCAATTATCAACCTCAGTTGTGGTCATGAGCTGTCCACCTTGCTCCATACCCGTAATTAAGACAGGATTTAAATTGGCTCGTGCAGCATAAACAGCGGCTGTGTATCCAGCAGGGCCTGAACCAATAATTAAAAGGCGACAATGTTTTGTTTCACTCATGAACTAAACTCCAAAATACATAAATTTAAATATGTTAACGATACATGGGGCGATAGAAAACAATAACAAACAAGGATAAGGTTTTCTCACGATGCTTCGGCAACGATATTGTGAAAAAGTTTTGCCGTATAGTACGTAAACCAAGCAACAGGGTAAAGGTTCAATATGAAAATAGGTATTCCTCAAGAGGTAAAAGTACTTGAAGGTAGGGTGGCTTTAACCCCATTTGCAATAGGGGAGTTAGTGAAAGCAGGTCATCAAGTGTTTATAGAAACTCAAGCAGGCGTGAAGAGCGGGTATTCAAATGATGATTACCAGCTTTCAGGTGCCGTCATCGCTGACTCAGCTCAGCAGCTGTATGATGAGGCAAAGCTCATTGTTAAAGTGAAAGAACCACAACCAGCAGAATTAGAATATTTACGTGAAGACCATCTCCTTTTTTCATATTTGCATTTAGCCGCGGAGCCCAAGCTGACAAAGGCTCTGCTCAGTATCGGTTTAACTGCAATTGCTTTTGAAACCATCTCTAAAAACAATCAGTTACCATTGTTAGCCCCCATGAGTGACATTGCAGGGCGTATCGCGGTACAAGTTGGGACACATTTGTTGCACCAACCTCAGGGGGGACGGGGTATTTTGTTGGGCGGGCTGAGTGAAAATAAGGCCGATGCAGAACGCGGCAATGTGGTTATATTAGGTGGCGGCATTGCGGGAATGGGAGCGGCTCGAGTTGCAGCCGCAATGGGAGCAAATGTCTTAGTCATTGAACCGAATAAAGAAAAACAGTTGTATCTTGCATCTTTGGCTGAAAATATCAGCAGCCTTTCACCTAGTACTGAAACGATTTCTGCAGCGGTTAAACAGGCGGATTTACTGGTTGGCGCAGTATTAATCCCCGGTGCTCTAGCACCTCACCTCGTATCTGAGGAGATGGTAAAATCGATGAAACCAGGTAGTGTGCTAATAGATGTTTCGGTTGATCAGGGAGGATGTATAGAAACGACACGCCCGACTACATACGAAAATCCGACCTTTGTTTTGCATGATGTTATTCATTTTGGGGTGACAAATATGCCCGGGGCTGTGCCTCGAACAGCCACTCAAGCGCTGTCTTCGGTTTTACTGCCATATGTTTTAGGTTTGTGTGAAAATAACTGGAAGCAAGACAAATCGCTTTGTAGCGGCATCAATCTTGAAAATGGTAATATCGTGTTACCCGCATTGCTTTAAAAATGCTGGTTTTACAGAATCTCGCTTTGTGATGTTTATATAGTCTAATTCATGCCACGAAGACTATAATAGAGACTTGCAATTCACTTAAAATACAAATAATCTAATAATATTAGTAAGTTATATTGCTTACTTAAAAAATAATTTAACTTTATAAAACTCAATAACGATAAAAGAAGTCATAAAGTGGCACAAGCTCGACAAACTGTAACGAATAAAAAACCCCTCGCAAGCCATATCACTCGCGGTCTAAAAGAGGGTGCGTTGTTTATTTTTGGCTTTACTGCGCTGTATTTTTTGCTCACTCTTTACACTTATGCTCCTTCCGATCCGGGCTGGTCACACAGTGGATTATCTGGTCAAAAAGACATCGCTAATTTAGGCGGCCCAACTGGCGCTTTAATCTCAGATATTTTCTTTTCGCTCTTTGGCTATTTAGCCTATTTGTTTCCCATTATGGTGGCGTATACCGGGCTGTTAATTTACCGCGATCGCCAAAAAGAGCATGTATTCGACAAACGCGGTTTTGCATTACGGACCACGGGATTTATTCTCACGTTGTTTGCCGGTTGTGCTCTGGCGAGCATGCATGATGGCAATGTTGTGAGTCCATTGCCTGTCAATGCTGGCGGTATATTAGGTGATTTGCTTGGTAGTAAAATGGAGCAAAGCTTCAATATTATTGGTGCAACTTTATTATTACTCTCTATCTTTTTTGCCGGCGTCACTTTATTTACCCATTTGTCTTGGTTGTGGTTAATGGATACCACAGGCGGATATACGCTAAAGGGATTAAATGCAGTTAAACAAGTCTTTTTAAATGTGCATGGTATTTATGAACGTTACAAACTTAAGAAACAGCGTGATCAACAATTTAAAGTCACCGCGCAACGTCAAGAGAAGATAAAGCAAAAACGCAAAGAACCTATTATACAAACCCAGCCTAAACCGGTTCAAAAAAGTCAGCGCGTACAACAAGAGAAGCAAGCTTCGCTTTTTGTTGCTGAGTCAGATGGATCCTTACCATCTATTTCATTGTTAGATGATGCGGCGCCAAATTTACATACATTGTCTGAAGATGCGCTAAAAGCAATTTCTCAACAAGTGGAAATAAAGCTGCAAGACTTCAATATTGATGCTCAAGTTGTAGCAGTTCATCCTGGCCCTGTTATTACCCGTTTTGAATTACAACTCGCGGCAGGCACAAAAGTAAGTCAAATTTCAAACTTAGCAAAAGATCTTGCCCGTTCTTTATCGGCTATTAGTGTCCGTATTGTTGAAGTCATTCCAGGCAAAACAACAATTGGTCTAGAAATTCCTAATGAGCATCGTGAAACGGTTCGTTTGAGTGAAATCATTAGTTCAAAGGCTTTTGCAGATGCAAAATCTCCTTTAACTCTCGCTCTAGGTAAAGATATTAGTGGTAATGCTGCCGTGGCCGATCTGGTTAAGATGCCTCATTTATTAGTCGCTGGTACAACCGGTGCAGGTAAATCTGTTGCCTTGAATGCCATGGTATTGAGTTTGCTTTATAACTCAACCCCGAATGATGTCCGTATGATTATGATCGATCCAAAAATGTTGGAGTTATCTATTTATGATGGCATTCCTCATTTACTTGCACCGGTTGTAACTGACATGAAAGAAGCTGCGAATGCACTTCGTTGGTGTGTAGCAGAAATGGATATGCGTTATAAACTCATGGCCAATTTGAAAGTACGTAACATCACCGGCTTTAATAAAAAAGTAAATGACGCGATTAAAGCCAAAGAGCCGATTAAAGATCCCTTTCACCCTAAAGACTCAGAATTACCCGCTGGCGATTTACAACCTTTGCCCTATATCGTTGTCGTAGTAGATGAATTAGCCGACATGATGATGGTCGTGGGTAAGAAGGTAGAAGAGCTGATTGCACGTTTGGCACAAAAAGCGAGGGCATCCGGTATTCATTTAGTGCTCGCGACTCAACGACCTTCAGTGGATGTTTTAACGGGTTTAATTAAATCCAATATTCCAACGCGTATAGCTTTTCAAGTGTCATCACGTGTTGATTCAAGAACTATTTTAGATCAAATGGGGGCAGAGCAGTTATTGGGGCATGGTGATATGTTGTACTTACCACCCGGCACCGCGATACCGACTCGTATACATGGTGCTTTTGTTGACGATCATGAAGTCAACAATGTAGTTGATAGCTTAAAGAAAAGCGGTAAGCCGCAATATATTGAAGAAGTGACCACAGGACCAAAAAATGACAATGCCATGCCAGGCTATAACGATGATGATGAAGGTGATGCCTTGTATGATGATGCAGTTCGCATTGTTACTGAGACACGCAAAGCATCAATTTCTGGTGTGCAGCGCCGCTTAAAAATTGGTTATAACCGAGCAGCACGAATGATAGAAGCTATGGAGCTCGCTGGTATTGTTGGGCCTGCAGAATCAAACGGTAGTCGAGAAGTGCTCGCACCACCACCACCTAAAGATTAGAGATATGCGAAGAAAAAAAATATTATTAAGTTTAGTGATTTTTATGGTTTTAGCACCGCTACAGGCGAGTGAGTTAACTGACTACTTAAACAAACTACGTACGCTTAAAGCCACCTTTACACAATCTGTTTTCACTAATAACGAAGAGCTAAAACAAAAAAGCAAAGGCGTGATTGTTGTACAAAGTCCGAATAAGTTTTACCTTGAATACAACGAGCCGTTTAAATTAGTTTATGTGGCCGATGGTAAAAAGCTTTGGAGTTACGATGAAGACTTAGAACAAGTCGTGGTTAAAGAACAAGGTAATGTTTTAATCAATACGCCAGCGATGTTGTTAGGTAATCCTAAAGACTTAACAGATTCTTATTCAATTGAATATATAGGTGTTAATGAAGGCTGGAACTGGTTTGAATTAACGCCTAAAACACAAAGTAATAGTTTTGAAGCTGTGAGTCTAGCATTTGTTAATAAAGAATTAATTGCGATGGAAATGCGTGATAACTTTGGCCAAACCACTCGTCTTGAGTTTGATAAGGTTGCTAAAAATCCTAAACTCAATAAGAATCAATTTAAATTCATACCACCAAAAGGTGTCGATGTTATCGGTCAGTAATTTTTGTGATGATAATATTTTAAGTTATAAAGCTTTAAAGATATGAAGCCATGAATTTATGAAGCCATAATATTATGAATCAAGAGCAAGAGTTATTTTCAAGTACGTCTTCAAAAACATGGCAACCGCTAGCGGATAGAATGCGGCCACAAAAACTCGAAGATGTGGCAGGCCAACAACACTTATTAGATAAAGAACGTCCCCTTCGTACCGCCATTGAAAGTGGTAATCTTCATTCAATGATTTTTTGGGGTCCACCAGGCACAGGTAAAACGACGCTTTCTCGTATGATTGCATCATATTGTGATGCAGAGTTTATTAGCTTGTCAGCGGTTCTTTCAGGTGTAAAAGATATTCGAGATGCAGTTGCACAAGCACAGCTTTACCAACAACAAGGTATACAAAGTATTTTATTTGTAGATGAGGTGCATCGTTTTAATAAGTCTCAACAAGATGCTTTTTTACCTTATGTAGAAGATGGTACGGTAACTTTTATTGGCGCAACAACTGAAAATCCTTCTTTTGAATTAAACAACGCATTACTCTCACGCGCACGTGTCTATATTTTAAAATCACTTACCGAACAAGATATTATTACTGTGCTACAAAGAGCGCTGAATAATACAGAAGTTGGTTTAGCTGAAAAGAATCTTAATGTCACTGATGAAGCATTAAGTTTATTAGCACAAGTGGCCGATGGTGATGCTCGACGTTCATTAAACTTGCTCGAAGTTGCGTCTGATCTCACAGAAACAAACTGCATTGATAAAGACATTATTAAAAATGTCGCAGGAGAAACACTTCGCCGTTTTGATAATCAAGGCGAAGCCTTTTATGATCAAATCTCTGCACTGCATAAATCTGTTCGCGGTTCATCACCCGACGCTGCACTATACTGGTTAGTTCGTATGTTAGATGGTGGCTGTGATCCGCTTTATCTTGCAAGACGTATCGTGCGAATGGCGAGTGAAGATATTGGTAATGCTGATCCACGTGCATTAACACTGGCTATGCAGGCTTGGGACGTACAAGAACGACTTGGTAGTCCAGAAGGTGAACTCGCACTCGCACAAGCGGTACTTTATTTAGCAAGTGCGGCAAAAAGTAATGCAGTGTATAAAGCTTATAACCAAGCAAAAGCAGATATACAGCAATACGCTTCAGCTGAAGTGCCTATTCATTTACGTAATGCACCGACTAAGTTAATGAAAGAACTAGGTTACGGCCATGAGTACCGTTATGCACATGATGAACCTGATGCTTTTGCAGCAGGTGAGACATATTTTCCTGATAGCATGCCTGAAATGGACTATTATCGGCCTGTGTCACGTGGCTTGGAAATAAAAATAAAAGAAAAGCTCGATAATTTGAGAGCGCAAGATATCAAAGCAGGCAAGAAAAGGTAAACTTCGTTAATGAATCATTTACTCGCAATCGCCATTGGTGGAGCTTTAGGTGCCGTGATGCGTTACTTAACGTCTATTAGTGTGCATCAAATATTTGGACAGCAGTTTCCATATGGCACATTGACCGTAAATGTTGTTGGTTCATTATTAATGGGATTTATTTCCATTTTATTGCTTGAGCGTTTCATGTTAGCTGAATATTGGCGTGCCATTATTGTTATTGGTTTTCTTGGTGCTTTTACCACGTTTTCTACGTTCTCTATGGAAACATTCGATCTTATTGAAGGTGGTGAAATGGCCAAGGCATTTTTAAATATGTTGTTTAATATTCTTTTATGTTTATCTGCAACATGGATAGGCGTTATTGCAGGACGGCAAGTATGAATATGAAAAAAGTCACCATAGTACGCATTTACCTTACTGAAGGTGAAAAGCAATTGAAGAACTTGATGAAAAGGTTACGCGACTGGGAAAAACTGCGTGGAGTAACAGTGTTTCGCGGTGTATCTGGCTTTGGTGATTCAGGCGTTATTCGCGGAGACGATATTGTTGATTTGTCGTTCAACATGCCTATAGTCGTTGAGTTTTTTGATGAAGATTCAAAAATAAATACCATTCTTGAACACTTAAATGAGCAAATTAAGCCGGGCCACATGCTAAAATGGTCCGCTGAAGTGAACACATAATACTTTTGATATTTAAAAACACAGAATAAGGTTTACGTTTACTATGTTAGATCCGCAGTTATTACGCAACAATCTCGAAGAAACAGCCGCATTATTAAAACGTCGTGGTTATGATTTAGACACTGAACAATTTGCCACGCTTGAAACACAACGTAAAAAAGTGCAAGTTGATTCACAAGCACTTCAAGCCGAACGTAATAAAAAATCGAAAAACATTGGTAAGGCCAAAGCTGCGGGTGAAGATATCCAACCGTTGCTTGATGAAGTTTCTTCATTAGGAACAA
>Ga0316204_10007431_pt1 | contig 16020 bp, 14 predicted proteins | sample 6monrhotite_MG_2_FD_205661 | JGI IMG/M metagenome (GOLD analysis project Ga0316204, IMG submission 205661) | Microbial mat bacterial communities from mineral coupon in-situ incubated in ocean water Damariscotta River, Maine, United States -... | ecosystem: Environmental > Aquatic > Marine >... | reverse complement strand
AAAAGGCGCTGCTAAAGGAACTCGTTCACAAGAGGCCAATACATTGCACAGTGCCGGTTATTCAACACCGCCCCTGGATTCCGCAAGCTCCATCCAGGCTACCGGCTGACCCTTGTGTTTAATAGTATTTTGAAACTGTATTTTCAGTTGTAGCCCGGATGTAGTTTACGAAATCCGGGGTGAACGGAACCCCTGTATTTTCAGATAAAACGGCGCTGCTAAAGGAACTCGTTCACGAGAGATCAATACATTGCACTGTGCCGGTTATTCAACACCGCTCCTGGATTCCGCAAGCTTCATCCAGGCTACTGGCTGACCCTAGCATTCACCGATGGTGTTGCCCCAATCGGGGTACATGTGGCACTCACCGCAATCTCTGGCACCGATGGGGCAGTGATCACCCGGTAAGTCCGGCAGGTGGCAGGTGCGGCACGAGCCGGTAATTAAGGCGTGGTCAACCGTTGCGCTGGCCCAGGGCGTGGGAGCTGGCTGGTGGCAGGCCTCACAAGCGCCGGTGGTGACAATATGGTTTGCGGGTTTTACGTGGCAGTTTGCACAGCTGCCGATGACTTGGGCGTGATCCACCGATGCCGCGGCAACCGGTGTCCATGAGGCGGGCGCCACTTGATGGCAAGCCTCACAGATATTGGTGGTATTGATGTGCGCGGCGGTTTTGCCGGTGGCGCTAACACCATTGTGGCAACTGGCGCAGCTGCCGATGACCTGGCGGTGATTTACCGCCGCTCCGGGTAGTGGTGCCCACGGGGTGGGGGCCGTTGCATGGCAGGCGGCGCAAACATTGGTGCTGTTGATATGCGTTGCGCTTTTGCCGATGGCAACACTGCCGTTATGGCAGCTGACGCAGGTACCGGTCACGTGAATATGATTGACTGCCGAGGGTAGCACCGGCGCCCACGGTACCGGTGCCGGCTGGTGGCAGGCATCGCAGACATTGGAGGTGTTTATGTGGTTGATGCTTTTACCGTTTGCGAAGGTATTATCGTGGCAACTGACACAGCTCCCCAGTACTTCATTATGATCCAGGGGCGAAAGGGAAGGTAACCAGGTGTTCGGTGGCACGCCATGGCAGGCCTGACACTGACTGGTGGTGAGCAGGTGATTGGGGGGCATGGCGTGGCAGCTGGCGCACCCGGTGGTAATTTGGTCGTGGTCAACAAATGTAATGTCGAGCCAGGTTATTCCGGCGACATGACAGGCAGCGCACACATTGCTCGAGGCAATATGCCCGGCGGTTTTGTTATGGCAATCGGCACAAACACCCAGCACCTGGTCATGGTTAATGGTGATGGATGCCTGCCAGCTAACGCCCGGGGTGTGGCAGGCTTCGCAAATACTGGAGGTGTTGATGTGCCCCGCCACTTTGGTGTGGCAACCGGCGCATGTGCCACGCACTTCGTTGTGGTCGACTTTTTCCACCGGGCGCCAGGCCACCCCCGATAGATGGCAGGCCCCGCAGGCCGCGGAGGTGGCGATGTGTGAGGTAACATAGTCTTTCGCATGACAACTGATGCAGGTGCCAGTCACCTGGGTATGGTCGACTGAAAACACGTTTAACCAACTGATGCCAGCGGTGTGGCAGGCGTCGCAATTATTACCGCTGCTAATGTGCCCCAGGGGGTAATCGCTACTATGGCAGGTGTTGCAGGCGCCAATCACCTGATTGTGGTCTACGGTATTGACCGGTATCCAGCTGGCCGCCAGGTGGCAGGTTTCACAAAGATTCGACGTGTCGATATGCGTTGTTTGTTTACCCCGGGCGATGCTGCCATTGTGGCAGGCGTCGCAGCTTCCCAATACTTCGTTATGATCTACCGCTGACAATGGTGTCCAGGCATCGGTGCGATGACAGCCTTCACAAACCGGTGTGCTGCTTATGTGCCCCGGTGATTTACCGGTGGCACTGATGCCGTTATGGCAGTTGCTGCAAGTGCCCATTACCTGGGTGTGATCAACGGCGGTTGCCGGGGCCCAGGCCTGAGTGGTGTGGCAGCTGTCGCATTGATTACTGCTGAGAATGTGATTGGTGGATTTACCCGTTGCGGCGGCGCCGTCATGGCAGTTTTGGCAGGCCTGGTTTGCGACGGTGCTGTGGTCAAACACCACGTTCCAGTCGAGAGTGCTGTGGCAAATATCGCAGGGCTGGGTGGTCTCAATATGAGTGGCATGCTTGCCGGTGGCGCTAACACCGTTGTGGCAACTTGCACAACGGCCGTTGACCTGGGTGTGGTCAACGGTGCTGGTGGGGCGCCAGGCCTGGGTGTCATGACAGGTGTTGCATAATTCGCTGCTTGAAATATGGCTATTGGATTTTCCTGTTGCGTTCAATCCGTTGTGACAGCTATTGCAGGCTTGGCCGTTAATGGCACTGTGATCGAAAAACACATTCCATTCGGTGGTGGTATGGCAGGCATCGCAGGCCTGGGTGGTGCTGATATGGTTGGTGTGTTTACCGGTGGCGTTGACCCCGTTATGGCAACTGGCGCAAATGCCAATGACGTGATTGTGGTCGACTTGATCCACGGGAATCCAGGTAGTGGTATTGTGGCAGCCTGCGCACTGTTCGCTAGTATTAATGTGGGCGGCAGATTTTGTTGTTGCCGTTATACCATTGTGGCAATCCGTACAGGCTTGGTTCAGTACGGTGCTATGGTCGAAACTGACTAACCAGTCAGTGGTGGTGTGACAGGTATCGCAGGCAGCATTGGTTGTAATATGGTTAAGCGCTTTGCCAATGGCGACAACGCCGTTGTGGCAGCTCTCACAGGTGCCGGATACCTGACTATGATCGACCCGGGTGATATTGGTCCATGCGCTTGGTGTATGGCAGGCATCGCAGACGGTTGAGCTGGTAATGTGAGTCGCGGGTTTTCCGACGGTGATGGCATTGTTATGGCAGCTTACACATTGCCCCACCACCTGATCGTGATCCACGCGGTCGACGGGTGCCCAGGTGGTGGTGTTATGGCAGTTTGAACAGGATGCCGTTGACGTAATGTGGTTGCGTGTTTTGCCAATCGCGATGCTGCCGTTGTGGCAGTTTGCACAGGCGCCCACCACCTGGTCGTGATCCACCGCCGTGACAGGTTGCCAGCGCTGTGCAGAGTGACAGGCTTCGCAACGGTTTGTGGACGTAATATGATTGGCGTTTTTGCCGCTGGCAATCACCGCATTATGGCAGGTGACGCAAGTGCCGGTTACGTCAGCATGATCAACGGCCACAGTGGGTGTCCAGGCCGATGAGGAATGGCAGGCGTCGCAACGGCTGGTGCTGTCAATATGGTTGCTGTGTTTGCCGGTCGCGGTAACGCCATCATGGCATACGCTGCAGCTGCCTTGTACCGCGAGGTGATCAACTTGCGCTGCAGGTGCCCATGCGGTGGTGGTATGGCAAGCTTTGCAGGTATCGGTGGCTTGTATGTGGGCTGCCGGCTTACCCGTGGCATTGACCCCATTGTGGCAACTGACGCATGACCGTTCGCCGATCAGGTTGTGATCGAATGCGTTTACGGCCCATGCGTTGGTGTTATGGCAGGTATCACAGCCCAGGTTGGTTTCAATATGGTTTGCGAATTGTCCCGTGGCGATCACGCCATCATGACAGCTGGCGCAGGCGCCAATGACAAAAGCATGGTCGATTGCCTTATTGGGTATCCAGCGGGTTGTCTCATGACAGGCATCGCAATCGTCCGTTGCATTAATATGGTTGGCGGATTTTCCGGTGGCCGAACTGCCATTGTGGCAAGCGACGCAACGCAGGTCATTAATACGGGCATGCTCAAATTGGGTTGCCCAGGTATTGGTGTTGTGGCAAACGTCACAGGGTTCAGTGGTGATAATGTGGGTGATGTTTGTGCCTGTTGCGGTGATACCATCGTGGCAGTTTTCGCAGACGCGATCGAGCAGAATGCTGTGATCAATGTTTGCCGTTGATTTAAAGCCCCCGGTGGTATGACAGGTTGCACACGTGGCAACGGTGGGCAGGTGACGGCTGGATTTACCAACCGCGAATACATTGTCGTGACAGCTTTCACACTCCGGTGACAGGTTTTTAAAGTTGCCACTATAGTGGCATTGTTCGCAGTCGAGGATTTTGTGATCGCCGGTTAATTCAAACCCCGTTGTTAAGTGATCAAAATTACTAATGTCTATATCCTGGGCAAATGCCCCTGAGTTGAAAACATTAATGCCTAACCCTATGGCTAGTGTTAGCGCATAACGAAAAAGCTGGCGTGTTTTCCATAGATAAACGCTCAGTGCCATCATAAGTGTGACCAATCAACTTAATGTTTTAATGAATGGGAGATACCACGTCCTCTGTGGTGTGCGTATATACCCAAGGCGTTTGGGATTTAGGTATTTAGTGCGCGTCATATTTTTGTTATGGCAAGGCGAAATGACGAGTAATAGTCGGTCTATTGCGAGAAATTTCAACGCCGCCAGGACAGAAATAGGACAGCAATAAAGCCTAAATCCTAAACGCTTTGGGTATATAACGTATGTAATGATGAAGTGTAGCGTACGAGGTGTTTAACTGTAGTGATGTTATTGAGTATTTGTGTGTAGTGAAACGCTTACAGTTGTTGTTTTACGCTTGTCTGGTCGGGTGTTTTGATGAGGGGTTGATGCAGTGTTTGTAAGAGTATGGTGGCGGTCGATATTTTTATGCTGATGCGTGACGAGGAGAAAGCAGGTTTAACGTTCAGCATGTTTGCAATATGTCTGTAAAACAGCGGGCGACACGCAGTGTATTTGTGATGGTTTTATAATAGCTTGCGATAGTGGGTTGTTGTTAATCAGGGTGCTGATGACTCATAAGATTAATGTTTACCGATGTTGCTTTATTTATGGCGGGCGTAGGTTAACGATTACATTTTGTTGGGCATCATTGATGTAATGCCTGTCTGGTTTATGGTGGATTAGGGACAGTGATAAACCGTGTAGCGACTCACTTTTTGAGTGAACGCCAGAGGCAGCACAATGGTTTGATTTTTCAGGGTGTTGGCTCGAACTCAGCGCGGTCAACTGTGGAATCTAGGTTAAAGGTTGCGATACATGTCTTGTGCAAGACAGTATTGTTTGGTCTACAGTAATATGGCGGTGGAGTTTTGCCGATGTGGGTTTTGTGTTGGGGAAGTCGGCGTAGGGGGCGTTCAGTGGTGTGCCTGGCAATTTAGCTGCATTTTCGTTTTAGATTATTGACCTGCTCCATGAGTCGGTCACTGTCCCAGGGTCTGTACAGCCTGTTATTATCAAGTTCTTCAATTTCTTTTTCTGAGAAACCTAACAATAATCCTAACCGGCGAAATACCCGTTTATTGTTAATTGGGGTTAAGCCTGTTTGTTTGTTCGACGGAGTGGTTGTTGTTGCATGGGTTGTTTGAGAATGGACTGCTTGAGAATGGACTGGTGCTGCGTGGACTGTTGATGTAAGGGTTGTCGGTGTGCTGAAAGCGGGGGCCCTGGTTAGCGATTGGGGGAAAATGTCTTTGGGTGTGTCGGCGACTATTTGGTGGTTATTTTCCATTATATTGGCGTTAGCCAGACTGTTTTTGTAGCTGATGAATTCAAACTGGGTAATGATGGTTTCTGCGTGCCGCACGTCAGTTTGATTGCGCAACCACAATTCATACCAGCATATCCTGCTATTTGACGCAGAATTATTCGCAGGTCTGGTTTTAATGATAGAAGCGACAATATTGTGCTCTGACAATATTTCCAGTATTGCGTTTGCCTCGTCGTGGTCTGGGGACTTGTATACCGGGGTCACTGCAATCTCCTGCTTTTCCTGCTATTAACATCGCGGCTAATAACAACTTACCGAACTATTGTGGCCATCAGCTGGCCCAATTATAACCGTAATTTTTTAAATTGTAAGTGTTTGATTACAATTTCTAGCGATAATACTACATTTACTGAGATTGCCGGGCAGGTACTTGCGTATTGCCGACGCCTGGCGCTACCTGTGTGGGCACATAATTGAGGTTAAGTATCCAAAATTCATCCGCAGGACAGTGCCAGCGGAATGTCGTAAGCGGTGACCGCCAATGGCTATCAAAAACCACCTACCACTACTTACGCACGAATGCGGGGTTACTCATGTGACTCGATGCGTTGGATCGATGTGGGGGACTTTATCAGCACGCAAATTGATTGACCATGAGAATAAGGTCTGTTCACATGGTATGACAGCAAAACCAATAGCGGTTTCTCCAAATCCGCGTTGTGTTTGGTGGGTGGGATATATCAAGGATATAACGTTATGGAGCAGGGTCAGTTTGCCCGGCATTTCTGTTGTAATACTGAATCAATGAGTGCCGGATTGTATCCGGTGGCCGTGGTTTGTGCTTGTGGTGTACAGGGTTCAAGTACTTAGTTGCATGTTTGGTGATGACGAAATTGTGTGAATCAATAAATTGAAATGATCGGTAATTTTCGCCATTGACTGTTTGATCGATAACGTCTTGAGTTTTGCACAACTAGGGTCTGTTGACATTAGCGTTTCATCACTGAGTACACGCTAATGTTGACAGGGCTTTGTGGCAGACGATTTTTTCGTATTATGTTGTGGTTAATGTCAGATTAATGTGTCACTTGTGGTAGGTAAAATTCAATTTATAACTATAATTAACTGGCGTTGTTGCAAAGTTGTGGTGACTAAACGCTACGGGCATATAAATCGATAAAATCTTTTTCCGTTAATAATTTATTCAGGATAATATTTGAGGTAAATGATATATGAATTTATATAGACCATTTTTCATCATGTTGTTCCTCGTATTATTTGCTCCGCTTGTATCGGCATCCATCAATAAAAGCAATGGCGTTTATATCTATGAAGCGTGCTCTCAATTGCTAAATACCGAGAGCAATAATGCAAGCCAGGGTGACAAGGAAGCGCTTCGTTTATGGTGTTTGGGTTTTATCAAGGGTAGCGTGGACATGGTGTCGCTAATTAATGTGGCGGTGGGTGAGAAAATGCTTTTTTGTATCCCAAAGCAAGTTACGGATACGGAGCGGGCAAGTGTGCTTGTGGATTATTTGCAGCAGCACCCGGATCAGTGGAACGCGAATAAGTCTTTGTTATTGTTATACGCTTTTGCCAAGAAGTATCCTTGCGGCTAAAGGTTTATGCCTGGGGTGTTTTGTTTGGCGCCCCGTCCTGTGATGCGATCGAGTCAGTTCGGATTAACGCATCTCAAGTTGTGTGCTGAGGCGCATTGCAGGGAATCGGAGTTGTTGTGGTTAAGTAAAACTGTTCATCCTGCTCTAGGGTCTATTGTCAACAGATCCTAGTGTATTAGCGTCATTATATTTTGAATATACCCACAATTGAGGTTAAGTTTTCAGCCAATAATGCAATTTCGTTGCTTCGGCTTGCGGATTGTCGGGCTCCGTTCGCGGTATCTTCAGCAACCGCGCTGATTGACAGAATATTCCTGTTAATGTCGGTCGCCACCTGGTTTTGTTGTTCCGATGCACTTGCAATTTGTATGATCATTTCGGTAATGGCGTCAACTTCCCGATTGATTAGTGACAGCGATGCGCCGGCATTGTCGGCTTTGCTGACACTTTCCTGCGCACGGCTTCGGCCTGCCTCCATAACTTGCACAGCGTTTTGGGCGCCAGTCTGGAGTTTTTCGATCATGGATTGAATTTCACGGGTCGATGCCTGAGTACGGCTGGCTAATGTTCGGACTTCATCGGCAACGACTGCAAACCCTCTGCCTTGTTCACCCGCCCGGGCCGCTTCAATAGCCGCGTTTAAGGCTAGTAAGTTGGTCTGTTCGGCGATGCCTTTAATCACATCGAGGACGGCGCCAATATTTTCACTGTCTTTTTCCAACGATTGAATCACCTTGGCGGCTTCTTCAACCTCGCGGGCCAGTGCGCCGATCGCATTGGTGGTTTCTGTTACGGCCCTGCTTCCGCTGGTTGCCTCTTCATCGGCCTGTTTAACCGACTCGGCAGCAATGCTAGCGTTTCTTGATACCTCCTCGACGGTGGATGCCATTTCTGTCATGGCGGTGGCGACCTGCTCAGTTTGCGCTTGCTGACGTTGCATACCGCTGTTGGTTTTCTCAGTAATTTGGGTAAGCTGACCGGTGGAATCGGATAGCTGTTTTGAGGTGTTGTTGATTTGTTTAACGATGGTGTGTAGTTTGTCAATAAACACATTAAACCAGTGGGCCAGTTCGCCGACCTCATTGTTTGCTGTTTCATCCAGTCGTTGAGTAAGGTCGCCTTCACCTTTGGCAATATTTTTGGTTAATGTGACAACCCGGTTTAAAGGTTTTAATACGCTGCTATAAATGACCTGTGCCAGGACTAAAAAGACCGCTGCAAGGATAATGGAGAACATGATAATTAGCGAGTTTGCTTTGTTGCTTTTAGCGGTTACGGTTGACAGCATCTTTGCTGCTTGAGCGTCGGTTCGCTTTATAAACTGATCAATTAACAACGCCGTTGATTCAGCGGCGTTGTCAAATTTTTTCATTTGGGCGTTGCCTCCTTCAGGACCGCGGTCTATATATGCCTGCGCCATCCGTTTGCCGATGGAATAATACGCATCAAAGACGGGGGTGATTTCCTGGTATTCTGAGGTGTTTTCGGGATCAATCGCAATGAGTTCCCCGATGAGTGTTCGCACGCGTTGGGCATGTTTTTCTGCCTGGTTAAAGCCATCATTAAGGCCGTCTTGAGCGCGGGTGGCGCTTATGTCTGTTAGCCATTGCTGCACCTGAATAACGGATGTTTTTAACTCGTGTGCTTTGTGGATGATTTGGGTCTGTTCGCGGGTATACTCCGCTATGGCGGTTTTTATGGAATTGGTGTTTAATGTTATTGTAATGGCTTGTACTACCAGGAGAATGGCCAGTATCGAAATAGTAAAGCCAAATATTTGCTTGAAAGAAAATTTCGACATTGGTGTGTGTCCTTACGCGACGACGCGAGAAGCCTGGTTTGAATGCAGGTACAAACTATTATTGTGAGCTCTATTATCGGTCGATGCGGATATAACTTTATAGTGCAAGGGGATGGGTGTTGTGGTGGTATTTTGTTGTTCAGTCTGATTGCCGGAAAATACGATGTTACCGATAATTTATCCCCTGTTGGCATTGTTATTAGGTAAGCCGTGGTTGACCGTGTAAATGAGTATTGGAGCGTGGCCTGGTTATTGTCAGTGAGCGCGGGAATACTATTGGCTGTTTTGTTTGTTTATTACCTGCATCGATGGCATCGCAGGCGTAAGCATGCGTTGTTAGGGTATGGCTTAATCATTACTGCTTTGATTTATGTGGTATTGGCTGCGATTTCAGCTAACGCGCTGTGGATTGTTATAGAAGTCGTTGGCAGTTTGCTATTCTTGCTATTGGTCTGGATGGCCTATCAATATTCATTTTGGTTTTTGGCAATGGGCTGGTTGATCCATATTGTGTGGGATATTGGCGGGCATCCGTTCAGTAATGCACCCTACATTCCAGACTGGTATCCGGCAATGTGTGCCGGGTTTGATTTGGTGGTTGGGTTATATATTGTGGGTATGCTTGTCAGTCATTCCCGTCGTGCGGACTCCCGCGGTTAGCAGCAGGGGTTGTGCAAGGCATTGTCTCAGGGTGCAGTCATTCTCGTTAATGCGTCACGCCAGTTTGGCGCGCCTGGGCGTGTTTTTCACAACACCGGTAATTAAAATCAACGCGGGTATTTTACCCATATCACTATTTCAAGTTAGCGGGAAATGACTGAAGCGTCACTTCCCGCTTGGTTGTGTATCCGGCCTGGTGCGATTGCTTTATTCAATCAACCATTCGGCCATTGTTGTTAGTGGTGAATCGGCAACTAAGTTGGTTCGTTTTCCAGTAAGTCCCCGCGATCTGCCTGTATTTCAATGGTTCTTGGCTTCATCGCTTCGGGTATTTCACGAGCCAGCTCTATGTGCAGCAGGCCATGTTCCAGTTTCGCACCGGCAACGTTTACATGCTCTTCCAGCTGGAAGCGACGCTCAAAGCTTCTTTCTGCAATGCCCTGATAAAGGTAGCTTTTTTTGTTGTCGCTTGATTTTGTTCCTGTTACGCTGAGGGTGTTTTCCTTGGCTTCAATGGCCAGCTCTGATTGATTAAAGCCAGCGACAGCCATGCTGATTCGGTATTTGTCGTTACCCGTTCGCTCTATATTGTAGGGCGGATAGGTTTGGGTTCCCTTCGGGTCAATTCGGCGCGCGGAATCCAATAACGACGCGAGATGGTCAAAGCCAACGCTGGAACGGTATAAGGGGGATAAGTCGTAATTTACCATGGTCATATTCTCCTAAGTAAGCAATATGCATTTAAACGGTCCATCACTTGATCGAACCTTCGGGATAATGTGCAAATCTCGATTGAGCGTTTGCTGTATTAATAAATTGGGGGGCGCCAGGATTTTTCAAGTCTGCAGGCTTAAAATATTATGCCAGTGCTGTTTGCCTTTTATGGTAATGGGTGTGGTATTGATGACATTGCGCGTTAGTGGAATCATGTCTAAATATTTTAAGTCGCCAGACCGATAGGGATATGCGGCTAGCGTGACCTGCGGATAACTGAACCAACCTTTACTGACTTCGTATTGAGAAAAGTGAAATGACGATATTGCGCCGATTCCATAAGCCATTATTATGGCTTGCTTTAGTTATACCTATATTAAGTGCCTGTTCTCCATTACCGGTAACCATGCCTGATGTGGTGCCGGTGGCGACGCAGATTCCGGCCACGGTTACCGCGGTGGATGCGTCGCAGTCCGGTTGGTGGCGGGTGGCTTATCATTTACAATGGGACGAGGGCGAGGAGCCGCTGTGGCACCTGGATACGTTGATTGCACATCGGGTGGTGAAACCGGTGTTGGACTCACTGGCGGGCGAGATAAAAGTATGGCGGTTTCATCGGCGTGCCGCCAGGGATGCTGCGGGCCACCAGTTTAGTTTTATCTTTTATTCCACTAACGCAACCGCTAAAAAACTGTATGCGTTATTGGGGGATAGTGATGTGGTGCAGGTTTTAAAAAAACAGGGAATGATTGAACGATTGTCCTTTTCAGATATCAACACAAATAGGCAGCCTGGGATTGGTGATACCAGTGATAAGGTGTGGGCTGAAGTGCTGCAGCAAACATGGCCTTATTTTATTATGGGTGTCAGCCAGACATGGCTGGGATTAATCGATAAGATTGATGCGCAAAAAAAATTACCGAATGCGTTGTCGATAACAGAGCAGATAGAACGTTATCAATTGTTAAATGTAACACTCAATGAGTTATGGGAACAGCAAGGCGGGCATGCATTTTTGCATCATTTAAATGCAATTTTTGGTTATCAGGAGCTTTTTGTTTATGAACGAAAACGTGCACGTTATTAATACAGGGCGCCAGTCAGGCGCTTATTTTGTTGCGGTGACGAGCGCTTAATCCTATGGCGGTTGAACCGGAGCACCCTGGCGGACAGCAGCCCAAGCGTATCGGCATTTGGATGGTGGTGGCGATGTGGGTTATTGTGCTGTGGTTGTTAACCATGTTTTTTGCAAAATGGATGGAGCGGGATCACAACCTGAACCAGCAGGTAGTGAGCGCCATTGGTGCCGATGGGGTTCGTGAGGTTGCGTTGCTACGAAATCGCAGTGGCCACTATGTAAGCAGTGGTGTTATTAATGGCGTGCCTGTCGTGTTTATGCTTGATACGGGGGCTAGTGATATTTCCATTCCCTATCGTGTCGCGGACAAAATTGGTTTAAAGCGTGGCGCTCAAAAAATGTACCAAACGGCGAATGGGACTGCATTGAGTTATATCACTCAATTGGCTAAGGTAGGTATTGGCGATATTGAACTAAATAATGTGAGGGCGTCTATAAATCCAAACGTGGAAGGTACCGATATATTATTGGGAATGACGTTCCTAAAACATCTTGAATTTACGCAGCGGGGCGATACGTTAACTTTGCGACAATATCCGTCGCCAGGGTAGGAATCGGTGCCACATGGTGGGTAATGCCAGACTAAAATGGCGCTTGAAATACTTGAAATTGCCCGCATGTTTATAAAACAATGTTTGAATCTATGGGAATTGAAGATATGCAAAATGCAATTTACATAAATTCCACCGAAATCGAGTCAATTTGTGAAGCGGTTGAAGAAGCCACTAAAAACATTATCGGTGTTTACCGGCAGTGTGATGATAAGGTGTATCATCCCAATACAAATAGTCCGGATCAGCTAATGACCGTTGTGAACCAGTTGTTGGCGGTGATGACGAGTTGTGACGCGGATTTAGCTAACCGATTTTCATATGACCCGCTTGGGAAACAACAGGTCATACCGAAGGGCGTTGAGTATTCCGCCGGAAGTGAAAAAATAACTGAAATCGGTAATCACGGGTTGCAGGTTCTGGAGGGGTTGCGCGAGTGGGCGGATCTGTTGGGGTTGGATTATGAGCAACACCAGATACGTGCCAGTATGGTTATCATTGCATTGTGGATTGCACGGCATGGTGGGGAGCTAATTTCATTGGACTCCATTGTTAGCACCTTGTCTGAAATTGCCAATTCTACTGACGAGCATGAGATGCTGGTGGAGTTGAGTTATCTCATGGGTGAATTAATCAATGCTGTTGCATCTGATCTTAAATTTGATTTCAAAAACAATAATCCCGCGAGTCCATGGCGGTTGCTTAATTTAAATCGCGGAATTATTGCCACACGGACACATGACACTGGTGTCATGGAACATGTTTTCGAAGAGTTGTTACAGAATATCCCGGAGAATGCGCAAACGTTTTTCGAACAAGGTATGCAGCAAATGGACGAGCTGGATTATCCCGACCACGTGCGCGCAATGGTAAGCCGGTATCACAATGAGCACAAACAGCGCGTGCTCCACTAGAGCTTGATTAGTGCTCCATAAATGATGCTTATTCAATCTTATCCAATGTCGTTCACGCCGGGGTTTATTCTCAGCGTTACTCATGTGGTCGGGCTGATGTAAAAAGGCCTGATCAGGTGGGCGTTTAAGTGATGGACTCAATATAGGCGGTGAGCAGCCCGGGTGAAAACTGCATTGTTATATAATTATCTTCCAGCTCATAAGGCGTTGAAATGGAAGCAGATGGGGAGTAGGCCATGGCCGATTTAACGATTATCGTGCTGCCCCCAATGTTGATCTGATAGTTTCGTTCCCATTCATCCGTGCCCCGCATGAAGCTGAACGCTTGTCGTGCAGACCACTGCGGGGATAACATAAAGTCTTCATGTTGCGGGCTCGATTGGTGGCTGCTAAGCGTATTGTCCTGTGTTTTCAGTATTACATTGTTTACCTCGTAGAGTCGTAACACCTCTGCGAATACAATGGCGCCGTACTCACCCAGTTTATTATCAATGGCGCGGCTACGCATTCCGGCGTTAATTTGCACTTCTGCCTGCAGGATGATATCGCCGGCATCCCATTCTTCAGTAACCCGGTGTAATGACACACCCATGCGTTTTTCGCCGAATTTTAATTGCCAGAAAACCGGGTGCGGTCCGCGATAAGCGGGTAACAGGGATGGATGGATATTGACACATTGTTTTTTTGGTATTTGGCGAATATTTTCCGGTATTTTGTAAGGAAAACAGGCTAATAAAATGAAATCCGCCTGGTATTCCTCCAGCGTGCTTGCAAATTGCGGGTCAGAAATATCCATAACATAGTGAATTGGCAGATGATGTTCCGCTGCCAATGTTTCAATGGTGGTAAATTTAGGGTGTTCGGCAATTGGGATGTTATTAAGCTCATCCGGTCGTTGGTAAGGTGTTGCGCCTGAAACGATGACACTGACCACTTTAACGCCTCGTTTGAGCAGGTTAAGCAGCACTGCATGGGAATACACGCTTAATGTACCAAAAAACAGTACCTTGCGGGTTGAGGGGGTTTGTACAGCAGCCACAGTAATTATTTAGCAGGTATGAGTGTTAATATCGCCGAGTTAATGCAATAACGTAGTCCGGTGGGCTTGGGGCCGTCCTCAAAAACATGTCCAAGGTGTGCGTCACACTTTGCGCAGCGGACTTCCACGCGGGCCATTCCATGTGAATGATCTGATATTTCTGTTAAGACATCATCGCTGTAAGGGGCCCAATAACTTGGCCAGCCTGAACCAGAGTCGAACTTTTCATCTGAGCGAAATAGTGGCGAGTCGCAGCCTACACAGTGATAGACGCCGGTATTTTTGCTGTTATGGTACCTGCCTGTAAACGCAGGCTCAGTCCCATTCTGTCGTGCTATTTGATATTGATCGGCGGTTAATTGTTGTTTCCACTCGTCGTCCGTTTTTTTGATTTTGTCACTCATTGACTAATTGTCCGTAGAATAGGTTTATCTGGTCCGCACGTTGTCGAGAAAATGGCGGTTTGATCGTGCGGTGCCTGATTGCGCAGATACCGCGCAGGGCGAAATACGTCATGATATGGTCGCTTGATTGCATTGGTCGACAAAGTTCTCCGGGGATATGTTTTGGGTGCGATATACGGGAACTGCCTTGTTATTTGTGGCATCAAGCATAAGAAATGTTGGGTAACCCATAACATCATATTGATCGGCGAGTTGTTTTTCCGCATGCCCTTTTTCCGGGTTGATTTTTACAGCGATCACCTTATCGAGATATTGATTAAACGTTGCTGAAGCCAGCACATTCTGACGTAGTTTTTTGCAATTTGCGCACCAATCTGTATGAAAAAACAGGGCGATGGGTTTTCCCGAAGTACGTTGCTGTGCCAGTGCTGCCTCGTAACCGGCGGCACCATCGTGCCATTGGGGTAACGAAGCATCCACTGCAAACCGAGCGAGTTGAGTTGTGGCGAAAAATGCCCCGGCTAATACGATGACAATGGTAACGGTAATTTTTAAGGCAGTACGGCGCATAAATGAATAGTATCATAACTCCTGGTAATGCTGATAACGTACCAGAAACGAAGCCGAATTGGGAGCGTTTTTTCTTGTGCAATAGTGGCTTACGTAGTGCCTGGTCCGGCAGGGCTCCCCAGACGCGCTCAAGTGGGGTCTCGGTCGCCAGGGTGCTTTCTTAAAAATTCGAACGCATTCTTTACCTCAGCAACCACGAGCTTATCCATTGTCGCCCTTTCGTCGCTGGCGATAAAATACGTCGCATCTACCATGTGCCTTATGTATTTCGATGGCAAATGGTTGAGTGCTAAACAGGCAATATCCTGAATGTCATCCTGGCTATAGCGAGCATTTTGTGTTTTAAGTCTGCGTATTATTTCATCATTTACCAAGAGTTCGAAATAATTATAAATCCCATCTATTTGCATCGTCATTTCTACCTGGTTGCCTAATGGAAAGACCAAATTTAAATCAATTGCCCCCAATGGTGATTGCGGCATTTGTTGGAATCAGCTTTAAATAATTATTTATATCTGATTATCCTGGAATAATCGGTGTAGCGTTTTTGGACTCACTCATTGGGCGGGTGCGAAATTAATGTTACTCAATTAATGTTACTCAATTAATGTTTTTCACTTTTATTTCAATCTTTTACGTAACTTTTAAACGATCGACTGATTAATTTAGGTTAATCGTTAATTCGGGAAATACGATTCTGCTGGCCGTGTTGGGCAAATGGGCTGTGTGAAGGGACGGCACGAAGGGCTTACCCGGTTGCGCTGAGCGTTAGTTAGGTGACAGGCTATTAGCGAGAATATGAATGTTTATTTGGTTTGGTAATAAGTAATATTTGATCAAATGTTACTCAAGTATTTTGTGCGCTAGTCGATACATGAACTGTGATCCGGATCACAATATTAAGCCAGTTGGAGTCTGTCTGATTATAAAAATAGTGATGCGGGCTACGGAGCAGTTTTACTAGTTTGTACGGGTGGTAATATGCGGTTAGATTATTCCGGTTTATACCAAGAAGAAAAAGAACAACAGAGCGCAAAAAATATTAAATTTTTTGAGCGCATTGTACTGGCATTATTTATTGTCGTC